>JAAIGF010287263.1_pt1 | contig 42661 bp, 31 predicted proteins | sample 6487441 | NCBI WGS metagenome assembly JAAIGF01 (sample SAMN13974129, study PRJNA590717) | phyllosphere metagenome | biome: pepper field; feature: multiple bacterial spot infested pepper fields; material: pepper leaves; isolation source: leaves from pepper fields | host: Capsicum annuum ...
CGGCAAGCCGGTGCTGGCGCTGCTGGATACCGGCTCGTTCCGCATCGATGGCTACTTCGAGGAAACCCGCCTGCGCGGCGTGGCCCCGGGGCAGAGCGTGGACATCCGCCTGATGGGCGAGTCGACCCCGCTGCGCGGCCACGTGCAAAGCATCGCCGCCGGCATCGAGGACCGTTACCGCAGCAACGGCAGCACCCTGCTGCCGAACGTGACCCCGGCTTTCGACTGGGTGCGGCTGGCGCAGCGCATTCCAGTGCGCATCGCCATCGACGACGTGCCCAAGGGCGTGGAACTGATTGCCGGGCGTACCGCTACGGTGACCGTGCAGACCCACAGCACCCAGCACGCAGACAAGGCCGGCACTGCGCCGACACAGGCGGGCCTGTGAACGCCACTCTGCCCCGTCTCGGCCTGATCGTCGCGCTGGCCAGCCTGGCCGCGTGCAGGACCGTTGGCCCCGACTACGCATTGCCGGAAGGTTCGGCGTTCAAGCGCCCGCAGGCCAATGCGGCCTTCATCGATACGCAGAACCCGCAGGTGGCCGCCAACCAAGCGCTGCCCGACCGCTGGTGGTCGCTGTACAACGACCCGGTGCTGGACGGCCTGATCACCCAGGCGCTGCGTGACAACGTGGAATTGAAGGCCGCCGATGCGCACCTGCGTCGTGCCGCCGCCGTGTACGAACAGGCACTGGATGCCGGCGGCTTCGAGTACGAGGCCGAGGCCGGCGTCAACCGCGCACAGTTGTCGGCCGAAGCGTTCCTGCAGGAACACGAGCTGCCGGTGATCAACCTTGCCGATGGCAAGTTCGCGGTCAGCTACCAGTTCGACCTGTTCGGCAAGCTCAAGCGCGGTGCCGAAGCCGCCCGTGCCGACGAGCAGTCGGTGGCGGCCGCACGCGACCTCGCGCAGGTCAGCGTGGTGGCCGAGGTGGCCGACAGCTATCTGGAAATCTGCCATGCCAATCACGAACTGCACGTGGCCGAGCATTCGCTGCAGCTCCAGCAGCGCAGTCGTTCGGTGACCGAACGGCTGATCGCGGCCGGCCGCGGCACCCCGCCGGAGCTGGCACGCGCCAATGCCCAGGTGGCGCTGCTGGAAGCCGCGCTGCCGCCGCTTCACGCGCAGCGATCGGCGGCCGCCTATTCGCTGGCCGCCCTGCTCGGGCAGACCCCGGGCCAGCTGCCGGCCGGGGTGATCGACTGCGCCGACGCGCCGCGCCTGGCACAGCCGCTGCCGGTGGGTGATGGTCGTGCCCTGCTGCAGCGCCGCCCGGACGTGCGTCAGGCCGAGCGCAAGCTGGCCTCGGCCACGGCGCGGATCGGTGTGGCCACCGCCGAGCTGTACCCGGACATCCGCCTGGGTGCCTCGCTCGGTGCGGCCGGCCTGCTGGAAGACTTCGGTACGCCGATGACCCAGCAGTGGTCGATCGGCCCGCTGATCTCCTGGACGCTGCCGTCCTCGGGCACGCATGCGCGCATCCACGCCGCCGAAGCCGGTGCAGATGCGGCCCTGGCCGAGTTCGACCACACGGTGCTGCAGGCGCTGCGCGAGACCCAGACCGCACTGGACCGCTATGCGCAGGACCTGCGCCGCCTGCAGTCGCTGCGCGAGGCCCAGCAGCAGGCCGCGCTGGCCGCCGAGCAGAACCGCCGGCTGTACCAGGGCGGTCGTACGCCGTACCTGTCCAGCCTGGATGCCGACCGCAGCCTGGCCACCAGCGATGCCACCCTGGCGGCTGCCGAAGCGCAGGTCTCGCGCGACCAGATCCACCTGTTCCTGGTGCTGGGTGGCGGCTGGCAGACGACGGTCGCCCCGGTGCCCCCCGCCACCGCACAGGCCACGGCGAAGTAAGCGATGAACGCGCTGACCGACCGCCAGGCCTGGCTGTTCTCGATCAAGACCTACCTGGCCGCGATAGCCGCGCTGTACATCGCCATGGCCGGCAACCTGTCGCGCCCATACTGGGCCATGGGCACGGTGTACATCGTCAGCCAACCGCTGCTGGGCCCGACCCGGGCCAAGGGCGTGTACCGCATCGTCGGTACCCTGGTGGCCGGCCTGGCCACCCTGCTGGTGCTGCCGGCCCTGGTGGAGACCCCGCTGGGGCTGAGCGCGGCGATGTCGATCTGGCTGGCCGCCTGCCTGTTCCTGGCCCTGCTCAACCGTGGCCCGCGTGGATACGCGTTCCTGCTGGCCGGCTACACCACCGCCTTCATCGGCTTCCCGGCGGTGACCTCGCCGGAAACCATGTTCGACACGGTGGTGGCGCGCAGCGAGGAGATCATCCTCGGCACGGTGGTGGCGGTGCTGGCGGCTTCGCTGCTGTTCCCGGCCTCGGTGCGGCCGATGCTGCGTGCACGCATCGGCACCTGGATGGAGGACGCCGCGCAGTGGTGCCGGCAGATCCTCGAACGCGGCCGTGCCCATGCACCGCGCAACCGGCTGGCCGCCGACCTGGTGCAGTTCGAGGCACTGATCGAGTTCCTGCGCCGCGATGACCCACGTCATGCCGGTTCGGCGGTGTCGATGCAACGCCTGCGCGAACGCATGCTGCTGTTGCTGCCGGCGCTGTCGTCGATTGCCGACCGCCTGAGTGCGTTGCGCAGCGACGGCCAGGTGCTGCCTGAAGGCCTGCCGGCACTGGTCGATGACATCCATGACTGGATCGACAGCCCTATCGATGCCAGCGATCATGCGCGCCTGCGCGCACGCATCAGCGCCCTGAAGCCGCAGGTCGACCGCGATCTGCAGCACCTGCAGCTGGCCAGCCTGCTGCTGCGCCTGGAGGAGCTGGTGGACCTGTGGCAGGACTGCCGCACCCTGCAGCACGCCATCGACCATGGCACCGCGCCGCTTGACCGCGCGCATTACCGCATCCGCACCGAGCGCGTGGTCACCGACAAGCACGTGGACTACGGCATGGCGTTGTTCTCCGCGCTCAGCGCCGGCGTGGCGCTGATGAGCTACTGCGTGCTGTGGATCGGCCTGGGTTGGGAAGGCGGCGGCAGCGGCGCGATGATGGCGGCGGTGGCGGCCGCGTTCTTCGCCGCGCAGGACGACCCGGCGCCCAGCATGGTCTCGTTCCTGATATGGGCGATCGTCGCTTCGCTGGTGGCTGCCGTCTATCTGTTCGGCGTGTTTCCGGCCGTGCATGACTTCGGCCTGCTGGCACTCGTCCTGGCGGTGGCGTTCCTGCCACTGGGTGTGCTGCTGCATCATCCCAAGAGCGCGTTGTTCGCGCTGCCGCTCACCGTCAATCTGGCCGCCCTGCTGAGCCTGCAGAACACCTACAGCGCCAACATCCAGAGTTTCCTCAATTCATCCATCGCCATGTTCATCGGCATCGGCTTTGCGGTGGTGATGACCCGCCTGTTCCGTTCGGTGGGTGCCGAATGGACCGCCCGGCGGCTGGTGCAGCAAGGCTGGGCCACCCTCGCCGAGGCCGCCGAAGGGCGGGGCCAGCAGGACCGCCAGCGCTTCGCCGCGCGCATGCTCGACCTGCTGGGCCTGCTGGCCCCGCGCCTGGCGGCGACGCCGGAGGGCAGCGACATCGCGTCGGTGGACATGCTCAACGAAGCACGCATCGGACTGAACATCCTGCAGCTGCGCCGCGCGCGGCTGGATCTGCCCGAGCGCAGCCGCGAAGCGGTCGAGCACATCCTGGAAGAAATCGCCGCGCACTACCGGCGGCAGATTGCCGCATGCAAGCCGATGGTGGCGGCCGAAACGCTGCGTGAGCGGCTGGATACTTCGCTGGGCCGGGTTGGCAGTGTGGCCGCCTGCAAGGCACGCGACGAGGCGCTGATGGGCCTGATCGGCCTGCGCTTTGCCCTGTTTCCGGAAGCGAAGACGTTGGCACCGGGGTTGGCGGACGCTGAAGCGCTGCCCGTGTAAAACGATACGCCGTGGATGACCCGGCGCTACCATTGTTTCTCTCTCCATCCTGCCGACAAGGACGTTTCAATGAGTTACGACATGATGGTGTTCGAGGCCAGCGCTGCACCACGCGAGGCGGCGACCTTCATCGCCTGGTTCGAGAAGCAGGCACAGTGGGGTGAGCGCCACGCGTACGACGATCCGGCGGTGAGCAGTCCGGCGCTGCAGGCGTGGTTCGCGGATATGGCGCAGGAGTTCCCGCCGATGAACGGACCCCTGAGCAGCGATGATGACGACCGTGCCGAGGTGACCGATTACAGCATCGGCCGCGAGGTGATCTACGGTGCATTTGCGTATTCGGTGGCCGAGCGCGCGCACGGGCGGGTGCAGGACCTGGCCGAGAAGCACGGTGTCGGGTTCTTCGATGTGAGTGCCGACGAAGCGGCGATCGTGTTTCCGGATGGGCTGGTGTTGATCGCGGAATAGGTGTGGCGGCAGGGCTGCGCCCTGCACCTGCCGAATCAACGTCAACGTCAACGTCAAAAGCGCGCTATCCGTGGACTGGCGGGGGGGGGTCCGGTTGAGCTGGCGATTCAGGAACAGATCAACCGCTTCATCCGCTTCGTCAGAACAGCTGGCCCTGCACCGTAGGCTGTTCGCTGCGTACCGGTGCTTCGGCCACCTCTTCCGCACCCAGCCGCCAGGCCAGACCACCCAACCGGCTGGCGTGACGCTTCAACGCAGCCACCAGCACGTCTTCGCTGGCGGCGACATGCAGGCGCTGGCGGGCACGGGTGAGGCCGGTATAGACCAGTTCGCGTGACAGCACGCGACTGTCCTGCCGCGGCAGCTGCAGCCACACTTCATCGAATTCCGAGCCCTGTGCCTTGTGCACGGTCATCGCGAAGGCGCTTTCGTGCGCGGGCAGTGCCGCCGGGTGGAACGCGCGCGGCTGAGCGATGGTGTCGCCGGGGAACCAGGCCACCATCGCGCCGCTGCCATCGCGCAGGCAGATACCGATGTCACCGTTGAACAGGCGATGGCGATAGCTGTTTTCAGTGATCAGCAGCAGGCGGCCCTGGAAATAGCCGGGCGTGTTGCCGGCCAGCAGCTGTTCGATGCGGGTGTTGAGGCCGCGTGCGCCCTGCGGGCCTTCGCGCAGCGCGGTCAGTACGCGCAGGCGGCCGGCCTGCTGAAGCGCGCCGCCGGGGTCGTCGGCTTCGGCCAGCGCGCGCCAGTGCGACAGCAGGTGGTCGCGCTGGCCGCGCAGGGGATCGGCTTCGCCGTCGTGGAAGCTGACGCCGGACAGGCTGCCACTGCGCAGCAGGGCCAGCGCGGTGCCGCTGTCGCCCTCGCGCACGGCCTGGGCCAGCGGCGCCAGCTGCAGGGCGTCGCTCTGCCGGTAGCCGCGCTGCAGCTGCACGCGACGGCCGGCGAACGCACGCGGTGCCGCCTGCGGTTGCAGCGTGGCGGCGGCCAGCACGCCGTGCAGCGCGTGCGCATCATCGGCGCGGGTGCCGGTGCCATCACCGCTGGCGCGGAGGATGGCGCTGAGCACATCGCCGGCTTCCACCGAAGGCAGCTGGTCCGGGTCGCCCAGCAGGATCAGGCGCGTACCGCTGGCAATGGCGTCGACCAGCTTGGCCATCAGCGGCAGGTCGATCATCGATGCTTCGTCCACCACCACCACGTCCACCGGCAACGGATTGTCGGCGTGGTGGCGGAAGCGCGGCGAATCGGGAATGACCCCCAGCAGGCGATGCAGGGTGGTGCCGGTGGTGGGCAGCGCGGCGCAGAGCGCCGGGTCCAGGCCGTCCTCCTGCAACCGTTGCACGGCCAGGCGCAGGCTTTCGGCCATGCGCTCGGCGGCACGCCCGGTCGGTGCGGCCAGGGCCACTGCGGGGGCCGGCTGGCCGGCCTGCAGCGCCTGTGCGGCCAGCAGCAGCAACAGGCGGGCGATGGTGGTGGTCTTGCCGGTGCCGGGGCCGCCGGTCACCAGGGCCAGCGGATGGCGCAGGGTCACCCCGGCCGCGCGGGCCTGATGGTCTTCGCCCTGCAGGGCCTGCGGGAACAGGCGCGCGAACAGCGGTGCCAGCGCGGCCATGTCCGGCGCCGGCAGCGGATGCCGACCGATGCGCTGCAGGCCGGCCGCCAGCTGCCGTTCGTATTCGCGGTAGCGGCGCAGGTAGACCAGGCCGTTTTCCAGCACCAGCGGCGCCTCAGCGGCAACGGCGCCCGGATCATCCGGCTGCGCCACCCACGGCGAGGCCTGCAGCTGGGCCAGCCACTGCTGCGCAGGTGGCCACGCGGTCACGCCTTCAACCAGGCGACCGGGTTGTTGTGGATCGAAGCCGGCATGGCCCTGCGCTACCGCCAGCGAGGCCAGCGCGGTGGCCACTGCCACCGAATCGGGTGTGTCATCGCGCAGCCGCAGCAGGCTGGTGGCCAGTGCATGGTCGAGGGTGCGCAGGTGACCACTGCGGTACAACTGCTGCAGCAGACTGGTACTCATGCGCTGGCTCCGATGGCGCGCGCGGCCAGCGCTGCACGGGCCGCCTCGCCACCAGCAAACAGCGCGTCCAGCCCATCCACCAGTTCCGCTGCGAAGCGGTCCACGTGCACGCCATTGCCGTTGCCATCCAGGCCACGGCAGAACAGGTAGCGGATGCCGCCCATGTCGCGCGCGTAGTCGTAGGCACGGCCCAGGCGGAAGCGCAGCCAGCGGTGCAGCGCCACGGTGTAGATCAGTGCCTGCAGGTCGTATTCGCTGTGTCGCATGGCGATCTGCAGCAGGTCCGGACTGTAGCCCGGCAGGCGGTTGGATTTGTAGTCGAGCACGTACCAGCGCCCATCGCGCACATAGGTGAGGTCGATCTTGCCGGTCATCAACCCCTCCAGTCGGCGGCGCAGGCCGAAGCCACGGCGCGCGCTGGAAATGCCGTGGGCATGCAGCAGCTGCAGCAGTGCCGGCACGGCCGTGGGTTCAATGGCGAAGTGGAATTCGATTTCGGCGCGACGTTCGCCCTCGCCCAGGCTGTGCAGCGCGCCACCTTCGGGCAGTGCAACGGTAAGCGTGTGACCGACCAGCGGCACCAGCACCGCCACGCCATCGTCCAGGTCCTCATCGGCATAGCCTTCGTCATGCAACGCCTTCCGCAACAGGAGGTCCTGCCCTTCAGGTGCAGGCTGGCCCGGCTGCCAGCCGCCCCAGGCCGCGAAATCGACGTTCTCCAGCGCCTCGTGCAGCACATTGCCGAAGCGGCTGCCCATGAAGCGTGGGTCAATCGGTGCGCTTTCCTCGCCCGCAGCGGTGGGTTCCGGCAACGCTGGTTCCAGCGGTAATTCCGCACCGGCTGGTTCGTCGGCCGCCGGCGCCGGCAGTTCGGTCGCAGCCGCTTCAACGTCATAGCCGCCATCGGCATGGGCCAGCTGGGTGAAGCTGTAGACCCACCAGTCGTGCGGCACGCGCCGGCTCAGGCTGCGCACGTCAGGCAATGCGCCTTCCTGTTCGGCCGGCAGCTGCGGCAGTCTCAACACCGCCTCGCGGTCGTCGATGTGCACCTCGGCACGCCCGCGCAGCGCCTGCAGGTCGCCCAGCAGGGGGGCCAGGCGGGTCTTGCCGATACCGCCCAGATCGCCGATGGCAATCCACAGCGCGTGCTCGGCGCGGGTCAGGCCGACGTAGAGCAGGCGCGCGTCCTCGGCGCGCTGCTCGCGTTCGCGCTGGCCACTGGCGGTTTTCCAGGCCTCGTCCTTGTCCAGCTTCCAGTGCAGCTGGCGCTGGCCCTGCAGGTGCACCGTGCAGTGCGACGCCGCGTTCGGCGCGCCACCGTCGATGCCGACGAAGGGCAGGAACACCAGTGGGTATTCCAGGCCCTTGCTCTTGTGCAGGGTGATGATCTGCACACGCCGCGCATCCGATTCCAGGCGCAGCAGCTGCTGTTCGTCGTCCTGGTCGGCATTGGCCATCTGGCCCTGCAGCCAGTCCAGCAGGCCGTGCATGCCGAGCGCCTGCGCGGACGCTTCCTGCAGCAGTTCACCCAGCTGCAGGTAATTGGTCAGGCGGCGTTCGCCATCGATCAGCGCCAGCAGGCGTTCGCCCTGTGCGGCGCAGACATCAGCGATGACCGCGAACGGGCCGCCCCGCTGCCAGCGTTCGCGCCAGTCCAGCAGCTGCGCCTGGAAGGCGCGCTGAAGATCGCCCTCGCGCTCCATGCCGGCGATCGCACTTGCCCGCTGGCCCAGCAGCACGGTGGCCAGAGCCGCACGCAGGCGACCTTCGTCGGCCGGCTGCAGCAGGGCCAGCAGCAGCGTGCGCAGGTCGCGCGCTTCGCTGGTGGAGAACAGGCTCTGCTTGCCGGCGGCCACGGCCGGTATGCCGACCGCAGCCAGGCCACGCTGCACCAGCGTCGCTTCACGGTGTGAACGCACCAGCACGGCGATGTCGCCCGGCTGCACTGGTCGGCCACGCAGCACCGCCTTGCCCGCATGTGCATCCACCAGGGTCTGGTGGATGGCGGCCACGCAGGCCTGTGTGGCGGCAGCACGCGAGGCGTCGGCGCACATCGCCTTGTCACCCTCGCTGCGCAGCACCCGCAGCGTCAGAGCCGGGGCCGCGGCACCATCGCGCAGGTAGTCTTCATCAGTGCGCACGCCACCGGGGCGGACCGGCTCGAAGCCGATGCCCGCTTCGAGGAACGCGTCATCGCCGCCGTTGTCATACAGCGCCTGCAGCGCGCGCAGCAGCGCTGGCCGCGAGCGGAAGTTCTGGTCCAGCGGCGGCGCCGGACGCGCGGCCTGCTTGGCCTTCAGGTACGTGTGGATGTCGCCACCACGGAACCCGTAGATTGCCTGCTTCGGGTCGCCGATCAGGAACAGCGCCGGCGCCAGGCCCAGTTCGCGCACCTCCGGCGAATCGCCGAACACGGTGTGGAAGATGCCCCACTGACGGTCGTCGGTATCCTGGAATTCGTCCACCAGCGCGATGCGGTACTGCTGGCGCAGCCTGCGTACCAGGTCCAGGCGCTGCGGGCCTTCCAGCGCTCGGGCCACGCCGTCGATCAGGTCATCATAGGTCTGCACGCGGCGCGTGCGCTTGAGCGCCGCCAGGCGCTGGGTGGCTTCTTCGCGCAGGGCGTGCAGGAAGTTCAGTGCGGCGTCGCGCAGCCACTGCCCGCGCTGGGCCAGCAGGTCCACATAGCGGGCCAGCGGCGCCTGCAGCGGCGATGCCGGGGTGCGTTCCACGAACTTCTTGTTGGTCCTGGCCACCAGCGCATCAGGCAGCAGCGCCGCCAGGCGTTCGCTGTCCAGCAGTTCGCTGGCATCGCCCCGCTCGGCCCAGGCCAGCAGCTGCCGGCCCAGCGGGTGCAGCCAGCCCAGCTTGTAGGACACGCCGTTGATCCACTTGTTGTCGACCGCTTCGCAGAGGTCGATGAAGAACTGTTCGCCATGCTCGCGGACGCTTGTGGACAGTTCTTCCGCCGCACCCTGCAGCGCCGCGCGTGGATCCTCCACGGTCATCGGCTGCGGGGGCGGATACAACGGCGGCGACGCCAGCAGCGCGCGCAGGTCCGAGGCCAGCGCGTCCGGGTTCGACCACAGCCAGGTCAGCGGTTCCAGTGTGGCCGGGTCGTTGGCATGCACGCGCCACAGGTCGGCAGCCAGCTCCTCCAGCAGTTCGCGGTCGCTGGCCAGCAGCTCCGGCGGGTCGAACGTGTGTCCGCTTTCCAGCGCGTGTTCGCGCAGCACCCGGGTGCAGAAGCCATGGATGGTGAAGATCGAGGCCAGGTCGATCTCGTCGGCGGCCACCTGCAGGCGCCGCTTCAATGCCGCCGCGCTTTCGCCACCGTCCTGCAGGTGCCGCTGCAGTACTTGGCGGGTCAGCAGCGCATCGGCAGCTTCGCCCTCCTCCGGCGCCAGATCGACCAGGCGCGCGGCCAGGGCCAGGCGCTCGCGGATGCGCTTGCGCAGTTCCTGGGTGGCCGCATCAGTGAAGGTCACCGCCAGTATCTGGCCGATGCGCAGGCCGTGTTCCGCCACCAGCCGAGTGAACAGCGTGGCCAGGGTGAAGGTCTTGCCGGTGCCGGCACTGGCCTCGATCAGGCCGATGCCCTCGAGCGGCAGCAGCAGATAAGGGTCGACGGGCGCGTTCATGCCGGGTCCTCCGTGCCGGCGGCAGCCGGGCCGCGGCCATCACGCACCGCGCCGAACACCACCTGGCTGTTGCGCAGCAGGTCGGCGTAGCTGTCGTCATCGGCGAAGGGATCGGCACCACGCAACAGCAGCTGCCAGGCATCGCTGTTGCCTTCGCCCCAGCTGCGGTCGCTGCCGTGCCACTGCTTCCAGCCTTCGCTGCGCTGCTTGTCCGGTGATGCGGTGAACAGCACCCAGCCGGTGTATGGCGCAAAGCGCAGGGGTTCGCGCAGGCCACGCTGGCGCAGCTGCAGCAGTGCGCGCAGGGCACCGCGCGCCGCCGGCACGCTCAGTGCAGGCAACACATGCGGACCAGGACCGGCATCACCGCCATCATGGAACTGCACCAGCGGCAGCGCATCGCCAGCGGCATTGGCCAGCAGCCAGTCCAGGCCCTGGCGGATCACCGCACTGCCATTGAGCGTGCCGGCACGCAGCCGCACCAGGCCTTCGGGATGACGGTCGGCCACACGGCCGTGCAGGCGCACGCCATCGATCTCCACCTCATAGCGACGGCTTTCCAGCGGCTGCCCCTGCATCCAGCCGAGCATGGCACTGGCGTAAGGGCGGGTCTTGAGTTGTTCTGCTTCGAACTGGCGTTCGCCCAACGCACCGGACGGCAGCAGCCCGCGCGCGCGCAGCCGCGGATACAGCGGCTCGGCGTCACCGCTGATCGTGGCGCGCACCACGGCTGCCTGCACGCTGCGCTTTTCCGGGCCGCGCGAGGACAGCACCAGCGGCTCCAGGTCGTCCACGTCCTCGACCTGGTCGGCCAGGCGCAGGCCCAGCGCCTGCGCCAGGAACTGCCCGGCCGGGTCGCACAGGAAGCGGCGCAGGCTGTCCAGCGCCACGTCGTCTTCCACGGCATCGTCGGCCGGCGGCGGCAGCGGCGCGTCGAACCACGGCTGCAGGCCGCCGCGCTGGCCTGCCATGCGCCCGGCGGCGGGGTGCCACTGGCGGCGGTAGCTGAAGCGGCGCGGATCGCCATCGCCGAAGGCCGCCGGCGAGAACGGCTGCAGGGCGTGACGAACGGTGAAGTCGCGGACCGCTGCGGGCGGGTCCAGGTGGTAGACGGCAGCGGCATCGATCAGTTCGCTGACCAGCACCGAAGGTTCGCGCACGCTGCCATCGCGCGGATCGGCGCCCAGATAGCTCAGGTAGAACACGTCCTGCGCGGCGGCGAACAGCTGCAGGAACAGGAAGCGGTCATCCTCGCGGGTGGAGCGGTCACCCGGGCGGCGGCGCGGCGTATCCAGTTCGGCGGTAAGCTGGTTCAGGCCGGCAGCGGGGTCGCGGCGCGGGAAATCGCCATCGTTCAGGCCGAGCACGCAGATCACCCGGAACGGCAGCAGCCGCATCGGCACCATGCGGCCGAAGCTGATGCCGCCGGTCAGCAGCGGCGCGCGCGTGTCGGCCTCGGCCAGCGCGCCGGCGAAATGTGCGCGCACCACCTCCGGTGGCACGCCTTCGTCGAAGCCGGCCCTGGCAGCATCGTCGGCGAACTGGTTGAGCAGCTTGCGCAGCCGCTCCAGCGCGCGCTGGCTGTTGGGCGAACTGGGGGCTTCGGGCAGCAGCGTATCCAGCAGGGACAGCAGGCGCTGCCGCCACTGCGCCGGGGTCAGCGTTTCGCCCAGCCTGCGCTGGTACAGCGCCAGCACGCGCAGCAGGTGCAGCAGACGGTCCAGCGCATCCAGCGCGCCGCCTTCCAGCTCGATCCATGGGGCGACGCCCGCCAGGTCGACATCGCTGCCGGTGGCGTGGCCCAGCAGCAGGCGGTCCAGCGCGAACTGCCAGGTGTAGGCATCGTCGTTGGGGGCCTGCAGCTGACCGCGATGGTGGGCATCGATCCCCCAGCGCGCGCCGGCCTGCTGCAGCCAGCCATGCAGGCGGTCGAAATCCACCGCTTCCAGGCCCGCCGCTTCGGCCAGCGGAGCGCTGGCCAGCAGATCGAGGATCTCATTCAGGCCGAAGCGCGACACCGGCAGCGACAGCAGGTGCACGAAGACATCGGCCAGCGGCTCGCCAGCCAACGGGCTGCTGTCGGCCAGCGCATAGGGAATGTGTTCCTCGTCGCCGCCGCGACCGCCGAAAACGGCCTCCAGATACGGCACATAGGGGTCGATGTCCGGCGCCAGCACCGCGATCTCACGTGCCTGCAGTGGCGGGTCGAAGCGCGGGTCCTGCAACAGGCTGCGCAGCTGGTCGTGCAGTACCTGCAGTTCGCGCAGGCGGGTATGGCAGGCGTGCACCTGCAGGCTGGGATCGTCGCTGCGCAAGCCGTTGCGCAGCTCGCCCGAAGGCAGCGCTCGGCGATGGAACAGGTCGCGCTGCAGGCGGTGCAGCAGGCTGTCGGCCAGGCCACCTTCGGCCAGGGTCGGGCGGGTGTCGTCCTCGGGATCGGAATAGGCGGCGATCTCGCCGGCAGGGTGCACGACTTCATAGCTTCCCAGCACCTCCATGAAATCGCGGCCGGCCGCGCCCCAGGCTTCCAGCAGGCGGTTTTCGCCGGGGGCTTCACCGAACGGATCCGGCGCGCCGCTGCGCAGGCGCTCGGCCAGCGTCTGCAGATCGCCCCAGTACGACTGCACCGGGGTCGGCATGTAGAAGTGCAGTTCGCCCACCCGCGCCTGGGTGGCCATCACCCGCAGCACATCGGGGGAGATGTTGAGCGTGGCGAAGGCCGACAGGCGCGGCGGCAGGCCCTGCGGCAGCGGCTTGCCGGCCCCTTCGAAGCGCTCCAGATAGTCGTGGATGCGCCGCGCGCGGTAGCCGCGTCCCTGGGCGATGCAGCGCCAGAGGATCGCCTGCGGGTCCAGCGGATCGGCACCGGCGTCCCAGCGCAGCAGCCAGTCACGGCGCCACGCCTGGTATTTTTCGAACACGCCGGCCAGCTCGCCGGCCAGTGCCCAGGGCTTGAGGGCATCGCCGCCGGCAAGATAGGACTGCAGCGCGCGCATCGGTGGCTGGGCCAGCAGGGCCGGGTCGCGCAGGGCCTGGTAGAGCTTCCAGTGCAGGCCGGCGGCATCCAGGTCATCGGCCTCGCCGGCCACGTTGGCGTTGAGCGCGCGGGCCACGAACTCGCCCGGGGTGAGGAACTCGAGGTTCGCGGCCACGCCGTACTCGGCCGCCAGCGTCGCCTGCAGCCAGCGGCGCATTGCCACCTGCGGGATCAGCACCACTTCCGGCGCCAGCAGCGATTGCATCGCGGTCGGCCCACGCATGTGCCGCGCCAGCAGCGCGGCAAGCACGTCGAGTGAATTGGAATGGTAGAGGCGGAAATCGCTGGCCGGGTCGCTCATCGCGCACAGTGTGCCGCAGGCGGGCGGCAAATGACTGCCCGCCCGATGGCTGCGCCAGGGACGGAGACACTGTTCCGGTCACACAGCGGATTGTCCCGGCGACGCGACAGGCATCACCGGGGCGCGCGTGCGACAATACTGGACGGCCCGGTTCGGTTATGTTCAGCCCCGGGTCCTGATCCTAGAACGTTGGAAATTCGTCAATGGTCCGCATGCCGGCATCTTCGAACCCTCTGGTGCAGTTGTCCGACGTCCGCATCGACCGCGGCGGTCGTACCATCCTGCGCGACGTTTCGCTGCAGGTGCCGCAGGGCAGCATCACCGCCGTGCTGGGGCCTTCGGGGAGCGGCAAGTCGACCTTGCTGGCGGCGCTGACCGGCGAGCTGCGCCCGGTGCAGGGCGAAGTGACCCTGTTCGGCCGGCCCATTCCCAGCGGCAACCGGGACCTGCTGGAGATGCGCAGGAGCGTGGGCGTGCTGCTGCAGGGCAATGGCCTGCTCACCGACCTCACCGTGTCCGAAAACGTGGCGCTGCCGCTGCGCACGCACACCCGTCTGCCGGCCGCAGTCCGCGACCGCCTGGTACAGATGAAGCTGCATGCGGTGGGTCTGCTGGCCGCAGCCGATGCCTGGCCACGCGAACTGTCCGGCGGCATGGCACGTCGCGTCGCGCTGGCCCGTGCGCTGGCGCTGGACCCGCCGCTGATGATCTACGACGAGCCGCTGACCGGACTGGATCCGATCGCCTCGGGCGTGATCATGAGCCTGATCCAGCGCCTCAACCACAGCCTGGGGCTGACCAGCATCATCGTCAGCCACCATGTGCATGAAACCCTGCCGATCTGCGACCAGGTGATCGCCATCGCCAATGGCGGCGTGGTCTTCCAAGGCAGCCCGGCCGCTCTGGATTCCAGCCAGGACCCGCTGCTGCGGCAGTTCCTGCATGGCCAGCCGGATGGACCGATTCCGTTCGATGCCGCACCGCGCGCGAGGGTTGCCTGATGCCGTTCGTTGAAGCCACCCGCTCGCTGGGCCGCGCCGGCCTGTTCTCGTTGACCGTGCTCCGCGGGTCATTGCCGACCCGTGACTTCCTGGCCGAGCTGACCCGCGAGATCTACAAGATCGGTGCGCGTTCGCTGCCGATCATTGCCGTTGGCGGCGCCTTCGTCGGTCTGGTGCTGACGCTGCAGGGCTATCGCACGCTGACCACCTTCGGCGCTGCCGATGCACTGTCCACGCTGCTTGGGCTGTCGCTGTACCGCGAGCTGGCGCCGGTGCTGACCGCGCTGCTGTTCATTGGCCGCGCCGGCAGCTCGATCGCCGCCGAACTTGGCCTGATGCGCGCCACCGACCAGATCAAGGCACTGGAACTGATGGCCATCGATCCGGTGGCCAAGGCCGTGGCACCACGCTTCTGGGCAGCGGTGCTGACCGTGCCCCTGCTGACCGGTGTGTTCTGTTCGCTGGCCATCACCGCCAGTTATTTCGAGGCGGTGCATGTGCTCGGCCTGGACAACGGCGTGTTCTGGTCGGCGTTGCGCAACAGTGTGGATTTCTGGGATGACTTCGGCGTGTCGCTGCTGAAGTCTGCGATCTTCGGCGGGACCGCGGCACTGGTTGCCTCCTACGTCGGCTTCAATGCCGAACCCACCATCGAAGGCACCTCGGTGGCGACCACCCGCGCGGTGGTGAACGCTTCGCTGCTGGTGCTGATGTTCAACTTCGTGCTGTCGGCAATGATGTTCCAGTAGCGGCCGGCCGTTGGCCGGTACGACATGAAACCCGTCCAGGCATCTGTCTGGGCACCTGACAAAGGACAGTGAGACAACCCATGGCCATCCGCGGTCCCAGACTCGAATTTTCCGTCGGCGCCTTTCTGCTGCTGGCGCTGGCCTCGTTGCTGGTGCTCGCCGTCGCCTCCACCAACCAGCGTTGGGGACTGGGCGGCGATGGCTATGAACTGAAGGCACGTTTCTCGCAGATCGGTCAGCTGCGCAGGCAGGCGCCGGTCAAGATCGGCGGCGTGACCATCGGCCAGGTGGCCGCCATCGACCTGGACCCGGTCAAGTTCGATTCCATCGTCACCCTGCGCATCGATGGCAGGTTCAAGGACCTGCCGGCGGACACCTCCGGCGGCATATTCACCAGCGGTTTGCTTGGCGAAAGCTATATCGGCCTGCAACCGGGCGGCGATCCGGAGGTGTTGCATCCCGGCGACGAGATCGTCTTCACACAGCCGGCCGTGGATCTGATCCAGCTGGTCGGCAAGTACATGTTCAGTGGTGGCGGCGCCGGTGGCGACGCAGCCCAGCCCAATGACTCCCACGACGGCGCCACGGCGCCCGCAACGGAACCGAAACCATGAAAATGAAGCTTCTTCCCCTCCTGTTGGCGTCGGCCCTGCTGTCGGCCTCACCTCTGCTGGCTTCGGCCCAGTCCGCTCCGGTTGCTGCTGCGCCGCAGGGCCAGGCCGGCAAGACGGTGCTCGATGCCAGCTCGCGCATCATGGGCACGCTGCAGCAGCGCAAGGCGGAGTTCAGCAGGAACCCGACGGTGCTGCGTGATTACATCAACAGCGAGCTCAACCGCACCTTCGACCGCGACTACGCCGCACGCCTGGTGCTGGGCACGCACTCGCGTGGCGCTTCCGATGCGGACATCAAGCTGTTCGCCGATGCCATGGCCGACAACCTGATGCAGCGCTACGGCTCGGCCCTGCTGAACATCCAGGGCAAGCCCAGCTTCCGCCTGAAGGGTGAAACCCCGTTGCCGGGCAACCGCGGCGTGCGCGTGGCCACCGAACTGGTGCGGGCGGGCGATCAGCCAACCCCGGTGGAATACCTGATGCGCAATGTCGGCGGCCAGTGGAAGATCTTCGACGTCAACATCGAAGGCATTTCCTACGTGCAGACCTTCCGCAACCAGTTTGATGCCCCGCTACGCCAGAAGGGCATCAAGCAGGTCGCCACCGAGCTGCGCAGCGGCACGATGCAGGCCGGACAGCCGGGCAATGGCAAGTAACACCGCGCAGGCCCGGCTTGACCAGGGCACGCTGCATCTGTCCGGCGCGCTCGACCGCAGCGCGGTGATCGCGCTGTGGCCGCAGCTGAACACGATGGCTGCCGGCGTGAATACGCTGGACCTGGCCGCGGTGACCGGCGTGGACAGCGCCGGCATGGCGCTGCTGGCCGAGCTTGCCGCGCGCGCACGGAAGGACGGGCGCGCGCTTGCCATCAGCGGCTCACCCGCCGGACTGAACGACCTGCAGGCAGCCTACCGGCTGTCTGCGGACCTGGATTTCAATGCACCTTCTGCAGCGAGCTGACATGAACGTCGTACGCACTCTTTCCCTCCTGCTGCTTGCCGGCGCGCTCAGCGCCTGCGCCGGCAAGCCCGCGCGCGATGCCGCCCCGGCCCCGGACCAGGTGGTACCCGCGGCCGATGCGGCGTCGGACGCCGGCGTGGACGCCGCGCCAGTGGACACCGCGGCGGCAGTGGACCCGACCCGTCCGCCCGCCGATGCCGGCCCGGCCGATGCCACCGAGGACGATTTCGCCGCGCTGTATGGCAGCGACGGTGTGAGTGGCGCTTCGGCAGCCGCCTACGATCCGTGGGAACCGTTCAACCGCCGCGTGCACCGCTTCAACGTGGTGGTCGACAACGCCATCGCCCGCCCGCTGGCAACGGCCTACACCAACGTGGTGCCGCGTTTCGCACGCACCGGCGTGAGCAACTTCTTCAGCAACATCCGTTCGCCGGTGACGATCGTCAACCAGTTCCTGCAGGGGCGCCCGGACGATGCGTGGGATACCCTGGGCCGGTTCCTGATGAACAGCACGCTGGGCATCGGCGGTCTGTTCGATCCGGCCAGCAAGGCGATGATCGCCAACCGCAAGGAAGACTTCGGACAGACCCTGGGCGTCTGGGGCTGGCGTCCTTCGCGCTACGTGGAACTGCCGTTCTTCGGACCGCGCACGGTGCGAGACGTATTCGGCCTGGCCGGCGATATGCCGTTGTCGCCCATCCGCCAGATCGAAGAGGACAAGGTGCGTATCGGCCTGCAGGGACTGCAGCTGGTGGACGCGCGTTCGCAGCTGCTGGCGGCCGATGACATCCGCTCCAGCGCGGTGGACGAGTATGCACTGGTGCGCGATGCCTGGCTGCAGCGTCGTACCTACCAGATCGAGAACGACATGCGCGGCAAGCATGCACGCGGCAAGGATGACTTGGATGCGCCGATCCCCGTCGATGCGATGCCGATGCCCGATTGGGGCAACTGATCCGGCCAGCGAACGGCTGAGCCCCTCGTGGCAGCGTGCATTTTTCGATGCGCGCTTGCTGGATGGACGGGTAGAGGCGGCGGGGGACGGCAAGAGCCGCTCCTGCGGGCCTCGTTTCGCGCCATCCTTGGCGCTCAACGCCCCCGCCGCCTCCACCCGCCCAGCCACCCGCAGTCGTCGTACGCCGCCACGTAAGAAAGAAAAAAAGAGCAAAAGCAAAGGCGTCGTGGCCATGGAGCCCGCTTCTGCTTTTGTTTTTTATTTTTCCCGTGGCGGACGCGGTGCTGTCACAGGGCCGGGTGGCGAGGCCGTGCGGGGGCTTTGAGCGCCAGGGATGGCGCGAAACGAGGCCCGCAGGAGCAGTTTTTGCCGTCCCCCGCACGGCCTCGCCACCCGGCTCCCCCAGGCAAGGGCCCCAGGCGACCGCCACGAGGGGCTCGGCCGTTCGCCGATCAGGCCGCCAGCGCCGCTTCGACCGCCTCGCGCAGGCGGGCATCATCGGCAGCCACGTCCGGCGCGAAGCGTGCGATGACCTGGCCATCGCGACCGATCAGGAATTTCTCGAAGTTCCACAGGATGCCTGGCGCCGGCTGCAATGGAATGTCCTTGTTGGCCAGACGCTCGCGCAGCGGGCCTTCCCCGATGGCCTGCGGCTGCGCGGCAATCAGCTGCTGGTACAGCGGGTGCACGTCCTCGCCAGCCACGCTGATCTTGGCGAACATCGGAAAACCCACGTCGTAGTTCAGCTGGCAGAACTGCTGGATGTCCGCTTCGCTGCCCGGCTCCTGGCCAAGGAAATTGTTCGCCGGGAAGGCAAGGATCTCCAGTCCCTGCGCGCGCTTTTCCGCGTACAGCGCCTGCAGCCCTTCGTACTGCGGTGTCAGGCCGCATTTGGATGCCACGTTGACCGCCAGCAGCACCTTGCCGGCGTAGTCGGCCAGCGACGACGGCTGCCCTTCGATGGTGGTGAGCGGAATATCCTGGATGGAGCGGGTCACGACGGACTCCTTGGTCAGGGGGGAAGTCATGGGGAAACGGCGGGAAAGCACGAACAGGCGCTCGTCCATGGGCGCGTTGCAGGGTCAATCCACGCAGAGGATTGCCTGGGCCACGCCGCCATCGATGCGCTGGCGACAGCCGAATTTCTCGCCGGCATCGCGCTGGCACGTGCCCGACGCCGGCGCACCCACCGGCAGGTGGTTGGCCGCCAGGCAATTACCGCTGCAGTCGCTGCCGGTGGTGCAGGACCTGCCGGCATCCGCATACGGCACCACGCACTGCACGCGCTGCAGGCGACCGAGCGCGCGCAGCTCACCACCCTGTGCAGCGCAGGCGGCTTCATCAGGGGTGGTGGAAGCTCCTGCAGCATCCCCGGGAATCACGGCATCGGGACGCGTGCCGGCAGTGCATGAAGAAAGGAACAACGCCAGCAGCAGGCTGGCCGTCAGGGAAATACGCATCATGGGGCTCCGTGGTTGCCGGGCAAGGCTGCAGGATAACGGACCGATGCGTTCATTCCCCGTCGGGCCCGGCAAGCTGCTGCAGCGGATCGGGCTGCAGTTCCGGCGGCAGCGCCTTCTTCGCCTTGCTGCCCAGTTCGGCCAGGCGGCGCGCGCGATTGATGGCCGACTGCGGCGAATCCTGCAGGCGGTTGCGTGCGCTGGAAAACGCATTGCTGGCGTCTTCCAGCTTCCTGCCGACAGTGTTGAAGTCGGCCAGGAAGGCCATCAGCGCATCCAGCACCAGGCCACCGGCATCGCTGATCTTCAAGGCCTGTTTCTGGACCTTGTCGCGTGTCCACAGCCGCTCGGCCACCCGCAGCAGCGCCATCAGCGTATTCGGCGAGGCGAACACCACCTTGTTGTCAAACGCATGGGACTGCAGTGCGGGATCGGTGGACAGCGCCGCCGAAAGCGCACCTTCGATGGGCACGAAGGCGATCGTCACGTCCAGCGTCTGCTCTTCGCCCATCGCCTTGGGATAGTTGCGCGCGCCCAGGTCGCGCACGTGCTGGCGCAGCGCGGCGGCATGGCGAAGCAGCGCTTCGTTGCCCGCCTCCGGGGTGGCCGCGTTCATGGCCTCCTGCCACGCAATCAAGTTCACCTTGCTGTCCACCACGATGCTGCGCTGGTCGGGAAAGTTGACCACCACGTCCGGGCGCAGACGTTCGCCCTCGTCGTCCACCACGTGCTGCTGGCGCCGGTAATGCACGCCCTCTTCCAGCCCTGAGCTGCGCAGTACATTTTCCAGCATCAGCTCGCCCCAGTCGCCGCGTACTCTCGCATTGCCCTTCAGCGCGTTGGTCAGCGCCGCCGCCTGCGAGGCCATGTCCTGGTTGAGCGTCTTCAGCTCGCCCACCGCGCCAAGCAGGCTGGCCCGTTCGCGGGCTTCCTCGGCATACAGCACGTCCACGCGTCCACGGAACTCCTGCAGACGTTCGGTGAACGGCTTGAGCAGGTTTTCGATATCCAGCCGCGATTGGCCGGTCGCCTGGCGGACGTTTCTTTCGAACTGCTGGCCGCGTTCCTCAAACACCTTTCCAGCCAGCTCGGCGAACGCGCCGCTGAGCTTTTCCTTCGCCGTGTCCAAATACGTGCGCAGCTCCGCACTGGCCTGCTGCGCGTGCTGCAGATTGGCCTGTACCCGCGTGTGTTCACCGTGCAGCTGCTGGTAGCTGTCACGCTGTGTCTGCAGTTGCTCCTGCAGTTCGCGCAGCTGTTGCTGCAGCTGCTGTAGTGCCTGCTCGCGTTCGCCCAGGCGTGTTTCACGCTCGCTTGCCATCGCCGCTTCCCGTTCGGCGCGTGCCTGTGCCGTGGCCAGCAGCTGCTGGCGCTCGACGGCGCGCAGTCGCTCGCCTTCCAGGTCCTCCTGCAGTGCCTGCAGGCGGCCACGCAGCTGGCCGGCCTCCACCTGCGCGGCCAGGCTCCGCTCGCGTTCCTGGGCCACCGCCAGGCGCAGGGGTTCAAGATCGCTGGAAGCATCCGGTCGGCTGCCGCGACGCAGCAGCACTACCAGCAGGATGAGGACGACGGCCAGCAGCAGCACGGCCAACAGGGCAGGGATCTGGGTTTGCATGGCACTAGTCTAGGCGGACGCCGTCTCACCTGCTGCGCCAACCCAAAAAAGGGGGACGGAGGTGGTTAATTGCAGATAACCACCTCCGTCCCCCTTTCTAGAAGCCTTCGAGGACAATCTTGCCCTTGGCGCGATGGCTTTCCAGCAGGGCATGAGCGCGGCGCAGGTTGGTCGCGTCGATGCGGCCATAGCGCTCGCCCAGCGTGGTGCGCAGCACGCCAGCATCCACCAGCCCTGCCACCCGGTTCAGCAGCACATGCTGCTGTTGCATGTCCGGGGTCTGGAACAGCGGCCGGGCGAACATGAACTCCCAGTGCAGTGACGCACACTTCCGCTTGAGTGCCATGACGTCCAGCTGGCCCGGGTCATCGATCAGTCCCAGCTGTCCCTGTGGTGCCAGTACTTCGATGATCTGCGCGTAATGCTGGTCGGTATGCGTCAGGCTGGCCACATGCTGCACCTGCCTGATGCCCAGCCCGGCCAGGCCTTCGGCAAGAGGCAACGAGTGGTCGATGACGTGGTGCGCACCCAATGCATGAACCCAGTCCTGGGTTTCCGGCCGCGATGCGGTGCCGACAACCGTCAGACGGGTCAGCTGACGCGCCAGCTGCACCAGGATGGACCCCACACCGCCGGCCGCGCCGATGACCAGAAGCACCTGGCCTTCACCGCCGCCTTCGGCGATGCGCAGTCGATCGAACAGCAGCTCCCAGGCGGTGATGGCTGTCAACGGCAGCGCGGCGGCCTGCGCATCGTCCAGCGTGGCTGGCTTGCGGCCGACGATGCGCTCATCCACCAGCTGGTATTCGGCATTGCTGCCTGGACGATCGATGGCACCAGCGTAATAGACCTCATCGCCCGGCTGGAACAGGGTGACCTCGCTGCCCACCGCGTCCACCACGCCCACCGCATCGAAACCCAGTACACGGGGGCCTTCGGTGGCCGCGGTACGTCGCACCTTGGTGTCCACCGGATTAACCGCCACTGCGCGCACCGCCACGCGCAGGTCGCGCGGGCCGGGGTGGGGAAGCTCCAGTTCGATGTCCTGCAGAGCTTGTGGATCGTCGATGGGCAATCCGGACCTGGTATAGGCAACAGCACGCATGGGTACGTCTCGCGTAGAGGGAATACCTAGAATGCGCGCCGCGGGGTGACTTTGAAAGCCGCGCCACCGGGTATCCGGTGGCCGTTGCCCTTGCATGTGCCGCCCACCTGCTGCTTGGGGGTCTTACAGGTAGGCGGGATTTTTCCAGTCCTTCTGGTGCGCGCGCATCCTTTGACGGTTCTTGTCGGAGAAGAAGTAGCAGGTGGACCGGAACAGATTGGCCGCGCCCTCCTTCATCAGGGTTCCACACCACCATCCGTTGTAGTGCACGCGTGCGTGCGCATGCTCGGCATCCAGCATGTGGCCAATCTCGTGTGCCGGCACCCCATAACGGTTGTTGCTGGCGATGGCCGAATGGCGTCCTGCGATGCCATCGGTCAGCAGGGAGGGACCGGAATCTGTCATGAGCAGATACTTGTGGATGTAATTGAATGGAATAGCTCCGCCCATTCGGTGTTGCATGGCTTTCTGGGTAAACGTCTGCAGTGAGCGAAGTTCATCGAACGCTGTCCTGTAATGCATGTCAGTGATACCCGGAACCTTTTTCATGTAATGGAAATAGATGTGCTTGCCGGGAAAGACGGTCCGCAGCTCCCGCAGCAACCAGCTGAAATAGTCCCGGTGGATCTTCTCGATGCGCAGGTCGGTGGGCAGCAGGTCATCGTGCAGATACACGCCGATGCACAGTGGGCTGGATCCATCGGCAAACTGACCTTCCGGGGAATGGCGTGGTTTTATGAGGGCCATCGCCTGCGGGATGTCGGCCTGCTGGTCTCCCTCGGCCGGATCAGGCATGCCGGGGACGGTCGCGTTTTCCGGAGCGGTTGCCTGGAAGACCAGGGCACCGCCGAGCAGACCTGTGATGACCACGGTAGCAAACGCGCCTGCGGCCATCATGGGGTTGCGGCGGATCGCGCCACAGGCCGTCGCTGACCGTGCAGCAGCAGATGCCACCGGCCGGGAAGCGGTACCCGCGTGCTGTGCGAGGAACGGCGCAGCGACCGTCTCCTGGACTGTATGGGGGAGAACATTACGGACGCCCAGCAGGCATGCCGGCAGCCAGCTGAGCAGTCTTCCCTGCCATGTGTGGCGGACAGCAGATGACGAACTGGACGCGAGCTGTCCGCGCGCATCGTGCAGGGCATCCAGGGCGCCAGCAAGGTTCTCCGGGTTCTGCGGGGTTTCCGAAAGCGCTTGCAGCAGCGACAGACTGAACTCCAGCCGCGCGCGCTCCTGGTACAGAATCCCGCTGTCCGCGGCATCCGTTGTCCTCAGCGTCGCATCGACTGCTTCGCGCCGCGCCATGCCGTCGCGCTGCGCGGCCGCTATTCTTTCGTCGTCGAGCAGAGATCCCTGGAACATCCGTTGGATAGCGTCGATGGCGTCGATCTGGGCCTGCACCACATCAACGTCAGCAGGGTCTGCAAGCAGACTGGTGATCGCATCGCCCAAGGGAGCAGACGTTTCCTGCAACACGCTCCACGCTGCGAAGCCATTGGCATGCAGACGCTGCGCTTCAACCAGGCACCTGGCGGCCTCCTGTCTGGGAACGCCCACGTGCTGCAGCAGGCGGTTCATCATGCCGTCCTGCACGCCGCACACCACCGCCCCGATGAGCAGCTTCGCCATTGATGTCATGGGTGAGGCGGCGAACGATGCGATGGCATAAGCCACCATGGCTGGCGCCAGCACACCTTTCTCCAGCAACCGGTTCAACGCTGCCATGGCTTCACTTGGCGATGTGGCACGCGTCAGGGCTGCTAGCGCGTCGCCGAACATGGAAACAGCGGGCGGGTCGCGATAAAGCGCTGGCAGCATGCTGCAGGCACGGAAAAGGACGACGGGAGGCAGCCACTGGGACGCCATCCGGCCGAGGAAACCCGCCGACAGTGCGGCGGGCAGCGCCAGCGGCGATTCATGCAGGTCCGGTTGGCAATCCAGCTGCCGTGGTGGCACGGTCGCGATAGACGATCCGGCCGCGCTGGCCCCGGCTGGCCACGCAGGGCCGGGCAGCGGGCGATTGTCCAGGCTCACCTGCACCCGCGACGGCGCCATGCCTGTCTGCGCGGTGGTTGGCCGTGGCACGCTGCCTGGACGATGGATATGCAGAGCAGTGACGTTCTCCACGGAGCTCGTCCTGTGCGAAGAAGCGCCGATTATCGGTAGTCATGGACTGCAGGAATGACAGAAAAGGGTCCCCTGCGGCACTGCCCGTCTTCCCCGCCCGATGAACGCCGCACGGCCTGCTCCGGGGACTGTTCGATCCGCTGCCGGGTAGTGGAGAATGCCGTTCCGATCCGAACGAGTGCACCGCCATGCCGTGGATGGGCATCCAGGACCTGTGGACATTCCTGCTCGCCGTACTGGTATTCCTGGCACTGCCGGGTCCGGGCACGTTCACCCTGCTCACGGCCACCGGTCGTGGCGGCATCCGCGGCGGCTACACCGCCCTTGCCGGGCTTGCGCTGGGCGACCAGATCCTGATGTGGCTGGCGCTGGCCGGCGTCGCTGCATTGCTGAAGGCCAATCCCCTGGTGTTCAGTGCCGTGCAGTACCTGGGCGCGGCCTATCTGGTGTGGGTCGGGATCGGCCTGTTGCGGACACCGCCGACCAGCACTGCCGAATCCTCCGCCGGCGTCCGCCTGGCACCGGGCCAGTACTTCCGCCAGGCCATCCTGGTCAGCCTGCTCAACCCGAAGGCCATCCTGTTCTACATGGCGTTCCTGCCGCTGTTCATCGATCCGCAGCAGCATCAGGGACTGGCGACCTTCGCCGCGCTGGCCAGCATCATCCTGGTCACCAGCATCGCCTACTGTTCACTGCTCATCGGGGTCGGCAACCTGGCCCGCCGACGGCTGATCCAGCATCCACGGGTGAGCGACGCGCTGCGGCGGGTGGCCGGGCTGTTTTTGGTTGCGTTCGGCATCCGACTGGGATTGAACGGGTGAGGCAGGACCAACCTTCGACACCAGTGCAGCAGCACTGACCACCGCCCGCTTGCGTTTGTGCCGTTTCCGGCAGGTGCCGTCGCGGACGGGGTCTATCCTCTTCGTGTGAGCGATTGGCAGTAGTAATCCTTCGCGCTATTCGGTAACACTCGGGCCCTTGTCGTTTCATGTCACGAGGCCTGAATGTCTTTGCTCCGGCGCAAATCCCTGGATTCCGTCACTGTCCACGAGGCCGGCCGCCGGCTGGTTCGTACCCTCAGCTGGCCGCATCTGATCGCGATGGGCATCGGTGCGATCGTCGGCACCGGCATCTACACGCTCATCGGCGTCGGCGCCAACCTGGCCGGTCCGGCGGTGCTGATTTCCTTCGCCATCGCCGGGGCGGTCTGCGCCTGCGCGGCGCTGGCGTATGCCGAGCTGGCAACGATGATGCCGGCCGCCGGCAGCGCCTATACCTACAGTTACAGCGCGCTCGGCGAAATCTTCGCCTGGGTGGTCGGCTGGAGCCTGATCCTCGAGTACTCGCTGGTGGTGAGCACGGTGGCGGTCGGCTGGTCAGGCTATTTCGTCGGCTTCCTGGAGTGGCTGCACCTGCAGATGGGCATCGACGTGCGGCTGCCGTTGGCGCTTTCAGCGGGTCCGCATGTGGAAGGCGGTGTATTCAACCTGCCGGCGGTGATCATCACCTGGGTGGTGGCAGGCGGCCTGATGCTGGGCACCAAGGAAAGCGCCACCCTCAACGCGGTGCTGGTGGTGCTGAAGATCGTCGCCCTGGCCGTGTTCGTGGCCGTTGCGCTACCCGCCTTCGACAGCGCCAACCTGCAGCCGTTCATGCCGTATGGTTTCGCCAAATCCCTGGGTCCGGACGGCGTGGAACGTGGCGTGATGGCCGCGGCGGCGATCATCTTCTTCGCCTTCTACGGTTTCGATGCGATCGCCACGGCGGCCGAAGAAACCAGAAACCCGGGGCGCGACCTGTCCATCGGCATCATCGGTTCGATGATCGGCTGCACCACCGTGTACATCCTGGTGGCGCTGGCCGCCGTGGGTGCGATGAGCTACGCGGTGTTCGGCCACAGCGCCGAGCCACTGGCGCTGATCATGCGCCAGCTGGGCCACCCCACCGCTGCACTGGTGATCGGCGTGGTGGCGATCATTGCCCTGCCGACCGTGCTGCTGGCCTTCATGTTCGGCCAGAGCCGGGTGTTCTTCGTGATGGGGCGCGATGGTCTGCTGCCGCGTGGCCTGTCCAGCGTCAACAAGCGCACCGGCACTCCGGTGGCCACCACGCTGTTCAGTGCGTTGGTCGTATCGGCACTGGCCGGCGTGGCCCGCTTGGACGAGATCGCCGCGCTGGCCAATGCCGGCACCTTGGCGGCGTTCACCGCGGTGGGCATCTGCCTGGTGGTGCTGCGCAAGCGTGAACCGGGCCGCGAGCGCCGCTTCCGCACGCCGCTGGCGTGGATTGTGGGGCCAGCCGCAGCGCTGGGTTGCGTCTATCTGTTCTCCAGCCTGCCGCACAGCACCCAGCTGTATTTCCTGGTCTGGAACGTGATCGGGCTGGCGGTGTACTTCCTTTACAGCCGCCGCCACGCGCTGATCGATCGCTGACCTGACACGTAGAGCGGGGCTCTGCCCCGCTGCGATTGCATGGCAAGAGCCGGGCAGTGCCCGGCTCTACCTTCCGGCGTGATCCTGCGCCTGCTGCATCACCCGCAGCAGGTTGCCGCCCCAGATGCCGGCGATCTGCTTTTCGTCATAGCCGCGTCGCAGCAGCCATGCGGTGATCTTCGGCAGCTCGCTGACATCGCGCAGGTCGACCAGGCCGCCGCCGCCATCCCAGTCCAGGCCGATGCCCACGTGCCAGGGCCCGACCACATCCAGGATGTGGCCCATGTGCGCGAAGAAATCATCCAGCGTGGCGTGGCGTACCGGGTGTTCGTGGTCAAGCGCCTGTTCGGCTTGCTGCAGGGCAACGCCCTGCTCCATGCCCATCCCTTCCCAGCCACCCAGCTGCCTGCTCAGCGCCTCTTCGGCCTGCTTGCGCTCGGGCGTTTTGCCGGTGTCGATCAGATAGCCGCCATAGGCATTCACCTGGATCACACCGCCTGCCTTGGCCAGCCTGCGCAGGCGCGCGTCATCCAGATTGCGCGGGTGGTCATGAACCGCCCTGGCCGAGCTGTGCGACATCACGAACGGTACCGGCATCATCGCCATCAGCTGGTCGAAGACCGCATCGGAGGCATGCGACTGGTCGATCACGATGCCCAGCCGCACCGCCTCGCGTACCAGCGCCCTGCCCTGCTCGCTGAGGCCGTTCCATTGCGGACCCTTCGGGTCGGTGGCCGAATCGGCGAACTCGTTGTTGGCGAAATGCACGGTGCTCAGCATGCGCAGGCCGGCGCGGTGATAGAACGACAACAGCGACGGATCGGCTACCAGCGGGCTGGCGTTTTCCATGCTGATGAACACCACGCGCTTGCCGTCGGCCTTGATGCGCGCCGCATCGGCCGGTTCCAGGGCAAGCGCGAAACGGTCGCGGTTGGCAACCAGCATGCTGCGGATCTCCAGCAGTCGCTGCAGGCCGGCATCGCGATCGCGCAGATGCGCGGCGGCACTGCGGTCGCCCTGGCCGGTGTAGATGGCCCAGAATCCACCGTCCAGCGCGCCCTCCACCATGCGCGGATAATCCACCTGCGACAGCGCGTTGCGGTCGTAACGGTTGCCGATGTCGAAGCCTTCGCGGGCGAAGTTGGCCGGCGTGTCCAGGTGGCTGTCCAGCGTCACCAGGCGTTGCTGCAAGGCCTTGGCGCGCTGCAGTTCATCGGCGCTGAAATCGACGGCGCGGGCGGTCAACGGGATGCTGAGTGCCAGGGCAAGCAGCAAAGGCAGGCGACGCAGGCTCATGCAGGGTCTCACCGGAAGGAAAGACCGACCATAGCGCCGCGGCGACATGCTTTGGTAGTGCCGGGCGCTGCCCGGCACCAGGAAGTCATCCTTGACGCCGGACGCAGCCCGGCGTCAACGCATCAGTCCACCACGCGACAGAACACGGCCTTCAGGTAGCGCGATTCCTGCACGTGCGCCATGAACGGATGATCCGGACCTGCGCCGGACACCTTCAGGATCTGCAGGGTGCGGCCGGAATAGAACGCCGCGCGACGCAGCATGTCCAGGAACTGGTCCTCGGCCACCAGCCCGGTGCAGGAAAACGTGGCGAACAGACCGCCCGGCTTGACCACGCCCAACGCAAGCTTGTTCATGTCCAGATACTTCTTCAGCGCGGAGATCACCTGGTCGCGGTCGCGGGTCATCTTCGCCGGGTCCAGGATAACCACGTCGTACTGTTCACCGCGGTTTGCAGCATCGCGCAGCCACGGAAAGATGTCGGACTGGATGAACTTCGGGCGCACGTTGTTCAGGCGCGCATTGCCCTTGGCGATCTGGATGACGTCTTCGTCGATGTCGATGCCAACCACTTCCGACGCGCCACGTGCTGCCGCATACACGGCGAAACCACCGGTGTTGCAGCACAGGTCGAGCACGCTCCTGCCTTCGACCTGCTGGCTCAGCCATTCGCGGTTCTCACGCTGGTCGGCGAAGAAACCGGTCTTGTGCGCACCGGCCGGATCGGCGCGGAACTTGATGCCGTACTCGGTGATCACCGACGCTTCGGTGGTGGTGTTGCCGTGGAAGTCGAAGCTCTCCTGCTTCTGCACATGCTCGTCGGCGAAGCTGTGGAACCGGCAGCCGGGGAACTGCTCGCGCAGCGCCTCGTAGATCCATTCGCGGTGGCGGAACATGCCGGCAGCGAAGAATTCCACCACCACCAGGTCGCCGTAGCGATCCACCACCAGGCCGGACAGGCCATCGCCTTCGCTGTGCACGACGCGCCAGGCATCGCTGACCGCGTCCAGTTTCAGTACATCGCGGCGCAGCGATACCGCCTGCGCGATCTTCCGCGAGAACCAGCCGGCATCCACCGGCACGCGCTGGTCGGTTTCAAGGATGCGCAGGGCGATGCGCGAATGCCCGTTGTAGAAGCCGCGTCCGATGAACTCGCCGTCCACGCCGACCACATCGACAATGGTGCCCGGCTTGGGCCGGACGGTCGGCTTTTCGACCAGTTTCTGGAAGATCCACGGATGGCTGGAGCGCCAGGCGTTCTTGAGGCGGACGACGGGGACTGGGGTATTCATCGCTCTATTGTAGCCGCGACACGTGGGCGGCTGGTCTGCGCTGGTTCGGGTGGCCAGGTGAGTTGGTTGGTTGGCTGGTGGGTGAGTGACTTCGGTGGGTGACGACCGTTGGTCGTCACGCTCCTGCCTTGGGCTTCCGGCGAGGATGGTGACGACCAACGGTCGTCACCCACCGTTACCCACCGAGGTCCGAGGTCGCCTCAGGCCCCCCCGCCCGCATTTGACGCCAGCGGCGCCTGCCCGCAGAATCGTGCGCAGAAGGGGAGTAGCTCCCAGACGTTGTCGCCGTCAGTTCGAGCCCGCAGGCTCCGGTGCAACGGCAGTCCCGCCGCTGGGACTGTGAGCGAGACCTTCGCCGTACGGCGAAGCTCTGTCCCTGGATCCCCTCCCGATCCTCCGTTGCAGATCCTCGCCTTACGGCTTGAGGCATTCCTTTTCTACAACGGACAGATACATGCAGACGATCGGCAATGTGTGGTTATGGCTCGGCTTCGGCGCGGTGGTGGTCATCGCGCTGCTGGTGGACCTGGTGTTGATGCGCCACGGTGGCCCGCACAAGGTCACCTTCAAGGAGGCCCTGTGGTGGTCCATCGGCTGGGTGCTGCTGGCGCTGGCCTTCAACGGTGGCCTCTGGTACTACCTGAACGAGACCGCTGGACAGGCGTTGGCCAACAAGGTCGGCCTGGAGTTCCTGACCGGCTATCTGGTGGAGAAGGCCCTGGCGGTCGACAACATCTTCGTCTTCCTGATGATCATGAGCTACTTCGCGGTGCCCGAGGAGCAGCGCCAGAAAGTGCTCATCATCGGCATTCTGGGCGCGATCGTGCTGCGGACGATCATGATCTTCGCTGGCAGCGTGCTGATCACGCAGTTCCATTGGCTGCTGTATGTGTTCGGTGCGTTCCTGCTCTTCACCGGCTGGAAGATGTGGTTCTCCGCCGGCCAGGAGCCGGACCTGGAGACCAATCCCGCCCTGCGCTGGATGCGGCGACACCTGCCCCTGCTGCCGGATTACGTCGGCAATGCGATGAGCGTGATGCGCGACGGCAAGCGCTGGTACACGCCGCTGTTCGCGGTGCTGATCCTGATCGCGGTGACCGATGTGATCTTCGCGGTGGACAGCATTCCGGCCATCTTCGCCATCACCACGGATCCCTTCATCGTGCTGACCTCGAACGTGTTCGCGGTGCTGGGCCTGCGTGCGATGTTCTTCCTGCTGGCCGGCATGGCCGACCGCTTCCATCTGCTGCCCTACGGACTTGCGTTGGTGCTGGCCTTCATCGGCATCAAGATGATGATCATCGACCTGTTCAAGATTCCGACGCCGGTATCGCTGGGCGTGGTGGCGCTGATCATCGCCACCACCGTGGTGCTGAGCCTGCGCAACCCGCCGAAGGCTGAGGGCGCCTGAGGCAGGAAGGGATAAGCGGCGGCCGGCGGCGATTGTCCCGCCAGCCGCCGCCATTTTCCCGCGCCGCCGGGGTTGGTTTCGCTGTGAACACCGCCATTGCTGGGGTATGAACAGCAACGTCCCTTCCTCCGCAGGCCCTTCCGTGCCAGCGCCCAGCGACCGCCTGCGCATCCTGCGCGCCTTGAATCTGAGTCTGGGCGCGGTGCTGCTGCTGGTGGCGGTGTTCTCCCTGCAGGACTATTTCCACTGGGCACGCTGGGCGGTAGCGCCGCTGGAGCGGAGCGGGCTGCTGGGCCTGCTGGGCGCGCCGCTGCTGCATGGATCGGTGGAACACATCGCCGCCAACAGCTTTGCCATCTTGATCCTGGGCACGCTGGCCGGCAGCGTCTATCCAAAGGCGACGCTGCGTGCACTGCCGCTGTTGTGGATCGGCTCGGGGATCGGCGCCTGGCTGCTGGGCGACCCCGGCAGCCTTCATCTGGGCGCCAGTGGCGTCACGCATGGCCTGATGTTCCTGCTGGCCAGCCTGGGCCTGCTGCGGCGCGACCGCGCGGCCATCGCCGCTGGCCTGATCGGCATGCTGTTCTACGGCGGCATGCTGATGACGGTGCTGCCGCACACTCCTGGCGTCTCGTGGCAATCGCACATGGGCGGTGCCTTCGCCGGCATCATCGCCGCCCTGTTGTTCCGTCACAGCGATCCGTTGCCGCCGCGGCCACGCTACAGCTGGGAAGACGAGGAGGACGCAGCCGAACCCGTGCCGGATGATGAGCTGGAGCCGCCATCGCCACGCCGGGTGCCGGTGCTGTGGCAGCCGCGCGAGGACCGTGATTACGTGGTGCTGCCTTTCCGGCGCCCGCAGGACCCTGGCCAAGGCCCTTAGTGCCTCTCCGTGAGGCCGCCGGTTTCAACTTTTTCTCATATCGGGCAGTGATGACATTGGCGACGATGCAGGGGCTGGAATGATCATTCCAGCCGGAATGGGCTCTCCGTTCCGCCTGGAATGATCGTTCCTGCACTTGTCCGTTTTTGGGCACGGCGGAGAGCGCATCGTCCGCCGTCCTGCTCAGGTGGACAGTGCGTGGGGCTTTCCCGCTCCGCCTTTTTTCCTGCGTCCGACCATGCCTCGTCATTCCCACGCACCCTGGCAACCGCAGCGTTGCTCAGCGGCTCTCCAGCGCCTTGCGCCCCAGCGCCGGATCGTCGGTGAAGAACGCATCGATGCCGGTATCGAGGTAGGCCCGCATTTCCGCGATCGACCCTGCTTCATTGCGCGCGTTGTCCGCGCCAGCGCGCAGATTGCCCGCGATGAACGTGTTTTCAGGACGGAACGTATAGGGAATCACCATCAGCCCGGCCGCGTGTGCATCGGGTACCAGTGATGTCGGCGTGCCCAGCGCACCCGTGGCATCCAGTGGGATGATCGAACGCAGCTCCGGCCCGATCCCATCGGCATAGGTGGCGATGTCCTTCAGCCCGGCAGGCGTGAGCATCTGCCCATAGGTGAGGCTGCCGCCGCCGTTGGCGACATCGGCCGGCATCGCATCCCCTTTCCAGGTCAGCTGCAGCAGGCGGATGTTGCTGTCGCGTCCTATCCGTCCGCGCAGGTAACGCAGATTGGCGGTTTCGAAGGACTGCAGCGTGACCGGGCCGACGTTGGTGTAGGGATTTCCGCGGAGGGCGGCCAGGACCTTGTCTTCCATTGGCAGTCCGATGGACTGGAAGTAAGCGGGATGCTTGATCTCCGGGGCCAGGCCGATACCGCGATTCGCGCGACCGGCCTGCTGCACCAGGAACGCCAGGATTTCATCGAAGGTGGCGATACGGAACTGGCCGTCGAAAGCGGTACTGCGCATCTGCGGCAAGCGCTCGCGCACGTACAGCGTCTTCAGCTCGGCCAGGGTGAAGTCCTCGGTGAACCAGCCGGTCACCTGCTCGCCATCGATCTGCTTGGTCGTCCTGCGGTCGGCGAACTCCTTGCGGGATGCCACATCGGTGGTTCCGCTGATCTCGTTCTCGTGGCGCGCGATCAGCACGCCATCCTTGCTCATCACCAGATCCGGTTCGATGTAATCGGCGCCATCGGCGATGGCCTGTGCATAGGCCGCCAGCGTGTGTTCGGGCAGCAGCGCACTGGCACCGCGGTGGGCGTAGACGGAGGCCTTGGAAGATTCTTCACTCATGGCCACGCAGGGTGCCACGATCAGCGACAACAGCAATGCACAACGCCACGACACCTTCGACACCCTGGACCTCTGTTGTTGCGGCCGCGCCCGAGCTGCGGCGCCTGGAAAGAAGGCGCGCATGATGCCGCGGCGAGGTTACAGGGTGAAGAAGCATCTACAGGTCTACGCATGCAGCCGGGCAGAACCCGGCCCTACTTCCCGATGCAGAAACTGGAGAAGATCCGCCCCAGCAGGTCGTCGGCGCTCATCTGCCCGGTGATCTCGCCCAGTGCATCGTGGGCCAGCCGCAGTTCCTCGGCGGCCAGCTCCAGGTGCTCATGTGCCAGCTCGCCATCGGCCTGCAGCGCGTGCTGCTGTGCACGTTCGATGGCATCCACATGCCGGGTGCGCGCAGAGAATTCCCCTTCCACCTGCTCGCCCGCGCCCGCGCTGGCGATGGATCGCAACCGCGCATGCAGGTCATCCAGCCCGGCACCGGTGGCGGCGGATACGAACACCCGGTCGGGGATGGACCCGGGGTCCGTCCCCTTTTCCTGCAGCAGGTCGGATTTGTTGTGGATGTAGAGCCTGTGGGGCACGTCCCGCAACGCGTCGTCGATGGCGGCTTCGCCGACGACGGGGTCGCGGGCATCCAGCACGATCAGCGCCAGGTCGGTACGCTCCATCTCGGCACGCGCGCGGCGCATGCCTTCGCGTTCGATGGCGTCGCCACCTTCGCGCAGGCCCGCGGTATCCACCAGGGTCAGCTCCAGTCCGTCCAGACGGATGGTCTCGCGCAGGGTGTCGCGGGTGGTGCCGGCGATGTCGGTGACGATCGCCCGTTCGCTGCCGGCAAGGGCATTGAGCAGCGAACTCTTGCCGGCATTCGGCGGGCCGATCAGCACCGCATGCAGGCCATCGCGCAGGCGTCGGCCACGCTCGGCATCGCGGCGCAGCAGGGCCAGCGCTTCGCGCGCCTGCCGCAGGCCACCGCGCACCTGCTCGCCGCCCAGCGTATCCAGCGGCTCGTCGGCGAAATCGATGGCCGCTTCGACGTGGACGCGCAGCAGCACCAGCTGTTCGGCAACGTCCTCCACCCGGCGCGAGAACACGCCATCCAGTGAACGCCGTGCCGCACGCGCGGCGCGGCTGTCGCCGGCAGCGATCAGATCGGCGATGGCCTCGGCCTGGGCAAGGTCGAGCTTGCCGTTGAGGAATGCGCGTTCGCTGAACTCGCCCGCGCGCGCCTGCCGCGCACCGAGGGCAATGCAGCGCGCCACCAGCTGCTGCAACACCACCGGGCTGCCATGTCCCTGCAGTTCCACCACCTCTTCGCCGGTGAAACTGTTGGGCGCCGGGAACCACAGCACGATACCGTCGTCGATCACCTCGCCATGGTCATCGCGCAGGCGTGCGTAGTGCGCGTACCGCGGGCGCAGTGCGGGCGCGCCCAGCAGATGGGCGATGGCTGCGGCACGTGGCCCGGACAGGCGCAGCAGGCCGACGCCACCGGCACCGGGCGCGGTGGCGATGGCAACGATGGTGTCGGTGGCAGTGGTATCCATGGCGGGCATTGTGCGGGTGGTGGCCATGACGAACAAACCCGCCATCAGGCGGGTCTGTTCGCGTACGTTCGACGCGGAGGTCGAGCTGTCGTGCTTACTTCTTCACCGCAGGGGTGGCCACAACCGGCTCACCGCCGTGGCGCTTGGTCATCCACCACTGCTGCAACAGGCCCAGGCCACCGTTGACCACCCAGTACAGCACCAGACCGGATGGCATGAAGGCCATCATGACGCCGAACACCAGCGGCATCATCTGCATCATCTTCTGCTGCATCGGGTCCATGCCCGGTGCCGGGGTCAGCTTCTGCGTGGCCCACATCACCGCCATGTTGATGATCGGCAGGATGAAGTACGGATCGCGTGCGGTGAGGTCCTGGATCCAGCCCAGCCAAGGCGCCTGGCGCAGCTCCACCGATTCCACCAGCACCCAGTACAGCGCGAAGAAGATCGGCATCTGGATGAGGATCGGCAGGCAGCCGCCCATCGGATTGATCTTTTCCTTCTTGTACAGCTCCATCATCGCCGTCTGGAACTTCTGGCGATCATCGCCATAGCGTTCCTTCAACTGGGCGATACGCGGCTGGAAGCGGCGCATCTTGGCGCCACTCTTGTACTGCACCGCCGACAGTGGATACAGCACCAACTTCAGCAGCACCACCAGGCCGACGATGGCCCAGCCCCAGTTGTTGACCAGCTTGTGGATCTGGTTCAACACCCAGAACAGGCCTTGGCCGATCACCGCCATCAGCGAGAAACGGCTGTAGTCGACCACGCGGTCCAGGCCCTTCACGTCTTCCTTGGCGATCTGGTTGACCAGCTTCGGGCCCACCCACAGCCGTGCCTGGGTGCTGACCTGCTGGCCCGGCGCGACGTTGAACGCCGGACCGCGCGCTTCGATCTGGTCACGGCCATCGCTCTGCGAGAGCACGTAGTGGGCGACCTGGTCGGCCTGCGGAATCCAGGCGGTGAAGAAGTGGTGCTGCAGCATCGCCAGCCAGCCGCCGGTGATGTTGCGGTTCAACGCACCGTCATCCAGATAGTCCTTGAACGCGCGACGCTCGTAGCCGCCTTCCGGACTGAACCAGGTGGCGCCATTGAAGCTGAAGGAATCCGGGTTGGTCATGCTACGCGACAGGATGGTCGGTGAGCGGTCCAGGGTGCGGTATACGTAGCCGTTCCAGGCGCTGGAACCGGTATTGCGCACCACGTCCTTGACCACCATCGCATAGTGGTTGCGCGACAGAGTCAGGGTACGGTCGATGACAACCCCGTTCGGCCCGTTCCAGACAAACGGAATCTGCAGTTCCTGCTGGCCCTCGGCAAGCACGAAGTCACGCGTGTCGCCAACCAGGGTGAAGCCGGTGCTGCCGGGAACCGGAACGCTCTTGTCTTCGCTGGCCCAGCCACTGACGGCGCTGTACGGATGTGCGCGATCTTCGGTGAGCAGCCGCACCGGCGGGCTGTTGTCTTCCTTGGTCTGCGGGAACTGCAGCAGTTCGGCGTCCAGCACGCGGCCGCCTTCAAGCACCAGCCGCAGCACATCGGTGGTGACGGTCACGCGCTGCGCGCTCTGCGGTGCGTCGGCCTGGGCGCCCACCACCGGCGCCGAAGCGCCAGGTACCTGCGCGCCGGGCACGCCGCCGGGAGTAGCGCCGGGTACGGTCTGTCGGGTCACCGCGCTGGCCGGCGTGGGCGTGGCGGCAGGAGGCGCGGCTTTCTCGCGGCCCCATTCCATCCACAGCAGCACGGCCACCATCAGCCAGGCGAAAATCAGGAATACACGGGTCTGGTTCATCAGCGGACAGGCTCGACGGGGCCGGAACGTGATGCCGGCTCATTCAAAGAAGGCGATGCGATGCCATCGGGAGGCGGCATTGTGCCGTCCACGGACGGCGCGGGCAATGCGCGGAGGCGCCGCAGCAGGCGCAGGAACGTCTGGCGGATATCGTCGTTGCTGGCTTGGCGCGCAGCGGCACGCGCCACCACGACATAATCGCCCGGCTGGAGCTCGGCACGGCAATGGCGCAGGGTATCGCGCAGGACGCGCTTGATCCGGTTGCGCCCTACGGCGTGCGGATCGACCTTGCGGGAAACGGCCAGACCCAACCTGGCCTGCCGGTCTTCTGGCAGCCAGTGAAGGGTCATCAGCGGTTCGGACACCCGGCGGGCGCCGTTGAAGACCGTAGAATATTCGGCACGCGTGCGAACCCGCGCAGAGCGAGGGAATCGCTTGCGCGGGTCGGCAGTACTCACTGTCGGAAGGATTGCGTCTGCCGCGGCAAGCGGCATGGCAATCAGGCGCTCAGGACTTTGCGGCCCTTGGCACGGCGACGCGACAGGATCTTGCGGCCGTCTGCGGTCTTCATACGGGCACGGAAACCGTGGTCGCGCTTACGCTTGAGGTTGCTGGGCTGGAAAGTGCGCTTGGTGGCCATGTGGGCCTCTCGTATGAAATGGACGGAAAGAACCGGAAATTCTAGAGGTGCATGAGGCCATAAGTCAAGTCCCTGTGACTACGCCATTTCACCTGCCTGTGCAATAGCTGTGGATGATTTTGTGAATAACTGCGGGAGAACCATTCCAGAGCGGGCATCCGGATGGTAGTCTGAGCCATCCATTTCCCCCTTTCCGGCCTGTCGGGACGGTGCTTTCCTGCGCCTGCCCGCCGGCCCCAGATGATTATTGCCGATGGATGCCTGGTCCCGTTGTCTCGAACGCCTTGAAGCGGAATTCCCGCCCGAAGATGTTCACACCTGGCTGAAGCCGCTGCAGGCCGATCTGCGCGCCGACAGTCTGGTCCTCTACGCCCCCAATGCGTTCATCGTCGACCAGGTGCGCTCCTTGTACCTGCCGAGGATCCGCGAACTGCTGGCCCATTTCGCCGGCTTCGGCGATGTTTTCCTTGAAATCGGCTCGCGGCCGCGCCCTGTGGAAGCGCAGAACGCGCTCAATCCGGGCCTGTTCAGCGGCGGCGCCGTGGTGTCGGCGGCCAGTGAGCCGGTGGTACCGTTCGCCGGCAACCTGGATTCGCATTACACGTTCGCCAACTTCGTCGAAGGCCGCAGCAACCAGCTTGGCCTTGCAGCGGCATTCCAGGCTGCGCAGAAGCCCGGCGACCGCGCGCACAATCCGCTGCTGCTGTACGGAGGAACCGGCCTGGGCAAGACCCACCTGATGTTCGCCGCCGGCAACGCCATGCGCCAGGCCAATCCCGGCGCCAAGGTGCTGTACCTGCGCTCGGAACAGTTCTTCAGCGCGATGATCCGGGCCCTGCAGGAAAAGGCCATGGACCAGTTCAAGCGCCAGTTCCAGCAGGTCGATGCGTTGCTGATCGACGATATCCAGTTCTTTGCGGGCAAGGACCGGACCCAGGAAGAGTTCTTCCACACCTTCAACGCGCTGTTTGACGGCAAGCAGCAGATCATCCTGACCTGCGACCGGTATCCGCGTGAAGTGGAGGGTCTGGAAGCCCGGCTCAAGTCGCGGCTTGCCTGGGGTCTGTCGGTCGCCATCGAACCGCCGGACTTCGAGACCCGCGCAGCGATCGTGCTGGCCAAGGCACGCGAGCGTGGTGCGGAAATTCCCGACGATGTCGCGTTCCTGATTGCCAAGAAGATGCGCTCCAATGTGCGCGACCTCGAGGGCGCGCTGAATACCCTGACCGCGCGCGCCAATTTCACCGGCCGCGCGATCACTACCGATTTCGCCCAGGAAACCCTGCGCGACCTGCTTCGGGCCCAGCAGCAGGCCATCAGCATTCCCAACATCCAGAAAACCGTGGCGGACTACTACGGCCTGCAGATCAAGGACCTGCTGTCCAAGCGGCGCACCCGTTCGCTGGCCCGCCCGAGGCAGGTGGCGATGGCGCTCACCAAGGAGCTGACCGAACACAGCCTGCCGGAGATCGGCGATGCGTTCGCAGGTCGCGACCACACCACGGTGCTGCATGGCTGCCGCCAGATACGGACGTTGATGGAGACCGACGGCAAGCTGCGGGAAGACTGGGACAAGCTCATCCGCAAGCTGAGCGAATGATGCATGCTCACCGTTGAGGCGTCATCGCACAAAACGGTGCAGAATCCGGGGACAAGCGCGCGGGATGCTGTGGATAAGAATGCTTCGGTTCGCGGCCTGAAAACTATCCACAGGTTTCCCCACCTGTTGAAGGGCAGTATTCCATAGGGTTTCAAGGCATGAAATCTGTTTAAATACAATAAGTTAGCTGTGTTTTCCCTGAATTCTGGCTCTACCAGCACCACCAAGCTTTTGATTTATTCCACATTTTTTAAAGCATAGGGGCACGGAACCACATGCGTTTCACACTGCAACGCGAAGCCTTTCTCAAGCCGTTGGCGCAGGTCGTCAACGTGGTCGAACGCCGCCAGACCCTGCCGGTTCTGGCCAATTTCCTGGTCCAGGTGAAGGACGGCCAGCTATCGCTGACCGGAACCGACCTGGAAGTGGAAATGGTGTCGCGCATCGCAGTCGAGGATGCGGAAGATGGTGAAACCACCATTCCGGCACGCAAGCTGTTCGAGATCATCCGTGCCCTGCCGGATGGCAGCCGCATCACGGTGTCGCAGACGGGAGAGAAGATCACCGTGCAGGCCGGACGCAGCCGTTTCACGCTGGCGACGTTGCCTGCCAACGATTTCCCGTCGGTGGATGAAGTCGAAGCCACCGAGCGCGTCGCCATCGGCGAGTCCACGTTGAAGGAGCTCATCGAGCGCACGGCGTTCGCCATGGCGCAGCAGGATGTGCGCTATTACCTCAATGGTTTGCTGTTCGATCTGCGTGGCGACGCGCTGCGGACGGTGGCCACCGACGGGCACCGCCTGGCGCTGTGTGAAACCGAGCTGGCCAGGCCGAGCGGCTCCAAGCGGCAGATCATCGTTCCGCGCAAGGGTGTTACCGAGCTGCAGCGTCTGCTGGAAAGCGGTGAGCGCGAGATCGAGCTGGAGGTGGGACGTACCCACGTCCGCGTGAAGCGCGATGATGTGACGTTCACCTCCAAGCTGATCGACGGACGCTTCCCGGACTATGAAGCGGTGATCCCGATCGGTGCGGATCGCGAAGTGAAGGTTGATCGTGAAGCCTTGCGTGCGTCGCTGCAGCGCGCCGCGATTCTGTCAAACGAGAAGTACCGAGGCATCCGCGTGGAAGTGTCGCCGGGCAATCTGAAGATCAGCGCGCATAACCCGGAACAGGAAGAGGCGCAGGAAGAGATCGAGGCTGAGACCACCGTCAGCGACCTGGCGATCGGCTTCAATGTCAATTACGTGCTGGATGCCCTGTCTGCGCTCCGCGACGAGTTCGTCATCGTGCAACTGCGTGATTCCAATTCGTCGGCGTTGGTCCGGGAATCCAGCAGCGAGAAGTCCCGTCATGTGGTGATGCCGCTGCGTCTCTGACAGCTGGTGTTCCACGTGGAACGAAGGAAGCCCGGACTCAGATCCGGGCTTTTTTTGTTCCACGTGGATCATTGCATGGTTTCTGGTGCGCTCAAGCATTGCGAGACGAACGATGAAGAGCGAGCGGTCTCGCAAGTCGGCCGGTTCCACCAGAGCATGCCCTGTTTGCACGACGTACCCGGCTGATCTGGCTTGGCATCGGCGGCCCCGGGTTGCACCGTTCCGAACGCGCCCTGAGGCTCTGTCCACAGCCCCGGATTTTCTCGCTGGGCGGGCTACAAAGCTTTTAAATCTGGGTATAAATCTAAAGCTTGGTGGTGTTGGTAGAGCCAGATTTCATGTAAAAGTATACTAAGTTGTTGAATTTATTGAATAAAACACGGTCGAAACCCCCTGTGTATGTAGCCCTGAAGCTGGGGGAATTCCTGTGGATAAAATTCTCCGCAGGTGTAAAGACGAATTCTATCCACAGCTTGTCCAGTGTTCGCACAGAGATCATCCAGAGGGTTTGATGACCCAGCTGAGTAAAGGGGCAGATTGCTTGGAATCTGTAGAAGTGCGCGGGGCGGACATCGCCAGATCTGGAGATTTCGGCAGTTGAAACGCAGTAGACCGTGGCGACCATTGCCAGCGTCGCAGGCGAAGTGGCGGTTGATTTCTTCAATTCCGGGGCGGTCTCCGGCCTTTACCCAGCAGAATCAAAGAAATCTGCCTCCTTCGGGCACTGCCGTGTCACGTGGAACACGATGGTCGGCGCGCCCTGTATCTTCCGCTGCAAGCGTCTGCGGACATTCGCTGGCGGAGACGCGTCCCGCCGCGTCTTGGACGACTCCGGGTTCCGTGCCCTCCCTCCGGTTCTGTGCCCCGTCGTGGCAGGGCGCGCTTGACCGATACGGTAAGCTGCACGGCCATCCATCCATTCGCTTTACCCCCTCCCCCGCATGCAGATCCGCCGTCTTTCCTTGTCCCAGGTGCGCCGATTCGAAGCGGTGGATCTGTCGCCACAGCCGGGCATCAACCTGCTGACCGGCGACAATGGCGCGGGCAAGACCAGCGTGCTCGAAGCCTTGCATGTAATGGCTTATGGACGAAGCTTTCGCGGCCGCGTCCGCGACGGATTGATCCGCCAAGGTCAGGACGCGATGGAGGTCTTCGTGGAATGGGAGGAAGCACAACCAGGCCGGGCAGAAATGCTGCGACGTGCCGGGCTTCGCCATACCGGACAGGACTGGAAGGGTCGGCTCGATGGCCAGGACGTCGCCCAGCTGGGAAACCTCTGCGCAGCACTGGCCATTGTCACCTTCGAGCCGGGCAGCCACGCGCTGGTCAGCGGCGGTGGCGAGCCCCGCCGAAGGTTTCTGGACTGGGGCTTGTTCCACGTGGAACCAGACTTCCTGCCGCTCTGGCGACGCTACTCGCGGGCTTTGAAGCAGCGGAATGCCCTGCTCAAGCAAGGTGGGACCCCTTGCATGCTGGATACCTGGGATCACGAGCTGTCCGAAGCGGGTGAACCATTGACCAGCCGTCGCCAGCATTATCTGGAGCGCCTGCAGGAGCGTGCGGTGGAGCTGGCTGCCGTACTGGCCCCAAAGCTGGGCATACGGAGCTTGAGCCTCACCCCGGGATGGCGCCGTCAGGAGGTATCACTGGCCGATGCGTTGTTGCTGGCACGCGAACGCGACCGCCAGGCCGGCTATACCTCGGTCGGCCCGCATCGGGCGGACTGGCAAGTGGGCTATGCCGCGATCCCCGGGCGGGAAGCGCTGTCCCGGGGACAGGCCAAGCTCACCGCGCTGGCTTGCCTGCTGGCGCAGGCCGAGGACTACGCCGAGCGCCGCCAGCACTGGCCGGTGATCGCGCTGGATGACCTTGCTTCAGAGCTGGACCGCAATCACCAGGAGCGTGTCCTGGCCCGTCTCCAGCAAGGGCCGGCGCAGGTGTTCATCACTGCCACGGAGTGCCCCGCTGCCCTGCGTGATTCCGAGGATATCACCCGGTTCCACGTGGAACATGGCCAGATCACAAGGCTGCAGCGCCCCGGCGGGGGCGCCTGAGCCCGGCTGCTATAATCAACTGCAATCCCCACTTTCCTGGTGTGCTGTCCTTCGGCAGCACCCGAGCTGCGGAGCCTACGGCGAGCGCGATGACTGAAGAACAGAACACCCCGACCCCCAACGGCAATTACGACGCCAACAGCATTACTGCCCTGGAGGGGCTGGAGGCTGTCCGCAAGCGCCCCGGCATGTACATCGGCGACGTCCATGACGGCACTGGTCTGCACCACATGGTGTTCGAAGTTGTCGACAACTCCATCGACGAAGCCCTGGCCGGCCATGCCGACAACGTTACGGTGACCATCCACGCCGATGGCTCGGTCTCGGTGTCCGATAACGGCCGTGGTATCCCGGTCGGCAAGCACGAGCAGATGAGCAGGAAGCTGGATCGGGAAGTTTCCGCTGCGGAAGTGGTCATGACCGTCCTGCATGCCGGCGGCAAGTTCGACGACAACAGCTACAAGGTTTCCGGCGGCCTGCACGGCGTCGGTGTCAGCGTGGTCAATGCGCTGTCGCAGAAGCTGGTCCTGGATATCTACCAAGGCGGTTTCCATTATCAGCAGGAATACAGCGATGGCGCGCCGCTGGGTCCGTTGAACCAGGTGGAAACCAGCAGCCGGCGCGGTACGACGCTGCGTTTCTGGCCGTCGATCAAGGCGTTCCACGACAACGTGGAATTTCACTACGACATCCTCGCCCGTCGCCTGCGCGAACTGTCCTTCCTCAATTCCGGGGTCAAGATCGCCCTGATTGATGAGCGCGGCGATGGCCGTCGCGATGACTTCCACTACGAAGGCGGTATCCGCAGCTTCGTCGAGCATCTGGCACAGCTGAAGACCCCGCTGCACCCGAACGTCATCGCCGTCACTGGCGAATCCAACGGCATCACCGTGGAAGTGGCCCTGCAGTGGACCGATTCCTACCAGGAAACGATGTACTGCTTCACCAACAACATTCCTCAGAAGGACGGCGGTACCCATCTGGCGGGTTTCCGCGGCGCGCTGACGCGCGTGCTGAACAACTACATCGAGCAGAACGGCATCGCCAAGCAGGCCAAGATCAACCTGACCGGCGATGAC
>JAAIGF010258610.1_pt1 | contig 42642 bp, 41 predicted proteins | sample 6487441 | NCBI WGS metagenome assembly JAAIGF01 (sample SAMN13974129, study PRJNA590717) | phyllosphere metagenome | biome: pepper field; feature: multiple bacterial spot infested pepper fields; material: pepper leaves; isolation source: leaves from pepper fields | host: Capsicum annuum ...
ACCGCTCCTCCGCGCTGCGCGCTCGACCCGCAGACCAGTACTCGCGCGTGCGCCGTCGCCACGCCCCACCGCTCCGCCGGCGACGGCGCAGCCGTGCCGCCACCCGCGCCCGCCGCAGAAGCCCCGGAAGTCGCCCACGCCGAACCATCCGCCGCAGCCCCCGCACCCGCACCCGCCGCAGCCCCCGCAGAACCCCCACCCGCTCCGGAAGACACCCACGGCCACGACAACCCGCCGTGGAAGATGTCGCCGCCGACCATGTTCAGCGACTCCTCGAGGTCGGCGGTCGTGCGCGCCTCGATGCACAGACGCCCGTCGGGCGCGCGCAGGATGCAATCACGCAGCGGCTCATCGAGCACCGCGTCGAGCGAGCGCTGCGCCGCGGCCAGCAGGCGCGCGCCGGCCGCGACGGGGTCGGTGTCGTCGAGGAGCCGATGCGGCACCTGAAGTCCGAAGAGCGTCAACGTCTGCGCGCCGCTCGCGCGCAACTCCTCGCCGAGGATCGACGGGTCCGTCAGCGAGTGGCAGTAGATCTCGAGCGGCAGCGGGTCGGGCAGCATCCCTCCCGTCGCGGCTACGAAGGCGGAGTCGAGTTGGGTCATGGTCTCGTTGACGTGGAACGTCCCGGCGAAGGCCGCCTCGGGGGACACGGAACGATCGCGAAGGCGCGGCAACCGCGACAACAGCATGTTGACCTTGACCTGCGCTCCCTCCGGCTCGTCGACCGCGGTGGGCGCGCCGCCCGCGGTCAGGAGGCGCGCCAGAACCGCGCGCCCCACGCCGCTGAGCACGAGTGAGCCGTAGAACACCTCGGGCCGATCGGTCACGCCGTGCACTTCGCCCCCGGGTGAGGCGGAGATCACGTCGACACCCGTCACGATCTCGGCCCCGGCCTCGCGTGCGGCCCGTTCCAGCTCGGCCGTGACGGCCCCCATCCCTCCCACGGGGACGTCCCAGTGCCCGGTCTCTCCGCCGATCACGTGGTAGAGGAAGCAGCGATTCTGCGCGAGCGAGGGATCGTCCGACGACGCGAACGTGCCGATGAGTCCGTCGGTCAAGGCGATTCCGCGGACGAGATCGCTCTCGAACGACGAACGCAGCAGCTCGCCGAGCGGCCGCGAGGTCAGCGCCGACCAGAGCGCATCGTCGCCCAGGCGCTCGCGGATCTCGTCCTCCGTCGGCAGCGGTTCGGTCATGGTGGGGAACACGACGCGGCCGAGGGGCGCCAGCCGCTCCCCGAAAGCCGCGTAGCGCGCGGCTTCGTCGGCGTCGCCGAGCGTCCGTGAGAAGGATGCGGCGGTGGCCTCGGCATCCTGAGTGTCGATGAGGATGCCACGCGACGGGTCCGCCGGATCGGGTGTGTAGGAGGAGTAGCGCCGTCGACGCAGCTCGATCCTCAGACCCAGGTCGTCGATGATCTTCGGCGGCAGGAGGCTCACGAGGTACGAATACCGGGACACGCGGGCGTCGACCCCCGCCCAGGGTCTCTCCGACACGGCGGCGCCGCCGACGGCATCCGATCGCTCCAGAATCACCACCGATCGCCCCGCGCGGGCGAGATAGGCCGCGGCGACGAGGGCGTTGTGCCCTCCTCCCACGATGACGACGTCGTACCGGCGAGTCTCCGAAGCGGTCATGCCCCCACGCTAACGACGGCGGTGGATTCGGCCGAGGGGGTGGCGCAGTAGCGTGGATGCCATGACCCTCGCCGCGGACCTGCTCGACATCGCCACCCGCATCGCCCGAGAGGCCGGCGGCCTCGCGTTGCGCCGCCGTCAGGAAGGCGTGACCGTCGCGGCCACCAAATCGGCCGCCGCTGACATCGTCACCGCCGCTGATCGCGAGGTCGAGGCGTTCGTCCGTGCGGAGCTGGAGCGCGTGCGTCCCGGTGACGGCTTCTTCGGGGAGGAGTCGGCCGCGACCGAGAGTTCGACCGGCATCACCTGGGTCGTCGACCCGATCGACGGCACCGTCAACTACGCGTACGGCATCCCGGCGTGGGCCGTCAGCATCGCGGCGGTCGAGGGTCCGGCCGACCCCGCGCAGTGGGTCGCGCTCGCCGGAGCCGTCTACAACCCCGTGACCGACGAACTGTTCCGCGCCTCGCGCGGCGGCGGAGCGTGGCTCGGCGACCAGCGCCTCGCCGTGACCGGTGACGTGGGTGAGGCGGGAGGGCTCGTCGCGACCGGCTTCGGGTACGACCCCGCCACGCACGCGCCGACCCTCGCGCAGCTCACCCGGGTCATGCCCGTCGCCCGCGACGTGCGCCGCATCGGCTCCGCCGCGCTCGACCTCGCCTCGGTCGCCGCCGGCCGGATGGATGCCTACTACGAGAAGGGCACCAACCCCTGGGATCATGCGGCGGGTGTCCTGCTCGTGGAGGAGGCGGGCGGCGTGCTCGGCGGCGCCCCGGGCGGGCGTCCGGGCAAGGGCATGGTCATCGCGGCAGGCCCCGAGTTCTTCCCGCGCCTGGAGGAGTTGCTCGACTACGACAGGTGAGACTGGGGCAGCGCTCATGACATTCCCAGTCCGATGGGGTTAGGGTGTTTACCCGATCGTTATTTTCGCGACCCGAACCAGCGGAAATGGCAAAAGCCCTGAAAGCCCGAAGCCGTCGCGCTTGCGACACGACACGAGAGCCATCGCGCGTTGCCGTCAGAAGCCCCAGAGACTGAGCCCGCCCGCACCCGGCGATCCAGTCGACCCACCGCCGTGCCCGCCTCCGCCCCGCAGCTCACGCGGGCCGAGATGCGCCGTCGTACCACCTCGGCCGTCCTGGACGATTCGACTCCGGATGCCGTCGCCCCCGCCGAACCGGCCCCGGTCGACGCCGATGTGGCCTCCCAGTCCGCCATGGTCGAGCAGGTCGCCGCGGCCGTCGTCGAGACGGTCATCGCCGCGACGATCGAGCCGACGCTCCCTCCCCGTCGCCGAGCCTCCCGCACGCCAGCCACGGCCCCCGCGGTCGAGCAGCGTCCGGCCGACGCCGGCGTCGAGGTCCTGGCATCCGAGGTCCCCTCCACCGCCGCGGATGCCGATGCCCTCGCGGTGACGATCGTCGATGAGCGCACGTCGGAAGAGGGCGACGTCGCCGTCATCCTGCAGAGCGCCGAACCGTCGACCGCGACCACGCCCGTCGCGCTCCCGACCTCTCCCATCACGCTTCCCCCGACGCGCCGCACTCGCCGTCGGCCCGAGGCTGCCGCGGCAGCCGACGAGGCTGTCGCCCTCGACGCCGCGGCGAGCCCTGCCGCTTCCGAGACCACCTCGAAGCCCGCCGCCGCCCCGAAGCCCGAACCCGCTCGCACCGCTTCCGCCGGGTCGTCCTTCGGCCCCGCCGCCGACGCGAACGCCGAGGCCGACGAGTTCGAAGCCGCCGCGCGCCTCTTCGCCTTCACCGGTGAGACCCCCGTTCAGGCGCCGAAGGTCGCGACGCCCGCCGCACCCGTCTCGCAGGGTCTTCCGGTGGTGGCCGCTCCGCGGACGCGCCGCAACGGTCGCCGCATCGCGGCCGCGTCGTTCTCGGTCGGCGTCATGGGCCTGGTCGGCTTGATGACGGTCGGCATGACGATGCCCGTGAGCGCGCTGGCCTCGGCCAGCGGGACCTCGAGCGTCACCGCCGTGGCCGACACGCAGCCCGCGACCGTCTCTCTCGCCGCGGGTGCGCCCTCGGCGGGCGACATCGACAGCTCGCAGGGCATCCAGGCCTACGTGGCCCCGGCGCAGTCGCAGGCGGCAGTCGTCGACCGCGCCGACGGCTACGCCGCGTCGACCTACACGCAGATGGCGATCGACTCGGGCATCAAGTACCCCTCGAACTTCTACGTCAACAACCCGAACTCGCCTATCCAGTGGCCCTTCGCCGTCGGCGTGTCGATCTCGTACGGTTTCGGCATGCGCGATGGAGGCTTCCACGAGGGCGCCGACTTCGTGCCCGGCGAGGGCGCGCCGGTGCAGGCGATCGCCGACGGGACCGTCCGCATCGCGACGGAGCAGGGCGGGGCGTTCGGCGTCACCGTGCTGATCGACCACGAGATCGACGGCCAGCTCGTCTCGAGCCGTTACGGACACATGCAGTACGGCTCGCTCCAGGTGACGCAGGGCGAGCACGTGCACGTCGGCCAGTTCCTCGGACGCACCGGCAACACCGGCCGTTCGTTCGGCGCGCACACGCACGTCGAGATCCTGCAGAACGGCACCACGCCGATCGACCCGATCCCGTGGCTCCGGGAGCACGCGGGAGGCTGACCGATTGGGGGATCGGGCCTCGGCTCTGATATCCTCTTCTAGTTGCCCGGAGAGATCCGGGTACGCCCCGATAGCTCAGTGGCAGAGCACTTCCATGGTAAGGAAGGGGTCGTCAGTTCAATCCTGACTCGGGGCTCAAGGCATCACTTTCGAACATCGGATGCCGTGCGGCGGGGTAGCTCAGTTGGTGAGAGCGCACGACTCATAATCGTGAGGTCGCGGGTTCAAGCCCCGCTCCCGCTACCAAACTAGTTTTACTCGAACAAATGACCTTGAGATAATGGTTTAGGCGTTCGGAATCAGAAGCGTCGGAGTTTTCTCCGGCGCTTTTTGTGTTGACGGACGTGCTGGGGCTGTTGAGCACCGCGTCGCGGATGTCGACGACGAGGGGTTGGAACTCCCTGGCGACAGTGGGCCGGTGACCGTCGTCGTCGACCCAGATGCGGGAGAAGAAGGCCGCTAGGAGCTTGCGCTTGACAGCACCCGTTGCTGCCGTGAAGAGGGCGTCGGGTCGGGCCATGAGGTCGAGGTAGCTGAGCACCATCTCGGTGTGCTGCTGGAGGGACTCGGTCGTGGTGTCGAGGCTGGTGCGGACTTCATGCTTCTTGATCTGCAGGTCGCGGAGTCGTGTTCGGAGTTTGTCGGTGGCGAGTGCTCCATCGGCGGCGAGGTCGACGAGGCGCTCTTCCTGGACATCAAGCTTCTTGAGCTCCTTCTGCAAGCGTGCGCGCTGGTCGGCGTGACGGGAGAGGACGTGTTTCAGTGCTACCTGTACTTCCCCTTTCGCTTCATCGATGGCGTCGGGGGAGAGGCGAAGGCTGGCGAACTCGCGGGTGAGCGAACGTTCCAGTTCCGCGGTGGGGAGATACGGCAGATCGCAGAGGCCGTCCTGGCGTCCTCGGCAGAGGAAGTACTCGTAGATCTGGCTGGCGTGGTTCTTGGCTTCGGCGAAGATGAGGCGGTGTTCGCGTCCGACGTCGTGGCAGCGGCCGCAGTGCAGCATGCCGCGGGCAAAGTGATTGTGGACGCGATCACGCTGTCCCCTCTTCACGCGAGCGTCGATGACCTGTTGGACGCGGTTGAAGAGGTCCGGGGTGATGAGTGCTTCGTGTCGGCCCGGGTAGACGTGTCCTTTAAAGGTGACCATGCCGAGGTAGTACGGATCGCGGAGGATCTGGCCAAGCTGACTGCGTGACAACGGCCGCTCGGGCCACTTGCTTGACTTGCGGGTCGTGAGTCCCTGCTCGGCAAGCAGGGCCGCGAGCTTGGTGGTGCTGTACTCGCCGGTCGCGTACTGCTCGAAGGCCCAGCGGATGAGCGGCGCGCGCTGTTCGTCGAGGCTGATTGTGTTGACGAGACGCCCGTCGAAGTCCTTGCGGTCATTGATGTAGCCGAGCTTCGCGCGGCCGACGGTGCCGCCGTTCTTCGCCTTGTTCAGCAGCTTCTGTTTGATGTCTTCCCCGCTCTGGCGAACCTGGACTTCGTTCATGATGTCGGTGACGGCTTCCATGGCTTCTGCCATGTAGCCGTCACCGAAGTCTTCCTTCGCGGAGATCAGTTTCACGCCCATGCCTGCGAGGATGCGTTTTGTGATCGCGGCGTCGCCAGAGTTACGGAAGGCGCGGGAGCGCATGTAGATCACGACGTAGGAGACTTCGGGGTGCTCTTCGACGTACTGGAGGAGTTCGCGGAAAACCGGACGTTTGGCAATCGTCTGTGCGGAGTTTCCGGGCTCGACGAACTCTTTGACGACCGGTGCCTTCACGCGCTTGGCTCGTGCGAGGCAGGCCTCGCGCTGTGTGGCGATGGAATTTCCGTCCGCGTCGATGTCGATCGCGGTGAACATCTGGCGCTGGGTGGATACGCGGAGGTACAGGACCGCCTGCCCCTGGATGCCGAGATCAAACTCAGGCGGGGCTGACCCGTCGAGCCCGAGCAGATGCTCCCAACCGGAGAACGAAGCCCGGCGTCGATTTGTTGTGCTTTGGCTCATGTGCCTCTCCTTTCTGTCCGCCTTCTGGGCGGACGTGGCTCCTTGATTTACGCTCACTTCACCTCTTAAGTCGAGATGTATGGGGACGTAGTTTTTGCATCACTGACCTGGGGAAAAGTCGTGCTCGCTACTTGTTGAACACGTGCCACCAGCCGTCGAGGTGGACGACGTCGTAGGTGTCGAGGATCTGCTTGTCGATGGCGGCATGGTTCCAGGTAAGGTGGTCATCCGGGATGCCCTGCTCGCTCATCACCTTCTCCAGCGCTTGCAGCCAGCCGAGCCCTTCGAGGACGTCGTGTCGGAACTGGGCGAAGTACTCCCAGGCGTCGGCGTAGCTTTCGTGGAACCGGTCGATGATTTCCGGGTCGGCCAGGTTGGTGTCTGCGAGCAGCAGGAACGCAGCGAAAGCGGCACCGTTCTCCTTCACCCCCTGGAGGATGCGCAGCGCGTCATCGGGGTCACGCAGGGTGGACAGCGACCGTTCTACCGACGCCGCCGACTCGGGGCCGAAGGGTGCGTTGCCATCGGAGTACGACGGTCCGCGTTCGGGTGGGGGCGGTAGTTCGGGGGTCATGGGTTCCTCCTCTCTTGGGTGTCTGTTGTTGATGCCGCGGAGCCGTCTGGGTCTTCCAGGACGCCCAGCAGCCCGTCCGAGGTGGTGCAGGCGAAGAGCCGGCCATCGAGGTCCGCAGTGGCGTGGATGGCGGCGCGCAGGCGGGCTGTGCGGGCGGCCGTGGGCAGGATCCAGAGCACACGCGGGAACACCCCGTGTTCGGCCTGCGCGCGGCCGGTGGCCTTGTAGGCGGCGTAGGTGCGGCACTTGGCGAGGAGCACGGGGATGCTTTCGGTGCCGAGGTCGATCTCGAGGTACCAGTGGTCGTCGTAGTCCGGGGTGGCGAGGTGGACGTAGAGGTCGGGCTTGAGGATCCCGGCCATGCCGGGCCTGGTGACGAAGGACCGCCAGGTGTCGGGCTCGAGGTCGACGCGCTCGACTTGGAACGCCCCGGTGCGGGCGTGCTGCGTCAGGGCGACGTGGGTGTCGGTGACGGCGAGGGTGTGCGCGAGGAAGGGCGTGGAGACGGAGGCGAAACGTCGTCTGCGGACACCTTCGGGTCGGGTGAGGCGTTCGCCGGCGGCGTCGAGGTACCAGATGGTGGCCGCGGAGCCGCGGGCGGCGCCGCCGACGCGGCGTTCGAGTCGGGCGATGAGCCGGTTGTGCATGAGCCGGTGCAGGACACGGATGCAGGCGCGGGTTCCGGCGGTGAGGGTGGCGTGGTCGGCGAAGAACACGTCGCGCAGGTGTGTGGTGGTGGCGTACCGGTGCTGGTTGAGGAAGGTCAGGATCTCTTCGTCGCGGACAGATAGCTCGGTCCGCAGCACGACCAGTCGGGACGCACCGGCTCCCGTGCGGGGCAGGCGCATGGTCATGCGCGCCCCCTCTCTGGCTGTGAGCGGTGCTGGCGGCGTCCGGCGAGTTCGCGGGCGGCCTGCAACTCCGCCAGGGGCGGAGTAGTCCGCTCCCAACTGAGGCCAAGAGCCGCAGAAACAAGCCGGAAGCCGGGCGTGGAAGTTTCAGCGATCGGACGGTCGACCGGACGAGCGACCGGACACCGCTGCCCTCTTCTCTGGCGGTCGAGTTGGGTGATCATGGGCGGACCTTTCGGCGTCGTCCGATGGGCTCGACGTCATCCTGGTCACCCGCCCCGTCACCCTCGAGGGTGATACCCGCGTCACCCTGCTCCGAGGTCGGAGTCGAGCTGGCGGCCGCAGTCGAGTTTTGCCCCGCGACCTGAGACCCGTAGCGGAGACGACTCTCGGCGAGGACCGCGTCGGGGTCTGAGAGGGTGACGGGCGGCGGCAGCGTCACCGCAGAAAACCAGCCAGACTGCACCCCACTAGCCATGAGGTCGACGTAGACGTGGTAGGGCGGCAGCTTCATGACGTCCTCCGGCGTCAGCGCGGAGTACTTCGTGACGGCAGCAGCGTCGACGGGGTCGGCTTGGAACTGGATCTTGTTGCGGGCGTTGGCGGCGATCCCGGCGAGCAGGCTGGTCGGCATCTGGGCGCGGTGCTGATGGGCCAGGTGCCAAGCGACATTCATCGACCGGGACTGTTCGAGGGCTTCGCCGAGGTCGGACTCGTGCTTCACGAACATCTGTGCCTCGTCGAGGTAGATCGAGACGGGGCAGCGCTGCTCCTTCGGCACGCCTGCCCGGGCGAGGGTGAGCTGCCAGAGCTGGCTCACCAGCAGCGACCCGACCAACTCCGCCGCGACCGGCCCCAAGAGGCCCCGGTTGAGGGGGACGACGAGAATGCGCGGCTTATCGAAGAGATCGCCGAGGTCGAAGCGCGGCGCGACCTGGTCCAGCACGGCCCGGATGGAGGGGCGGAGCAGGAACTGGCGGAGCCGGGTGAGGACGGGGCCGATCATGGCCGAGCGCGCTCCGGCGCTCATGGCGTCATACTGCGCCCAGAACTCGATCAGCGACGGGTCGCTAATGGTCTTCCTGAAGTTGCGCCGGTACGGGTCATCGGTCAGCAGCCGGGGCAGATCCGCCAGCGTCGAGCCCTCCTTCCATGCGAGCGTCAGGAGCGAGGCGTGGACGGCGTCGCTGGTGCGCGGCCCGAACGCCGACGGGAACAGGCTGCGGAAGACAGCGAGGAGACGGTCAGCAACAAGCGGCGCTTCGTCATCTGCTCCGGCGAAGGGGTTCAGCCCGACCGGGTCGGGGCTGATCGGGTCGAGGACGACGACGTCCCCGGCGCGGTGTTCCGGGATGACAGTGAGCACGTCCATGGCGAGGTCGCGTTTGGCGTCGATGACGACGACGCTGCGTCCGGCGGCGATGTCGGCGGCGATGAGGTTGAGCAGCACGGTGCTCTTGCCGACGCCGTTGGGTCCCATGACGTGGGTGTGGCGGACGGCGTCCTTCATCGAGATCCCGACCGGGAGGCTCGGGCCGGGGGCGCTGGTGCGCGCGAACACGCGCTCCTTGCTCGACTTGTAGCCCGTGGGCGGTGCGAGCTGGCGGGGGTAGATCGACGGCATACCGGGGAGCGCGGTGTCGCCGGTGGGCCAGCCGACGAGGCAGAGGGCTTCGGCGGCGGTGAGGCGCAGCGGCTTCTTCGCCGGGATGACGGCCTCGTCGACCAGCTCAGGGCGGTCGGAGACGAGGTCGATGCGGGTCGACCCGGTCTGGAGTTGGCGGAGGGCGGCGAGGACGGCGTGAACGAGGAGGCGTCGGCGGACGGGGCTGGCGGCGGTGACGCCGATGCGGATGGTGGCGCGGAACCGGTACTGAGCGAGCTTGTCGCGCAGGTCCGCCCGGATCTCGACCGGCGCGGGGCGGCTGCCTTTCGTGATGAGGTCGAACAGGCTGAGGTTCGGATCCGGTGTGGAGGCCGGCAGCGGCTGCGGCGGGACGCTGGCACCGAGGATGACCTGCAACACCAGCACATCCCCCTTCCCCACCGCCCCGGAAAGTGCGGCATAGAGGGCGCGGAGGGCGGCTCCGGTGGTGTCGAGGCTGAGCCCGAGGTTCCGCTGCCGGATCCGGACGCGTCCGGCTCGCTCGACCGGGACACGGTCGCCGTCGAGGTCAGTCATAGCGACACCGGGAAGCAACCGACGAAGCGTGCTGCTGACCCCGGACAGCGCGATCGGCTGCCCACCCATCAGGTGACGAATGGTGCCGCCCTCGGCGCGGGCTTCGAACACGACCGGGCCACGGGCTTCATCCGCGGCGAGCGTCTCCAGGAACCCGAGGGCGGTGGTCGCGTCGAAGGGGCGCGGCCAGTGCAGCTGACGCCAGGAGTCAGTCATCGGCGTCCCCGCTGACCTCGGTGTCCACCGACGGGATGTTGCCGCCGTCGATCTTGGCGCCCGTCGTCGCCGTGGTGTCCGTCGTGTCGGTGAGGTTGGTGCGGCGCTTTGCTTCTTCCATGGCGGCGTGCTCGAGGAGGGCGCGGGCGAGCTTGTCGTAGTCCGGCTGGGCGCGGCGTTCGCCGCGGACGCGGATACGGTACTCCCGGCGCGGACGCCCACGCCCCCGCTTCGGTGACGATGAGCGACTCATCGGCGGGCCTCCTTCACCAGCGGTCGCGGCGCATGCGCCACCACCAGACGAGCCCGCCCGTGACCAGAACGACGGCGAGGATGACGAGCAGCCAGACCCACACTTGCTCGATGAGCCAGACGGCTCCGGAGAGCAGCAGCGCGACGAGGAACACGGTCCAGGCAAAGGCCTTCGCTGCCTCCAGCGGGCCACGGTCGGATGAGGACATGGAGCACTCCATTCAGAAGACGAGCAAGACCGTTGGGGTGGCGGAGGTGGCTAGGCATCGGCGGCCTCCTCGTCGGTGACGACGGTGCCGCCGGAGCCCTTGGCCTTCTCGATGTCGCTGGGCACGGGGTAGCCCGGGATCGAGATCGTTGCGTTCACCTGGTTGCCCCAGACGTCCCAGCCCGGCATCGGGCGTCGGGCGAAGAGCTCCAGGTAGGGGCCGGGGCTGAGGCGCTGGATCATGACGTGGCACTCCTCCGGCTTGTGGGAGTGGTCCTGGCGGGGCAGCATCGCGAACGAACGCTGGCCGCGGAACTTCACGGGGAGCTTCCCCTTCACGCCCAGCAGCAGCGTCTCGTGCGCGTGGCGGAAGTACTGGCCGAGACCCATCTGGTCCTTGCCCCAAACGAACTCGTCCTTGAACTCGAACCCCCAGCCGCGCATGATGTCCTCGGCGATGTAGCGGGTACCCGGGTAGCACCAGAGATAGAGGTGGGCGTTGTCGGCGGCAAGATCGCCGACCGGCATCGCCTTGATGCGCTCCAGCGTCATCAAGGGGTACTTCGAGGCCGCGCCGTACTTGCCCTGCTGGCCGGTCGGCCAGGGCGGGTCGACGAGGATCGTCTTGTGGAGAGGACGGCTGCCCGAGGAGCCCACAGCGTCGGTCTTCTCCGTGACGTTCGGCGTGATGCTCGACGTCGCGGTGCGCCCGGTGGGCGTCGTGTTGATGTTGGTGGTGTGCATGGAGATGTGCTCCTTCCCGCAGCGGTCTTTACCCGCTGGGAATGACGGCCGAGTATGAGGGGCCGTGCGGGGCTGCCCCCTGGTTATGCGCTCTCAGCTGCGTTTCAGCAACCGTCCGATCGCGCCAGGCGAAGCCCTCCTGACGGGCCGTCAGAGGTGGGGGTGTGGATAACCGTGAGCGTGTTGCGTAAAGCACACGCCCTCATCCACAGGATGAGAACGCCGCCCGCGCCGTGGGTCGGCGCGGGCGGCGGGGAGGATGGCCGGGGCGGTGCAATCCACGCACACGTTTGTGATGTCCCCGCCCCAGTCGGCCATGGGGATCTACTCCTTCGGCACCTCACCGCGAGCCAGGTACGACTCGCGGATCAGGGCCTTGCGGGCCTCCAGCGCGTCGCCGTTCAAGGCGGCGGCGAGCTGGAAGATCGTCTGGCGGAGCTCAGCCTGGGTACGGTCGAGATCCGCCTCGATACGGGCGCGCTTACGATCCTGACGGCGACGGAACCAGTCCTCGACGGGGCCGAGGATGCCGCGCTCGATCACGACGGCCACCGCGCACGCCCCGAGGACGATCGCGAGCCAGACACCGAACACAGCGAGGAGCGACACGGGGTCACCAGCGCGTCAGCTTCGCGGCCGCGCCCATGGCGTAGGCGTCCACGATGTGCTTGTAGCGGGCCTCGCCGAGCGGGGCAACCTGGATCAGGTGCTGCTCCAGCGACGTCAGCGCACCGACGTTCTGCAGCATCGTGTGCGCGATGAAGCCGCGAGCCTGCTCGTGCACCTCCGCCACGATCGCCTGCCCCTGCACGCGCTCCACCTCGCGGCTCGTCTGACGCTGCATACCAGCGCCCATCTGCGCCAACCCGGTCGAGCTGAACGCACCGCCCAGCGGCGCGAGCTCCTTCTTCGTCTCGAACATGAAACGACTCCTTTCCAGGAATCCGGGGGCGGCCGTTCCGCCCCGACTCCGTCAAGCTCATCGCAGGCACTGTCGCCACCTCGGGACAGAAGCTGGGCGAAACCCGGGCACTATTGGGGCATGCCGGATGATTCCCGGGCGCCGAGCTTCGACGCCGTTCTCAACGACCTTGACGCTGTCCGTGTCGGCGGGATGGGGAACGTGCGTACGATGACGCTTCCTTCCCTGATCTCGGTCGCCCGCCTGGGGGAGTTCTCCACCGGACAAGACACGGATGTTGCGGGCATCGAACTGCTACTGCGCAGAGCCGTCGACACCCTCGGCGGGGGATCTTTGCAGGAAGCGGCAGAGTATTCACTGGGCCTGTACCCGGGGACGGCGCTATGGAAGAACGTGGACCGGCGTCGCCGTGCGGCCGAAGCGTTCGGCGTCGCCGCAGATACCTACCGCAAAGGTCAAGAGAAAGAAGTGCTCGGCCAGGTCGCGGAAGCGGTACTCCGGTTGCGCGAGGAGGCTCGGATGCACCGCGCCAATCTGGATATGCAGAACCGAGTCCGCCCCGCCGACTCCCGACTGGCCGTCCAATGGGTGGAACGGTTCGAGGCATACAACCGGATATGGACACAAGCCTGGGCACTCGCAGCCGACCTCGAAGCGGCCATCGACACGTACCGAGAAGGACCTCACGAGCACCCGCCCTGGGACCCAAACAGTGATCTCCCCTACGACTACATCCAACAAGCCGAAGGCTACGGAAGAGACGCCCTCTACCGGCTAACGTGCTTCTGGCTGGAGCTCAAGCGCTTCAGGACCCGCCACGGCGGCATGTGGCTGTTCTCCGACAAAGACATCGAAGACCAAGTCTCCGAAGCCGCCTACCGAATCGGCTGGCACAACGAACTCACCGCCGACGACGAGTCCTTCCTCCGCCGGCAACTCGCCGACTCCAAACACGAAGAGATCGACACCTTCTGGCAACTGATCCAGGCTTTCCCGCGCACGAGTGCGATCGAAGCTAAGTGGCAGCAGATGATCCGGGATGCCGTGGACTGCCATACCGACGAGGACAAGCAAGGCAGCCAGGCCTGGCTGACCATCGCCGCCTGCAACGACTACTGCACCCTCATTGACGAAGATTGGCTGCGCATCGCCGACTGGTACCGCCCAGCAACCGCACCCGCCCGCGTCTTCCCAACCCCCGCCCAGCGGTACGAGGACTACGTCGCTCACATGGCTCAGCGAAACACGGCCGAAAGCGCAACCTGAGTCTCAGGCGGGTGGCGGGGTGGGCGGACGCGATCCTTCTGTACCCCGGGAGGTAGTGGCGGCCCATGGAAAGTTCGCGCTCGTTCGAGGTTGGCCAGGGTTAGACAGCATTGACGTCTACGGCCAATGGGCATCGGGAATCTAGTTGTAGGTCCTCGGCACATTGCGGAAAGACATCGCCAGCTAGGAAACGGTAAGGGGTCGAAAGCGTGCTGACGGTGTGCGGTGCATCGCGAGGTAGTTACGATGCGCGAACCTAACGGATAAGAGGTGCGAGCGCGGCGGTGAAAGCATTTTCCAGACTCTTATCCCGTACGGCGACGGCTGGCTCCTCGTTTACTCCCGTCTCCGTCAAACTCAGCGGTATCGAACACAGAGCACCGCACTAATGCGAATCAGTCGGCTCCAAATCGTTGGTGAACGGTGTAGTAAGCAGTGAAATGAAGTGCGGCCTCTAGCTGTCGCGTCTTTCCGACTCGCAGCGTCGGATGCACGCCTCATACTCCGGGCGCGTGGGCGCCATCTGATTCGAGTACTCCTGCGAAGCGCCGCGCCACAGGTTGCCTCGCAGCGGTCAAAGAGTGCTGGGCCTGTATGCCCCCACTACAGCCTCACTGGAGCCACACATCGCTAAGCAGCCGCCCGATTTCCTCGTTGAAGGAACGCGCAAGCTTGAGCCAGGTCCTGAGATCCCCGTTGTACTTGCCAGAAGAGATGTTTAGCAGCGTCTGCCTACTGATCCCGGAGAGCTCCGCTAACTGCTCATATGTCATCCCAGACTGCTCGCGGTAGCGGTTGAAGATCACGCGGAGCTGGGTGAGATCAGGTTCGGGGACAGGCACCCCTCAAGCCCACGTGAGGTCGACTCGATCCACAGCACAAGATGCTGTACTTTCGGCACAGCACCCTTGACTGCGCGAAATGAGGTTACCGTGCGCACTCCTTTACAAAATCGAACAAATATGCTAATGTATGGACATCGACCCGACGTGCGCATGGTTGCAGGCGTCAGCCTCCCGGTGCCGGGTTCGGAAGCAGTAACCGCCGCCAGACGCGGCAAGGAATCAGCATCATGTCCGAGCAGTTCAAGGACACCAACGATCACCGCCGTACCGGCGAGCCAAAACGAGGCGGTGGCCTTGTGAGTGAACAACCCGTTCCCCACTCAGGGAAGCTGCCTGACGCGCTGCGGGAGCACCCCGTCAACGAGTTCGACAACACCACCCTCCCCGAAGCCTTCGAGCAAGGTCATCTGGCGACACCCGACTCTTTTGCACCGCTCGTCGACCACCACCCATCACCGAAACGCCGCCGACGACTTGTCGTCGGGCTCGGTGCCGGTGCAGCCGGACTCGCTGTCGCCGCTGGCGCTGCGTTCGGGGTCAATGCCCTGAATGCAGCCCCCAAGTCCGAACCGACGGCCGCCGCTCCCGCTAACCCCTCAGACGCTGCACCGTCCCCGAGCGGCGAGGCATCCCCAGACGCCACCGACAACCCTGAGGCCTTACCGATCACGACCGAGGCCTACGAGATCTCCGGTGACCTCTCCCCAGAGCAGGCCGTCACGACCTTCGTGAACGACAGGCTCGGCCCATGGTCAATGGCGGGCGCAACACAAGAGACAGTGGACGGATACTTCGCGTCTGGTGGCTCGAGTGAGTACACCAGGACGGTCGCGGCAAAAAACGCCGAGGTGATCGCCGATGCTGTCTTGGTGCCGGGTTGGCGAAGTGACGAAAAGCTTTCTCAGTATGTTGACTTCGAGCAAGGTTCGAATGCAATGATTCTTGAAACCTGGATTCTCACCAAGGAGAGTGGCCTCCCTCAGGACAAAGAACCCTACACTCGCCGTATCGCGGTCGATTCAGTTCGTGTCGTTTCGAGCGATGGCAACAGCGCAGAGATTGACGTGGACGCCACTGAGCGGGACAATTCGAACACAAACCGCGGTTCGCAACTCCTCGAGGGACGTTTCACGAACAACAACAAGGTCGCGGGAAGGGTATCGATCGAGAAGGTGGATGACACCTGGAAGATTGAGGCCATTTCATGGCGATCCGGAGAGTAGCTCTCTCACTTTTCAAGAGATAGTACTTGTGCTTTAATAAGCGCAGGCATGAGACGAATTCGCTACTTTCACCGGTTTCGACATCCTTCATTAGTACTAATGAAGCCAAGCCCCGAAGGGGCTTGGCTTTCTTTGTTTACTCGCCTGGCCGTGCTGATGCTCGCGGTGCTTGTGGCGACGGTTGCCGTAGTGAGTCTGCTGGCGGCTACTCAGCCCGTAGGGGCGGCTCCGACGACAAAGGAGGCCTGCGAGGCTGCCGGAGGAACCTGGGCCACACGGGCTGTGCCGGGCGGTGGTCAAGAGACGAGCTGTACAGGTGCGGTGCCAGCCATCGGAATGTCACTGGAGAAGCAGGTGCAGTCCTTCCTCTACTACCGCACGTTGGGTAAGTGTCTTGTAGGTGGTGGCCCGAATCTGAAAGACGGTGCCTGGTTCGATGGCGGTGAGCGCATCAACCGTTCCCACGCCGGATCTGGTGAGTGGTTCGGGCAAGGCCAAGCACCTGGCGGGCTCCTCCTCGACGGCGTGAACGGTGTTCGTATCAAGGTCGACACGTCTGGGGCTGTGGAGTGCGCCCAGTCCAGTCTCGGCACTGGTGCGCTGAGCCTCTGGGACGGGTGGAAGCCGGACGAGGCGCTCTGCGCGATGGGTATGCGCAGCGCCAACGACAGCGAATACAACGCCGGTCGATGTACCAATGCTCAGGGTGGGAGTGACGAGTTCCGCCGCGGCGACAACGTCGCCGCCGCTTATAAGAAGGCCGTCAGCGACCGCATTTACGGCGGGAAGGAGCCGACCATCACAGCCAACGAGAAACTCGCCGACGCCGGAAAGTACCTGCTGTATTTGAAGGCGTTCACCAGTATCTGTACCCCGACCGCAGCGATCACGACGACCAAGCCGGCGGGGACGACGGAGAAGGACTACCTCCTGCGGATTCCTTCACGAAGCGGCGACACCGTGATGTACACCCCGACGTACTACCTCAGCCTGAACAACAAGTCACCCGACCACGCAGTCGCCCTCTTCGCCGGGCCGAGCTTTGACCGCTACGACGGTGACGCCGAAGGCAGCACCTGCGGTGCCCTCGCGAAAGCCATCACCGGCGACGACGGCCAGAACAACGGCCTCGCAGACGCCTATGGACGGTACCTGATCTCCACCGACACTCCCGACACATCGCAGCCGGGCGGAGACCGGGACTGCTCCGCTGACGGCTCTTGTCCGGAGACTCAGCCGACTTGTGGGAACACTGTGACCGGTATTGGGTGGATCGTCTGCCCCGTACTGGAGGGCATTGCCGCCCTGAACGATGGGATGTGGGCGTTCACGGAAGGGCTCCTCACCGTTTCGCCTCTGCAACGCATTGATGAGTCCGGGAAGGTCACGCTGGCGTACCAGGTGTGGCAGGGATTCCAAGCCCTGGCGAACGTGGCGCTGATCATCGTGTTCCTCGTCATGATCTTCTCTCAACTCACCAGCGCTGGGCTGTCTAACTACGGTGTCAAGAAGCTCCTGCCCCGTCTCGTGATCGCCGCGATCATGATCAACGTCTCCTTCATCGCCATGCAACTCGCTGTCGATGTCGCCAACGTCGCCGGTACAGGGCTGTACGACATCGTCAACGGCGTCGTCAAAGACGCCACCCTGCCGACCTGGGAATCGTTCGTCGGGACACTCGCCACCCTCGGAGTTGCCGGAGGCATCGCTGCGGGAGCGATCGCCATCTCACCGATGGCCGCACTCATGCTCGCACTCCCCCTGGCGCTCGGGGCCCTGCTGGGCTTTCTCGCCGCGGTCGTCACCCTGATGTTCCGTCAGGCCATGATCCCATTGCTCGCCGTGCTCGCCCCGTTGGCGTTCATTGCCTATCTGCTGCCGAACACGAAGTCGTGGTTCGACAAGTGGAAGGGCATGTTCATCTCGATGTTGATGCTGTTCCCGCTCGCGGCGCTGCTGTTCTCCGGGATGAAGATGGCCGGCTACATCATCAACAGCAGTGGGCAATGGTGGGCGACCCTCACCGCCCTCGTCGTCATCGGCGCGCCCCTTTTCATGCTGCCGTTCCTCGCCCGTCAAGCAGGCCCGATGCTCGGGAAGCTCCAATCCGCTGTCCGCGGCAAGATGGGCGCCGTGGAGAAACCGACCAAAGCCTGGGCTGACAGTCACCGGAGTCGAGCGATGGCTGCAGCAGACGCACGCACCCCCGCGAAGTGGAACGTCGGTGCCCGCCTCAGGCATGGATTCCAACGACGCAGCCGACGCCGCGAACTGGAAACGAAAGCACTCCAAGCTCAATCCGGTGCCGACTTCAACACCCAACTCGCCGAACACGCCGACGACTGGGCCGGAAGGGTCACGGGCGATGCAGCCCAAGCCTTCATCCGCGGGGCCGGAGCTCGCGCCGAAGCGGAAGAACTCAAGACTGCGCAGGCTCCCCTCCAGCAAGAAGTTGCCGCGATCCGCGCCGGAACCCACACCAACCCCGCCTACGCAGGCATGGACGTCGATCAGTTCCTCGAGCACCGCGCCACCGACACCACCCGCAGCACCACCGAACGCGAAGCCGCCATGCACCACGCCGCCGCCCTCGGAAGAGACGGCGTCGTCCGCCGACTTGGACGAAACACCAGCGTCAACCAAGAAGCCCTCCAACGCGCCATCACCGCCAACGCCGGCAACCTCGTCGGCAAAGCACCCGACATCGTCAAAGGCGACAAACCCGCCTTCAGCTCCGTCGCCGGAGCCGACATGGCCGCACACAGCGCCGGAACCGCCGCCGCCCACATGGAATACCTTCAACGCCTGCACATCCAAGCCAACGACATAACCCGCACCGCCGCCGAACGCGCCGACGCGCAACGCGACCTCGACGAAGCCGTCACCTCATTCAACGGCGCCGTCGAAGACATCACCCGCGACCAAACCCTGCAAGCCAAATACACCGGCGACACCGGACGCGCCGTCACCCGCACCATCGGCGCCGCCACACCAGCATTCCAGGCCTACGCCAACACCCACCTGACCGGACTCGCCGCCATCCAAACCGACGGGAAGATCCGCTGATGATGGCCCGCGTCCCCGACACCACCCGCGTGCTCGAATGGAGCTACCAGTTCGGGCCACCCCGACGCTCCTGGAGATGGTTCGCCGTCGTCTTCGCGATCGGACTCGGTCTCGCCGGGCTCTTCTTCCTCACACTCCGCAACGAATGGGGCGCAGGCGGCTGGATGATCGTCTGGCTCTGCATGATGCTCGCCACCGCGCTCGCACCCGCCCGCACCTACCACGTCCGCCTCGACCGCAACCACCTCACGATCGAGTTCGCTGCCCGACGTCACACCATCGTCGACCGAAACCTGAGCGAATACGCCACCTACAAAATCAGCGAGATCCCCGCAGACCGCCTCAACCCCGCCATCACCCGCATCACCCTCCGCCCCCGTGACGGACGCGCGCCCGTGGAGATATCACTTACAGGTGACCCTGCAACGGACGGTCAAATAGCCAGACGGATCGCCGACACCGTCCCACTCGCACCCGACATCGCGCCCGGACTCCTCGAACGATTCGATCGGATAGCCGAACGAATCGTGGGCTGGAGATGAGTGCAAGGTCAGCGTGATAGCCAGATTGTTCTCCGAGTCGCGGCTGAGATCGGGTCTGATAGGCGAGGAAACGGCTACGCGGTGACCGTCTGGTTGGCTAGCCCGTACCACCCGGGTGCCGCCCCCGTTGATCGGCAACAGGTCGATCACGCGGCAGATGCACCCTCTGCGCCGCTGCACGCTATCGCCTTCACAGCCGGGTCAGAGCATTCCCCGCGTCCAGTGCGACCGGCGCGAAATATGAGAGCGAACCGTTCTGCCCATACTCCGGGCGCGGGTGCGCCTGAATGGCTTCTAACGCGGCGCGCTCGCTCGCGAGGATGCCATCGCCAAATACTTCCAGCCGTCTATACAGGGCCAGTTGAATGGCCCACTCTGCCTGTTCACGGAACCAGCTCAGGTCCTGAACCTCGAGTCCGAGGCCGATTGAGTACGTTGCTTCGCCGCCAACCATTCCGAAGACAAGCACCGCACCTCCATACTCGTGATCCGGTAAGACCTTGACTTCGACGATGTACTCCCATGGAATGCTGGCAGCCAGCGCCCTTCCGGCGACGGCTCGCGCCGCGGCGGCATTTTTACCCGCCTGCGAGACACTTCGGATACCCGCCGCCAGTATGGCGACGCCCAGCCCAAAGTCGGTGTCGACGTCCACGCCAGACTCCGCGGGCCGAATGAAGTTCGGGCAGACAAAGATGAGGCGATGATTGGTGAAATACAGGGTGGTGTTGCCCCATGCGGGGCTAACGTCCTGAATCGGCGCGGAAGGCCAGGGCTGGTAGAAGCACCCGCCCTCTCCTGTGAGGTGCTGGAGATAGCTTTCCCCTTCTGCCATCACCGGGCTCTTATCGGAGTTGAGTAGGGGGACAAAGGGCCCGGGAGAGGGCTTGGTCACATCTACCACTCGAAGCAGGTCGATCTTCGCGTTGGTGGTCGGACCGTTCGCGGGGATCACCAGCCGTGGCGTACTTCCGCCGGGCCTGAACTGCTTCTCGGCCCGCATCTGGTCGTACTGGACGCGCGCTGCAGGATCGAGCAAGACTCGTTCCGCCTCAGCGATGGCGGCGATGCGCTGCTCCGCGACCTGTCGCTGGCTGAGGCTCGGGTGGTTGCACCGGGGCTGCCACTTTCGACGCGCAATTGGGATAGCCGTTTGAATTTCTAGTTCGTTGGCAGTATTCCCGACTTCGATGACCTCGTAGAGGGATGCTTCAGAGTTGATCACGCTATTCAGCTCCCGGCGGTGACGCCGGCACCCACGGCCAACACGATTACTAGGAGGACGGTGATGGCAATGCCGACTAGGCCGAGGATCACCCCCGCCTTGGAAGTGCCATAGGGGTTGAGATCGGCGGCTCGAGACGCCTTCTGAGAGCTGAGCCCCATCAACACGGCGAACAGCGCAGGGATCGCGCCAACGACAGGGATGAGGCCGACTAACCCGTACGCCAGTGCCAAGCCTGCCCGCTTCCTGCCCGGCGGGGGTCCACCATATGGATTCCAGGCGGCCGGCGGCGGTGGGGTCTGTCGTGTGACCTGCGCTTGGGACGGCAGCCCAGGCGGAAGCGGTGGCATTCTCAATGGCTGCGAACTGGTCGGTTCGGAAGGCTGAGCTGGCGGAGGCGGAGGCAAGGTCATGTGATGTCCGTTCGCGTTCACGTTCTCGGGTTCGGGGACGATTTGAAGGTAAGCAGTGGCTTCGCTAGGCAGTCTTAACGATTTCCTTAGGAGTCCACGGATGTAGCCACCAGGTGTCATATTCGAGGAACCCCCGATTCAGACTGAACCGGGCAATTTCAGCGCTCACGTATGTGCCTCATTCTCAAATTAGAATCCAGAGATATAGCGACGACGCTGGCTTATGGAGGCGCAAGGGGGCCTCCGGGATGATCGAGTCGGGCATAAGCCTCATCAAACGAGGTGGTCGACGGTGAGAACGCACACACGACACCGTCTCGTACGAAGTAGAGCCGGTTCGATCGGCGGTGCCCGGCGGGCGCGAACAGGAGCGCGTCCTCGAACGGACTGATGTTCCAGTCGTCCGGGGTCGTATGCGCGTTCGGGACCTCGTGCTCAGCGAGCCACGCGTTCAGCTCCTTCGTGGCGAGGGCGTTCTGCTGGTCAATCGTCAAAGTAGAACCTCCTTCCAGGGCCGACCGCCAGATGGCCTGACGACGGCTTCTACGTTCCAGATTGGTGCCGCGTATCCGGGGGGCCAGTCGTCGTCCCTGCCGATCTGACCGTCAGCCCAGCGCACAACGCCCTTATCGTCGACATAGGCGTTGAACCAATGACCGCCGGCCTGTCCTTGAGGGACTCTTGGATCGTCCCAATCGATACCGACAATCGCGACTGCTCCCGGTCCCTCTTGGCGCAACTGCTCCTCTAACGAGGTGTACACCTTGGCGGAGAACTTCGCCGGCTCGATGAGTCGGCCCGGATTGGAGAGCCGTGTGGTCGGCCTGACGCCAAGCGCTGCCCACATCTCAACGTACTCACCCGGAGGCTGATGGCCGTCTCCGAACGCGGCGGATACGCCTACACCTTGATACGCATCCGCGACTGCACGTGAGCACGGACCGCAGTTGTTTGTCCATGCTTCGATGCCCGTGGAGTAGTTGGGGTTAGTAGTGCCTATCCACCCGCCGATCCCGTGATCGCCGAGGTCGGAAACCGCTTGTGCGAAGGTCGCTTGTTGGACCGCTGTCGGTGCGATGTACCTCGGGGTCGCCCATGATGGGCGCGGCTCCGGGTTTGCGCCGGGCGTGGGCTCGGGGCCACCGCCTGGAAGGCCTAGGCCTCCATCCGCGTGGCGCACGACGAAGCCCCTGCCCGCGAGCGCGGCTTGATGAAGGTGTTGGGCCGCTTGAGAGATGGAACGCTGGGCCGACTGAAGTGCCGCCGCGGTCTGCATGCTGTCGGCACGCCCTGAGGCCCGCGTCGCGTTCGCTGCGCTCGATGCGGCCTGCCCAAGCCGTCGGGCGTGCTGCGCCAGTTGGGCGGCCTGGTACTCAGCCCCCTTGGTCACCGCGTCGAGCGCGAGCAGGAGGTCCTGTAGTGCGCTCATCAGTACCTGTCCCTACCCGGGTTCGTCAGAGCGACGCTGCGAACTTGCTCGCTGCGTGCGATGCCTGCTGCAAGGCGGCGATCGCCGCGTCGAGCTGCTTCTCGGCGGCCTGCAGCGTCTGGATCATGTCCTTATCGACCCTTTGCGCGCTACCGCCGATGGTCGCCTGCACTTGATTCACCGCCTGCGAGAACTTGGTCTTGAATCCCGTTAAGCCACCCGCGGTTGACTTCGCATCGCTGGCGATGGCGGTTAGTTGCTGCTTCACACCACTGAGTTGAGACATTTCCTACCCTTCGGGTTTTCTCTACTGAGTAACAAAAAGAAAGATGACCACGACAGCAACAGCGACCACTCCAGCCGCGACTACTGAGGAGATGATCAGAACACGTTTCCGCCGCTGAGCTTCCGCCTCCGACTGAGCCTTCGCCGCCGCATTGCGGGCTACCCTCTGCTCCTCGCGAACGCGTTCTTCACGGAGCTTCAGCGCGAGCGCCGCTTGCTGCGCCGCGCGAACGCGACTTGCGGCATCTTGCCTCTCCTGTGCGGCGGGTAGCGCGGTCGCCGTGATTGCCGCCTCGACCGCGGCAGCGACTCGGTCGTGTGCGTCCACCGCCCTTCGTATAGCATCCTCGTCCCCGCTGGACGCGACCTCAGGGCGCACCCGTGCGGGGAGAAGGACGTTATGCGCTTTGAGTGAGTCGACAGTCGATGAGTAGCGCGAGTCTGCGGTGCGACGTAGTCCGGCGATCCGCGTCGTGGATTGCTCGAACGCCCCGTCTGCCGCCTGCTTCGCGTGTCCAGCGGCCTTGTCCGCATTGGCCAGGCCGGACCTCAGCTGTGCGGGGATCTTTAGCAGCGATGCGAGCGCCGCTTCGTACTCTTCGTACCTCGACTCGGCGTCCGAGGAGGTTGGTGCTGCCATGACCCTTACACCTCCCAATTGGTGTTTACGACCGTCGTCACGTCGCGTGCTGTGACGGGCGCGAACGGTACTATCGTCACGGGCTTTGGCAACTGCGTCCGATCAGAGATCAACCCCCTGTTGTCCCGCACCGACCAACTGACGAACGGCCCGAGGAACTCCTGCACGGTGCTTTGGTCGATCCGCAGCATGAGCAGCGCGTCGATGAAGCCTTCACCGCCGAAGCCGATGTGCGAGCTGAAGGTCGCTGCGTTCGCCCACCAGCAAAGCATGTGGATGTGCTTGGCCGACCCCATGCGGAGAACGTGCTGAAGATCCTCGGAGGGCTTATGCGCGAACATGTCGGGGACGTCGAGCACTGTGGCTCGGTCGAGCCCGAAGCCGAAGATGTAGCGCGGTGCGGACTCGACCTCTCTGGAGCTGATTTCGGCGACGAGTTCCCGCAGGTAGCTTGCAACCTCGGCGCGCGACACACGGCGAACCGGGTAGTCGATGGACTCCATGACTGCCAGCCATTGGTGATGGTTGTTTCGTGCGAACGTGTGCTCATCGAGCATGTCGAGGCTTACGAACTCGGCGTCTCCGGCAGGGTGCTGGAGCGCCAGCGAGACAGCAGCCGACTGCAAGGTACCTACCGCATTGTTCACCGGCCCGTCCTCCGCCTCGGGCCCGCTCGGTTCGCCGGCTCCCAGGATGGCGAGGTGGCGACCAGGTTCCGCCGCCAGAGGAATGCCTTGGGGTTCGCCGCTGACATCGATGGGGTAGCCGAGCAGGGCTACCGCAGTGCCGCCTCTCGTGGCAGATCGGGAGCGGGAGCGGCGGAGCGATTCGGTCGCGTCGCCGATGCGGATCTGGCGGCTGCCGTCGAAGACCAACGGCCGTTCGGTTTCGTCGCGTACTTGTAGCCACCATTCGCGTCGCAAGGCAGCGAGTTCGTCGTCCTTGGCTACTGCGACGGTGATCTGCTGGTTGGAGTCGACGAGGCCGTAGTCGAGGTTGAGGATCGCCTCGCCGCGAGCTCGCAGTCGGGCCGCGGCGTCGTTGCCCTGACCGAGCGTTGCGAACGACTCCTGGAGGGCGTTCTTGAGGGCCAATCGGATCGGGAACTGCGCGAAGATTCCGCCCTCGCGCGTCATGAGCGCTGAGATTCCGGAAACGGTCTGCGACGCGAGGATGAGGTGAATGCCATACGAACGCCCGCGACGTGCGATGCCTTCGAGTAGTTGTGCTGCTTCGTCGGCGATCTTGTCGTTGGGGTCGAACATCATGTGGAACTCGTCGACCATCACGATGATTCTTGGCATGCGCTCACTAGGACAGGCGGCGCGGTATCGCGCGATGTTGTCGCCGTATGGGCGAAACAGCTTGGCGCGGCGAGAGAACTCCGTCTCGATGTGCATGAGCACTGCCAGTCCGAATTCTCGATCGCTCTCGAGGCCGAGTACACGCGCATGCGGCAGGAATTCTGGCGAGCCGGGCGTCGGCGCCATCGGATAGAGGGTGACCCCCTCCTTGTAGTCCATGAGGTAGAACTCCAACTCGTCAGGTGAGTATCGTTGCGCGAGGCTGTGAATAATGACCTTGAGAAGGTTGGACTTGCCTTGACCGACAGCGCCGGTGATGAGGATGTTGTGCCGTTGGTCTTTCTCGTCGCCGAGGGTCACCTCAACGACTTTTGGTCCCGCGAGCCCGAGAGCGAACCGCAACTGTTCGGCGCTGTTCTCTGTCCACTGAGACTCAAGCGACTGCACCCGCTCGAACGGCACAGATGGGGCGGAGACCGAAGCTGCCCGCGCGGCGAGAGTGTCGACATCATGGGCGAGCGCGGCGCGGTCGTGCACAAGGGGCATTAGCGTGAACTCAGGGTGGCGCGTCCATCGCAGGGTCCTATTGTGTTCCCGGATCGTCGAGCCCAGCGTGTCGAGCTGACCCTCGCGCCACCAATTTGGCTTCTCTACGTCGTCGTGCGACATAGCGAACACAAACGCGACACCGGCAGCGACACCGGCGTGGGCGAGCGCGAGCACCTGACGGTGCAGTGGCTCGTCGATTCCCACGGGATAATCCGCGAGTACGACGAGCCTGAACCTCTCGACCGGGTGGTCGACCCTGGCGCGAAAGTCAATCAACGACCGTGAGACTCCGCGCAGCATCTCTTTGACACGCTGCACATCCGCAACGACCTCACGGATCGTGCGCTCGAAGTCGGGTGTGGAGTTCAGCACACGCAAGGAGTCGTCCGAGATGTTCCGAAGCGTGCTGAATGGGGCCATCACCGACGACAGGTTGGGGTCGTAAGCGATGACATCGAGCTGTCCCGGCGCAGTTCCCTGGAGCGCACCCCAGACGACGCTCTCGATCAACTCATTTCGCCGACCCACTGAGGCGTCTACAACTACGTTGCCGCGTCCGATCAACGGCAGCAGAAGGGGCGCCCTCACCTCCGAGTTCACACCCGATGCGAACCCGTCCATGGAGAGCTGTCCGAGAGTAACGTACTCCGCCACGTCGAGCAGGCCATTGCCCCTCTTGAGCATCACCTCTGAGATGTCCCGTGCACGCAGGCTGTGCTCTGAGACAGCCTGCGCAGCCATATTGCGGACGAGCGCCTGCTGCTTCGTCAGTTCGGACTGAGCCTGCTGGTAGGTGTTGGCACGAGCAACTTCCGCAACTGTATGTGCGGCGTCGAAGACGCCCATCAGCCTCGCATGAGCGAAGCGGAGCTCCTGAGCCGCGGCGTCAAGCGATGTCGTCATTGGCATGCACCGCGACGGTCACCTGAGCGGGTCGCAGCAGGCGATCACCCAGCAGATAGCCCTTCCGTGAGATCGCCACGATGCTGTTCGCTGGGAACTGATCGCTGGCGCGCACGGTGTTGATGACCTGATGAACGCGAGCGTCAAAGTCGCCAGAGTCGTCGACCTCGACGAGATCCCGGCGGAGGAACACTTCCAACAGTTCCTCCGCCACGGATTCGATCAACTCTGGCGAAGCTGGCTCCGTCTGCAATCTGTCAACGGCGAGCAACGCTTCCTTGAACAGCGTCTCCAACTGACGATAGCGGAGGGTATCGGCTACGGTTCGAGACTGCTCCTGCAGGCTCTCGATGAGCGTATTTTTGCCCTTGTCCTCGATCAGTCGTCGCTGAAACAGATCACGGAGTTGCCGAACTTCCTCCCGCAGTCCGCTGATCGCCTCTTCAACTGTCGCCGCATCCTGGTCACTCACGATCGAACACCTCACTGGAGCCCGGTTTGGCGGACGAACGCGGATGACTGCTTCCAGTTCCACTTCCATCCGGGGATTCGATGAGATCGAACCCAGAGGAATATCCACAGGACCGCGAGGCCGAGGCAGAGCAGGCCGAGGACGACGAATCCCTGGCCGATCCAGAAGAAATTGAGCATCGCAACGACCGTGAGGATCTCCCCGGCGACGAGACCGCCCAAGCCATCGCGAGACCATAGCTTCACTTGCTCTGCCCGTTCCACGTTCACACGGATCTCGTTCACGTCGTTGCGGAAGTCGATGTCAGAGATCTTCAACGCGTCGATGACTGCGAGCTTTTCCTTGCTGTAGTTGAGCTGGTTCTCCGTCAGGATGCTCTGCGAACCGTCGTGGTAGGTGGACCACGTGCGGGTGATGATCTCTTGGAGCGTTAGGCCGTAGAAGTATCGGATCGTGTCGTCCCCGGGTAGCTTCTCGAACGCTTTCTTGAGGATGTCGTGGGCCTTCTCGACGTTGCCAAGCGCCCCCTCAGAAAGTCCGACGAACGCCGAGTAGTAGACGTTGCTGGGTTCAAGCTGGCTGGCGCGGGTGTACTGGGCCAGCGCCTTCGCCCAGAGCCCATTGCTTTTATAGAGGTCGCCGAGTTCCGCGTGGTAGGAGGCATCGTTTGGGTTGAGGCGGACCGCTTCGTTTAGTTCGAACTCGGCATCTGCATAGGCACCCAGCTGGGCCGAGCTCAGTCCGCGGACAAACCACGCCTCGGGGTTCTCGGTCTGCTGGTTGGTCGCCTCACGTGCAGCGTAGTTGGCTTGTGCACTGTTGCCCTGCACAAGGTAGTCACGGGCGATCTGCAACCAGTCGCGTTCCTGCGTCGAGCCGGTACGCGGCAGTTCGGGAGCGACGACCCGAGCAGCGAGCTGCTGATCGTAGTCGCGACGCTTCGACGTGTCGAGCAGGATCGTCTCGGCCTCCGCAATGTTTCTGATCGTCTGCTCGGCGAGCTGTCGGGTTTCCAGCTTCGGGTGGCCGGTGCGCGGCGTCCATTCGCGTCGTTTCTCGGCGATCGCTTTCTGCACGTCCACTGAGCTGGCGCTGGGCGCAATGCCGAGGATGTCGTAGTAGTTATCAAGAGCCATTCGTTGGCTTCTCCTCGCTGAAATCGTCTGACATCACTGAACGGAGAGGGAGGAGACCTTGGTGGTAGCAGCTTTGAGCTGCTCGTCTGTGAGATTCGCGAGGCGGTCAACCTCGAAGGTCCCGAGGGACTGGCTCGTCGTTAGGTCAGTGACCTCGACGAACACGGTCTGGTCGATGTCGTAGGCATAGGTGATGCCGAGTGGGGCCCCCTTTGGGTAGGGCGGAAGGGGAATCTCCTTGGAGCCGATCTCGACGACATAATCCGGGTGGGTGTCATCGCCCTGTGTGACCTGCACGAGCACCGTCTTCTGGTTGTCCTGCACGGTCGACCCCGAAGTGCTGAACTTGGCAGGGATCTTCGTGTTGCGCGGAATGATGACCTCATTTACATCACGGTTCGTCTCACTGTCGAGGAAGATCACGCCAAGACCTTGTGAAGTCACGTCGGAGATGATCGGGGCCTTGCCATCGAAGATGGCGAGGCCCGGACCAGCGGTAGTAGATTGCTCCATCGCTGCCTGGATCGCCGCTCCCAAAGCGACGGCCTCGTCGGGGCGTACGGAACGGTCGGCAGATTTCCCGGCGAGGCGCTCAATAAGTTCCCGCACCATCGGCATCCGAGTCGAACCGCCGACAAGTAGCAGGTGGTCGATGCTCGCCCATGTCACTCCGGCTTCGCTTAACACGAACTCGGTCAAGTCCTTCGTGCGGTTCACCAGGTCCTTGGTGATGCGCTCGAACTCCGCGCGTTGGACAGGGATCCGATACTGGCCGCCGCCAGCGGAGACGTGCACCGTCGTCGTGGCGACGGTCGTGAGGCTCCGCTTCGCCATCTCGGCCTTCTCGCGAAGGGACGCAACTTGCGCCAGATCGTCGAGCAGGTCGCTCGGCCCGCCTTGCGCCTCGACCTTCTCGGCAATGTACTCGATGAGCTTGTTGTCGAAATCGAAACCGCCAAGCATCCGATCACCATCGGTGCCCAGCACGTCGAAACCAACGTCTGTAATGCGCATCAAAGTCACATCAAACGTGCCACCACCGAGGTCATAAACGAGCACAAGTCCCTGCGCCGACGTGTCGACGCCGAAAGAGAGCGCCGCGGCGGTGGGCTCGTTCAGCACTCGCAGGACATTCAGCCCTGCTATGGCTCCGGCATGCTTGGTCGCTGTGCGGCGAGCGTCATCGAAATAGGCGGGCACCGTGATGACGGCATCCGTTACAGGCGCGCCGAGCGCAAGCTCGGCATCCTCCTTCAGCCGCCTGAGGACAATGGCTGAGATCTCCTCAGCGGAGTAGCTGCTGCCGCTTGTCGACGTAAACCGCCAGTCGGGGTCACCCATCTGCCGCTTGACGAACTGAACCACGTCGTCGGGGGCGCTCGCCGCCGAGTGCTTCGCCATGGTGCCGACCAGTGGCTCGTCAGAGTTGTTGAACGCTTGGAACAGCACGACCGAAGGGGTGATGTCTTCACCATCACGGTTCGTCAAAATCTCTGCCTCGCCTGAATCGCGGAGGACGGCTACCGCAGAGTAAGTCGTGCCGAGGTCTATCCCGATTGCAGGCATCGATTGCGATTCCTTCTCCAACGACGGTTGTCAGTTAGGGCGCCTGTGCCCGCGTTCATTGGAGACACGAACTCAGGCGCAAGTCCAAATTCAGCCAACTTGTCGCAGCGTCGTATCGCGTTGCTGAATTGCGAGCGCCACCACAGCGGCAAGCTTCTTAGAACCACCCAGGCTCACGGTGTTGCGCGCCCCACTCCACGCACGCTCAAATCCCGAGTTGCCGAGAGCGACGATAGACACCAGGCGGTGGTCGCCTTCGTCGTTTACGTGAATCTGGATGGCCGAGGAGCCTCCGAGGAGGCTGCCCTTCTCTACGAGCACGGCGAGGTCCGGAGGATCATCGAGTGCATCAAATTGCACCGGGCTGATCTCCGCGTTACCAACCGCCCCGCGCACGATCTGCTTGAGCGCCCCAACGTCCAACCGAGAACGGTAGACGCTTTCCTCGTGCTTCATACTTTCCCTTTCGATTCGATCCCGACGTCACCCCAGAGCCTGTCGCGACAGTAGAAGTGGGCCCCGGTTTCGGAACACTCCCGATGATCAGACGTAAACGTATCCGTTTGGTACATGGTGTCGCAAGTTGCATGTCCTGTTTTCCGGCCAGCTCGAGAGCCGCGCGTCACTTGCCTCAGGACCGTGTTGATTCGAGTGACATACGCTCGTTGTGTTCCGCCCGCTCTCAGAGGAGTTGTCTCAGTCGATGCCGCATCTTGACGATGAACCGACGTGGGGCCTACCGAGTCGGCCCGCGCGCCTTAGTAGCGACGAGGTGCGCTCGAAGGTTATGCAGACCGCCATCTCAGAGCTCGGCAAGACCGGTCTGACGGTCAGCCTTGAGCATCTGCCGTTGGAGGAGTTGATCCGCACCGCGGGGGTGCCGCGAAGTTCGTTCTATCGGCTGTGGTCCGCCAAGGAGAGCTTCTACTCAGATCTGCTGGTCGAGCTCGCGACGTCGTCTGAATCGCACGACGCGATGTTCTACCCGGGCACGCAAGACGCAGCCTTCGGCGTCATCGCGGCGTATCAACATCTGTTGGGTACGCAGGAAGGTCGAGTCGCTGTGCTCCGTGAGGCGGTGCGTGTGGCGACTCGCGCCAACTTTGATCACTTCAGCGCATCGGTGGCTTGGCGGTCCCACGTCACACTCATTGCGTCGGCTAGTAGCCTGGCCTACAGCAATGACCGAGAACGACTCGCCGCCACGCTGCAGGAGACCGAGCGACGGTTCATCGCGCGGACGGCCGAGTTCTACGGTGGGGCATTGCAAAGACTTGGGTTCGGCTTTCATGAAGGTGCGTCAGCTGAGCTCCTGGCTGGTCTTGGCGCAGCCGTCGTAGAGGGCCTCGCCCAACGCCGCCTCGTCAACCCGGATCTGGCGGACACCATCATCATGAAGCCGGGCATCGACGGAGAGCCGGTCGAATGGCATCCGGCCGCCATCGGCTTCTGGGGAATCCTCGAAGGACTTGTCGACCTTCAGGCGCACCGAGAATGAGACATTTGACTCCCGGTGCGCCCGAATGTGATTCGGCTGGCGTCGGCCTACAGGACTACAGCGGGGTTTCTTGGGCGTAGGACGCCTTCGGGTTCCGCCCGAGAAGTGACCGGCCAGTCAGTACAGCTGCCCCCGCCCAGTGACGCGTGCGAGCGAATCGAATACGCCCCGAAGCCAATGCCATGGGGTCGGTGTACGCCCACCGCGGCGCAAAGACGGGCGATCGACGATGGTTACGGTCGCCTCGGGTGAGATGGAGGAGTGCTTCCGTCGCTCCGAGACTCACCGCGGCTTTCACCCCCTGCACAACGGAGGGCAACGGTGCGCCGGCAAGTGCTGCCTGAAACGTCGCCAAATCCCCGTAAGCAGGCACATACGGGACGCACCGACTCAAGTCGGCCGTTCTCGTCGCGGCTTCGTCGAGCGTGATGTTGGGCGGGAGCCCCATCATCCGCTCGAAGGTGTATCGACTTCCCGGGGCGAAGGACGTCGCGATCGCGCCGAACCCGATGTTCATGACGAGGAGATTCGGTACCCCGTGACGACGAGCGGCTCGCGCCAACGCGGTACCGACGTGAAGGTAGTGCAGTTCGGTTTCGTCGAGGACGAGGTCGGCCCCGGCGACAAATGCATCGGCGTTGTAGACGGTGATTCCCTCGGGGAACGCGACGACGCGGGTCTCCGGACGGATCTTCGCGATGGCTTCCTGGAGCGCTTCAACTTTCGGTCGCCCGTACGTGTCGACGGTGGCCCAGGCGACGCGGTTGGAGTTTTCCGGAACGAAGGTTTCAGGGTCCGCGAGCCGTACCTCCTTCGCGCCCGTCATCATGACCAGGGCCATGGCGAGGTCAAAGCCGTCGCCGCCGGCACCTGCGATGGCAATGGTCGAGTTCTGCAGGAGCTGCTGCTCGCTGCGCCGCCAGAACCCGAGGTTGCGGCGAAACTCGAGAGGAACCGCGTCCGACGGGGTCATGTCGTGGGCGCTCATGCCTCGACCGTTCCCCAGAAGCGGATAGCACCCTCTGAGACGTCCAGGGCGTCGATTTCGGCGAGGCCGCCGAGGTTCGCCGCCGACACGATGGGGTCGAGCTTGATCGCCACGTTGACCCCCTGGTACTCGTCGAGCCAGACAGGATCGGAGATGCGCGAAACTCCGATACCCATGACGCGCAGCACGCGTTCGAGCGGACGCTCGACGATGGCAAACACTTTGTCGTCAGCGCCGATCTGGCGGATGTGCGCGATCACCGAACGCAGCAGTTCACGGAGCGCGAGCGCTTGGCTAGCCGATTCGTCGAGCCGTCCGATGTAGCGGGAGACTTCGACACCTTCGGTGCCGAGCTCCAGGCCGTAGAGCGAATCGGCGGGCAACGGGCGGTTGTCGTTCCCGATCCGCTCAATGACGCGCACGCACGCCACCGCGACCGGCTGTGCGGCTCGGTTCTCCACCACGACAAACGCAACGGAACGGTCGTCGTCGTCGTCAATGTCCACACCGTATGGGAGTGCGGCCTGGTCGAGCATTCCGGTCTGGACGGTGTAAACGCCGGTTCGCAGATCAAGGTACGACGAGTAGACGGGGTTGGATTTGAGGCCGCACCCGAGGGAGATCAGTGCGAACCGGCACGAGGCGTGTCCCTTGAACACGTCTGCACGGACCGGCGGAGTGATCTCCTCGTTGCGAACCTTCTTGTTTCGGGTGGCCATGAACTGGTCCTTTCATCGAGTAGCTCGACGCTAGGAACCAGCCCACAGACGCGGATCAAACTGGAAAAAAGATGGAAGCAGCACCAAGGGCCGGGGCACCACCTCGTGCCATCATGCCCCGCCCCATGACCATCCGAAACCATTGTGAAGTCCGCCATGCGTGTCACGCATCGAGAATTCGTACTTACCGGGGCCCGAAGGTTCGACGGAAACGCCTGGCACGCGGCCGAGCGCGAAGTGGGTGACTTCTTTGATCCGCCAGACGTCGGCGGGCGTTTCGCCGAGGAAGGTCACACTAAAGGTCGAGAGCAAAGACCGGTGATGGTAGGCACGGGTTGCCAGCAGCAGTGGCCGGGATTGAACAGGGTGATCGTCAGGGGTGAGTTCGAAGAGGAGTTCGTAAGGATTACCGCGCTTCATCGGCACCGGCTCGGCTTCAGTGCCAAAGTGCCAAAACTTGTCCCTGGTGATGATCTCGGGGCCTACTGATCGGAGCCTCTCGGAGTGGACGCGGAACGCGCCGCTGGGACTGGTTCGAACATTCGCGGGATAGCTTCGATCTATGTCCAGGTGGTCTGCCTCATCGAATGTGGCAACGAACCGCCACCGCTCGGTCGTTCGTTTCCATAGGCGGTCTTCAACGACGAACTCCGCGCTGATGGTGTCGCAAATGAGCCCGTTGTGCATATCGGGCACATCGAGGGTTACCGGAGACTGTCGATAGGTTCCTCGAAGAAGTTTTTCCATCAGCCGGCGAACGGCCGCCTCCTCAAGATCTGCAACGGTGTCCGGCTTGCGACGGATCCGGTTTCCATAGACGACGCGCCGGTCCGCAAGGGTTTCTAGATCTCGTGTCTCGTCGCTCAAGCCGTAGATGTCAAGCAAGAGGCCGGCCTCGATGTTCTCGAGAGAGTGGATTGCTGAAACAAATCGAAACCGCATCCGCTCAAACGAATCGGACGACTCTTGCTGAAGCAGCTGCTTCACGAGCGCCTCACGTTGAAGTCGTGCCGCGGTCATCCCGCGTCCCTTTCTCAAGCGAAGCAGCTCGCCAAGAAGGTCGCGTGGATCCATGGGTTTTACCGATTCCTGTACTCGCTTGCTTGACCCCAGACACCGTGACACAGGGAGCGCTGGGTCTATTGGTAGCCTCCACGACAATCCGACTGTCGTCCAGCGAACCGGCTACACGTTGACTCGCAGCTCAGGAACGGGCGGAAGAAGATTGTGCACCGCCACTCCGAGCACCTCGCAGAGAACGAGCACAGTGGCAAGCCTGGGGTTGGTTGCCGTGCCACCCTTGGTCACTGCTCCCCGCTCATACTGCTGATACGCGTACAGCGAGATCCCCGCCCGCTCGGCCACAGCCTCCTGCGTCAGCCCGAGCGCGTCACGTCGCCGCCGCAGGTTCATCCCGAGCTCCCGCGCGAAATCGGCCCATTCGGGCGTGCTCGCGGGGTTGGTACTCACTACTCAACCCTGAAACCAAGAAGAGTTGGCTGTAACCAATAGAAATTGGTAATCTCCGGACGTACCCTGCCTGCCGTCCTCGACAGGCGCTCGCCGGCCACCCGTCCGGCGTCCATCCGCACACTCTGGGGGCCCTGCCATGACCCGATCTGCCCACTCGTCCGCGCCTCCACCGCGCCGCGCTGCGCGCGCTGCACAGCGCTTCCGTACGCGTGTTTACCGCTCCGTCATCGCGGGCACTGTGGCGCTGCTCGTCGGAGGCTCGGGCGTCTTCGCTGTTGCCGGGGCGTATGCCGCCATTGAGCCGGATGGCTCTGCGCCGACACCCGCGGTCAGCGAGAGCACTGCCACGCCCGACCCGATGGTCACGGAGCCTGTGGCTGACGCTTCCGGCAGTGACCAGGCCGGGACTGCTTTGGCTGTCACACCCGTAGAAGCGGACGTGGTTGCGGAAGCAACGGACGGCGAGAGCGCGGGCAAGCCGGAGCTGAAGATCACCTCGTTCACGGTCACCGAGTCGCGGTTCCCGTGTATACCGTCGCTGGAGATCGACTTCGCGTGGATGCCGGACGCCCCTGAGAGCGAGTGGACCAACCCAGATCACAGCAGCATCGTCGTGCTTGTTGTCGACGATGAAGGAGCTGTCGTCGGCCAGACGAACATCGACAAGGTGAGCGCCGGCGGCGGGTCAGCCACCTACTTCATCGACCCCGGTCACTACACGGTCAAGTTCGAGGTGCCCCTCACTGGCGGCGGTACGACAATCGCACGAGAAGAATCAGTCGAGGTTGCCGATCCGACCATTGTTGTCGCCGCTCCGAAGCGTGTGGGCAACACAGTCGTCGTGCCCACCGCGCCGGACGGGGCCGAGTACTTCAACGTCGCCACCGGTGAGACTGTGACCGGCACCCTCGATCTCGCCGATATCGGCACGCTGACCTTGGATGCGCGCAGCATCAACGGCTGCGCGTTGAAACACGACGGCCCGTGGACCTTCACGGCAACGAAGACGCCGCTCTCGTCCATCTCTAACGTGCAGACGGACACCAGCACCCCGCTGCAAGTGACGATCAGCTTCGACTACGCGATCGCGCCGGGCGTGGACAAAACCAGCCTCTTCGTGCAGATTCCCACGGTCGACGGGCCTCCGCTGAGATCCTGGGACGTCCACTTCACCGAGGACGGCTCCTTCTCCGCAACGGTGTCGCTCCCGCCCGGTACGTACCCCTTGAAGATTGAAGGGTCGCTGGAGTGCGGCGTCGATTGCTCCGACGTCCAGACCTTCTACGAAGGCACCTTCACCGTGATCGGCGCACCCATCGAGGTCACCCCAACCTGGCCCATCCAGCAAGGCAACATCATCAAGGTGGTGTCGCAGCAAGGCGTGATCTTCACCGACAAAGACGGCAACGTCCTCACCGGCGACGTCCCCGTCCCCGAGGGCGGTATCACCGTGACCCGTACGCCCGAGCAGGGCTACGTGTTCCCGGAAGGTACTGACACCGACAAGACGTACGAGTACGTTCCGCCGGTGCCGCAGCCCACCGAGGTCACGCCCGTGTTCCCCACGCAGGAGCCAGGCAACAACGTCATCACGTTCGCACCCCAGCCCGGGGTGATCTTCATGGACGCCGACGGCAACGTCATCGACGGCTCGTACACGGTCACCGAGGGCAAGACGACGATCACAGCAACGCCGGCGAAGGGCTACACCTTCCCTGACGATGCGTCGACGGAGCAGACGTACACCTACTACGCCGCCACGCCCACGCCCACTCCGCAGCCGACCGCATCTCCGAGCCCGACGGCCACCGTCACGCCGACGCCTCAGCCCTCGGCATCCGCATCGACCGGAACGGGCCCTGGCTCGAACGGTACCGGGAACTCCGGTTCGAAGTCCCCGAGCGGCAGCACGCTGGCTACTACGGGTAGCGACGTCAGCGGGATCACCGCCGGTGTCGCCGTCCTGCTCCTGCTGGCCGGCACGGGCACGCTCATGGCCCGCGCCGCACGCAGGCGCTCGTAGGCACCTCGCGCCAGGACGCCCCCACTTCTGATTCGAGGTGGGGGCGTCCTGTATCTTCACGCACCGACGGTGCGAGGACAGAAAGCGCGCAATATGTCAGCCTCACACCTGAGAGAAACAGCTGGGGCTTGATTGGGGTGGATTAACGCGTGTGCAGCTAACCGTGTGCGTCGTAGCGGTATAGCGTTTCCTACATGGCAATTCGACGCGTTACTCAATTGGTCGACGATCTCGACGGCACCGTCCTCGACACCGAAGAGGGCAAGCAGATCACCTTCTCCGTCGAGGGACGTGCGTACGAAATCGACCTGTCCGAAGAAAATGCCGACAAGTTCTACAAGGCACTCGCCCCGTTCACGAACGCCGCCCGCCCCGCCGGATCCGCCGCTGCTCCGCGCGCAGGGCGCCGCACCACGCGAGCCAAGAGCGACGTAGATCTTGCAGCCGTCCGGCAGTGGGCGCGCGAGAACGGGCACACTGTAAGCGACCGCGGCCGCGTGCCCGCCACCATCGTCGACGCGTACAAGAGCGCGAACGCGTAGTCCCCAGCGTCGATAGCTCGCACCATTCGGAACAGGCTCGCCCATTCGGGCGAGCCTGTTCTGGTGTAACATCGGCGGCTGCTTTGAACTGCGGACATTCCTCGGAACGAATGCCCGCGCACGCCAGTTGGCGGTTTACGTGGCCGTCCTCCGTCTCCGTCGTCGGGCAGGAGGGATCGCTGCGGCGATCTGTCGAGGGCCGCGACCGAGTTCTCGTAGTCGTGGTCGACCTTCGCGCGGCTCGATGTTGATATGCCGCCACCGCCGACGAATGTCGATGACCTTCGTTCCGGCCGTTGCAGGTCCCGCTCCGCGGAGCGCAAACACCGGGACGGCGCAGTCCAGGTTGAGCGTCGCCGCTTCACCTGACGGGTCTTCGGCTTTGCCCGTCACAAGCACGGCACCAGAAGCAGGCAGGCTCAAAGCGAGCTCAAGTTGCCAGGGCCCCCAAGTGAGCGTCAATTCGTGGTCGCGGCCCACATGTTCCGGAAGTGGCTTGATAGCGATCCAGACGAGGCCGTCGTATCGCGCCGGCCATTTGTGAGCGTGGTGGGTCCGGGCGACACCGTGCGCCTCGTGCCACGGATCCCAGATCGCTTCATAGAGCGAACGCATCGCCAGGGACACCCAGCCACCCGCGCCGTACAACTCGTCCAGGTGGTCCGCGTATGCGAGTTTGGGCCGCGACGTTCCCGCCTCATAGCGCTGAAGCTGCGAGCGGGACAGGACGATCCCCGCCGGATTCACGTGCTGCTGATTCTCTGTCGCTCTCAGGCTAAGCGTTCGAAGCTGCTTCAACCCCGCCCCGAACGGCGCCCACGTCGACGGGATCGACGCGAGAAGGTTCGCGCCATCGCTCACGAGTGTCTCACCTTGTCCCAACCTGACCGGCAGCACCGATTCTCCCGGAAGATGACGGAACCCGAAAGCTTGATGGGCACCAAACCCGTGTCATCAGGCATCTCGACACCCGCTGATCAGCGCGACTAAGTCTGATTGCCACCGCACCCATCCCGGGAGTCCTGAGCCCAACCCTCCCCGGAACAGAAAGGCCACACATGACCCCGTCTGCCCCGGACGCCTCTCCCGAGTGCCCCGTGTGGTGCGCGGGCCACGAAGACGACCAGGAGCCCACACCGCCGCGGTGGCACCGCAGCGACGGCATCATCGTGAGCGTGGTCGAACGACACCGAACGCGCTTCGGCGGTGTCCCGGCACCACTCGTCGCCAAGGACTTTGTCGTCGCGCTCGAGCAGGACGCTCAGGCCATCTACCTCTACATAGGGGCGCTCGAGGACGGGCATCGGTTCTTCGCGGTCACCTTGGACAGCGCACAGCGGCTCCACGCAGCTATCTCGGCCGCCCTCGAGATCGCGACGTAGGCGGTATACGGCTGATCGGCGCTACGGGCCGCTTGTTGCGGCGGCATGCGCCAAAGCAACACTGGTGAGTCAGTGGCTCGCGGGTGCATGTCTGACGCGGCTGAAGCTGGCGGGTTTTCATCGACGAGCGCGTCTCTCGAGCAGCCGAGACCGTGCTCGCCCGGCTCAGCGGGCGGCTCCAATCATCGTCGTCGCGCGGGCGTGGGACCGTTGGCTGCTGGAACGAAGGTCCACCGAAAGGGGGACAGCGCCTGTTGGCCGTCCCACCCTAAGCTGTCAGCGAGATGCGAAATCGAACAGGAAATTATATGAATCACCGAAAATTAGTCAAGGGCCTTGCGGTTGGGGCCTTCACGATCCTCGCGGTTGGTGCCGCCACGAATTCGGCTTACGCGGCCGGTTCCACCGAGGGGGGCGTACTTGCGGCTAGTTCCGTGTCCACCTTCACGTCCGAGGTTGGCTCGGAGTATCTGCAAAACCAGCAGAAGCTCGGAGAGCTCACCTCGTGGCTCCTCGACCAGCCCGGTAATGCCGAGCGCGGCTACATCGCGTCGGTGAACGACGCCGCTTCGTTGTCCACGGTCCTTCTGTGGCACGGGTCCGATTCTTTGCAGACCGAGGCTCTCGAACACGCTCAGGAACTTGGAATCACAGCGACTGTTGAGCAGCGCGAGCATTCTCTCCCAGAGATTGATGCTGCAGCGATGGCGCTCCTAGACGCAGCACCACAGTTCCTTGAGCAAAATTTCCAGATCGAAGCAGTGGCAGCAGTCTCAGCTGAGTCGGAAGCGGTTACCATTGTCGGCAACTTCGCAGACGACACACAAACATCAAGCCGAGCAACGCAGGCACTATCCGAGTCCGTAGAAGATCTCGCCGCTGGCATCGTCGATATTCCGATTGACGTGCAAGAAGCTAGTAGCGTTGAGACTTTGAATGGAACACGCGGGGCCGCAACTGCCCCATTCTTCGCCGGTGGAATGATGGTCTCCAACAATCCGAGTGGTGAAACCGATAAGGGTTCAATTTGCTCTTCGGGATTCGGAATGAAATATGGTGGAACTGCGCGCACTACGACAGCACGCCATTGTGTCGCCCCTTCTGGGACTTGGCGCTCTCCAAATAACAGCGTCAGTTATGGCTCGCACCTCGTGACGTCCACTGACGGTGGAATGACGGTCCTTTCGGGAACCGGTGGGAATCGCACTTTTGACAATGAATGGTACAACACGCAGGGCTTCTCGAAAAACGTGTATAACGCGTACGACGTCGGCTTGAATGACCTTGTTTGTACGAGTGGCGCTAATTCGGGAGTTCATTGCAACGTCAAAATTACCAACATGCGCTACTGGTGGGACGATGGCTACGGGCGGCTGTCTACAATCGAAGGCACCCAACAGACCTCTGGGCAAATGGCCGCGACAGGCGGAGACAGTGGCGGTCCCGTCTTTATGCCGTACGGCGGAAGCTTCTCGCAGAGCGTGGGTGCGGTTGGAATCATCCAAGCTGGCGTCAGAAGTTTGGGCGAGACCCAACCCAATTGCTCGAACAGCCGTTACCCGAGTGACAAGTGTGCTCGACGAGTTCTGTTCACAAGCGTTAATACAGTCATAAAGCACGGTGGGCTGCCTGGGCTCTCCCTGCTGACTGGACCTCAGCAGTAGCACCGATCGATGCGTCCCACCTCACGACAGGTGGGACGCATCAACGCACGATTGGAACCAAATGTTGAGAAGATGGCCCCGCCATCGTGCCGCGGCGGCTGCACTCGCACTCGTCTCGTCAGTCAGCTTTCTTTCTTCCTGCGCAAATGGAGGTCAGCCCGGCGAAGGTGAATGTGCGGAACTGCTCCCAAATGTCGAAGCGTGTCGCACTTACTCCCTCGAGAAGGCGCCCGAAACGGCTCCAAAACTGGGGAGCCCCTCGCAACCGGTCACACTGAGGACTGAAGGACACTCGCTCGTTATCGACACCGGCTGCAATACCGTGAGTTTTGCCGGCGACGTAGATGGTCAGAATTTTATTTCTAGCGAAGTTGCTGCCGGGTTGAAGTTGTGCAGTCAAGAAGAGACGGCATCCGAATCCTGGCTGACAGAGTTCTTTTCCGGAACGACCACATGGACCTCAGAAACGGGCCTCATTACGGTAACCAAAGGTGATATTGAGCTGCTATTCGAAGGTTGATATCAAGGTGCCTGTCATGGTGTCAAAGTCCCTCTCCTTCCAGTTCGCGACTTGATTCGCGTGCATATCCCGATACGCGAGCTCGCGTCTGCCCCAATCCTCTGCGTGAGGCGTGGGCACACAGTTGCGTCATACGTTCCTCGCTGCTCTGCGTAGAGCAGCCAGGTTTCTAGTGTTAGTTGTCAAACGAGTTCAAGTGGCTCATCAGATGAAAGTGATCAAATGATCTTAGGTATCGCGAGACGACAGGTGGTGCTGGCTTCCCTGTCGGCGTGCGTCGTCTCCCTGGGGGCGCTCACCCTTATCCCGCCATCTGCGGCGAATGCATCAGCAGCCTCCGCTGTCGATGAACAGGCGGCGGTCCAGCCCATGGATCCGGCGTTGACACCCGAGTTCACGACCAGTCCAGTCCTGATCTCGTACTGGGACGGCGACGAAGCAGATCTGACGGCCGAGCAGAAGGATGAACTGGATTCAGCTGGGGTTGAACTTGATTCTCAGGTGACCGAGAAGCCCACCTCAGAGATCAGCGAGGAGCTCCTCGATGAGGCGGGTACCTGCGTCATTGGTCTTGGCGAGGATGCCGTCGGTGCTCTAGAGGAGTGCGCTGCACAAAACAATGTCGAGGGGCTACGTAGCTCTGCGGACGCGGCTCGATCCGAAGCAACTGCGGAGTCTGGCGATGACATCGCAGATGACGAGGTAGATGCGTCGACAGCAGTTGAAGCACTCGTGGCAGAGGCGCCGCCCACGACATCTCCGTGTCTCAAGATGCAGTGGGAAGTCAAGTATGTGAGCCGGGCCGAAGCGTGCATCGCTAACAGCCACATCGTCTACGTGGTGTCGAACAGCACGGGCCAAGTAGTCGGGAATTTTCTCCTTGAGGTCGCTACGCACACCGTGACCCAGAAAAGCCTCGTCATGGAAGCGACGAACTACACCTGGCTTCGCGCCACCAACGCCACGGGTTATGCGGCTGGACGCACCATCTCAGCTAATGGTGTCTACGGCTGCAACACGGCGGGCTGCACGAACGGTCCCGCGAGTTTCGCTACGTCCCTAAATGGATCATGGAAAAAGGCTCAGGGGTCGAGCAAGTTCACCTTCGGACCCAGCGCAACCCCCCGACCTCTCTCCGAGAACTGGGTCTTCACGCTAACAATTCCGGGATCCAACCCCGTCAAAATCCAGGGACTGGCGCTAAAGCCGCGATGCGACAACAACGCAATCAGTGGTCTCGGGCAAGGGTGTGTCTACCCGCAGTACATCTCAACGGTCCGCATTCCATCGTCTGGTGTGACGGCCGCCGCGGGCCAACATATTGCTAAGGCGCTCGCGTCAGGACTCCCCAACACGCTGAGCCGCACGTCTCCGACGCAAGCGGTCAAGAACCGTCAAAGCTCGTGTGCGTTCATTGTCTCGCTGCCCCGCGAGGAGAACTACGAATGCGACGAGTACCCGTTTGCTTCAACGCAGCAGGGCGGAAGCAAGGATCGCCGCATCTTCCAAGGATGCCGATGGAACCCGGTGACCAAGACCGGTCCTGCGGGCGTAAGCGTCTGCCTCATCCCCAAGGACGACAATAAAAAGGCGGGGGATCTGCTCAATTCGTTCTATCGCCAGGCTCGAATCCTCGAAGGTGACGTGTTCAAGGTGCGCGTCTCATGACGCTAGATCGAGATCTCGTAGAAGCAGAGGTCGGCTCCTCGTACCATTCCTTCTGGGTAGGCGACGAGGAATGGAGCGACGAGCGCGGGCCGCTCGAGGCCGGCCTTTTCGAGCGTGCACCGCAGGGCAACGGCATCTTCATCGACACCGCAGTCCACACAGGTCTCGTGCCCATCACCCTCTACGCCGTCCTAGAACCCCCGGCCGACATGTCGGAGGAGTGGCAAGATGTGGTTCGCACCTCAATCACACTCAGCGCTGACCGCATCTATGTCGTCCCAGTCGGCGGGCTTGGCGACATCAGCGAACTCGCCCTCGTGCGCGCTGGCACTTTCGGGATACAGGTGGCAGGCAGAGGCCGTGAGGGCGTTGCGGACGAAAGCGAGTTGGCTGAGAGCTACGTGGTTCATCTGTGGCCCATCGAGCACGAGGAGACAACGGCAGTTCTTCGTCTCTCGTCCCCGCGGGCACAGAATCATCTGAGGCTCGACTGACGCAGGCCCAATCGGGCCGGTCGCATGCGCAGAGCACGGTGCCGACGGCACCTCTGATTTGCTCAGAATGCATCAACGACAGCACCGTGTCCCCAACCCTGCGGGGGCACGGTGCTCGTTTGCGTTCGCTGGCTCGGTCCCACTGGGTCAATCGTTCGACCGGACGGTTGGCACCGCGCACGGTCTGTCGTTCACTGGGGGCAGCGGGTGCTGCAGTTCAGTCCTGGCACCCGCTCCACAGCTTCGTTGCCGGTATGCGGTCTTGAAGAGAACCATCCGAGTTCTCGGGCCGCACCCGTCAAGGAAGGTGACCCGCCCATGAGCGAGTCCAACACCACCACCCCGCCCGCCTCGGCCGCGTCCGCCAACGGACTCGGCTACGGCCCGATCAAACCCCTCGCGGTCAGACTCAACGAGTCCACCCGAACACAGCTGGACATCATCGCCCAGCTCAACGACCGGACCGTCACCGACGAAGTCCGCCTCGCCATCGAAGCCTGGATCGACAAGGCCCGGACCGATCCGCACATCCAACGCCGCGCAAAAGATGTGCGCGACGAGATCGAACGCGAGGCAGCAGGCAAACGCGACGCCATCGCCGCCATCTTCGACTCACG
>JAAIGF010054237.1_pt1 | contig 42554 bp, 30 predicted proteins | sample 6487441 | NCBI WGS metagenome assembly JAAIGF01 (sample SAMN13974129, study PRJNA590717) | phyllosphere metagenome | biome: pepper field; feature: multiple bacterial spot infested pepper fields; material: pepper leaves; isolation source: leaves from pepper fields | host: Capsicum annuum ...
TACAGCAGCCGCTTGCTCCAGCGCCCTTCGGCACCGGCCTCGTAGCACCAGCGCTCGTGCAGGCGGAACTGCGCGCCGTACCAGAACTCGATGCGGTCCGGCACCACGCGCAGGCCACTCCAGCCGTCCGGACGCGGCACGTCCTTGCCCTCGAAACGGGCTTCGACCTCGGCCACGCGCGCATCGAATTCCTCGCGCGTCGCCAGCGTCTTCGACTGCAGCGACGCCCACGCGCCGATCTGGCTCATGCGCGGGCGGCTGGCGAAATAGGCATCAGCCTCGGCGTCGGCCACCTGCTCCACGCGCCCTTCGATACGCACCTGGATGCCGGCCTCGCGCAGGCTGCGCCACAGGAACAGCAGCGCCGCCTGCGGGTTGGCCTGCAGTTCCTGGCCCTTGTGGCTGTCCAGGTGGGTGTAGAACACGAAGCCGCGCTCATCGAAGGCCTTCAGCAGCACGGTACGCGCCGACGGGCGGCCCTGCGTATCGGCGGTGGCCACGGTCATCGCGTTGGGCTCGACCTCGCGGCTCTGCTTCGCCTCGTCGAACAGGGCGGCAAAGGTGGACAGGGCTTCAGCGTAAAGGTCGCTCATGGTTCGCTTCTTCTCACACGGATTGGGCTATTGTGGCGGCATGGTTGCTGCTGCGTACATGCCCCAGGTGAAAGGATTCCCGGATGCGCTTGCCGAGCAGGCGCTTGACGATGCGCTGGCCAGCGGCGCCACGGTGCCAGTATTGGCGATCAGCGGCGTGCAGGGCAGCGGCAAATCGACGCTGGCCGCACAGGTGGTCGCCCGCGCCCAGGCACGCGGTCTGAATGCGGCGGCGCTGTCCATCGATGATGTCTACCTGACCCGCGCGCAACGCCAACGCCTGGCCCGCCAGGTCCACCCGCTGCTGATCACCCGCGGCCCGCCCGGCACCCACGACCTGCCGCTGGCCCATGCCGTGCTCGACGCGGTGGCCGCACGCGAGCCGCTGGCACTGCCGCGCTTCGACAAACTGGCCGATGAGCGCCTGCCCGAAGCGCAGTGGGCCGCGCTGGACGCCCCGCTGGACCTGCTGGTGTTCGAAGGCTGGTTCCTCGGCACGCCCGCGCAGGACGATGCCGAGCTGGACAGCCCCTTGAACGCGCTGGAGCGCGAGGCCGACCCGGATGGCCGCTGGCGGCGCTGGTGCAACCAGGCGCTGGCCCGTGACTACCCGGCGCTGTGGCAGCGCTGCGACCGCCTGTGGTTCCTGCAGCCGCCGGATTTCTCGGTGGTGCCGCGCTGGCGCTGGCAGCAGGAACAGAACCTGCAGGCTGCCCAGCCCGGCCGGCACGGCATGAGCCGTCCGCAGCTGGAGCGCTTCGTGCAGTACTACGAACGGGTCAGCCGGCAGGCGCTGCGTGCCCTGCCCGACCGCGCCGACCATGTGGTGGTGCTGGACGGCCAGCGCCAGGTGCAGGCGGTGCGCTGAGGCCGCCATCTGCGGCACGCCGGATGCTTCCAACAGCAACCATCGTGCCAGGCCAGGGGTGCGGAAGTGGTAGGATCAGAGGGCATGAATCCTGCTCCGAACCTGATCCTGATCGGCCCGATGGGCGCCGGCAAAACCTGCATCGGCCGCCGCCTGGCCGAGCGCTTCACGCTGGACTTCGTCGATGTCGACCAGGCCATCGTCGACGCGGCCGGGGCCAGCATTCCCACGATCTTCGAACACTCCGGTGAAGCCGGCTTCCGTAGCCATGAGCGCGAGGCCCTGGCCCGCGTGCTGGAAGGCCACGGCCAACTGGTTTCCACCGGTGGCGGTGCCGTGCTGGAAGCAGGCAACCGTGCGCTGATCGCCCAGCGCGGCTTCGTGGTCTACCTCCGCGTGAGCGTGGCGGCCCAGCTGGAGCGTCTGGCCCGCGACAAGGGCCGGCCGCTGCTGCAGCGCCCCGACCGCGAACAGGTGCTGCACGATCTGGCCGCGCTGCGCGACCCGCTGTACCGCGAGCTGGCCGACCTCACCCTCGACACCGACCCGTTTACCGCTGCCGACGCCACCGCCCAGCTTGTCGTCAAGCTGGCCACGCAATGGCAGCGCCAGGACCTGACCGCATGACCTCCCCCGCCCTGCTGCAGGTCGCCGTTGGCGGCGACCGTCCCTATTCCATCACCATCGGCGCCGGTGCCCAGGCCGACGGCGCTGCGCTGGCCTCGCATGTGCGCGGCCGCCACGTGCTGCTGCTGAGCGACAGCGAAGTCGCCCCGCGCTACCTGGCCGCCGTTAAACAGACCCTGCTGGCCGCGCGCGCGGACCTGATCGTCGGCGAGCACGTGCTGCAGGCCGGCGAGGCCTCCAAGACCCTGGCTGAGTTCGGCCGCGCCATCGAAGCGCTGGCCGCACTGGGCGCCACCCGCGATGCCTGCGTGTTCGCCCTCGGCGGCGGCGTGGTCGGCGATCTGGCCGGTTTCGCCGCGGCCTGCTGGATGCGCGGCGTGGACTGCGTGCAGCTGCCGACAACCCTTCTCGCGATGGTCGACTCCTCGGTGGGCGGCAAGACCGCCGTGGACATCCCCGCCGGCAAGAACCTGGTCGGCGCCTTCCATCCGCCGCGCGCGGTCATCGCCGATACCCGCGTGCTGGCCACCCTGCCGCCGCGCGAACTGCGTGCCGGCCTGGCCGAAGTGGTGAAGTACGGCGCGTTGGGGGATGCGGTGTTCTTCGAATGGCTGCAACAGCACGCCGAGGCGCTGCTGGCCGGCGAAGATGCCGCGCTGGCCGAGGCCATCGCGCGCAGCTGCCGGCACAAGGCCGCGATTGTCGAACGCGACCCCTTCGAGAAGGGCGAGCGTGCCCTGCTCAACCTGGGCCACACCTTCGGCCACGCCATCGAGACCGAACAGGGCTATTCGGCCCCGGGCCGCGATGCACTGAACCATGGCGAGGCCGTGGCCGTGGGCATGGTGCTGGCGGCGAAGCTGTCCACCGACCTGGGCCTGGCCGAGGATGCCGACCGTGTGCGCCTGCAGGCGCTGCTGGAAAAGCTGCAGCTCCCGGTGGCGATCCCCGCCGGACTCGACCCGCAGGCCCTGCTGGGCCGCATGCGGCTGGACAAGAAGAATGTGGCCGGCCGCCTGCGCCTGGTGCTGTGGCGCGGCATGGGCCGGGCCGAAGTGGTGCCGGACGTGGATGAAGCGGCGGTGCTGAAGGTGCTGGGCGCGGGCTGACACCGCGCGCGTCCGCCAGGCACGGCCCGGCGCTACCGGTCCTTTGCGGCATGAAGCGCAGCCGAGCATGGGCTCGGCTCTACAGGTCCGTTTCGCCCCCGGGGCGATACAATCGGCCCATGCACGTCTACCTGCAACATCCCGATGCCGGTGCGCAGGCACCGCGCTTCCTGCGCCTGAGCCTGCAGCCGGACCTGTTCGGCGGCTGGGAGCTGCTGCGCGAGAGCGGCCGCGTCGGTGCGCGCTCGCAGCTGCGGCGCGAGCTGTTCCTGCAGGAAGACGAAGCCCGCCACGCCTTCGAGAAGGCCCGTGATGCCGAACTGCATCGCGGCTTCCAGATGCTTTCGCACGGCGACTGACGCCGCTGCCAACTTTCGCCCAAGGAATGCCCATCGTGACCAGCCCCCTCCGCAACGATCGCCTGCTGCGCGCCCTGCGCCGCGAACCGGTGGACTGCACCCCCGTCTGGCTGATGCGCCAGGCCGGCCGCTACCTGCCGGAGTACCGCGCGACCCGGGCCAAGGCCGGCAGCTTCCTGGCCATGGCCAAGAACCCTGAGATCGCCTGCGAGGTCACCCTGCAGCCGCTGCGCCGCTTCCCGCTGGACGCGGCCATCCTGTTCTCGGACATCCTCACCATTCCCGATGCGATGGGCCTGGAGCTGTACTTCGTCGAAGGCGAAGGCCCGAAGTTCCGCCACCCGGTGCGTGATGAAGCCGCCATCGCCAGGCTGGCGGTGCCGGACATGGAACAGGACCTGGGCTACGTGATGGACGCTGTGCGCCTGATCCGCCGCGAACTGGACGGCCAGGTGCCGCTGATCGGCTTCTCCGGCAGCCCGTGGACGCTGGCCTGCTACATGGTGGAAGGCGGCGGCAGCAAGGATTTCGCGCGCATCAAGGCGATGGCGCTGAACCACCCGCAGGCCCTGCATCGCCTGCTGGACGTGACCACCGACGCGGTCATCGCCTACCTCGGTGCGCAGCGCGCGGCCGGCGCGCAGGCCCTGCAGGTGTTCGACACCTGGGGCGGCGTGCTGTCGCCGGCGATGTACCGCGAGTTCTCGCTGCGCTACCTGCAGCGCATCGCCGAAGGCCTGGAACGCGGCGAAGGCAGCGAGCGCACACCGCTGATCCTGTTCGGCAAGGGCACCGGCCTGCACCTGGAAGCGCTGTCGCAGACCGGCGCCGATGCGCTGGGCCTGGACTGGACCCTGGACCTGGACGAAGCCCTGCGCCGCACCGGCGGCCGCGTTGCCCTGCAGGGCAACCTCGACCCGACCACCCTGTACGCCTCGCCCGACGCCATCGCCGCCGCCGCTGCGCGCGTGCTCGACACCTATGCGGCCGGCAACGGCGGTTCGCGCGAGGGCCATGTGTTCAACCTCGGCCATGGCATGTCGCCCGACATGGACCCGGCGCACGTGCAGGTGCTGGTCGACGCGGTGCACGCGCACAGCCAGCGCTGAACCCCGGCACGGGCCACGGCGCGGCATTGATCGCGCCGTGACCCGCATTGCGCGATCATGGCGGCCCCACGCTGCACCGGCCCCCACGCCATGTCCGAACCGTCGCCCGCAGGCGCGCCCGCCCCCGACACCGCCGCATCCGCTGCCGAGTACGCCCGTTTCCGCCCGCTTCTCTGGCTGGTTTCGCTGGCAATCTTCATGCAGATGCTCGATTCGACCATCGTCAACACCGCGCTGCCGGCGATGGCCAAGAGCTTGGGCGAAAGCCCGCTGCAGATGCAGTCGGTGGTGTTCAGCTATGCGCTGGCGGTCGCCACCTTCATCCCCGCCTCCGGCTGGATCGCCGACCGCTACGGCACCCGCCGCACCTTCCTGGTGGCGATCATCCTGTTCACCCTCGGCTCGCTGGCCTGCGCGCTGGCCCAGCACCTGCACCAGCTGGTCGGCGCGCGCGTGCTGCAGGGCATCGGCGGCGCGATGCTGCTGCCGGTCGGCCGCCTGGCGGTGATGCGCTCGGTGCCGCGCGAGGATTTCCTGCGCGCGATGAGCTTCATCGCCATCCCTGCCCTGGTCGGCCCGCTGATCGGCCCCACCCTCGGCGGCTGGCTGGTGGAAATCGCCTCGTGGCACTGGGTGTTCCTGATCAACCTGCCGATCGGCGTGATCGGGTTCATCGCTGCGATGAAGATCATGCCGGACCACTACGCCAGCCACCGCACCCGCTTCGACCTGCGCGGCTACATCATGCTGGCCTTCGCGATGGTGGTGCTGTCGCTGGCGCTGGACGGCATCTCCGGGCTGGGCACGCCGCACGCATTGATCATGCTGATGACCGTGGCCGGCCTGGCCGCGCTGGTCGGCTACTGGCTGCACGCGGCCAACTCCACCGCGCCGCTGTTCTCGCTGGCGCTGTTCCGCGTGCCCAGCTACCGCATCGGCATCCTCGGCAACCTGTTCTCGCGCATCGGCAGCAGCGCCATGCCGATGCTGATCCCGCTGCTGCTGCAGGTCGGCCTCGGCCTGGGCCCGATGCACGCGGGCCTGATGATGGTGCCGGTGGCCGCGGCAGGCATGGTGTCGAAGAAGCTGGCGGTGAAGCTGGTTGAACAGTACGGCTACCGCCGCGTGCTGATGATCAACACGGTGCTGGTGGGCCTGGCGATGGCCAGTTTCATCCTGATGGACCCGGGCCAGCACCTGGCCTGGCGCCTGGTGCAGCTGGCGTTCTTCGGTGCGGTCAATTCGCTGCAGTTCACCGTGATGAACACCGTGACCCTGCGTGACCTCGACCGCGAGTACGCCAGCTCGGGCAACAGCCTGCTGTCGATGGTGATGATGCTCGCGGCCGGTTTCGGCGCGGCGGCGGCCGGCAGCCTGCTGGCGGCGTTCGGCACGCACCTGGAAGGCCATGGTGCGACGGCGGCGCTGCATGCGACGTTCATCTGCGTGGGTGCGATCACGCTGACCTCGACGATGATTTTCTGGCAGCTGCCGGATACGAGGCCGGAACCGCGGCAGGTCGAGTCGGTCGCGGAGTAGTTTTTCTCGGCAGGGCTGCGCCCTGCACCTGCTCAATGCAACGGCAACGTCAAAAGCCGAAGCGGCATTCCGTGGGATGGCGGGGCGGTGTGGGCTTGCAGGACACGCCGTAAACCCATCCATGGGGGCTCGATGGCGCCATCCATGGCGCCAACGGTCCTGCAAGCCCACACCGCCCCACCTCTGACAGTTTCCCGGCGGCCAGTAGATCCACGCCATGCGTGGATGAAATCTGTCAGATATCGAATCAATTCATCCACGCATGGCGTGGATCTACCGTGTCGACCAAGGTCGACACCTACCGGAGCAGAGCGCTGCTCCGACAGGCTGTTGGTGGGTGCCGACCGTTGGTCGGCACATCTGTCAGATATCGAATTCCAGATTGGGGTCTGAGCCCGTTGCGCAGCAACGGGATCCGACCCCGTGCCGACCAACGGTCGGCACCCACCAAAAGCCGCGGGAAACTGTCGAAGGCGGGGTGGGTCCGGTTGAGGGGGCGTGAGCCGCATGGATGCGGCGACCGAGCTTACATGGACGTACTTGCAGCGTCCCTCTCAACCGGACCCACCCCGCCATCCCACGGAATGCAGGCTTTTGACGTTGACGTTGACGTTGCCCTGGCTTGCAGCAGGTGCAGGGCTGCAAGCCCTGCAAAAAACCTAACTACCCAGCACCCGTGCGATCGCTTCGACCAGCAGCTCACCGGTCACCGGCTTGCGCAGGAACCCGCCGATGCCCGCGGCCTCCACCTGCTCCTGCAGGTCCGCGTCGGTACGCGCGGTCACCGCCAGCAGCGGCAGCATGTAGCCCTGGTTGCGCAGGTGCTGGGCCAGCTCGAAGCCACTCAGGCCCGGCAGGTCCAGGTCCAGCAGGCCGACATCGAAATCGCCCGCGCTGATCTCGCGCAGCGCCGCCAGCGCATGGCCGGCATGCACCACCTCATGGCCGCGCGCGGTCAACAGGCCGATCACCACATCGGCCACGGTCGCATCGTCTTCCACCAGCAGGATGCGCAGCGCCGGCATGTTCGCCACGGCGTCCTCGCCCAGCGTCGCCTCGCCGTCTTCGCTCGCGTCGTCCTGCTGCAGCGGCAAGGGCAGGCTCACCTCGAAGCGGGTGCCACTGCCAAGCTGGCTCTCCACCCGGATCCGGCCCTGCATGGCCTGCGCCAGTTCGCGGCAGATCGCCAGTCCCAGGCCACTGCCACCGTACTGCGCCGCCGTACGTGCGCCGTCGGCCTGTTCGAAACGGCGGAACAGGCGCTGCTGTTGTTCCTGGTTGATGCCCGGGCCGGTGTCGTGCACTTCGAAATGCAGGCCACGCGGGCCATCCTCGCAGCGCACAAGCAGGGTGATGGTGCCGCGGCTGGTGAACTTGACGGCGTTGGACAGCAGGTTCAGCAGGATCTGCCGCACCCGCATCGCATCGCCGGTCGCCAGCAGGCCCGCGGGCAGCTGGTTGTCCAGCACGAAGCGCAGGCCCTTCTGTGCAGCCAGCGGCCCCATCAGGGCGGCGAGATCCTGCAGCAGGCCGTTCAGCGCGAACGGTCGCGACTGCAGTTCCAGACGACCCGATTCGATCCGGGCCAGGTCCAGTGCATCGTTCACCAGGTGCAGCAGGTGTTCGCCGGCATGTCGGATCGACTGCGTGTAACCGCGCTGCTGTGGGTCCAGCGGCGAGGCCAGCAGCAGCTCGCTCATGCCCAGCACGCCGGTCATCGGCGTGCGGATCTCATGGCCCAGGTTGGCCAGAAACCGCGTCTTCGCCGCCGATGCCTGTTCGGCCAGTTCCTGCTTGTGCAGGGCCAACTGGTAGGCGTGCTGCCGCTGCAGGCGGCGCCGGTACAGCCAGGCGAACCAGCTGGTCAGCAGCAGTGCGATGGACGCCAGCACCAGCAAGCCGGAAAGGCTGCGCCACCACGGCGGCTGCACATGGAACTCCAGCGCTTCCACCCGCGACCACACGTGGTCGGCCGAGCGCGCCTGCACTTCCAGCCGGTACGCACCCGGCGGCAGGCGCGAGAACAGGCGCTCGCCGCCCGGCCCCACTTCCACCCAGTCCGGGTCGTACCCGTTCAGCCGGAAGCGGTAGCTGTTGGATGCGGAATCGGCAAAGGACAACAGGCGCGCGACGATTCGCAGGTCACGGTCACCATCGGCAATCTGCAGCGGCGTGTCGTGGGTCAGGTCCAGCACCTGTTCGTTGCGGCGCACCTCCACCCGCTCGATCACCAGCGGCGCGCGCCGGGTCGAAGGTCGCACCAGGTCGGGATCGAACGCGACTACGCCGGCCGGCGTGCCGGCCACCAACCGCCCGCTCGTCGAGGCGATCAGCGTATGCTCGCGGAATTCCTGGCTGGGCAGGCCGTCATGCACGCCATACAGGCGCACGCTCTTGCCATCGGCACCCACCCGCACCAGGCCGCGCGCACCGCTGGCCCAGGCCACCCCCTGAGCATCGACCACCAGGCCGGTCGCGGCGATGGCCGGGTAGCCCTGCTCGCTGCCAATCACCGCCTGCCGCTCCAGGCGCCCCTTGCGCCAGAGGTAGCGCGACAGGCGTCCGTCTTCGGACAGCCAGACCTGGCCATCGGTCGCCACGTCGATCGCGTACACCGGCGTGGCCGGTGCCCCGGGCACGGGCTGGAAGCGCTGCGCCTCCGGCTGCCACTGCAGCAGGCCGCGGCTGCTGGCCAGCCAGATCCGGCCCTGCGGACCGCATTCGACGTCCATGTTGAGCTGGCCGGCCTGCAGGCCGTCGCGGCCGTTCTCGAGCTGCTGGCGCAGATGGCCATCCAGGTCGCGCTGCTGCAGGCCAGAAGCCAGCATCAGCCAGAGGCTGTCGCTGTCGCAGGTCACCATCGCATCGATGCTGCCTTCCATCGTGGCGTCGGCGCCGCTGCTACGGTCCCAGCGTTGCAGCGCGCGGGTGCGGGGATCGTAGCGCAGCAGCGCGTCGGTGGAACCGACCCATACGAATCCGCGGCCATCCTCGCGCACCGATGTCAGCCAGTGCATGCCATTGAGGAAGGTCCGATGCTGTTCGATGCGGCCGGAAACCGGATCGAAACGATCCAGCGCACCGTGGCCCCCGACCGTCCACACCCCACCGTTGGCCGATGGGCTGGTACCGAGCACGTAGGCATTGCGCAGCGATGATGCGTTGTCTTCCAACCGCGAGAACACCGAGAACTGCCACCACCGCGGCAGCAGGTGCCACAGGCCGGCGTTGGTGCTGGCCAGCCAGATGCCACCTTCGCGGTCTTCATAGGCACCAGACCAGTTGGGCCGTACCTGGCCCCGCGCCACGGCGCTGTACAGCGGCACGGTCTGGTACTGGCCATTTACCGCGCGACCCAGGCCACTGCGTGTGTCCAGCCAATGCCCGCCCTGCTCATCGCGCAGCATCATCCCCAGTACCTGCTCACCGGCCGGCAGCTGCCATGGCGCCGCCTCGAAATGGCCGTCCGGCCTGCGCACGGTAGCGCCGGCCATGGTGCTGATCCACAGGCTGCCATCGGGCTCGGCGGTCAGGCCATTGACCGGCTGGCTGGGCAGCACGCCTGCTGCAATGCGCTCGAAATCTGTACCGGTCCAGCGCGCGACGCCATGCTTGGTCCCCACCCACAGCGTGCCATCGGGCAGGGTCGCCAGGAACGGAATCGACGCGGCCGGCACGCTGCGCGGGTTGCCTGGTTCGGGCAGGAAGCGCTGCAGGCGGTCCTTGTCATCCAGCCGATACAGGCCACCGCCGTAGGTACCGACCCAGACGGCACCATCCGGGGTGGAGGCCAGGCTCCACACCGTATTGCTGGTCATCAGCGGCTGGCTGCTGCGGTCGTAGAAGCGCAGCTGCCGGCGGTCGGCCGACATCCGTACCACGCCGGCGTTCTCGGTGCCGATCCACAGCTCGTTCCGGGCATCGACCAGCACGGTCCAGATGCGGTTGTCGCGCAGTCCGTCCTCGGAACGCCAGACGCGGTAATTGCGCCCGTCGTAGCGGGCGAGGCCGTCATTGGTGGCGATCCACAGGTAGCCGTAGCGGTCCTCGGCCATGCGGTTGACGGTGTTGGACGGCAGGCCGTCGAACACGGTCACCTGCCGCGGGGTCGGCGGCACCGGCTGCGCGGCCACGGGCGCCAGGACGCACAGGAGGATCAGCAGCAGCGTCGCCGCACGCAGGTACGCCACCGATTGCCTCCTCACACTGCCTGTTGATGGACCCCGCGTTGTGCGGCGTCGGCATGGTAAACCGAAAGTCAGGGCATTCACGCCAACCAGTGCCTCGATCAGACATCGACCTGGCGTTTTGCCCGGGCCTGCTGGATCGCCGATACCAGCAGGTCGCCGGTCACCGGCTTGCGCAGGAACCCGTCGAAACCGGCGGCGAGCACCTGGGTTTCCGCATACGCATCGGAACGCGCGGTCACCGCCACCAGTGGCAGCTCGTAGCCCATCGCACGCAGCTGGCGGGCGATGGCGGTGCCATCCAGCGCCGGCAGGTCCAGATCGAGCAGGCCGACATCGAAGCCGTCGGTGGCAATCTCCGAAAGCGCGCCCAGCCCGTGCAGCACATGCACGACCTGGTGCCCGCGTGCGCGCAGCAGGCCGGCGATGACGTCTGCGACGGTCACATCGTCTTCCACCAGCAGGATGCGCAGGGCCGGCAGCTCCGGCACCGTGCTCACCTCCCTCTGCGCCGACGCCGCCTGCCGGGTCCAGGGCAGCGGAACCCATACGCGGAAACGCGCGCCCCGGCCCAGCTGGCTGTCCACGTCGATGCGTCCGCCCATCGCCACCGCCAGTTCCTGGCAGATCGCCAGCCCCAGCCCACTGCCGCCGTAGCGCGAGGCGGTGCGCGGCCCGTCGGCCTGTTCGAAGCGGTGGAACAGCCGGCGCTGCTGATCTGCGTTGATGCCCGGCCCACTGTCGCTGACCTCGAAGGTCACGCCATTGCCATCCTCGTCGAGGATCGCGCCCAGCCCCACGTAGCCGCGATCGGTGAATTTGACCGCGTTGCCGAGCAGGTTCAGCAGGATCTGCCGCACCCGCATTTCATCGCCACTGACGCAGACCGGACCGGGCAGCGCGTCCTCGCGCCGGAACGCCAGCTGACGCTGCTGCGCCATCGGCTGCATCAGCGCCTGCACCTGGTCGAGCAGGCCGTTCAGATCGAACGGACGGATATCCAGTTCCAGGCGACCCGCTTCGATGCGGGCCAGGTCCAGCGCGTCGTTGACCAGCCGCAGCAGATGGCTGCCGGCCTGCTGGATCGAACCGGCATAGCTGCGCTGCACCGGGTCCAGCGCGGTGGCCAGCAGCAGCTCGCTCATGCCCAGCACGCCGGTCATCGGGGTGCGCACCTCGTGGCCCAGTGTGGCCAGGAAGCGGCTCTTGGCCTGCGAGGCCTGTTCGGCCAGCTGCTGCTTGTGCACGGTCAACTGCCACTGCTGGCGCCGCCGCAGGCGCCGGCGGATCGACCACACCATCACCAGCAACAACAGCGAGCCCAGCATCAGGTAGCCGAAGATGGCCATGCCGCTGCGCCACCACGGCGGCAGCACCTTCACCTGCAGCCGCTGCGAAGCCGTCCACGGCCCGCTGGCGGTGGCGGCCTGCACTTCGATCGCATACAGCCCCGGCGGCAGCCGCGACAGCGTGCGCTGGCCGTCACCGCCCTGCTCCACCCAGTTCTGGTCATAGCCTTCAACGCGGAACCGGTAGCGGTTGCCCTGCGGGTTGGCGTAGGACAGCAGCCGCGCATCGATCTGCAGGTCGCGATCATCCGGGCCCAGCAGCAGCGTGCCGGTGGCCGGCAGCGGCTGCCAGCCCCGTGCATCGTCGCGACGCACACGCACCTGCGCGATCACCAGCTGCGAGGGCGGCAGCTCCACGTCGGACGCATCGGGATCGAAACCGACCAGGCCGGTCTGGGTGACTGCGAGCACCCGGCCGTCGGCACCGATCGCCGGCGGCCGTCCGGTGAACTCGGCATCGGGCAGGCCATCGCGTTCGTTGAACTGCTGCACGCGCCGCGTCTGTGGATCCCAGCGCAGCAGCCCGCGCGGCGTGGTCGCCCACACACGTCCATCGCGGCCCAGCGCCAGCCCGCCCATGCTGACCGGCGGCATGCCGTTGGTGGCATCGACGCGCTGGATCAGGCGCAGGCCGAGGCCGTCCCACTGGTAGCGTTCGAACGCTCCCTGCCGCGCCAGCCACACCTGCTGCGGGTCGATCCAGACCAGATCGAAGATCTGCCCCTGCGACACCCCGGGCACGGCGACGAAACGGTCCGCCTGTTCGCGCCAGATTCCCATCGCACCGACCAGCCAGGTCTGGCCGCGCGCATCGAAGCGTATCTGCTCCACCGGCACATCGCCTTCGCCGCCCAGCGCGGCCAGCTCGAAGGTACGCAACACCCGGCCATCACTGGCGCGATGCTGCAGGCCGAGGTTCATCACCGAGATCCAGACCGTGCCATCCGGCGCCTCGCGCATCAGGTCGATGCGCTGGCGCAGGTCGGCACCACCGGCAATGGGCCAGTCGCGCAGCGTGCGCCGCGCCGGGTCGTAGACGCTCAGGCGCCCCGCGCGGCCCAACCACAAGCGGCCATCCGGGCGCGGCAGCACCGACCACACCGCACCGCTGCCCAGTTCGCGATCGCTGGCCAGCAGGCTCAGCGTGCCCTGCGCATTGACCTGGTAGACGCCGTGGGCCGAGCCGACGAAGTAGTTGCGGCCGTCGCTGGCCGCGCTCAGCAGGTACTGGCTGTCCAGCGGACGACCATCCAGCTGGTACCAGGTGGAAAAGCGCCGCCAGTCCGGCGGCAGGTAGGCCAGCCCCTGGGTCAGCAGTGCCACCCACATGCCACCTTCGTGGTCCTGCAGCAGGTCCAGCACGCCGCTGTGGCTGGTCAGGAAGCCGCTGCCGCGGTCGCCTTCCAGGCGCCGCAGCTGGGCCGCATCACCGCGCAGCAGGCCATCGGAGGTGCCGGCCCAGTAACCGCCCTGGCGGTCGGCCAGCACGATGGCCGAACGCAGCTGGGCACTGTCGGCCCAGCGCGGCCGGCTGACCCGGTCCTGCGCATCGATCCGGTACAGGCCATCGTTCTGTGTGCCGATCCAGATCGCGCCCTCGGCGTCACGGCTCAGCCGCAGCACGCTCACCGCGCCCAGTTCGCGGGCGGCCACCGCTTCGAAGGCCGTGCCGTTCCAGCGTGCCACGCCCGCTTCGGTGCCCAGCCACAGGCGGCCCTGCGCGTCGACCAGGCTGCTGTAGATGGTGTCGCTGGGCAGCCCGTCCGCCGATTGCCGGAAGAAACGCAGGCTGCCGTCCTCGCCCATGCGGCAGACGCCATGGGTGCTGCTGCCGACCCACAGCGCATCCTGGGCATAGGCCAGGGTCCAGGCCTGGCCTTGGCATTCGTTGTTGAGTGCGTCGAAGGATTTGAAGCGCTCGCGGTCGGCATCCAGGCGGGCCACGCCCTTGCCGTTGATGCCGACCCATACGCGGTCGAGCGGATCGACCATCAGCGTTTCGATCTCGTTGCCGGGCAGCGATCCGGGCTGTTCCGGATCGTGCTGCCAGACCCGCAGGGTGCCGCCGTCATAGCGTGCCAGGCCGCCATCGGTGGCCGCCCAGATGTGCCCGGTGCGGTCTTCGGCCAAGGCCAGCACCATGCGCGAGGGCAAGCCTTCGGCCGCACCGAAACGGCGCAGGCGCGGTGTTTCACCTGCCATGTCCAAGGTCGCCGCGGAGGTGGCCAACGCCACCAGCAACAGACCTGCCCCTGCGATGCACCGCCAGTACCGGCGCCAGCCGCTCTTCATCCTGAACCCCCTGTCCTGCGCCGATTGTCACACAGGGCCGGGGTCATCGCTGCAACAGGCTGTTTCCAGCCGCATTGCCACCACGAACTGTTGCAGCCGTGCACACAGCGCAGCACAAGGCCTGTGCGTATGATCGAGGCACCTTTCCGCCGAGCCCTGCCGATGCGTTCCTGCCTGGCCCTGCTGCCCCTGCTGCTCGCCGCCGCCCCGGCCTGGGCCGGCAACGATGCCTGGCGCATCGATCCGGTGCACACCCGCGTGCTGTTCTCGATCGACCACGCCGGTTACTCGCAGGCGATGGGTACGATTTCCGGCAGTGCGGGACAGCTGCGGTTCGATCCCGACAACTGGCGGGAAGCGACCCTGGACGTCGAGATTCCCGTGTCGCGATTGGACCTGGGCGATGACAAATGGAACCAGGCCACCCTCGCCCGCAGCCTGCTCGATGGCGAACGCTTCCCCACTGCACGCTTCGTCTCCACCCACGTGGAGCCCGTCGATGAGAAGCATGCGCAGGTCGCCGGTACCCTGACCCTGCGCGGGGTCAGCCAGCCGGTGGTGCTCGACGTCACCCTCAACGCGGTCAAGCGCTATCCGCTGCCGCCGTTCCGCCGCACCGTCGGCTTCTCGGCCACCACCACGCTCAGCCGCCGTGCCTTCGGCATCACGGCCTGGCCGGGCGTGATCGGTGATGCCGTACAGGTGAGGATCGAGGCCGAAGCGGCGTTCGACCGCAGCGATGCCCCGGGAACTCCCGCCCCTGATTCCCACTCCGACAGCACGACGGCCCCCAAGGATTCCCGATGACCGCCAAGAACACTCCCACCGCCTGGGGCAGTGTCAGCCAGACCCTGCACTGGTTGATCGCCCTGCTCATCCTTGCCCTGGGCATCGTCGGCCTGACCATGGGTGAACTGCCGAAGACCCCGAAATACTTCTGGGTCTACACCGCACACAAGTCGATCGGCATCACCGTGCTGGCGCTGGTGCTGTTCCGCCTCGGCTGGCGCCTGTATGCCGGCGCGCCGAAGCCGGTGCCGGGCGTGCCCAGCTGGCAGGAACGCATCGCCAGCGCCACCCACGTGCTGCTCTACGTGTTGATGTTCGCCATCCCGCTGTCCGGCTGGCTGTACGACTCGGCCAGCGGCCTGCGTCCGTTCCGCTGGTTCGGCCTGGTCGATGTGCCCAAGCTGAGCGGCCCCGACCCGCAGACCGTCGCGGTGTCCCATGCCATCCACGAATACGGTTTCTGGCTGTTGATCGCGGTGGTGCTGGCCCATGCCGGCGCCGCCTTCTACCACCACCTGTTCCAGCGTGATGCCACCCTCTCGCGGATGTTGCCGCGCGGCTGGCTCGCCTCCCCCCAGAAGGACTGACCGATGACCCTGAAACTGACCACCCCGGCCGCCGTGGCCGCCGCCCTGGCCGGCATGCTGGCCACCGCCCCGGTGCTGGCCGCCGATTACGCGCAGGCCCCCGGCGCCGGCTCGATCCTGGTGTTCGCCACCAAGTACGACGGCGAAGTGTTCACCGGCAGCTTCCCGGGCTTTGCCACCAAGCTCAGCTTCGACCCGGCCAACCCGGCCGCCGGTTCGCTGGACGTGGTGATTCCGCTGGCCGGCGCCAAGAGCGGCAACAGCGACCGTGACTCGACCCTGCAGGGCGCGGACTTCTTCAACGTCGGCAAGTTCGCCACCGCGCACTACACCGCCAAGGGCTTCCGCGCCGTGGGCAACGACCAGTACGCCGCCGACGGCACGCTGGAACTGCGCGGCGTCAGCAAGCCGGTCACCCTCACCTTCACCTGGAAGCCGGGCACCCAGCCGGTGCTGACCGGCAAGGCGACGGTCAAGCGCCTGGACTTCGGCGTGGGCGGCGGTGACTGGGCCGACACCAAGACCATCCCGGACGAGACCTCGATCAGCACGATCGTGAAGTTCGACGCGAAATAAACCGCATCGGGTAGTGCCGGCCGCTGGCCGGCATTACCGGGCATGGCGGGGCTGCCGGCCAGCGGCCGGCACTACCGATCGACGGCCAGCCAGGCCTGCACACCGGCCGCATCGAACGGCCAGTCCAGCTCGCGGCCATCGGCCTCGTCACGCAGCACCGGCACCCGCGCGCCATAGCGCGCTTCCAGCCCGGGCTGGTCGTCCAGGAACACCGAATCGAACTCCGGCGCCCGCGCCTTGGCCAGCTCGGCCAGGGCCATGTCGCACAGGTGGCAGTCGTCGCGCTGGAACAGGGTCAACACCGGTTCGGGCCCCTTGCTGGAAATGCTGCGCCGCAGCCATGGGTTACGGCAATGAACCGCTAGAATAGCGGTCTCTTCCGGTACCCGCAGTACGGCAACCATGGCTGTCAGCACGTTCGACGTTTTCAAGATCGGCATTGGTCCGAGTTCCTCGCACACCGTCGGGCCGATGAAGGCCGCCGAGCGCTTCATCCACCGCTGGCTGCTCGACCCGGGCCGGTTGCACGAAGTGGCGCGCATCCGCGCCGACGTCTACGGTTCGCTGGCGCTGACCGGCCGCGGCCACGGTACCGACAAGGCGATCCTGCTCGGCCTGGAAGGCCAGCGCCCGAACCTGATCGACCCGGACATCATCCCGGCCACCCTGGAGCGCATCCGCAGCAGCAAGCGCATCCAGCTGATGGGCCAGCACGAGATCGCCTTCGACGAGAAGCGCGACCTCGGCATGAACAAGCGCCAGAAGCTGCCGTACCACACCAATGGCATGCGTTTCACCGCGTACAACGCCGAGGACGAAGTGATCGCCACCCGCGATTACTACTCGGTGGGCGGCGGCTTCGTGGTCAACCAGGACGACGCGGCCGATGACCGCATCGTGCCCGATGAGACCCCGCTGCCCTACCCGTTCAAGAGCGGCGACGAGCTGCTGGCGCAGACCGCGCGCAGCGGCCTGAGCATCGCCCAGCTGATGTTCGAGAACGAGAAGTGCTGGCGCAGCGAGGACGAGATCCGTGCCCAGCTGCGCGAGATCTGGAGCGCGATGCAGTCGTGCGTGGCGCGTGGCATCCGCGAGGAAGGCGTGCTGCCGGGCGGCCTGAAGGTCGGCCGCCGCGCACCGGCGCTGTACCGCGAGCTGTCCTCCAAGCCGGAAGCCGCGATGCGCGACCCGCTGACCACGCTGGACTGGGTCAACCTGTACGCACTGGCGGTGAACGAAGAGAACGCTGCGGGTGGCCGCGTGGTCACCGCGCCGACCAACGGCGCGGCCGGCGTGCTGCCGGCGGTGCTGCATTACTTCGACCGCTTCTGCCCGGGCGCGAACGAGCAGCGCGTGTTTGACTTCCTGCTGACCTCGGCGGCGATCGGCATCCTGTACAAGGAAAACGCCTCGATCTCCGGCGCCGAAGTCGGCTGCCAGGGCGAAGTGGGCGTGGCCTGCTCGATGGCTGCCGGTGGCCTGGTGGCAGCGCTGGGCGGCAACCCCAGCCAGATCGAGAACGCCGCGGAAATCGGCATGGAACACAACCTCGGCCTGACCTGCGACCCGATCGGCGGGCTGGTGCAGATTCCCTGCATCGAGCGCAACGCGATGGGTGCGGTGAAGGCGATCAACGCCTCGCGCATGGCCATGCGTGGCGACGGCAAGCACAAGGTCTCGCTGGACAAGGTGATCAAGACCATGCGCGATACCGGCCGCGACATGCAGGACAAGTACAAGGAAACCAGCCGTGGCGGCCTGGCGGTGAACGTCATCGAGTGCTGAGGGCTTCGCGGTGGGTAGAGTCGACCGTTGGTCGACTGCTCTTCCGACCGCGCTGCGCGCGGTAGTCGACCAACGGTCGACTCTACCCACGTCGGACGACACCGTCATCGTGTTCCGGTTAGGCTCGGGGTTCCCCTGCCCCGGACTCTCCCATGCGCGTGATCGCCGCCGCCCTGCTTTCCTGCCTGCCGTTGTCCGCCCTGGCCGCGCCGCCACCGACCTACGGCCCGCGCCTGGAAGGCTTTGATTACGGCTATCCGGTGAAGACCTTCGCCCTGCAGTCGCAGGGCCAGCCGCTGGAAATGACCTACCTGGACGTCACGCCGAAGAAGAAGGCGATCGGCGTGGTCGTGCTGCTGCACGGCAAGAATTTCTGCGCGGCCACCTGGCAGCAGACCATCGCGCCGCTGGTGGCCGCCGGTTACCGGGTGATCGCACCGGACCAGGTGGGCTTCTGCAAGGCCAGCAAGCCCGAGCGCTACCAGTATTCGTTCGGCCAGCTGGCCGCCAACACCCACGCACTGCTGCAGCAGCTGCAGCTCGGCGACCAGCCGGTGCACCTGGTCGGCCATTCGATGGGCGGCATGCTCGCCATCCGCTACGCGCTGATGTACCCGCAGGATCTGCGCAGCCTGTCGCTGGTCAATCCAATCGGCCTTGAAGACTGGAAGGCGCTGGGCGTGCCGTGGCGCAGCGTCGACGAGTGGTATGCCGGCGAACTGAAGACCAGCTATGAGAGCATCCGCCGCTACCAGCTGGATGTGTACTACGACGGCAAGTGGAAGCCCGCTTACGAGCACTGGGCACGCATGCAGTCGGGCATGTATGAAGGCGCGGGCAAGCAGGCGGTGGCCTGGAGCCAGGCGCTGACCTCGGACATGGTGTTCAACCAGCCGGTGGTCTACGAACTGAAACACCTGCAGGTACCGACCGCGTTGTTCATCGGCCAGAAGGACCGCACCGCGATCGGTCGCGACCGCGCCTCACCGGAACTGAAGGCCACGCTGGGCAACTACCCCGCGCTGGGCAAGGCGGCCGCGGAAGCGATTCCCGGCGCAACCCTGGTCGAGTTCGCCGAGCTGGGGCACTCGCCGCAGGTGCAGGACCCGAAGCAGTTCAACGCGGCGCTGTTGAAGGTGCTGAAGACGCGTTGACCTGCCGTGCTCCCCTTGTAGAGCCGAGACCATGCTCGGCTCATCGCGCAGGGCCGGCTACGTCAAGCGCAGCCGAGCATAGGCTCGGCTCTACAGAAACGTGAGCAGCCGAACACGGGTTCGGCTCTACGAAGTTGCAGATCTACGGACGGTAGCGCCGGGCCATGCCCGGCGAGCGCAGCGGCAGGCCGTCAGCCCGCAATCCGCAACACGTCATCCAGCAGCGCCGCGGCCGTGACTTCCGCCCCGGCGCCCGGGCCCTGGATCAGCAGCGGCTGCTGGCGGTAGCGATCGCTGTGGATGGCCACGCGGTTGTCGGTGCCCGCCCCCTGTGCCAGCGGATGATCGGCGGGCAGCTCACGCAGTCCCACCTGTGCCCCACCGGCATCGAAACGGCCAACGAAACGCAGCACCCGGCCTTGCGCGTGTGCCTGCTGCCAGCGCGCCTGCAGCGGCGCATCCAGTTGTTCCAGCGCGGCCAACGCATCAGCCAGCGGCACGTCTGCCAGCGCCGCCGGCACCAGCGACTCCACCTGCACCTGCGCCGCATCCAGCGCCAGCCCGCTGCTGCGGGCCAGGATCAGCAGCTTGCGCCGTACGTCCTCGCCGGACAGGTCCACGCGCGGATCGGGCTCGGTATAGCCGGCGTCCAGCGCTTCGCGCACCGCCAGCGAAAACGGTGAACGGCCGTCATAGCGATGGAACAGCCAGGCCAGCGATCCGGACAGCACGCCTTCGATCGCATGGATGTGGTCGCCGCCGGCCACCAGCGCGCGCAGGCTGCTCAGCAGCGGCAAGCCGGCCCCCACGGTGGCGCTGTCACCGTAGCGCGCACCGCTGTCGGCGCAGCTTTCGGCAATGGCCTGCGCGCGCGCCAACTGCGCACCGCGGCCCAGCTTGTTGGCCGTCACCACGTGCACGCCGCGGGCCAGCCACTGCACGTGGCGTGCGGCCACGTCCTCGCTGGCGGTGGCATCGACCACCACGTCGCCGCGTTCCAGCCCTTCGGTGCTGGCCCACGGTGGCGAGCTCTGCCCGTCACGCGGCGCGCGTCGGGCCAGTTCCAGCGGCAGGGCCAGGTCGCGGTCGATGGCCAGCGCTGCGCGCGAATTGGCCAGCCACTGCACGCTGGGCAGGTCCAGCCCGCGCGCCTGCAGCGCCTGGTAGCGCTGCACGAAGGCCGTGCCCACCGTGCCGGTGCCAAGCAGGGCCAGGCGGCCACCACCCAGCGCGGGAATCTCAGCGGCCAGCGCGCTCATGCATCCACCACCTGTTTGTGGCGCACCGCAGCGCCGATCACCGCTTCGGCGCGCTGCAGCGCGGCGTCGAGGTCGGCCAGCAGGTCACGCTCGGCTTCGATGCCCACCGACAAGCGTAGCAGGCCTTCGCTGATGCCAGCGGCGGCACGTGCTTCGGCGGTCATCGCCGCATGGGTCATGGTGGCCGGGTGCGCGACCAGGCTTTCGACGCCGCCCAGCGATTCGGCCAGGGTGAAGTAGCGCAGGCCATCGACGAAGGCGCGCACCGCCGCATGCGGATCCTCACCCTCGCAGGCCGCCAGTTCGAAGGACAGCATGGCGCCGAAACCACTCTGCTGGCGCGCGGCAATGGCGTGGCCGGGATGGTCGGCCAGGCCGGGGTAGTAGACGCGTGCCACGGCCGGATGCGCATCCAGCAGGGCCACGATCGAGGCGGTGTTCTCCTGGTGCGCGCGCAGGCGTGCGTCCAGCGTGCGCAGGCCGCGCAGGGTCAGGAAGGCATCGAACGGCGAACCCGTCAGGCCCAGCGCGTTGCCCCACCACACCAGCTGCTCGTGCACCGCCGGGTCGCGCGCGATCACTGCGCCGCCGACCACGTCACTGTGGCCGTTGATGTACTTGGTGGTCGAATGCAGCACCACGTCGGCACCGAACGACAGCGGCTGCTGCAGGGCCGGCGACAGGAAGGTGTTGTCCACCACCACCCGCGCACCGGCCTTGTGCGCGGCATCGATGACGAAGCGCAGGTCGGTGATGCGCAGCAGCGGGTTGGACGGCGTTTCCACCAGCACCAGCTTCGGCTGGCTGGCCAGCGCCTGGGCCAGCGCACGCGGGTCGGTGAGGTCGGCGGTGACCAGGGTGAAGTGGCCCTTCCTGGCCAGTGCATTGAACAGGCGCCAGCTGCCACCGTACGCATCGTGCGGCACCACCAGGGTATCGCCCGGCTCCAGCAGTGCGTTCAGCACCAGGTTGATCGCGCCCATGCCGGTGGCGGTGATGACGCCGCCAGCGCCGCCTTCCAGTCCGGCCAGTGCTTCGCCCAGCAGGTCGCGGGTCGGGTTGCCGCTGCGCGTGTAGTCGTACTGCCGCTTGTTGCCGAAGCCATCGAAGCTGAAATTGGACGACAGCACGATCGGCGGGGTGACCGCACCGTGGGCGGTGTCGCGGTCGATGCCGGCGCGGACAGCGGCAGTGGTGCGGCTACAGGACGGCTCGTTGGCGTACAGGCTCATGCGGACTCTCCAGAAGTGCGGAAGGCGGTAGCGAGGATCGCGTCGATGCGATCGGTTTCTTTGAGGAAGGCGTCGTGGCCGTAGGGCGAGCGCAGCACGCGCAGGCTGCCGCGCGGGCCCAGCCCTTCGACCAGGCCGACCAGGTCGGCCAGCGGCACCAGGCGGTCACCTTCCACGGCCACCACCACGGTGGGCGGCAGGATCGCGGCAGGGTCGACGCGGTGCAGGTCGATCGATTCGGACAGCCGCAGGTAGGCGGTCACCGGCGTACGCGCCACGTACTGCGCACCGGCGGCATCGAGGTAGTCTTCGGCGGCCACGCGCACGCGGCCGTTGACCACTTCCGGCGCCGCGTCGAAGCGCTCGCCGAATTCTTCCGGGGTGCGGTAGCTGAGCATGGCGAACTGGCGGGCCAGGGCCAGGCCGTGGTCTTCACCGCACTGCAGCTGGCCCAGCGCAACGGCACGGCGCTGCAGCGCGCGCCAGGCGGCGGCATACGGGTGCGGGCGGTGGGCACCGCTGGCCAGCACCAGCTGGCGCACGCGGCTGCGGTGGCGGATCGCGAACTGCTGGCCGACCAGCGCGCCATAGGAATAGCCGACGAAGGCCTTCAGCACGCGGATGCCGAGATGGTCCAGCAGCAGCGCCAGCGCATCGGCCTGGTCGGCGGTATCGATCGGCACGTCCAGCGCGCCATCGGCACCGATGAAATCGAAGGCCAGCACGCGCAGCTGCTGCGGATCCAGCGCGCAGCCGCTGCCGACCAGGCCTTCGGCCCAGCCCTTTTCGCTGAACTGTGCATTGGAGGCGACGTGGCGATGCGCGGAAATGCCGCCAGCCAGTACCACCACCGGCGCGTTGGCCGGCCCCACCCACTCGTAGCGCAGGCGCACCGGGCTGGCCCCGGCGTGGCGCATCGACAGCACGGCGGCGAACTCGCCGCGCTCGGCATGCACGCGGTCATCGACCGGCACGCTGACGGGGACAAAGGATTCGGGACGGGCGGCGGTGCTGGGGGCGAAGCTCATGGCGGGATCCGTGTGGGGAATCGGCCATCGAGCCTTCGCGGGGCTCGCGTTCGAGATGCACGTGCGGTGCATGGTTCGAACCATCTTTCGGTGGACGCCACGGTCCCCGCAGGATTTGGCACCTACGCGGACGCTTTCGCGTCTGCGGGCTGCCCCGGCTTCAAAGGGCCTGTCCCTCTGCCGGTCTCGATGGTGGAGCCACGATGCCAGCCCTTTCCGCCACTGTCAATCCCTTCATGCGGATAAAGCGATGGAATAAATGAACCGCCATTCCGGGAACTGCGCCCGGTCCCCGTGTTCAGGATCGGCTACAGTCCCCAGCGCCCTTTCCGCTGGATCCATCAATGCCCCGCCTGCCCCTGTCCTGCCTGCTGCTGCCCCTGCTGGCCAGCGCAACCGTCCACGCCAGCGACTGGCGCCAGGGCTGGGGACTGGTGCCGAAGCCCGGCACCGCTGCGGCTGGCGACGACGCCCCGCAGGCCGCGCCGACTACCCAGCTGCGCCTGCAGGCGATGGGCGGGCAATGGCAGGCGCGCATCGACAATCCCTTGGCCGGCCCGGTGCAGATCGAACTGCGGCCGGCGCCCGGTGGCACCATCGAGGGCCTGCCGGTGCGCTCACTGGTGCAGGGAGGTGGCAGCCTGGTGATCGGCCACCTGCCAGCCCCCGCCGAAGGACGCAGCCTGGACGCGCGCCTGCAGTCGGTGCCGGGCAATCCTGCCGCGCAGGCCGAGGACGTGGCGTACCGGCTGCCGTTCGAAGCACCGCAGCTGCGCGTGGACCAGGCCCCGAACGGCCGCTTCAGCCACCAGGACGAAGAGAACCGCGACGCGGTGGATTTCGCCCTGCCCGAGGCCACCCTGGTGATGGCCGCGCGCGAGGGCACGGTGATGCAGGTGCAGGATGGCTTCAAGGCCAATGGCCAGGACCGCGAACGCGATGCCGGCCGCGCCAATTTCATCCGCATCCTGCACAGCGACGGCAGCATGGCGCTGTACGGCCACCTGCAGGCCGGCGGCATGCGCGTGCGCCCCGGCCAGGCGGTGCAGGCCGGGCAGCCGATCGGCCTGTCCGGCAACAGCGGCTACAGCACCGCCCCGCACCTGCACTTCGTGGTCCAGGTCAACCGTGGCATGGGCCTGCGCTCGGTGCCGGTGCGCATTTTCACCGCGCAGGGCCAGCTGCAGTTCGCCCGCCAGGGCGACGCCGACGGTGGCACCGGGCGCTGATCGGCCCCGGCCGGTATAATCGGGCGCTTATCTCTTTGAAAAGCGCCCCGGGCGGGCGCCACTGCCATGTCCGAAGTCGCCAACGAAGCGTCGCGTCGCCGCACCTTCGCCATCATTTCCCACCCTGACGCCGGCAAGACCACGCTGACCGAAAAGCTGCTGCTGTTCGGCGGTGCGATCCAGATGGCCGGTTCGGTGAAGGGCCGCAAGGCCGCCCGCCACGCGACGTCCGACTGGATGGCGCTGGAAAAGGAGCGCGGCATCTCCGTCACCTCCTCGGTGATGCAGTTCCCGTACGAAGGCAAGATCGTCAACCTGCTCGACACCCCCGGCCACGCCGATTTCGGCGAGGACACCTACCGCGTGCTGACCGCGGTGGACTCGGCGCTGATGGTGATCGACGTGGCCAAGGGCGTCGAAGAGCGCACCATCAAGCTGATGGAAGTCTGCCGCCTGCGCGACACCCCGATCATGACCTTCATCAACAAGCTCGACCGCGAGGGCAAGGACCCGATCGAGCTGCTGGATGAAGTGGAGACCGTGCTGGGCATCCAGTGCGCCCCGGTCACCTGGCCGATCGGCATGGGCCAGCGCCTGAAGGGCGTCGTCCACCTGCTGACCGGCGAAGTGCACCTGTACGAACCGGGCCGCAACTTCACCCGCCAGGATTCGACCATCTTCCCGTCCATCGATGCCCCCGGCCTGGCCGAGAAGATCGGTGCACAGATGCTGGCCGAACTGCGCGACGAACTGGAACTGGTGCAGGGCGCCAGCCATCCGTTCGACCTCGACGCCTACCGCGCCGGCAAGCAGACCCCGGTGTTCTTCGGCTCGGGCGTGAACAACTTCGGCGTGCAGCCGCTGCTGGACTTCTTCGTCGAGCACGCCCCGCCGCCGCAGGCGCGCACCACCACCGGCCGCATCATCGCGCCGGAAGAGAACAAGCTCAGCGGCTTCGTGTTCAAGATCCAGGCCAACATGGATCCGCAGCACCGCGACCGCGTGGCGTTCATGCGCATCTGCTCGGGGCGCTTCAGCGCCGGCATGAAGACCTTCCACGTGCGCACCGGCAAGGACATGAAGCTGGCCAACGCGCTGACCTTCATGGCCAGCGACCGCGAGATCGCCGCTGAGGCGTGGCCGGGCGATGTCATCGGCATCCACAACCACGGCACCATCTCCATCGGCGATACCTTCACCGAAGGCGAAGCAGTCACCTTCACCGGTATTCCCAACTTCGCCCCGGAACTGTTCCGCCGTGCACGCCTGCGCGATCCGCTCAAGCTCAAGCAGCTGCAGAAGGGCCTGGCCCAGCTGTCCGAAGAAGGTGCGACCCAGTTCTTCCGCCCGCTCACCAGCAACGACCTGATCCTGGGTGCGGTGGGTGTGCTGCAGTTCGACGTGGCCGCCTACCGCCTGAAGGACGAATACGGCGTGGAAGCAACCTTCGAGCCGGTCAGCGTCACCACCGCGCGCTGGGTCCATTGCAGCAACGAGAAGAAGCTGGAAGAGTTCCGCGAGAAGAACGCACTGAACCTGGCCCTGGATGCCGCCGGCCACCTGGTCTACCTGGCCCCGACCCGGGTGAACCTGCAGCTGGCCCAGGAACGCTCGCCGGACGTGCGCTTCTCGGCCACCCGCGAAGCGGCGCACACCGTCCCGGCGGGTTGAGACTGCGGGGTCAGAGCCCTTTCCTGGCGGAAAGGGGTCTGACCCCGTACACGTGGGAGCCAGGGGTCGGATCCCTTTCCGCAGGAAAGGGCTCTGACCCCGTCGCGTGGAGGGGGCCGGATTCATCCCCCATACGGTGACGGGGGTGCAAGCGCCCGCCATCGCGGCGATGATAGGGGGGACTGCGGGTCCCCCTCCCCGCGAACCCGTTCATTGCCATGTCCTCCACGACTGTTGCTTCCATCCGTGAAGAAATCGCCAGCGCCCTGACCCATGGGCTGGGCGCCGTGTTCGCGCTGGCCGCCAGCGCCGTCCTGATCACCCTGGCCGCCATCTACGGCGACGGCTGGCAGCTTGCCAGCGCCATCGTGTTCGGTATCGCCCTGCTGCTGCTGTACACCGCCTCCACCCTGTACCACGCCATCCAGCACCCCACGGCCAAGGGCCGGCTGAAGGTCTTCGACCACTGCGCGATCTACGTGCTGATTGCCGGCACCTACACCCCATTTACCCTGATCGGCCTGCGCGGCCCTTGGGGCTGGGGGCTGTTCACCGCCATCTGGGCGCTGGCCCTGGGCGGGGTGGTGTTCAAACTGTTCTACACCGGCCGTTTCAAGGCCCTGTCCACCGGCATCTACATCGCCATGGGCTGGCTGGTGATCGTTGCGATCAAGCCGATGTGGTCGTCCATCGACGGCAGCACCCTGGCCTGGCTGTTCGCCGGCGGCCTGTCCTACACGCTGGGCACCTATTTCTACCACCGCGAATCGATCCCCTACTCGCACGCCATCTGGCACCTGTTCGTGATCGGCGGCAGCGTCTGCCACTTCGTCGCGGTGACCATGCAGGTGCTTTGAGCCTGCCGCCAGGCGCCCATGTGCACGCCACGCACATGAGTGCTTCGCGCCCCGTCCACCCGGATGGGGCAACCATGGCAGCGTGAATGCTGCTCCTTCCCCTGCTGCGCCGCGCACGTCGCGCTGGCGCCTCCGCCGCCCCGGCCGCCGCGGCCAGCGCTGGCTGGCCGTGCTGATCTTCCTGCTGGCGGCGATCCTCATCCTCATCGCCCTGTGGGACTGGAACTGGTTCAAGGGCCCGGTGGAGCGCGCGGTTCAGGCCCGTACCGGCCGCGCCCTGCACATCGGCAACCTGGATGTCGACCTCGGCCGTACCAGCACGATCCGCGCCGATGCGATCACCTTCGCCAATGCCTCGTGGTCGAAGCAGGCCACCATGGCCAATGCCGACCGCGTGGAGATCGACGTCCGCGTCTGGCCGCTGCTGCGCGGCAGCATCCAGCTGCCGGAAGTGCGCCTGACCCGCCCCGACGTCCTGCTGGAGACCGCGCCGCGCAAGGGCGAGGCCGGCAACTGGGATTTCCTGCCGGCCAGCGATGGCAAAAGCTCGCTGCAGCTGAAGGGCCTGCGCATCGATGACGGGCGCCTGCAGTACCTGGACGCCTTGGGCCGCACCGACATCCGCGTCGGCGTGCGCAGTGGCGAATCGAAACAGGCCGACGCCGCTCCGCCCCTGCTGGTGAAAGGCGAGGGCCGTTGGCAGGGCAATCCGTTCACCCTCAGTGGCGGCACCGAATCGCCGCTGCAACTGACCGACAGCGAGCACCCGTTCCGCATCCACCTCGATGGCCGTGCCGGCGGCACCCACGCAGTGGCCACCGGCACGCTGACCAACCCGTTCGCGCTGCAGGTGTTCGACCTGCAGTTCGCACTCAGTGGGCAGGACCTGGCCGACCTCTACCCGCTGCTGGGCATCGCCATCCCGCCCTCGCCGCCCTATGCGCTCGATGGCCGGCTCAAGCGCGACCACAACGTGTGGCGCTACGAAGGGTTCACCGGCAAGGTCGGCGACAGCGACCTGGGCGGCAACCTGCAGTTCGAGGTGGGCCGCGACCGCCCGCGCCTGACCGCCACGCTGGAATCGCGCCGGCTCGATTTCGACGACCTCGCCGGCTTCGTCGGTGCCCCGCCGAAGACCGGCGGCGGCGAGACCGCCAATGCCGAGCAGAAGGCGCAGGCCGCACAGGTCGCCGCCAGCCCGCGCGTGCTGCCCGACACTCCGTACAACCTGGGCAAGCTGCGCGCGATGGATGCCGACGTGCGCTGGAAGGCCCACCGCATCAACGCGCCCTCGCTGCCGCTGGACGACATGGACGCGCACCTCTTGCTGGACGATGGCGTGCTGCGGCTGGACCCGCTGAACTTCGGCGTGGCCGGCGGTGACATCCGCAGCACCATCCGCATGGATGCCCGCCAGCCGCAGATCGCGACGGCCCTGAAGGCCAGCGTGCGCGGCGTGCAGCTGGGCCAGCTGTTCCCGGATGCGAAGCTGGCCGAGCAGGCCAAGGGTGGCATCAGCGGCCAGATCGACCTGACCGGCCGCGGCAATTCCATTGCCGCCATGCTCGGCGGCAGCAATGGCGATGTCGGCGTGGCGATGGGCCGTGGCCATGTCGGCAACCTGGTGATGGAGCTGGCCGGCCTGGACATCACCGAGTCGCTGAAATTCCTGTTCACCGGTGACCGGCAGATTCCGCTGCGCTGCGCCTTCGCTGATTTCGGCGTGCGCGATGGCCTGATGACCAGCCGTGCGTTGGCGGTGGACACCACCGACACGATCATCATCGGCGAAGGTACGGTGAGCCTGCGCGATGAGCGGATGGACCTGCTGCTGAAGCCGCGCCCGAAGGACAAGAGCATCCTGGTGCTGCGTTCGCCACTGCGCATCGGCGGCACGTTCAAGGATCCGTCGTTCCGCCCGGACTTCAAGGCGCTCGGCCTGCGCGGTGCGGTGGCCCTGGCGCTGGGCAGCATCGCCCCGCCGGCAGCGCTGCTGGCGACGATTGAACTGGGGCCGGGCAAGGATGCCAACTGCGGTGGGCAGTACGCGAAGTAAAAGCGGTTGTTCTGCGGCGCCTTCCGGTTCATGGGTGAGGCGGAGGGCTACCGCAGGCAGGACACGCGGTAAATACGTCCATGTAGCTCGTAGGCGCCGTCCATGGCGCCTACGGTCCTGCCTGCGGTAGCCCTCCGCCTCCGGACAGTTTCCTGCGCGCGCGGAACGAGAGCGGAAATTCAAAAGAAAAAAGCGAAAAGCAGGATCAAAAGCTGTGCCAACCAAGGTTGGCAGCTACCAGAAGCGGGGAGGATCGGCGCTGGTACGCACCGCGCTCGCGGGAACGTGTCCAGAGGCGGAGGGCATGGCCGTGCAGGACCGTAGGCGCCAAGGGCCCGAGGCATGCCTCGGGCGGGTTGGGCAGGACGCCCAACCCCGGTCTTGCCGAGTGCGCAGGACAGCGCACTCGAGCAAGGCGCCTACGAGCTACATGGACGTATTTACCGCGTGTCCTGCACGGCCATGCCCTCCGCCTCCCCACGCATCAGGAAGGCGCTGCTTCTGCCGTTGCCGTTGCTTTAGGCGGGCCGGCGGGCTGCAAGCCCGCCAGCGAAAAACTCACCCGGCCACGATGTACTGCTGCAACTGATCCAACTCCCGCCGCTGCGCGTCGATCACCGCCTTCACCAGATCACCGATGGAGATCACCCCCAGCACCGACCCGCTTTCTACCACCGGCAGGTGGCGGATGCGGTAGTCGGTCACCAGCTGCAGGCAATGTTCCACCTGCTCACCCGGCGACACCGTCACCACCTTCGCCGTCATGATCTCGGACACCGCCGTATCGCGCGAGGAACGATCGTGCAGCACGATCTTGCGCGCGTAATCGCGCTCGGACAGGATGCCGACCAGTCGTGGCCCGTCCATCACCAGCACCGCGCCGATGCCCTTCTGGGCCATCAGCCGGATCGCATCGATCACCGCCGCGCCGGGCGCGACCGCATGTACTTCAGGGGACTTGCCGTCCAACAGTTGCCGTACCGACGTCATCTGCCTGCCCTCCCAGGGTGGGTTGCAGGGCCGAGTCTGCCACGGAAGGTGCTAGCCACGCGTCAACCAGGTACAGCGGCCGCTGCTTGGACTCCTCGTACAGGCGGCCCAGGTACTCGCCGATCAGCCCCAGCGCGATGAGCTGCACGCCGCCCAGGAACAGGATCACCGCCATCATCGTCGGCCAGCCCGCCACCCGGTCGCCATACATCGCCGCCTTGATGATCACCCAGACGCCGAACACGAACGCCGCCGCGGCGGTCACCAGGCCCAGGTAGGTGGCCGCCCGCAGCGGTACGGTCGAGAACCCGGTGATGCCTTCCAGTGCGAAGTTCCACAGGTTCCAGAAGCTGAACTTGCTGTTGCCGGCCAGCCGCGCATGGCGGTGGTAGGGCACGGCCACACGGCGGAAGCCGACCCAGCTGAAAAGGCCTTTCATGAAACGGTGGCGCTCGCGCATCTCGCGCAGCGCACTCAGCGCCCGCGGCGACAGCAGGCGGAAATCGCCGGTGTCGGCGGGAATCGGCGTGCGCGACAGGCGGCCGATCACGCGGTAGAACATGGCCGCCGTGGCCCGCTTGCTCCAGCTTTCGCCGTCGCGCACCTTGCGCGTGCCGTAGACGTTGTCATAGCCCTCTTTCCAGTGCGCGACGAAGGTCGGCACCAGTTCCGGCGGATCCTGGCCATCGGCATCGAGGATCATCGCAGCGCCTTCGCGCACCTGGTCCAGGCCGGCGGTCAACGCGGCCTCCTTGCCGAAGTTGCGCGACAGCCGCAGGGCCGAGACACGCGGGTCGGGATGGGCGAGGTGTTCGATCACCGCCCAGGTGGCGTCGGTGCTGCCGTCGTCGACATACAGGATGTGGCCGTCGACATCGTCCAGCGCGTCGAGCACCGCGCACAGGCGCGGGTGCAGCTGGGGCAGCGCCAGTTCCTCGTTATGGGCGGCGATGACGAAGGTCAGGCGTTGGCGGCTCATGCCTGGATTGTACGTCGCTGGCGGGCTTGCAGCCCGCCGGCCCGCCCAAAGCAACGGCAACTGCAACAGCAGGAGCAGCGCCTTCCTGATACGTGCATGAGGCGGAGGGCATGGCCGTGCAGGACACGCCGTAAACCCATCCATGGGGGCTCGGTCGGCGCATCCATGCGCCTCACGGTCCTGCACGGCCATGCCCTCCGCCTCTGGACACGTTCCCGCGAGCGCGGTGCGTTTGACTGCCGATCACCCGCTCTTGGTAGCTGCCAACCTTGGTTGGCACAGCTTTTGATCCTGCTTTTTGCTTCTTTCTTTTGAATTCCCGCTCTCGTTCCGCGCGCGCAGGAAACTGTCCGGAGGCGGAGGGCTACCGCAGGCAGGACCGTAGGCGCCATGGGCCCGAGGCATGCCTCGGGCGGGTTGGGCAGGACGCCCAACCCCGGTCTTGCCGAGTGCGCAGGACAGCGCACTCGAGCAAGGCGCCTACGAGCTACATGGACGTATTTACCGCGTGTCCTGCCTGCGGTAGCCCTCCGCCTCACCCATGAACCGGAAGGCGCCGCGAAACGATCAACCGTTACTCCTCCAGATACCCCGCCCCGCCCAGCTGCCGGGCCTGCCGCTGTATCCACGTCGCCCGCCGCTGCACGTACGGCCCCGGCTTGGCCGCGTTGTACCGCCGCGGCGCCGGCAGCACCGCCGCCAACCGGGCGCTTTCACCCGGTGCCAGCCGCGCCGCGTCCTTGCCCCAGAATTTCTGCGCCGCCGCCTGCGCGCCGTACACGCCATCACCGAACTCGGCGATGTTGGCGTACATCTCCAGGATGCGTTCCTTCGGCCAGAACGCCTCGATCAGCACCGTGTACCAGACCTCCAGGCCCTTGCGGATCCAGCTGCGGCCCTGCCAGAGGAACAGGTTCTTGGCCACCTGCTGGCTGATCGTGCTGGCCCCGCGCAGGCGCCCGCCCTTGGCGTTGTGGTCACGCGCCTTTTCGATGGCCTGCAGGTCGAACCCGTTGTGCTCCGGGAAGCGCTGGTCCTCGGCGGCCACCAGCGAGATCGGCAGGCTCGGCGCCATCTGGTCCAGGTCGCGCCACTGGTAATGCAGGCGGTAGGACCAGTCGCCCTCGCCCAGTGCCTCGCCGTAGCGCCACAGCATCACCGTGGACAGCGGCGGGTCGATGAAGCGCAGCACCAGCACCTGCAGGCAGCTGAAGCCCACGAACAGTACCGGCAGCCACAGCAGCCGCTTCCAGCGCCAGCGTCGGCGGGCCGGCCTGGTCGCCACGGCCTGCACGGCCTCCACCTTGTCCTGCTCTCCCCCTGCCCCCATTACTGGTGCATCCTTCTCATGCCTGGTTGTCGGCGCATTATCCGGCAACCGCCCCTGTTTACGCGCGATGTGAGCCGATGACCGCCCAAACCGATTCCCTGATCCGCTTCCTGCTGCCCGACGCCGGCGTCCGTGGCGTGCACGTGCAACTGCAGGCCACCTGGCAGGAAATCCTGTCCCATGCCGTGTACCCGGACAACGCCGCCGAACTGCTCGGCGAGGCCTGCGTGGCCTCGGCCCTGTTCACCGGCCACACCAAGGTGGACGGCCGCCTGTCCATCCAGCTGCGCAGCAACACCGGCCTGCGCACCCTGTTCGCCGAGTGCACCGCCGCCGGCACCCTGCGCGGCATCGCCCAGCTGGCCGACGGCGCCGACGCGCCGCGCGACCTGTCCAGCCTGGGCAGCGACGCGCTGCTGGCGATCACCATCGAGAACCCCGGCCTGGACCCGCGCGAACCGCAGCGCTACCAGAGCCTGGTCGGCCTGACCGCGCCGGCGCTGGATGAGGCCTTCGAGGACTACTTCCGCCAGTCCGAACAGCTGCCGACCCGCCTGCTGCTGGCCGCTGACCGCAACGGCGCCGTGGGCCTGCTGCTGCAGAAGCTGCCCGGCGACGAGGGCGACGACGACGGCTGGGCCCGCGCCAGCGCCCTGTTCGACACGCTGGGCAAGGCCGAACTGCTGGCCACCCCGGCCGAGCAGATGCTGCACCGCCTGTTCCATGAGGAAAAGCCGGAACTGATGGGCAGCAAGCCGCTGGCCTTCGGCTGCTCCTGCTCGCACGAGCGGGTGGCCTCGATGCTGGTCTCCCTGGGCGAGGAAGAAGCCCGCGCGGCCGCCGAAGACACCGGCGCGGTGGAAGTCCGCTGCGAATTCTGCGGACGGGAGTATCACTTTCCGTTGACGGAGTTCGGCATACTGTTCCACGGTGCCGAGGGGACCGTACCGGCACCTGAACGACTTCAATGAATGAGCAGGTCTTGTGTTCTGGGGAGGATCAAGGCTTGTTAAGATTTCATAAACACCCTAGGATCGAGTTCCCGCCCCAGCGGGAACTTCCGTTGTCCGTCACTGTCTGAACTGGTCCGATGCGTACTTTCCTGCGTCTACCGCTGGCCCTGCTGATCGCCCTTGGCGCGATCACGGGCGCGCATGCGCAGAGCAAGGACACCCGCACCGTGCTGCCGGTCTGGAACAAGGGCAGCGGCAAGGTCGAGGCCCTGCTGTACCTGGAACCGACCGGCGAACAGGCCGCGGGGGCCCGCTGGCACTTCGGCCGCAACTCGCTGGACGCGGCCTTCGGCCTGTCCTCCGGCGATTCGCTGGGCCTGCTGTGCAGCAACAGCAGCGGCAGCAGCATCAGCGGGTTGGCCAGCCACTGCATGCTGGCCAGCCTCGGCGATGACGATGACGCCATCGGTGCCAACAACCGCCGCCTGACCGGTACCGCCGCACTCAACCGCGGCAACAACCGCCTGGGCATCACCGCCGGTACCAGCCGCGAGACCCTGCCGGCCTGGCTCGCCTCGCCGAACAAGACCCCGGCCCTGCGCGGCGAACAGAACGACCTGACCGTGTTCGCCCAGCGCAACATCGGCCGCGAAGGCTTCGTGTCCATCGCCGGTACCTACGCCAAGGCGCGCCTGGTGCCGATCTCCGATGCATCGCCGGCCCTGGTCGACCGCTGGGACAGCAAGAACCTGAGCCTGGGTGCCGGCTACGGCAATTTCACCGGCAGCATCATCGGCCGCGTGGTCGACGTTCCCGGCAAGCCGGGCAAGTGGGAAGGCCTGGGCATCGGCCTCACCTGGCGTACCCCGTGGTCGGGCCAGCTGACCGTCGGCGCCGAAAACGTGATCAGCCGCGGCAAGAATCCGTTCTCCCCGCGCAACGAGAGCAACGACGACGGCACCGTGCCGTACGTCCGCTACGAGCAGGATCTGTAAGACCGGCTGCACAGCGCACAGGCGCCTGCTGCACCCCACCGCCAGCTGACCCGAAAGCGCCCCATAGGCGCTTTTTTCATACGTCAAGCGTCGCCGCGCCGGTCACGTTGAAACCGATTGCATATCAAGCGAAGCCACCAGATAAGGCAAACAAAGTCTGGAAAACCGCGTGATTACTTTCCTGCAGGTTTCGACACACTTTGAAAAACACGCGCGCAAGCAATTGTTTCACATGGTTTTTATGGCTAAAACACGGCAAGCACATTGATTGTTAACACAGCTTTAATTCTTTGCTTACGGCAGTTACTATCGGGTCAGCCTTCGTTTTTGGAGCGGCATTTTCCGCACCGCGCGCAGGCACACACCCAGCCAAGATCCCTTGGAGAGAGAGAGCCAATGAACCTGAAGTCCAACAAGCTGCGCGACGGCATCATCGTCGCGCTGGTGGCAGGCGCCGCCATGGCAACCAGCGCCCAGGCGCAGGACGCCACCAACCTCGACCGTATCGAAGTCACCGGTTCGCGTATCCGCTCGGTGGATACCGAAACCCAGCAGCCGGTGCTGGTCATCACCCGCGCCACCATCGAACACTCCGGTGTCACCTCGGTCGGCCAGCTGCTGCAGAACATCAGCGCCAACAACGGCTTCTCGATGAATGCCCAGGTCAACAACGGCGGCGACGGTTCCTCCGGCGTCAACCTGCGTGGCCTCGGTGCGTCGCGCACCCTGGTGCTGGTCAACGGCCGCCGCTGGGTCACCGCCCTGGACTCCACCGTCGACCTGAACACCATTCCGGTGGCCGCGGTCGAGCGCGTGGAAGTGCTGAAGGATGGCGCCTCCTCGATCTACGGCTCCGACGCCATCGGCGGCGTGGTCAACCTGATCACCCGCAAGGACTACGACGGCGCCGAAGCACGCGTCTATGTCGGCCAGATGGGCGAAGGTGACGGCCAGCGCACCTCGTATGACTTCACCATCGGCGCCAACACCGATCGCTCGAACATCCTGTTCAGCGCGTCCTACAGCAAGGACAAGCCGGTCATGGCGCGCGACCGCGCCATCTCGCGCAACCCGACCTTCGGCCTGACCCAGCGCAGCTCGGTCTCGTCCTCGGGCGTGATCTGGCAGACGCTCGATGCCGCCGGCAACCCGATCTGGCGTGACCAGTTCGCCAGCGACGACGATTTCTTCGCCGCGCTGGACGACGTCAGCCAGAGCGTCATCAACAATGGTGGCGACTCGCGCAACCTCGCCGACTACCACCCGTACACCACCGCTGGCGATGGTTACAACTACGCTTCGGACAACTACCTGCTGACCCCGTCGGAGCGCCGCTCGGTGTTCGTGCAGGGTGCCTTCGACATCACCGACTCGGTCACCGCCCGCGCCGAAACGCTGTACAACCAGCGTGAATCGGAACAGCTGCTGGCCGGCTTCCCGGTGACCGAAGGTTTCTACCTGGCCGGCACCCGTGGCCTGGACAAGGACAGCTACTTCAACCCGTACAAGGGCACCGCCGATGCGCGTGACCTGGATTACGGCCGTCGCTTCGTCGAGCAGCCGCGCGTCTACAACCAGGACGTGAAGACCTTCCACTTCTACGGCGGCTTCGAAGGTGTGTTCAACTTCGGCGACCGTTCGTTCAACTGGGATGCCGGTTACCGCTACAGCCGTACCGACCAGAACGATCGCATGCGCGGCGATCTGAACACGCTCAACCTGAACCAGGCCACCGGTCCGTCCTTCATGGACACCGACGGCGTGATCAAGTGCGGCGCGCCGGGTGCGGTCATCGCAGGCTGCGTGCCGCTCAATCCGCTGAGCAGCCCCGGTTCGATCAACCAGGAGCAGCTGGACTATGTGATGTTCACCGCACATGACCAGTACCAGAACCTGAGCAAGAGCTTCACCGCCAACCTGGCCGGTGACCTGTTCCAGCTGCCGGGCGGCATGGCCGGCTTCGCGCTGGGCTTTGAAAACCGCAAGGAAAGCGGCTACGACGACCCGGATGCGCTGGTCGCTGCGGGCTACACCTCGGGTAACGCCCGCAAGGCCACCTCGGGTTCGTACTCGCTCGACGATGCCTTCCTGGAAGTCGCACTGCCGCTGCTGTCCGACCTGCCGGGTGCACAGCTGCTGGAACTGAGCGCCGCAACGCGCTTCTCGGATTACAGCAACTTCGGCCAGACCACCAACAGCAAGTTCGGCTTCAAGTGGAAGCCGATCAACGACCTGATGGTGCGTGGTAACTGGTCCGAAGGCTTCCGTGCGCCGTCGATCACCAACCTGTACCGCGGCGCCAGCGACAGCTACATCAACTTCGGCGATCCCTGCTCCTCCGACTGGAGCGGCTACAGCGCAGAAGTGCAGGCCCGCTGCGTGGCAGCTGGCGTTTCGCCGACCTACCTGCAGCAGACCAACGCTGGCCTGGGCTACGGCGGTCAGACCATCTTCCCGTTCACCCTGGGCGGCAACGCAAACCTGGGTCCGGAGACGGCGACCAACTACACCCTGGGCTTCGTCTACAGCCCGAGCTTCGTGCAGGGCTTCGACATCTCGCTGGACTGGTACAAGATCTCCATCGAGAACGCGATCAGCACCCCGACCTCGGACTTCATCCTGGACCAGTGCTACGTCGCAGCCAATGGCGACCGCAGCTACTGCTCGGCTGATTACTTCGTCCGTGACGCCGCCGGCCGCATCACCAACATGTTCCTGCTGCCGCGCAACCTGGCAGAACGTGAAGTGGAAGGCTACGACCTGAGCATCCGTTACCGCCTGCCGGATACCCGTTGGGGCAGCTTCTCGTTCAACTGGGACAGCGCCTACGTCTCCACCGACAAGTCGCGTGCCAACAAGGACGAGGCCTGGGAGAACGCCGTTGGCCAGTACTACCAGGACACCCCGGGCTGGCGCCTGAGCTCGAACCTGACCACCGACTGGACCTACGGCGATTTCGGCCTGACCTGGACCATGCGTTACCGTTCCTCGCTGTCGGAAAGCTGCGTGGGCGTGACCGCCGCGCACCTGGCCGCCGGCCTGTGCTCGGACCCGGACAAGCTGGGTGAGGGTGGCGTGCGCGATCCGCGTAACCACATCGAATCGGTCGTCTACCACGACGCTGAAGCCCGCTACAACCTGCCGTGGAACGCTACGGTGGCCATCGGCGCGCAGAACCTGTTCCAGAAGGATCCGCCGCTGGCCGGCCGCGCCTTCGCCAACACGTACGACTACTCGTACGACACCCCGGGTGGCTTCTACTACATGCGTTACACCCAGCGCTTCTGATAGAAGACTGGGCCTAGCATGACCCGAGCAATGGCCCCGGCAACGGGGCCATTGCCTTTTCTGATCATCCAACCCGGAGTCCTGCCATGTCCGATGTTGCCGTGCTGACCGAACGCGCCCTGGCCCATGCCCGCAACGGCGACACCACGGCGGCCGAACAGAGCTTCCGTGAGCTGCTGCAGCACGCGCCGGAAGATGTGCAGGCGTTGAATTTCATTGCCCGCTGCCACAGCACCCGCGGCGAGCACGCGGCTGCGGAGCGGCTGCTGCAGCGCGCGCTGGCAGCAGCGCCCGATGATGCCGGCACGCTTAAAAATCTGGCGGTGAGCCTGGTCGAACAAGGCCAATGGCAGGCTGCCCTGGCCCATCTGCAACCGCTGCTGGCGCAGGACCCGGGCTTCTTCGTTGCCCGCCTGTACCTGGCGCTGAGCCTGCAGCAGAGCGGTGCACACGCCGCTGCCCTTACCCACTTCTACCAGGCGGTCAGCCAGGCGCAGCGACAGGGCCACTGGACCAGCGCGCAGACCACCCCGCCCGGCCTGCGTCGCCTGGTCGAACACGCCATGCGCAGCCTGCGTGACGGCCGCCGCCATACCCTGCAGCAGGTGCTGGCACCGCTGCAGCAGCGCCATGGACGCAGCGCGCTGCAACGCATCGAACAGGCCGTTGCCGGCTACCTGGGCGAACTGCGCCTGGCCACCGCCGGTCCCGAACAGCGGCCCACCTTCCTGTACATCCCCGGCCTGCCTTCGCCGCGCTATTTCGATCCTGCACTGTTCCCGTGGTACGAGACGCTGCAGGACGCCACCCCGCTGCTGCGCGAGGAACTGCTTTCGGTGCTGGAAGAACGCCAGTTGCTGGCCCCCTTCCTTGGCGAACCCAGTGCCGGGCGCGGTGGCAGCTATCTCGGCGGCGATGGCGAGCAGCCGCGCTGGGACGGTTTCTTCTTCCATCGCCACGGCAAGGTCTTCAGCGAAAACGCACAGCGCTGCCCGCGCACCGCGGCCGCGCTGGAGCAGGTGCCGCTGGTACGCATCGAAGGCCATGCACCGGAAACCCTGTACTCGGTGCTTGGCCCCGGCTCGCACATCCTGCCGCATACCGGGGTCACCAACAGCCGCATCGTCACCCACCTGCCGCTGATCGTGCCGGAGCACTGCGCCCTGCGCGTGGCCGGTGAAGAACACGCCTGGCAGGAAGGGCGCTGCGTGAGCTTTGACGACACCTGGGAACACGAAGCCTGGAACCGCAGCCAATCAACCCGCGTCGTGCTGCTGTTCGACGTGTGGAACCCCGGCCTGGATGAGGCCGAGCGCGATGCCATCGATGCGCTGGTGCGCGGCATCGCCGAGTTGAACGGCGAAGACATCCTGGCCGGCTGAATCCAGGGGCGGCTCCACTCGTGGAGCCGACCCGATTGCCGGCTCACCGCGCGCGAAGCGCGGTTGCGGTTACCCGTTCGGGATCAACGTCTCGATCAGGTGCTCGACGTAGGCTTCGAAATCCTCGCGTGCCTGCTTCGGCTGCTGCAGCTGCAGCGACAGCTGCAGGAAGCCGACATAGGCCGCGTAGGCCAGCCGGGCGCGATGGCGTGCATCGGTCGAACTGAGCCCAGCCTGGCGGAACGAGGCCACCAGGTAATCCAGGCGCCGCTGCGAGACCCGGTCGATCACCGGCCGCACCATCGGGTGGTCCAGCGCCTTCAGCAGCTCGCTGTAGATGATGTGCGGCTGCACTTCGTGCGCCACCATCTGGAACAGCTGGCGCAGGCGCGCACGCGGATCGGGCACGTCTTCGAGGCTGCCGAAGACCTGCTCCTGTTCGAACAGTTCCCAGCGTTCCAGCGCGGCCTGCAGCAGTGCATCGCGCGAAGGGAAATGCCAGTAGAAGCTGCCCTTGGTCACGCCAAGACGGCGCGCCAGCGGCTCCACCGCGACGGCGCCCACACCTTGTTCAGCGATCAGATCGAGGGCCGCCTGTGCCCAGTCTTCGGCACTGAGGCGGCTGTTGCGGCCGGCACGCGGTTCGCCGGCAGAAGCGTCAGGTTGATTCATGGGGGAGATTTAACCATACGGCGGGGTTCGTTGCAGTACGCCGTTGCGGCCGAAACCGTCGCGGGGCGGGCGATGGCGCCTTGCGCAGCGCACCATACTGCATGGTATTGACTTCCGTCACCAGCCATCCATACTAGCGAGTATGGTTACGTCCCCTACTCCCGCCGCGTTCCACGACCTGCGTCTGGAGGCGGCCCATGGCGCCCATCTTGCGGCCACCGCCAGCGACCACGGTCGCCGCGGCCGCGTGCTGTTCGCCCATGGCTTCGGCCAGACCCGGCATGCGTGGAATGCCACCGCACGGGCGCTGTCTGCCGCCGGCCTGCAGACGCTGGCCTACGATGCGCGCGGCCACGGTGATTCGGACTGGAACGCCGCCGACCTGCCCTACCACGGCGAACAGTTCGCCGATGACCTGATCGTGCTGGCCGGCGAGCAGCCGCGCCCGCCGGTGCTGGTTGCCGCCTCGATGGGCGGGCTGTTCGGCCTGCTTGCCGAATCGCGCTGGCCGGGCCTGTTCTCGGCGATGGTGCTGGTCGACATCACCCCGCGCTGGGATACCGCCGGGGTCGAGCGCATCCTCGCCTTCATGACCGCCCATCCCGATGGCTTCGCCTCGCTGGCCCAGGCCGCGGACGTGATCTCCGCCTACCTGCCGCACCGCCCGCGCAAATCCGAGCAGTCGCTGCGTGCGCTGCTGCGCGAGGATGGGCACGGCCGCTGGCGCTGGCACTGGGATCCGCGCCTGGTGGCCGAACTGGCCCGCGACAGCGAACAGCACCAGGATGCACTGGCCGAGGCCGCGCACCAGGTGAAGTGCCCGCTGCTGCTGGTCAGTGGCGGCCGCAGCGACCTGGTCACGCCGCAGACCGTCGCCGAATTCCTGGCATTGGCGCCGCACGCGCGCCACGTACAGTTGCCGCAGGCCACGCACATGGTCGCCGGTGATGACAACGACGCCTTTACCGCTACTGTGTTGGACTATCTGGACGTGTTGCCCGCAGCGGATGCTGCAGCTTCGTCCGCCACAAACGAGCACGTCACCGGAGCACGCTCATGAGCATCGTTCTTCCCTTCCTCGCCCTGCTGCTGGCAGGCGCGTTCGTCGCCTACCACCGCATGCGCCTGCTGACCTGGACGCTGATCAGCCTGGCCCTGCTGGCCGTCTGCTGGTTCGTGCCGTACGTCAACCAGACCGCCACGATCGTTGCTGCCGCCGTGCTGGCGGTGATCGCCGTGCCGCTGCTGCTGCCGTTCATCCGCAAGCCGCTGCTGACCGGCCCGATGATGAAGGTGTTCCGCAAGGTGCTGCCGCCGCTGTCGCAGACCGAACGCATCGCGCTGGAAACCGGCTCGGTCGGTTTCGAAGGCGAGCTGTTCACCGGCGACCCGGACTGGAACATCCTGCTGAACTACCCCAAGCCGCAGCTGACCGCGGAAGAACAGGCCTTCCTCGATGGCCCGGTCGAAGAGCTGTGCACGATGGTCAACGACTGGGAAATCACCCACGTCCATGCCGACCTGCCGCCGGAACTGTGGGCCTTCATCAAGAAGAACAAGTTCTTCGGCATGATCATCCCGAAGGAATACGGTGGCCTGGGCTTCTCGGCGCTGGCCCACCACAAGGTCATCCAGAAGCTGGCCTCGGTGTCCTCGGTGGTCAGCTCCACCGTCGGCGTGCCGAACTCGCTGGGCCCGGGTGAGCTGCTGGTGCATTACGGCACCCAGGAACAGAAGGACCAGTACCTGCCGCGCCTGGCCGATGGCCGCGAAGTGCCCTGCTTCGGCCTGACCGGTCCGTTCGCCGGTTCCGACGCCACCTCGATTCCCGATTACGGCATCGTCTGCAAGGGCGAGTGGAACGGCGAGCAGGTGCTCGGCGTCAAGCTGACCTTCGACAAGCGCTACATCACCCTGGCCCCGGTCGCCTCGCTGATCGGCCTGGCCTTCCGCATGTACGATCCCGATGGCCTGATCGGTGAGACCCGCGACATCGGCATCACCCTGGGCCTGCTGCCGCGCGATACCGCCGGCGTGGAAATCGGCCGTCGCCACTTCCCGCTGAACTCGACCTTCCAGAACGGTCCGATCAAGGGCAAGGATGTGTTCATCCCGCTGACCCAGCTGATCGGTGGCGCTGCGATGGCCGGCAAGGGCTGGAACATGCTCAACGAGTGCCTGGCCGTGGGCCGCTCGATCACCCTGCCCTCCACCGCCAGTGGCGGTGCCAAGGCCGGTGCAGCGGTCACCGGTGCCTACGCGCGTATCCGCAAGCAGTTCGGCCTGTCGGTCGGCCGCTTCGAGGGCGTGGAAGAAGCGCTGGCCCGCATCGGCGGCAAGGCCTACAAGATCAGCGCGCTGTCGCAGGCCACTGCCGCTGCGGTCGACCGCGGCGACGTGCCGTCGGTGCCGTCGGCCATCGCCAAGTACCACTGCACCAGCATGAGCCGTGAAGTGATCTCGGACATGATGGACGTCATCGGCGGCAAGGGCATCATCCTCGGACCGCGCAACTTCGCCGGCCGCAGCTGGCAGGCCGCGCCGATCGCGATCACCGTGGAAGGCGCCAACATCATGACCCGCAGCCTGCTGATCTTCGGCCAGGGTGCGATCCTCTGCCACCCGTGGGTGCTGAAGGAAATGAAGGCCGCCCAGGATCCGGACACCCGTGCCGGCCTGCAGGACTTCGACCGCAGCCTGTTCGGCCACATCCGCTATGGCATCTCCAATGCCGTGCGTTCGTTCTGGTTCGGCCTGACCGGTGCGCGCTTCGGTGCCGCCCCGGGCGACGCCTACACCCGGCGCTACTTCCGCAAGCTGGACCGCTACTCGGCCAACCTGGCGCTGATGGCCGACATCTCGATGATGACCCTCGGCGGCAAGCTGAAGTTCAAGGAATCGCTGTCCGGCCGCCTGGGCGACGTGCTGAGCCATGTCTACATGACCAGCGCCATGCTCAAGCGCTACCACGACGAAGGCGCGCCGCAGGCCGACCAGCCGCTGCTGGCGTGGGCCTTCCATGACAGCGTGCACAAGATCGAAGAGTCGCTGTCGGCGGCCCTGCGCAACTTCCCGATCCGTCCGATCGGCTGGCTGATGTGGGCGCTGATCTTCCCGCTGGGCCGTCGTGCCGAAGCCCCGGGTGACCGCCTGAGCCGTCGCGTCGCTGCCCTGCTGATGGCCCCGAACGAAGCCCGTGACCGCTTGGCCAGCGGCGTGTTCCTGACCCCGTGCGAGAACAACCCGGGTGGCCGCATCAACAGCTACCTGAGCAAGGCGATCATGGCCGAGCCGGTGGAGCGCAAGTTCCTGAAGGCGCTGAAGAGCAAGGGCATCGAGGCGCTGGACTTCAAGGCGCAGCTGGACGAGGCCGTGGCAGAGGGCGTGATCACCCAGGACGAGCGCAGCCTGCTGGAAGAACTGCGCACGCTGACCCTGGACACCATCACCGTGGACGACTTCGACACCCACGAACTGCGCGCGGCCAGCTACTACGACCGCCAGCACAAGGACCCGCATTCGCAGGCAGCGTGATCGCCTGCGTCAAGCGCACACGGAAACGGCGGGCCTCGCAGTCTGTGTAAAAACTGAAAGCGGCTCCCCGGCGTAGTCCCCACAATGCCCGCAACGTAAGTTGCGGGCATTGTCGTATGCGCTATGTGTCAGGGCAGGATCGGGATCAGACGGCGTTGTTCCCGCTTTCGCTGGAA
>JAAIGF010235953.1_pt1 | contig 42508 bp, 37 predicted proteins | sample 6487441 | NCBI WGS metagenome assembly JAAIGF01 (sample SAMN13974129, study PRJNA590717) | phyllosphere metagenome | biome: pepper field; feature: multiple bacterial spot infested pepper fields; material: pepper leaves; isolation source: leaves from pepper fields | host: Capsicum annuum ...
AGTGATTACTTATCGCCAGCAAGTGATTGCTTATCGCCAGCAAGTGATCACTTATCGCCAGCAAGTGATTACTTATCGCCAGCAAGTGATTACTTATCGCCAGCAAGTGATTACTTATCGCCAGCAAGTGATTACTTATTGCCAGCAAGTGATTACTTATTACGAGGTACAGCGAATCGAGCGGGGCCCCGAGATCATCAAGTTGAAAGGAATTCGGTATTCTCCAAAAAAGTAAATGGTTGGCATAAAAAAAAGGAAAAGTCGTAGATTCTATGACTTTTCCTTTTTTTTGTAAAGTGAGACTATCTTACCACTTTAATTGTTTTGGCGGTAGCTTGCTTATTGAAAATGTCTGTAATGGTCAGACGGACGTTGTAACTGCCTGTGGCTAACGTGTTATTCAACGTATCGGCACGTTTTTCCGGCCTAATTAATTCTTTATTGGCAAGCACTATCCCTGTAGGGCCAAGTAACTCAATTTTATAACTCAACTGTGGCGAGCCGGTATTGCTAACTGCCCATGAAACAATGACTTTATTACTTTGGTATCGTGCGGATTCGCCGCTGCTGCTAAGTGCCGCTAGCGTAGGGGTAGACCCTTGATTAGCTTGCTCTGGCAAATTTAGCGTACGACCTGTTCCAAAGGCTGCATCTGGTGTCACGGAACCACCATGCTCCATAAAATGTGCATTTTCTGTATGATCATATCCCGCATTGAAAGCACGGTCGAAATATCCATTACGACCGGCGTCGTTGGCGTTTGCTGAAAAATATCGACTTGTAGATTTCTCCCAAACATTGTCGATACCTAAGTTCCAACAATCTTTAAAGAAAGCTTTGCGATGAAATCTCCCATCCCAAGATGGATTATCACCTACCCAGTTTTCAAGAAACGCACCATTGCCGACACCTAAGAATCCGGATTCCGCTTGTCGGCCAATTGTAGATGTATGAAACCATTCTCCTGTTGCTTCATTGCGGATGAAGTTAGCGATGTAAATCTTTCCATTCTCCTTCCAGGAACGTAAAACCACATTGTACCAGGTGTTTAATTTCCATCCATAAGGGTTAACAGTTTTTTGTCCATCGCCCTCGCCGCCAAAGCGACTTGCCACTGTTGTAGGTGCTTTATAAGAATAAAAAGCATAGTTAGCAGCACTGGTGTTGAGATCCCATAACGATGCGATCAAGGTGTAAGGTGTAGGGGTGTTTTGATCGGGAGTATCCTGCAATCCAGCATAGCCCCCGTGATAATTATGTACCGAAAAGTACTCCGTCTTGGCAGTATTTGTAATTTTAATCTTGTGCATTTTCAGCACAGCATCTTTCTTAAACGTATAGACTAAATGTTGCGACGGCGCAGCGTTACTACCCGACAAATTTAGATTTGGTAAATCTTTCTCGCTTTGTGCTTTCGTGCGGTATCCATTCAGTTTTACCTCGGATATAGTACTTTTAGAGCAGGAGAAACCCAATAGGGTCGTCAACAAGGTTGCGCATAATGTGGCTTTTATCATAACTATAAGTTTTAATATGTGGAAATTAGCAAGCATGACTCATGTTACAAAAAGTGTCATTATACTAAATTATTTATTAAATATCATGTTCGCAACGTCCGTTTAAACGAAATCGATTGCGCAATATTTCTTGTAACGGTATGGAAATAGTGTAAAGCGAATTTTAACTTCATTAACATGAATGTAGGTCAATAAAAAGTTTGAAAACGTCAAGCCTATCGTTTTAATCGATAAATAATTTCATGTACGGCATAAGGATAACCTGGATTGAAATATAGAAACCCTGCGAGTTGATGATGCCTGAGAAGTGAGATATCAACGCGTGAGTTAAGTCGCGAGTATGCTAAGCAGTAGCTGTATAAGAGCTATCTACGTCTTTCCTAAAATTACAACATACAATAATTAACAGGTACGGTTTTGAGTTAGTTTTCAATTTATTAACTCGCTAGGAGCTGTTAAGTGCGAATTCGTGCTATTATAGTCTGTAGACAAATGATGTCTGATCGTGAACGATAACCAAATCAGGCTAAGCTATTTTTAAACGTTTTTTACAGTGAAATTGTCTGCCCTTATATAACCGATACAACCCGCTTTTTCCGATTGTAAATTTTCAGATTCTGATGATTGGCGTGCCATAGGGTTAATAAACAAACGTTTGCGTAAAATTACGCAAACGTTTTCGTGCAATTGGCATAGTAGAAATGCCAAACATATATTCAATATTTGTTCAGGTAAAACGAAAGAATAGTTTGGTTTTATCCATGAGGATGAGCGCCTGTGTAATGCCTACGCTTTCTTCAGCTACTAACTTGCAATTGACCAATAGAAATTCATTTCTAGGATATTTTCGCTATAACGCTTGTTTGATTATGGCAGTCCTTGTTGTGTTGTTTTTTCAAAAATCAACCCCACTATCAAAAATGAATAACTATTAATTAACGTGACCTAATTTTATTAAACTGATGAAAAAACGCTTATGTTTTTTAGGTATGATCTTGCCGTCCGCTTGTGGCCTAATCGCGCTGTTTACGAACAATGTATTGATTATGCACTATCCAGCAATTGATGATAATATTGTCAACTCGCAACGAAAATCACAACAATTTCTTTAGCAACAAACTGACTGACTGACTGACTGACTGACCGAATATACAACTAATCCTATCAATATGAATCTAAATCTACGTAGACTACATTGTAAGTTAAGAGCGTGCCAGTTGCTGCTCTTCATCTTAACATGCTGCAGTGCTGCAGCAATGGCCCAACAGCGTGTTACGGGTGTTGTTTCTGATGCGAAAGGCGCACTAAACTCCGTTTCAGTAAAATCGAAACAAAAAAATAGGGCGCTAACTGCAACCAATGCCAAAGGGCAATATGAAGTACAGGTCGATCCAGGCGACGTTCTTATTTTCGAACTTATTGGTTACGAAAAGAAAGAAGTGCCGGTCGACAGCCGCAGTGTCATTCAAGTTCAAATGAATGAATCAGCTAACGCCATTGCAGAAACAATTGTTACGGGATACACGACAATCGATCGAAAAAAGACAACCGGATCTATTTCCAGCGTCACCGCCAAGGATATCGAAAATTTACCGGCAGCCAGTGTAGATATCCTGCTACAAGGACGCTTGCCCGGCGTGAATGTGCAAAATTTTACCGGAATGCCCGGCGTGAAAACGTCTTTGGTTATCCGAGGCAACGCAAATATACCGCGTTCGAATGATGATTTTAATACCGAGAACCTGACGAGCAATCCACTCTATGTGATTGATGGAATACCGATAGCCGATGATGAATTGCGTGCTTTTAACGTAACAGGAACCAACTTTTTAGCCAGTTTGAACGTCAATGATATCGAGTCGGTAGACGTCTTAAAGGATGCTTCTGCCGCTGCGTTGTATGGCGCTCGAGCAAATAACGGTGTTATTTTGATAAAAACTAAACGTGGAAAAATTGGTAACCCGCGCATTAGTGTTAATGCCTATCAAGGCTACGTATCAAGGCCTGAAAAATTAAATACACTGTTGGGCAGAGCGGAGAGAAACCAAAAACTCGACCTTATCTACCGTTATGGTAATCAGCTGCAACAAGGGGCGATACCAACCATGTTAACCGATAGTCTAAACCCAGCATTTAATAATAACACGGACTATCAAGAGTTGTTTTTCCAACCCGGTAGTATACAAAACTATGATCTCTCCGTATCTGGTGGTACTGAATTTTTGAACTACCGAATTAGCGGAGGTATGTATGATGAGAAAGGTGTCGTTATCAATACGGGTTTTAGAAGATACTCATTTACTAGTAATGTAAATTTTACACCGATCAAATCATTGGAAGTATTGACCAATTTTAAAGTTTCGACGACCGACCGTAAAGAGGGACGCGGTACGACCGATTTAATCCGGAACAATACCTTTCAAAATGTCTTTGCAGTCAACCCTATTAACATGTATTCTTCCTTGTATTCATTATCAGGGACGGATCTTGATGGAATTTTAAACCCCTACGAGCATCAGCGTAATAAAAATATTAATGTCGATATAAGTGGTGTTGGCGAAGTGCGTTATACCTTTCTGCGTGATTTTAGAATCAGTAGCCGCAGTATTATCAATTTCTCTACGGCAAAGAGCGACTTCTTTTCGCCTACATACATGAATAGCGACAATCTGGCCTACGGAAAATCGACCTACACGCAGTTTAAGAAGTATTTGTTAACCAATAACTTGTTGTGGACAAAAACGGTAAGCGAAAAGCATAACTTCACAGCGAATATTATCCATGAATTTGAAACGCGTGCGAACGAAGGGCTTTATCTACTAGGTAAAGGTATTCCCAATGATAATATCCAAGTTATCAAAGGAGTCACGAGTAATAACATTACCGGTAATTCCAATTTGTCTACGTATTCCAAGTTATCTTTCTTAGGTGCTTTCCATTACGACTATGATAACAGGTATTTGATCGATGGGGTTTGGCGTAAAGACGCTTCATCACGCTTCGGTTTAAACAATAAATGGGGAGACTTTCCTTCATTGGGTTTGGGATGGATTGTTTCGAACGAAAAGTTCGCTGCAAGTTGGAATTGGATGAACGAGTTAAAATTGCGAGGAAGTTGGGGTATTACGGGAGACGAGTCCAGTATCGGTGATAATGACCGTTATAATGCATACATTCCCGGGGATGGATCATACACGGGATCTGGAACCACAAATACCTACGGAGGCGGAACAGCAATTATTCCGGATTATCGAGGGATCACCAATGATAATATTACTTGGCAGGAAACGGCGACTTGGAACTTAGGTCTCGATGCTGCTTTCTTCTCCAATAGATTGTATTTCAATCTTGATGCCTATACGCGCGAAACATCTGGACAAATGTTAAGCATTACTATACCGGAATATACTGGATACCTAAGTACATTCACCAATGCCGCAGCTGTTCGTAATTCAGGTATCGAAATAAATATTGGTGGGCGGGTGTTTCCAAACCACAGCGCTTTTCAATGGACGCCGTCTATCAACATGGCTTTTAATAAAAATATGGTCACTGCTTTGCCAAATGGCAATAGAGATATCTATTATGATCGTGCAGTGTATGTTGTTGGAATGCCTCTCAATATGTATTACGGTTATTTGGTTGATGGAGCAATTAGTTCTGCGGACGATATTATGGTTAATCCGTATACAGGCACTGTAGGTAGTACTAAATGGGGTAATCTACGTCCAGGCTATGCTAACTGGGTTGATGTCAACGGAGATTATCGCATATCAGACGCCATCGGTGAAGATGACCGTACTTTTTTTGGAGATTCTAACCCTAAAGTTGTTGGCGGTTTTACAAACCTTTTCAGCTACAAAGATTTTTCTTTACAGATTTTGACCACGTTCACTTTAGGACGTGATATTATGAATCAATCTTTTGCGCAGCGTATGTCTAACAGCTTTTTCTATGCCAACCCATTTGACTTGGCAAGAAGATCTATTGGTGACTTAGAGCAATACAGTTATTGGAAAGAAGAAGGTGATGTTGCGCAATACCCCGCGTTTAATCCTTACCTAGCTTTGTATACCTGGCGAACTGGTCAGTCCATGTTTATGGAGCCAGGTTGGTATATCCGTATAAAAAACATCAACCTCACGTATCGATTCGACCCTAATAAGCACGCTTGGATGAAAAAATCAAAGCTTAACACGCTTCGGCTGTATGGTACGATGGATAATGTGCTGATGTTTCAGGCATTCTCTGGAATCGATGCAGAGCGTGTCGATGGACAAGGTTACGATTTGGCAGACGGCTATCCATTACCTTCCAAATTTACATTGGGTATTCAATTTGATTTTTAAGAAAAAGCATCATGAAAACGAAAAAAATAATATGCAGAATCACCACGTTTGCTAGCTTATGCATGGCCTTACTGTTTTCCGCTTGCGAAAAGCAGTTGGAAAATGTCTTGATAAACGACACCTATAGCAACGTATACTGGAAAAGTCAGTCCGACGTCGAAGCGGCCCTAAATGGAACGTATTCCTTGTTTAGACGATCGTTGACTACGAATCAGGCCTTCTTTGTGTGGGGTGATTTGCCGATTGGAAAGCTAATTACCAACGACAATACCAACCAATCGGGCATTTACAGTGGCAACTTTACGACACCCTATCGGGAAGATGGTGTGCACAACTGGACAAATTGGTATCGTATTGTAAATTTAGCCAATTTGCTTATTAAAAAGATTCCCGATATCCCGGAAAGTGCCTTTGTTGAAGGGCAAAAAAAGCAGCTTTTAGGGCAGGCCTATTTTATGCGTTCCTTAAGTTATTTCTACATGACGCGCGTTTGGGGCGATGTTCCCCTACAAATTGAGCCGGTAGAAACTGCTGAAGATGCGGTTATCAAGGGAACAACAGCGAGTTCCGAGATTTTGGACCTCGTCATCCAAGACGCGCAAAAGGCCTCGTCGCTAATGTCTTGGGAAAGTGTCGAGCAGTCTGGCCGCCGTAGAGCAAACAAAGGTGCGGCACTTGCGCTTTTGGCACATGCCACGGCTTTTCAAAACGATTATGCAAAAACAATTGTCTATAGCGACTCCCTAATCAATCAATCTGGATTATATGCGCTTCAGACAGGCGGAACCGTGAAGGATCTGTTTAAAACAGCAACTGCTAGGGAAAATATATTTGTTGTTACGGCGAAAGACGCGGAAAATGAATCATCGGGTAACACGGGAAATTTATCGACGAATTCGATCATGTTTATCACCCTGAGCAATATAAGATACACAGGTTTTCCAATGGCTACACCGCTCTATTTTACAGATGCTACGCGCTACAATTCGCTGTATGATGCGCCAGCAGACCTCCGTAGGAATGATTTTTTTGAACAGTTTGACGCTGGTCCTGTCAATGCGGATAATGCGCAGGGAGTGAATCGTTATTCGCTAATAAAATATGCGAATTTCGTGTACCGTAATGCCGCAACTTTTAGCGATGTCCGTGCTGAAAGCAACATCATTATCTTTCGATTAGCAGACATCATGTTATTGAAGGCCGAGGCACTAAACTATTTAAATCGGGATGGCGAAGCTAGAGCTGCGGTTAACACGGTTAGAGCGCGCTCCAACGCTCCAGCACTCCATTCGACACTATCAGGGACGGCGCTATTGACCGAAATATTGAAGGAAAGACAGCGAGAGTTAATAGGAGAGGGACATGCTTATTTTGATATCGTTAGGAATATTTGGAAAAGAAGTGGCAGCGCTGATTTTCGGTTTAATCCGTCTGCGTTATTACCTTGGAGTTTGGGCGGAACAAACACTAATGAAGATCGTTTTGCACTAAAGGGGTATCGCTTTCCTATTCACAATATTGCGCTTAATGCGAACAAAGAAATAACGCAAATCCCATATTGGATGGGAAGATATTAATACAATTTGATCGACTATGAAACTTTACAATAAACTTTTTTTGTTAGCGATGCTTTGTTTAGGCATGCTAGCATCCTGTACGCAGGACAATATTATTGATGGAGGTGTCAGTGACCCAAAAGTGAATATGACAACCTACGATTATTTGAAAGCACACCCACGAGGTTTATTCGATACACTACTACTGATTGTCGATAGAGCTGAAATGAAGAATGTTATCAATAGCACAGGAACAATGTTTGCGCCAACGGACTACAGTATCAATGCGTACATAACGGCAAAGCAAGCAGAAGCACGACGAATTGATGAACGACGTAATTTTAATTTAGACAGCCTGTTCAAATATTACAGTCCACAAATGCTACGGGATTCGATGTCGGCGTATTTTTTTCCGGAAACCATCACGCGCGACGGGCTGGATGCTAACGGAAAAATATTTCCTGCAACGCTCCGTCCTTACGATTTTCTAGTAACATTGGAAGAACATACAAATGAAGATTATAATGCTGGCGGTCTCATTTCCCAAAGACCGAAGTTCATGTTCTTCAATCGGATAATCGGTGAAAAGGATATTATTGTAGGCGGGGTAAGAAGAGACCCTTCTAACGATCCTGTAAAAGTAGATATGCGTATTTTATGTCAGACAACCGGGATAATTTCTACCACAGGCATTATCCATGTATTGGATAATAGCCATGTCTGGTCAAGAAGTCTTAAACTAAACATTAACTAATAGATCAAGAATTATGAAACGGCTATTTAATTTATTCATAAATATGCTTCTGCTATTACTATTGGCAAACATTACGGCCTGTAAAAAAGTGGAAGTAGGCTATTTAAGCGAAAACTTACGTTACGGATCAAATCCAATTTCTGTCGATCGTGGTGTCTTTAAATTAAACACGGGGATTATTCCCGACAACTCGACTCCGCCTTTCAAAGTTACGTTAGTCAATGTCCGCAATAAAACAACGGGCATGCGCGAAGAGTCTTTTTTTAAGGAAAGTCCGATCACAACTTGGAAAGAGAGGTATAATCCCGTCACCGACACAACGTTGGCACTCATAAATGCAAAGCGGACGACGGAAAATTCATTGCCGCTCCTTGTTTTGGAAAAAAGTGGTCAGTTGGTATTTACGCAAGCAACAGAAAGCGTGCCTGCAGGCGAATATTTATTAGATCTTGAAATCGAAAATTCAAGTGGAAAGAAGAGATATGATGGCATTACCACCATAAAAATGAATAATCCAGTAACTTTTGAACATATCAATGCTCCCTATTTCATTTTGGTAAATCCTAGTAACGGCAATTCGGTTCGGTATCCGCATGATGTCGATTGGTTTGACGTTACTAAGCAGCAGAGCGGCAGTATAAAATTTAATATCACGAGAAATGCAAATGGTCCAAATCAAATTATTTTAAAAGTGTACGACAAAAACGGCGAACTATTCCCGGGAAGAGCATTAGAGAGAAGACCTAGCGGAAACACCTTTTTAAATACAATGTCCACATTTGCTTATAAAACTACCGTTACAGACACCGCGGTTATCTACGACTATGCTCAAGCTCGTTTTCCAGATCTATATTGGGATTCGCAGACCAATGGTATCCTTTCTTATTACCGTATATATGATCAATGGATAGAAAATGTAGATTACGTAGATTCTTGGAATCCGCCAAATAGCGTCACATATAAAACAGATCCGAAACCCTATATTTTACAGATCAGGTTTGGTCTGAAATTTAATTTACCCGGAACGTATATTTGTGAAATGCATTTGAGAGCCAAGAAAAAGGCAGGTATGCAATAGAATACGTCAACAATGCAGGATATTAATTCACATTTCCTGTAGGGGCAAAGTTTTTATATTATTTTTTTTCAACGAAGTAGGAAATATTTTTTTTCTACTCCGTTTTGTTTGTAAACGTCCTACCTTGCTAATTACATTAGGAGCTGTTTAAAAATAACGTAGACGAACGAACGATTAAAGGAAATTTCATCTTAACCAGTCGCTTAAAAAAAATCGCAAAAAAATCATCGAATAAATGGGGTTGTCTGTGTTTTTGGTTGATAACTAGCTCGTTAAAAGCTGTTAAAAAATAATTTTTCACGGGATAAATGATCAAATTTATTACGTGAAAAAAATACTTATTCTGCTGCTCGCCGTCTTTAGTTTTCCCGCAGCGGTGCAGGGACAATTCCGAATCATAGGCCATGTCTTGGACTCGGAAGGGAAAGCGCCGCTGAGCTATGTTAATATCGGAATCAAGAATAAAAACTTGGGAACAGTATCTTCGCTTGATGGCGTATTTGAACTCGATATTCCGGTAGCCCACCAAAAGGATACCTTAACATTTTCGCTGGTCGGCTATGCGGCATATCACGTCGCGATCCAAGAACTAAAAAGCGATGCCGTGCTAAACATCTCGCTTAAACGAAGTAATAACGTTTTGGAAAATGTCGTAGTCGAGGGAAAGCCACGAAAAGAGGAGCGCTTCGGAATAAAGCGCCGGGGGCGTATTATTCATTTCGCTGACGGCATGTTTAACCCGCATGACAGCTTCGAAATCGGTCAATTGATTAAACTAGGCAAAAATCCGATCCTGCTTACAGCGTTGAATCTTTACCTGTTGGAACCACGCGACGACAGCGCGACTTTTCGGATTAATTTTTATCGCTATCAAGACGGCGAGCCTTCGGAACGTTTGGTAGAAAAAAGTATCATACAGCGAAAGGCCGTCGCGAAGGGCTGGCTTCGGTTTGATTTGGCAGAAGAAAACATCTACGTCTCGGGCGATGTGATTGCCGCGGTGGAATTTTTGCCCGATGTTGCAGACAACAAAAAGCCGATCAGCTATGAAGTTAAATTGGGAGGAGCCTCGAAAAGCTTTTACCGACGCAATAGTTTAGGCACGTGGAATATGTCGCCTCACCATTACTGTTTGCACGTTACCGCCTTGGTTGATCCCGATGCCGCCGCAGCACCTGAAGAGGACCGCGAATCTTCGCCCGCATTTACCTTTGCTTCAACTATTGTCGGTGATCGTTTTCATATATTTGTAGGCTTGCCAAAAGATTATGAACGCGAGACTACCAAAAAATATCCCGTACTTTTTCTGCTTGATGGAAATGCATACTTCGATCAGGTAAACGAAATTCTCGCTTCCTCTGGAAAGAAGCACCAACAATTTACAACGCCCATCGTTGTGGGCATCGGATATGAAAATGCGTATCTGATGGATTCTCTTCGTGTTCGGGATTATACCTATCCGAAAGCAGCGGCTGCTGATAGCTTAGCGACCAGTGGTGGAGCCGATAAATTTTACGACTTTATTACGCAAGAGCTCAGCCCTCACCTAGATAGCTGTTACCGCACAGATACGAGTGCGCGTACCATCATGGGGCATTCCTTTGGTGCATATTTTGCTTTGTACGCTTTGCTAAAAGATTGGCGTGTAAACAGCGGCGAGCGTACTGGTTTTAACAATTATGTTGCTGCCAGTCCTTCGATAGGCTATCACGAAAACTATATAGTAGAAGCGCTAAAGAAAGGATTGGAAAACGCACCCGCTACAGCTAAAAAGCAGAACCTCTACATGACGATGGGAGAGCGTGAGTTGAATGACGAAACGAAGCAACTTTTCGAAAAAATCGAAATGATCTTGAATACAAAGGGATCGTTGCTACTGCAAAGTAAAATATACCGCAATACCGACCACTTAGGTACAGCGGTACCATCTTTCAAGGATGCTATTGAGGTGCTATATAAAAGTAAGTAGCGTTTTCTTTATGTAGAATACGGTTTTTATCTTCTGTATGATAAATTGCCAAAATTACGTCGATATGCGTAAATTCTTGTTCAATAACGCAGCGGTATGCGATGTTCATCTAGTTTGTTAGCTCTGCAAATTTTTCGGGGAAATTCATTTTTAAATTAGATACTGTATCATAATAACTAAAGTTATCATCACGAATTTTTCCATCTACATCGACCAGCACATAATGTGGTATGCCATTAAACCGGAAAAGCTCTCGTAGTGCTAAATACTCATCTGAAGTGACACGATAGGAGTTTTTCATGAAATTTTTTGCACTGTACTGTGTGAAGAAATTTATATCTGGTGTACCACTTTCATCCGTGATAAATATAAAATCAAGATCCGGGTGATCCTTCCATTTCTCGCGGAATGCAACAGAGCTCTCGATACTTGAGCGGCAGGGGCCACACCACTGCGCCCAGAAATCGACGATGAGCACTTTACCAGCATGCGCATCAATTACATTTTTAAAGATACGCGCAGCAGGAGTGTCGGGTAGGCTGTAGCCTACTTTCTTCCGCTCACGTAGCGCTTGCAGATGTGCAATCTGTGTAGCAAATATAGATGACGGAGCGTCGCTCAGGAATTTGTCGGCTTGTTTTTGTAACACCGTATCAGAAATATTTAATCGTTTGTATTGACTACTAAGCTGCCTCAGCGACATAAGGTGGTAGGATAAAGGCAATTCATCTGTTTTGTATATATTTTTAAACGCTTTTGCAATAGCTGTTTCACCTTCTTTTTGATTAAGCATACTGCGTGGATACAATGGTGAATATTCCATACGATTCAGGAATATCGAAAAATCGTTACTAGCCAGAAGCGCATGATCATTGAGATCGATACGGTTGACAAAATCATAATAGCTGCTATCAATCGGTATTTTTAAGATCGCATTAGCGGTATCCTGTTTACTATAATAAGCTCTGTCGCTGGCGTAATCAAAAAGATAATTTGCATAGTACAAATTAAGCGTATTTTGAATGAGATGTTTTGCCAATACAGAAGCTGGATACTTCTCAAATCGTTCGTTAAGCGCTGTTGATTCCTGATCCCACGCTGCAACCGTTTTTTTCTTAAATGCGGTTGGATCAAGTGTCTTCTGATCTTTAGTTAACGATTTATAGTTTGGGGGTGTCACTTTGAAATAGTTGATTTCTTCATTAATCTTACTAAGCGGACCAAGATATCGGGTGAACTGCGGCGAATAACTTCGGTCTCGGAAGCGGTCCAGTTGCAAAAAATCTTCCCAGTCCAGTATTACTCCGATCGTATGGCCAGGTTCCGCGTAGAAAGAAAACCAACGCTCATTAATCAGTAAGTTATTCATGGTTGGATGAAATATTTCAAATCGTACGGTAAATCGGCCGTCCGGTAATATTCGGATTGTCGCAGGAAGACTTTCGTTAGTCATTGTGTTTTCTGTATATACAATACCACTGCTAAATCCAGATCTGCTGTCATAGCCCCTGATGTAGCCAACAATGGTGGCACTATCTTGATCAAAGAAGGAGGTATACGCTATGCCTTTCACATGCTTCGTTTTCGATGCCGCTATTTGCTCTTGTAGCCATTTCTGTATCGCTTTTGGAACTTCCTTCGGCTTCTTTTTTGTTTTAGATCCGGTAAGCGATATCCCGTATAAACTTGTGCTTTTCGAACTTCCGAAATTTATGCTTTTGATATTTTTAGCTATTGGCGGAAAGAATAAGCGTACACTCGTATCGCCCGACATCGGTGTTGTTATTTTTTTGCCCATTGCGATGCCCTGCAAAGAATCCAACATGTATTTTTGTTTAGTCTCTACATCTTCTATAAACACATCGCTGTCAAACGAAGTCCACCAACCTGGGATAAAGGATATTTTTAAGTCGACTATGGTATTGGTTTTGGTCTTTTCAATTTTAGCTATGTGGTATAGTCCCGAATTAACAAATGCGGTGGCTGGTTCGGATAGTATCTGTGCCGATAACTTTGCTACGCAAAATAAAATAATTAAAATTGATAAGCTAATTTTCATAATGGTCTTTAAGTCTTTCAAATTTACTTATTTTTACTTGTAGAGCAATAATTTATTTTTAAAAATTTTATTGTACATTGCTTAAAGAAATAATCATTAATCAGCAGCTTTTTTCGTAACATCGATCCGTTTTGTTATCACCATCGTATTTAAAGACTACAATTTGTAAAAAATGGATATAGCAGGTAAGTTAGTAGACGCTCGGAAAAGGAAAGGACTTACACAGGAGCAGTTGGCCGATCTGGCCAATATCACGGTTCGTACTATTCAGCGTATTGAGCGCGGTGATAGTATTCCAAGAGCATACACGCTAAAAACATTGGCGGCAGCTTCAAAAATGAGTATTAAGGTTAGACAAAATACCTCCTATGAAACAAATGATTAAAAGTACATCTAGATATTAGACAGAATTTTACGAATGATAAGAAATGACTTAAAGAGAGAAGGTACAGAAGCCAATTAACGCACATGAAAAACGTACAGCTAACCGATTTTGGCCCTGAAGATCTCGAAGATTTCCTTGTGGAAGTGGAGGCTTCATTTGGTATTCAATTTGTACAGAATGAGCTCCTGCATGTAAAGACTTTTGGCCAACTTTCCGATCATATTACCGGTAAAATCAAACGAACCAATGTTCAGGATTGTACGGGTCAACAAGCATTTTATAAACTGCGCAACGCGATTTCCCGCACACGCGAAATTGATCGTAGCACGATAAGACCAAACCTTGATCTAAATAATGTTTTTCCGCGCGCTTCTCGCCGGCAGGAAATTAATGCGATTGAAAAAGAATTGGGCTTTAAATTGTCCATCCTACGACCGCGAAAATGGATAACCGCTATGCTTGCACTGCTGCTCGTAATTTGTTTCCTAGCCTTATTTTTATATTGGAAAATAGCGCTGCTTGGAATCGTGCTAACCTTATTTGGAAGCTGGCTTGCGACTAAGTTTGGCAAAGAATTAGAAGTAGGGAATCTTAAACAGTTGACGCAAAAAGTAACCAGAGAGCATTATCTACGCTGTAGGCGTAACACGGATAGCTTTAATAAGCTTGAAATAGAAAAAATATTGATAGATTGGTTTGCTGATTATTTTGGCTTGGAATGCGACAAATTGATTCGAGAACAGCGGCTCCCTTGATCCTATGGTAAATAGATGTAGACTTTAGTGCAAATGTCACACCTATCAACGAAGCTACGTGTCGTGGGCGCATTTCAGTTTTTTGCCGAGTTTTACCCTATATTGACCGAGAGAAAGTAACGATTTCCTTATTGCTGCTGTATATGTAGCAAATTTATCGATAGCTTCGAACCGTTATACAAAGCGTTGGCTTTACCAACTTATTACTAGATTTTACAGGTATGAAAAAAACAACCATTGTTATCCTCTCGCCATTTTTGATTATGCTCGTCAACGTCATCGTTGCTGTTGTTGCCGGTCAGTATATAGGGAAGTGGGCATTTGTTCCGATTATTTTAATAGAATGGGCCTTATTTCTCTTTTTTATCCTGCTCTATGGCGGTAAAGAAGCCCTTGTGCGTTGGTTGAAACCTTCAAAAGGAGGATGGGGCTGGATCATAGTGGCCTTGCTGATTGCAATAACGCCATTGCCTATCTTTTTAAAATATAACAATCTGCTGGCGTCTTGGCAGCTGATTGTACCGTGGATATTATTAGCGTTAGTAAACCCGTGGTTGGAAGAGTTTTATTGGCGGGGTTTGTTGATGGACTACAGCAAAAATTGGGGCGCAACATGGTCTATCCTGTTTACCAGCATCATGTTTTCCATAAATCATGCCGTGTTTGGCATTCAAGCGGAATTGTTTCGCGGACCCGAGATTTTGATTTCTACCTTCCTGATGGGTTTGGTGTGGGCGATAACCTACAAACGCACCGATAGCCTCCGCTGGGTAATATTTGCGCATTTTCTTGCTGACTTTTTTAATCTCTCCTCGGTCTCCTTTCTCGATCTGTTCAAGCCTGGTTGGTAACACGATTAGTATTGCGTTGATAAACTGGTCAAAACGGACGATGGTTAAACGTGTTTATTTTGTGTATCTGGGTGAAAAAATTAGATGCACAAAGTTTACGCCACAGAAAGTGCAGCAGGTTGTTTGGCTTTTATGATCAACTCATCTATTTTCGTTAATTTTTTATTCGTAAGTTGGTCTATTAAAAAACACAGCAGTATCAACCAACACAAAAAGCTATGCTGACAACGATCATTCCTAAACTCCCCATGCGCGATAAAGCTGCTACAAAGGCTTTTTACATTGATCGACTGGGCTTTACCGAGATTGCCGACTACGGTGATTATCTATTAGTCAGAAAAGACCATATCGAGATTCATTTTTTTATGTTCAAAGCGCTTGATCCTGCGCAAAACTATGGACAGGTTTACATCCGCATGAATGATATGGACGCTTTTTACCAGGAGCTTTTGGATAATAATATAACTATTCATCCAAACGGACCTTTGGCGATAAAGCCCTGGGGACAGCAGGAGTTTGCGCTGCTGGATCCGGACAACAATCTGCTTACTTTTGGCGAACCTATTTAAAATTATCGGTTAAACCAGATCGCGATATGGCCAACGAACAATCCAGCGAAAAAGCAGCAACGGCGTTTGCACAAACTTATTTCCACGGCACAAAAGCCGATTTGGCTTTGGGTGAGCTCGTTGAAGTCGGTTTTCATTCCAATTACGGGGCACGAAAGCAGGCTCCATACATTTTTTTATCGGCAACGTTGGATGCGGCTATTTGGCGAGCAGAGCTGGCGCAAGGCGAGGGGCGAGAAAGAATTTACTTGGTAGAAGCCACTGGTGACTTAGAAGATGATCCGGATCTTACCGATAAGAAATTTCCAGGAAACCCGACGAAATCTTACCGTTCGACGAAGCCGTTTCGGGTTGTTGGAGAAGTGTGCATTTGGCAGGGACATCCTTCAGAACAGGTGATGGCGATGAAAGCAGCCTTGAAAAAGCTGAATGAAAACGGCATTAAATCATTAAACGAACATTAGCAAAATGAAGAAGGTAATACTTGATCTGGCCGTCACGTTAGACGGATTTATCGAGGGAACAAATGGCGAAATCGATTGGTGTATCATGGATGATGATATGGATTTTCCGGGTTTCTTGACGACGATAGATACCATATTTTACGGACGGATCAGCTATGATGCCTGGGGAAATTTTCGCCCGGAAGGCGAGGTTGCTGAAGGTGATATTCAATTTTGGAACAGCATACACGCGCATAAGAAGTACGTTTTTTCCAGCCAAAAAAGAGATGATGATCGCGCCACCTTTATTTCTTCCAATGTGGCTGAGCAGGTGGCGCAAATCAAGCAACAAGATGGTAAAGATATCTGGCTGTATGGCGGAGCAAGTTTAATCCAGTCATTTATCGAATGGAATCTTGTAGACCGATACCGGATAGCGGTGCACCCTATCGTTTTAGGAAGCGGGAAACCGTTGTTTGCGAACCTGAAACAGCGATTGCAGTTAAACTTAGTGACCACCAATGTATTTCGTTCTGGCGTGGTTCAGTTGATCTATGAACCAGCGAGCCGCTAGCGGACTAGCTTTGCCGTTGTTTTCCAGTTATTTTTGGGCTTTAGCCGAAAACAACTGGAACTCCTTATTTCAACAAAGGCTCTTGCGCAAAGACATCGCCAAAATTACGAAAGGTTTCTACGGCCGTATCCATCGCACGCAGGTTGTCGAGTTCTGATTTTGGCAAGCTGTTTAATGCCTCGCTAAAGGTGCGCCACATAAGACCGGCGTGCTCGCCATAGCCGCTAAAGAACGAGAAGCCACGGTTGATGCCCAGTTTTCTTAGCATCTGCACAATATAAGGCCCGCCCATGATCGATCCTTCCAACACGTAAAGTGCGCCCATAGCCTGTATATCGCTAGATACAGCTGGCGCGCTAGCGGCAGGTAAATTTGTCAAGTCGCCACCTAATTCTAAAATGTCCGCTTTGATATATGAGGCGTTTCGTCGATCTCGATGATCGGGCAATATACTTGCTGTAATGTAGGGTGCGATAGCACGCTCCACAACAGAAAAGTACGCGTAAAAACATTTCAAAAGGTCAAGGTAGTCTTGCTCATTTTTGATTTGCTTGATGCGCAATACGACTTTCTTTTCGGTGTCTTGGTGACCAGCTTTAGTGGCTTCTTTTATGCTGTTGCTTAATGTATTCATTCGAAATAATAGTTAATTTTTAAATTTTTGTGGGTGAACGATGATCGGAATGAAGGCGGTATCTCTTGTTGCCATTTTCTGTGTGGATCGCATGTTGTATACTTTTTTAATACGACCGCGCACAACGGCAGCGCTGCTGTTATCTTGGATATCGGCCAGCACCGCTTTTATCCCAGGGTCGGTCGGATGGCCTTGCTCGCCATCGCCCAGGTCGGAAACGGCAATGTCAGGCGGTATGCCTGTATAGTAGTCGCCCCAGCCTTCGGCATTGTGTAGGCTGAAACTGGCTAAATATAACGTGTACCGATCGATGTTGATCGGGAAAAAACCAACCGGTTTGCCGTAGGTACGTGCGCCCACCAGCACACAAGGGACGTAAGGTTTTAGCGCACTGATCAGCAACTCGGCCGCCGAAGCGGTATTGCCCGACACAATAAAGTAGATTTTTTGTATCGTGTTCAGCTTTCCAATCTTTTTAAAATAGGTGCTGTTTGCTTTTTCCGAATAATCCACATCGGCCATGGTTGCTGCTCGTCCTTGGTAGTAAACTGGTTTGCCAGCGTTGTCCAGGTAAGGCTGAAATTGTAGTATACGCGCAGTAGCGTTTTGCAAATTGCTGTTGAAACGCTCGCTGTACATCAATTTGCCGTCCGCATGTGACGGCACAATAAGGTTGGCCACATGAGCGGCCGTTTCTACGTAGCCGCCGAGATTATTGCGCAGGTCGATAACTAAGATATGTGGTTCTTCCTGCGCGATCGACGCAAATTTATCATCCAGTGTGCTCTTTAAGCTCGCAAGTAAAGGAAATCCGTTTAGTGCCAGGTAAGCTATTTTTGTGGAGCCTATCTCAAAACTGCCGGAAGCACCCATGCTAGCTGTTTCCACGGCGCCCGTGGCGGCTAGTAGTCCGTTAGCCGCGCTGCGCGTTTGAATAAACGAATATCTTGGTGCCCATGCATTATCCGGTAGTTCAAAAGGTGTTTTAGTATTGGGGTTGATGGCATACTGCGTGATGTCGAATAGCTCCTGTCTATACAGCTCAATGTCAGGGAGTAAGCTCGTTGTTGTATAGCGTGTGCGTGGCGCAAACTGTGCATAGCTAGGCAACGTGTTGTGCCAAAGGTATACTTGACGTGCATATAGAAAGATCGAATCCAAGATCAATTCGTTGCGCGAACCGCTGCCTGGCGATAGCTGCTCATCTGCTCCGCTAGGGGCTATCGCATCTTTTTCGCAGCTGCTTAGCGTAGCGAGCCCAAAGAGAAAGAAGAAAAGAGCTATTCGTTTCATTTCGCTAGTTCTGGTAAAAGCTTATTTTTTTGTGGTCAGATCGGTACTGCCTTCTTCGGTAATATAATATTTGAAGGAAATATAGCCGCGTTTGGTTTTGTAGTCGTCTTGCGTAGGACTAGTCAATGCGCCTTTGTAGATGGAGATCATCTTAAATTTAACATAACGACCGTCGGTGAGTTTATAGACGACAAGATGATCCGCGATGGGCGTGACGTTTAGCGTGCCGACTTCTTCCGAAAGGTCTATTGTTGCCCAATATTGATTGGGTATCGATGAACTTTCGATTGTAGACAGGGCGCCTGGCCTAAGTGACCAGCGATTGGTAAACTCGCTTTCGGCAGGTACAGCATTAAAACTATCAAAATCGCTTTTTAAATAAGCGGTTCGGTTGTCGCCCTCCAATGGATCTTCAAATCGAACATTAAACTGAAAACCATTGGTAAATAGCTGATCGCCATCTTTGCCGACAAAAGCAATATCCCAGGCTGTCGGGCTTTGGACCTTATCTACCGATACAAAAGCATGGGTGTTGAAATCAAAATAGGTATAAGCATCATAAGCAAAAAGGTCGTCGGAGATTTGTGCCAGATCTAAGGGATAATCGGTGACGTAAACCACACCGTTGGTGTCTTGTTTTGTGTATGCATTGATGATGGTGAATTCTTCTTTTTCTTCTTCAATAACGGGCGCGTCATTTTTGTTGCAGGCGCCAGTAATAAACGTGATGAATAGTCCGGCAAACAGATAAGCTAGTAGGTTCTTTTTTGTTGTCATTGTGGTCAAACGTAATAGATCAATAAATAAGTGGAGGCTGTCCAAAAAGCTAATCGATTAATTTCAAAATGCGTCATTGCGAGGAAGTATGACGAAGCAATCTGCATTTTTATTTGATAAGATTGCTTCGTCGTCGTTCCTATTTCTCGCAATGAAATTTAATCACTTTTTAGACAGCCTCGTATTGCATTATAAAGCTTGGTAATCGAAGCTGTAGTATGGATAATTTGTGGCTGCAACAGGTGCATTTGGCGTTTCGCCGGTGTACAAGCTGTTGATTTTAAACTTGAATTTAGGCGTGCCGTTTTGTAATAAAACCAAGGTTCTGCCTGCTTGGGCGCTCACAATGTGCGTAGTGAGGTTGTAGTTATACCAACCATTGCCATATACCGTAGATCCTGTAGGGCGCACAACCGAATTAATACCAATAGTGTTGCTGGTTGCTGCGGTGAAGCTATCTGAAGCGACAACCGAAGCAAATGCTTTATCGATATAAGCTAGGGTGTATCCTCCAGCTGTGCGGGCTTTGATATCACCTGAAGCCGAACCGGTGAACGTAATTTGGTAATTGGTCGCAGTAGCACCATCATTTTGGCTGAAATCAAAATAGTATGTTCCAGAGATAGCCCAGGTGTCGTCTGTTCCGCCGCCAGAGATATCGCCCTGTGCAAAATCACGAACTGCATAAACATTTCCTGTGCGGCTGATAACGCCCTTGGTTCCGCTTACATCAGAATATGTTTCAAAATCTCTACTTTGGCCGTTTGGTACGACCACCGTTGCCGTTTCGTTTTCCAACGGCAAACTTGGGTTGACCGCTTCATCTTTATTACATGACGAGAAGGTTACTAGGCCTAAAAGTACCGCTACCGCGATTTGATTCCATTTTTTCTTTGTAGCTTTGAAAGCTTTTGATTGATTGAACACTGGGATTGAAAGTTCCATGTTTTTCATTTTTTTGGTTACTTATAACAATGAGTAAATAATAGCCAGCGAGCTTTTCCTAGGCTCTTTGGCGGCCCTTAGTCCGGACAATTTTCTGCTTGCAAGGTGATTATTGTCCTGACTACTGGTTTTTGGTTCTTGCGAACCGTTTTTAAGCATTTGGCGCCTTGCTTAAGATTTTTATCGCGTCTTTATCGCGGTGTTTCCCACTTCTTTCTGTATGTAATATTTAAAATTGAGGTAAGGAGCAAGCGTTTTAGTCGTTGGCTCGCGCCAGTTGGGTGCTTCCGCTGGATTGTCTTTATACAGGTTGATGATCTGAACCTTCACGTAGCGTCCATCTTGCAAAAGAAATAGCATCGAGCGATCTTTATATGGGCGCAATTCATGGTTAGCAAATACATAAAACCCCCAGGAATCGTTTGGCTCGCTCAGTCCTAAATGATTTACGTTTTTAGTGAAGTCGGCCGTGCTAGGCACTTGATCCAGTTCGTCGAACAACGTTTTTACGACGGTTACTTTTCCGCGGCCGGCTTGCCCATCGGCGGTCGTCGCGTTACTGTTAAAGCTGGAATTGTAAATGTTGTCCACATAGAAATGCCAGGTAGAAGAGGTCTCAAAGGTGTATGCACTGAGGTCACCGGCATCATGATTGTTACCATAAATTGCTGTGCTGCTATCAAAGTTAAAGCCGAGTGGACGGTGTCCTTCTGATGAGGAATTTCCGACGTCAGGGCAAGGTAGGTTAACGATGTAAACCACTTGAAATTTCTCATCTAAATAAGCGTAGTTGTTTAGTTTTTTTACCCGGGCAGGTACCCAGTTGGTGCCCGCTAAAAAGCCTTCTGGCTCTGGCGCGACAATGGGATCTTCTCCCTTCGAACAGGCGGTGAAAAACAGCGCTAGCAAGGCGATGTAAATTAGGCTGCGAACAATCTTCATCTTTATCATGTTGATTTCTTTGGTATTTATGGTGCTATTGTATTAAAGTTTGTGCTTTTATCTTTCAAAATCGTGTATTTGAAACTGATGAACGGTGCTTGGTGATCACGGTCTGGGTCTTCGGGCTTATTCTTATAAAAGCTGTAGATAATGATCTTGGCCCAATTGCCTTTCGCTGTTTTAATAATGATGGGGCGCGCCATGTTGTATACCACATGTGCTTTTTTCGAATTTCCGGGATACATCGTGCCATAAAAATCATAAAACGCATAGCCATTACCGCTGCCCAGAAAATGATCCAGGTTTAGGTAACCGTTGGAAAGCAATTGCGCCTGCGCTGCAGCCGGCACTTCTGTGATTTTATTGTACGCTTCATCCAAATAGGTGAAAGGGATCGGCAATACATTGGGCTTATGCGTATTGCTGTTGTAATATTTGCTATCCACTTCGCTGTCCACGACTAAGTACAATCCGCCTCGGCCCGTGCTGCCAAATCCTGGACCTTTTGTGCCATCTTCAAATTGTATTTCGCCATGATTTGCCCAAATGCTGCTGTTGTAGATGCCTGCAAAAGCAATGTCCCATTTATCGGTGGCTGCATATTCTTTCGGAATAGCACGCCCGTCTTCCAAACTATAATAGACCGTCTTAAAATTCCCATCGCTTGTTACCGCTTGTCCGGCCATGGTTTGTGTGGTGTCACCAGGTAGATTTGTTACGCTGTAGGTGCCACTCGTGGTAACGGTTATCGCTGGCAGTTCGGGTAATACGGGTACGGGTTCTACGGGCTCACCTTTGTCTGCGCAAGCGGTCAAACTTAGTACAAACAGAGCGAAGGAACAGGTGACAAGTAGTCTGATTGCCTTGTTTTTGTTCAGCGTTGTCTTTAATCTCATCGTTTTGTTTTTATCGTTTTTAGTCGATTATCTTGTTTGCAGATCGGTGCTGCCATCTTCTTGTACAAAGAAGCGGAAAGTAAGGTAGGGAGCCGGCCAGTGCAAATTGGTGACCACCGGAGGGTTTCCTTGATACACATTGATCAGTTCGAGCTTGGCATATTTTCCGGTCGCTGTTTTTAGAATAAATGTTCTTCCCTTGATCGGAACGGCCAGGTGCGTGGTTAAGCTGTAATTGTACCAACCGTAGTTATACGTTTGTGGCCATCCCTGCCAACCCACAAATCCTTGGTTGTTATCAAAATTTGCCGTTGCCGGTACCGCTTCGACTTCATCATATGGGCGGTCCACGCTGATAATGGCTCCTTGTCCGTTTCCACCATAACCGGGGCTTTTTGCCATATCGCCGCGATTGACATATACAATCGAGTTATAGATATCGGTAAAGGCGATATCCCAATCATTCGTCTTCATATAGGTGGCCGAATCCGCAGCGTTGTTGAGCCAGATTTGTTTTTTGGTGCTCAAGCTGTATAAAAAAGTACGAAAAGGTCGTTTTTCTTTGCCGTCAACGCCATCGCCCACTGATGCGCCCGTGTCGCCTGCCAAATCTTGCACCACGGTGCTTTTACCATCCGCGAGATCTGGTGCTACAGCTTCCTTGCTGCAAGAGAGCAGGAACATGGCATAAAACAAGCAGCAAAATGCGGACGGAAACGAGCTGGGGAACAGCTGACGACTGCGCGTGCTAGCTTTTATACTACGATATATTTTTTTTGTGCTCATAGGTCTATTCTTTTAGCTTTTAAATAACCGGTAAGTCAGTCCAACACTCAGTAAGCGGCCCATCTGTCCGGGAATGAGTCTATCGACGTAGTCAAACAGATTCTCTGCGGTAAGCATCATGGTAAAGTGCTTGTTGCGAAAGCGTTTTTCCAACGAAGCATAGACAATCACGTGCGCAGCAACGTGGATATCGTAGGCATCGTAGAAACCATTGCTGTTGGCATCGTCAAAACCATAGCGGCTGCGGAAATTGGCACGTGCTGTTGCCGTCAGGTTCCACGGCATACGGTAGGTGACATTGGCATTGACCATGTGCCGAGAGCGATTCCATAAGCCGATGTAATCGCTTGTGCGCGAAGCACGGTCAAAGCCTGTCTGCGCATCGCGTATGCTGTTGTACGGATATATTCCTGCCGCAATGCCATCGATGATACCGTTGTTTTTTGTTATTAAATATTGGTAACCTAAATTCACATCCACCGTTGGAATGGGTGCATACGATAAAGAAAGCTCAAATCCGGTATTGTAAGCGCTAGCAATATTTTCGTAGGTGTAAATCTGTTCTTGATTGATTTTTGTGGCGATTTGCAAGGTATTAATGAAATTTTGTTGACGGTGGTAAAACCACGATCCTTCCATCCGTAAATTGTTCCACGGACTGTACGCAAAGCCGGTGTTAACAGAGGTCGAGCTTTCTGGAGCCAGGCGATCGGGAAGATTGTTTAGGGTAAACTCCCGGATTTCCGAAATTTCCCCGGCGTTTTGCAGTTCTTGCAAACCTTGTTTGACCACCTCGGCGCCCATGACCGTGTACCCTTGCAATGCGTTGTAAAATATCTGGTATCTTTTTCTAAAATCAGGTGCGATAAACCCTCGACCAAAGCCAGCTTTAAAGGTAAGGTTTGGCGTAGGGTGAAACTGCGCACCAAAGCTTGGGCTCAGTTGTCCGCCGTAGGAGCCGGCATGATCGTAACGTAGGCCGGCCACAAAGTTGATGCGGTCTGAAGGAATAAAGTCTGCTTGCGTATACGCAAAAGCATTCCATAAAGGGTCTGTTTTTGTTACCGAAACATCGTGCATGCTGCTCACGTTACCGCCGAAGCCTGATGTAAACTTCAGCCTGTTGCTGTGTGCATAGGCAAACTGTTGCTCAATGCGGTGGTTACGCTCCTTAAACTCGTTGTTGGATAACAGCGTATTGCTGTTTTCGCGGAGCATATCAATTTTGGTGTCAAACACCGTGTAATAATAGCGAAGCATGCTGCGTAAGCCATTATTATAATTGCTATTCAGGTTGAGCGTTAGGTTGATATCATTATCCCGGAGGTTATCCAAGTTATTGTTTACTGCGCTGCCGCTGCCAAAAGCCTGGTTGTTTTTTGATCTTCGGGAATTGAAGCGCCCTTGTAGACCCACGGTATGTATAGCATTGAGTTGGTAACGCAGGCGCGATTGAAGCGAAAAATTTTCAGTAGGCGGTATCGTTTGCCCATCGAGGTATCTTTTATCGGTGTTGAAACCGTCGTTACGGTAGTAATTGCCGGTTAACAACACGGAGCCACGCTGGCCCTGAAATGGTGTTTCGCCTTCCAGTGTGGCGTCAACCAGATTACGTGTGCCATAAAATAGGGCGGCACGAGCCTGCGGTTCTACCGCGCCATGTCGTGTGATAATGTTGATCGCGCCACCCAAAGCTTCACTACCATATAAACAAGAGGTTGCTCCTTTGATAATTTCAATGCGTTCTACATTGGTGACAGAAATACGAGAGAGGTCAAGGTTTCCATTGTTGCGCCCCACCATCGGTTGTCCATCTACAAGCACCATTATATATTGCGAACTGAATCCCTGCATCTGTATACCGACGGCTCGGCTGCCGCTGGCAATATCGTTTACCATGGCCACACCGGTTTGCTCGCGCAATACCTCATCCAGTCTGCGACTTCCCATCAATTCAATTTGTCGGCGGTCAATCACCTTGACCGGCATAGCGCTGCGCTCGATATCGATCAGGTTATCCGGATTGCCAACTTTTGCTTCCACCAGCACATTATCAATGCTATGATCTGTCGGCTTCAGACGTATGCTGATGCGGTTGTCTTTCCCGGCAGCAATCACCGCTTTAACCGTCTGCGCAGCGTAACCAATAGTGGAAACCATCAGGCTGTAATTGCCCGCGATAATCCCGGAAAAACGAAAATGCCCTTGGTCATCGCTTTGCGTCATGTGCATATCGGGCATTAGACGCAGACTCACGCCCGCCAGGGCTATGCCCTCCTGATCCAGCACTTCGCCATGCAGGTTGCCACGTATTCCCGATTGGGCGTAGCTGGTAAGTGGCGGTGTAGATAAGGCTAGAATCATGCTGACGGCGTATAGTAATTTTGTTAAATTCAATGTGATGACCTGGTTTGTTATTTTTAATCGTTCTAAATAAAGGCGCGGTACAAATATGGACATTAACCCGATGAACTGGTTTGTTCATTCCGTTTTATTTTTTGTTCAATCCGTTTTATTTTTTGTTCGATCCGTTTTCGTTAGCACAAAATCAACAAAATTATGGCCCCATTTTTTTTGATTCATTAGATGTTAAGTTTCTGATATTAAGTTTGTTATTTTATCTTTTAAGAGTGTTGTCCTATTTTTTGATTTGTTCTATCCGTTTTCAGATCAAGCCTTGCTCGTTTGTATTTAGATTGATTAAATGCTTTTTTTGTGTCGATTTACTATAAAATATAAACAGGTTGATGGAAAAATCTTCCCAGAAAATAGGCTTCCCTATAGGTGGTAAGCACCTAAAAATTACAGCCATCGTTGTTTTTTGTCTGTGCTGTAGTGTTCGTATTGCTGCAAGCCCCAAGCGTATTATCAGCTTAGGGGGCGCCATTTCGGAAACGATCACAGCGCTGGGTTTTGCTGCTAATTTGGTAGCCGTTGATGTGACCAGCACTTACCCGGAATCGGTAAAGCGCTTGCCGAAGGTGAGTAAAAACCGTTCGGTATCTACCGAGGGGTTGATCAGCTATCGCCCAGATCTCGTGATAGCGCCGTATGGCGATGTGCCCGATGGTATTGTACAGGCACTTCGCGGTGCTGGTATTCGCTTTGTTGCCGTTAAACAAGAGTATTCGGTCAAAGGAGCACTTGCTTTTATCCGCGAGATCGGAAATGTGCTTGGTGTTAAAAAGCAAGGCGAGGCTTTGGCGCTGGAAACTGAAAAGCGAATAGTGAAGGTGCAGCAGTTGGTGAAATCAACCAGTATAACCAAACCTAAGGTGCTGTTTATTTACGCACGCGGCACGGGGACGATGACTGTAGCCGGCAGAGGAAGTAACATGGATGCGATTATCACATTGGCCGGTGGTAAAAATGCGATACAAGAGTTTAACCGCTACAAGACCTACAGTACAGAAGCCTTAGTCTCTGCCAATCCGGATGCCCTGCTTTTCTTTGATTTCGGTGTGCAGAGTTTAGGTGGAAAAGCGGCCGTGCTAGATATGCCGGGCGTGGCATTTACCACAGCTGGAAAGAAAAAGCGAATCATTGCCGTTGATGGTCCGTTGATGATCAACTTTAGCGTTCGGCTAGACCAGGCTATTTTGGCTTTGCATAAAGAATTAAAAGGCGCAGGGTAGTAGCCGTAAGTTTTATACACACTATGGTAAATAAAAAAATAATATACTGTGGACTGATCGTCGGATTGATGGCTGTCTTGCTGGCTTCGTTGGGCTTGGGTGCAATGAAAATACCTTTGCTGGATGTCCTGACGATCTTGGGAAAACGAATCGGGCTGGCCGCTGATCGTCCGGTCAATGATCTGTATGAGAATGTACTACTGTTCGTACGTTTGCCTCGCGTTGTGCTGGGCATTTTGGTAGGCGCGGCACTAGGTATTTCTGGGGCGGCCGTTCAGGGAATTTTTCGTAATCCACTTGCTGAGCCCGGGCTTATCGGTATCTCGGCAGGTGCTTCGTTATTTGCGGTATTGGTAATCGGCATGGAGAGCTTACTGTTTATCTCGCTGGCCAATTTGCTCGGCCTTTATCTGTTGGCTTTTGCGGCATTCTCAGGTGCGGGGCTGGCGGCTTTGTTGGTTTACCAGTTTTCTAAAACCGAGGGAAAACCCAATGTGGCTACGATGTTATTGGCCGGAATAGCGATCAATGCCTTAGCGGGTGCGCTCACCGGTCTTTTTACCTACCTGGCGGATGAGCAGCAGCTGCGTACCATTACGTTTTGGATGTTGGGCAGCCTGGGCGGTGCCAATTGGGCTACCGTGCTTGGCGTGCTACCGTTTATTGTGTTGCCGGTGCTGATCTTGCCATTTTACGGCAGAGGACTCAACTTATTTGCTATCGGGGAAAGCCAGGCGGAGCAGATCGGTATGAATCCCAATCGCATAAAATCAGTGGTTGTTTTGCTTTCTACCTTGGCGGTAGGCGCCTGCGTTTCGGTAACAGGTATCATTGGTTTTGTGGGTTTATTGGTTCCGCATATCATACGTTTGCTGGGCGGCGTAGATCATCGTTTCGTGTTGCCCGCCTCTGCTTTACTCGGGGCGGTGGTACTAACCGTCTCAGATATGTTGGCGCGCATACTTGTGGCGCCCGTAGAGCTGCCCATAGGCGTGATCACAGCCTTGCTGGGCACACCGGTATTTTTATATATCCTGTATAAAGACAAGAAGAAGATATTGAATTAGTTTGCCTCGCAAACGCACGTTAGCCAATCTCGTATGATTAGAGTAGAGTCCATAAGCTTTGAGATCAACAAAAGACAATTGTTGAAAGACATAACCTTCAGTATTCGCAAAGGAGAGATGTTAGCCATCCTGGGTGCCAATGGCGCCGGCAAATCCACGTTGATGAAGATATTGTGTCGGGAAAAAAAACCGTCTGAAGGTCGAATCATATACCACGGGCGAGATATGAGCAGTTATTCCATCAAGGAGCTGGCGAGTATGCGCGCCACGCTGTATCAGCAAAATGCCATTAGTTTGGCATTTACGGTGGCAGAAGTTGTGCTTATGGGGCGTTATGGTAAAACGGGCAAGCAACAGGAACTTTCGGACAAGCTAGTTTTGGAAGAAACCATGAGTGTTTGTGGGATTGCGCACCTAGCGGATCGCTCTATGCTAACCCTCTCAGGAGGCGAGCAGCAGCGGGTGCATTTTGCCCGCGTATTGGCGCAAATCTGGGACTGTAAAGAAGCCTTGCTTTTGCTTGATGAGCCCATTGCCAATATGGATTTGCTCTATCAACACCAAACGTTGGCCATTGCAAATGCCTTAACTAAAAAAGGTTTTATGGTCATCTGCGTGCTGCACGAGATTAATCTTGCGGCACAGTATGCCGATCGGGTAATTATGCTGAAAGGCGGCCGCAAATGGTGGGATGGTACACCGGAGGAAGTTTTTACGGCAAAGCATATTTTTTCGGCATTTGGCGTTGATGCGCAGGTTCGTATGGATCCGCAAACCTTGACCACGCAGGTCGCGCCAGTAGCTGTCCGGTTGGAAGCAACACATTTCAACTCGCATATTGCCGCGTCTTACCACCGGCTTTCTTTGAAAGACCGTATGCTGGCCTACGTTGAGCAAAATCCGACGAAACCGCTGTGGCAGGTTGCTGATGCCTTGGGCACACGCGAAGCCGATTTGTTGCTGCTCGACCTGGGCCATAGTGTGGTGCTATTGGAAAATCAGATGGAAAAGATTTTACAGCGTGTGGAAAGTTTGGGCTGGGTAAGGGCGATCACGTACAATCTAAATTGCGAAAACCAACGGGAGGGTGTTTACCGTAATTTCACCAAAGAAGCACACGTGACCCTCTTTTTGGGCGAAGATATTGATTTACGCATTTTTACGAACCGGTGGGCAGTAGCGCTGGCCGTATGCAAAGAGGGGATGGAAAGCTTGCATTTTTTTGATCAAATGGGAAAGGCCGTTCACAAAATTATGTTGACGGAAGGCAGCTACCGAGAAGCATTTTTGGAGTTGGTCACGGATTTCCAGGGGATCCGACAGGAAATGCCAGTATGGGAGCGTACGGTGAAAAAGAACCTGCCGGAACGGCGCGATGCAGAAATTGATGTGCTGGATTTCAGGCAGTCCTGGGATAATATGCAAGATACGCATGAGTTTTTTGGCTTGTTAAAGCGCTATGGTATGACGCGTTTGCAAGCTCTTCGCTTGGCGGCTGGTCGCCGCGCTGTACAGGTGACCTTTGCGTCTTTTCGACGTACTATTACCCAGTGCTCTGTCGAAAAAGTGCCGCTGATGGTGTTTACAGCCAACGAAGGCTGTGTGCAGATTAATACGGGCGAACTCAAGCGCATTGATCAACATGGGCAATGGCTTACTTTGGAAAGTAATACTACGGGAAAAATCCGGTTGAATGAAGATGCCGTCAATTCGGTGTGGCATGTTGTCAAGCCAACGGCAGACGGTGAAGTTAATTCCTTAGAACTGTATGATACCGCAGGAGAGATGATCGTACAGTTTTTCGGTGAGCGTAAGCCTGGCATCGCCGAGCTGGAAAGTTGGCGGGAAGCTTTGGGCTATGGTGTGGTTTAATTCGTATAAATGGTTATGAAAAAGCAGAAACAAGCAGATCATCAACACACTGGGGCGGTAGCGGGGCTGCTCAGTCAATTGCAAAGCTACTGCGTTGCGCGTCGAATGAAGTATTCTGAAAAGCGCCTTATGGTAGCTATTAAACTCGCGGAGATTGATAGGAAGATTGAAGCGGAAGAGCTTTGGATTCTCTTAAAAAAAGATGGCTACCCCATTAGTATTGCATCGGTTTACCTTAATTTGGGTGTCTTGGTCGATGCCGGAATCTGTATTTCCGAACGTATCACACAGCGGCAGGCGCTATACTGTGTGCGGGCTATAGCTTGACCTCGCTGGGTGGCATACCATAGTAGCGCTTGAACGCATTGGTAAAACTAGCTTGGTGTTTGAAACCTACCAGATTACCAATTTCGTACATGTTGCCACGCTTCTCTTCCACGATCAGTCGGCGTGCCTCTACCATACGTTTACGCGTGATAAAATCGTAGATTGTCGTGCCAAAGTACTTTTTAAAACCAGTGCGCAATTTTGATTCGTTGAGTAAAGCTTTCTTTGCCAGCTCTTTTTGCGTAGGTGGGTTAACAAAATTCTGTTCCAACAATTCGCGCACACGGTCTAGCTTTTCAATATCTTCATCTTGCAAAACTTCTTTTTCGTCTTGCAAATACTGGCTAAACTGTTCCAGTTGATACATGATCAGTTCCAGGATACGCGCATCGGTAAACATGCGTTTTAAATGCCCATCCTGTTTGCACTCGCGGATGCCTTCGATGGCCTGACGCATCTCTGGTGTGACATACAAATCTTCATCGGTAAACGAGCTCGTGATACCTTTTTCCATTTCTCGCAGAAAATCCTCGTGCAGCGGCGAGGTGGTATCCACCAGATTCAGGTAATAATCTTTGGAAAGTACCACCAAAAAGTAGATGTACTCCATTTCAGCCCGTACTTCGTAAGATTCTTTCTGCGTCGGTAAGTAGCGTATATTGTGTCGGCTTCGCCCATAGCGTGGTTTGCTTTTATTTCCGGTTTTCTTTTCTTTACTAAATATAAATTGGCTGGCAATGGCATCTCCTACTATCTCGGTCTCGATTCGCACATTCTCGCTAAAGTTCATTTCGGCATACAATAAGAAAAGTCCGTTGGTAGAAAGCTGGTAGTTTTTCATATCTACCGGAGTTTGTTTGATATTGACTTGCCGTTCCGAAAGTCGGTGGTTAGACACAAACTTCGCTGGAAGTTCTTCCATAAAGAGGTATTCGTTGTGATTCTCTATTTTCGCTTTGATCAACATGGCAAGTTTTCTATAATACGCTGGAGGTTCTTAACCCTACAAATATATTATATTATTTATAAAGAATCTAAATAAGCAAATGATTATTTCAAAACCTTTTGGTTTTCTCCTGCGTTTCGTACTGTAATTTAAGCAGCAGGGTGCTTTTCTCGAAATACGTTACTGCTTCGAGCAGGTTGTCAAATGTTGCCTGCTGCAACTGGCGAAATAAGGTCTGTAAAAAATTCTCTACTAGCTGATAGCACCAACTTGCTAAGCCTTGGGGTAGCTCTACGCTGGGCACATAACGACCTTTACTGATCAACGCTTTGCGCAGGGCATTGCTGGTGTTTTCGATCAGCAACAAGCCCAAAGTGGGCGTCGCGCTTATTGCTGCAGCATCCATATCGTATTCTGGCAGTTTGCGAAGATTTTTAAGGGTATTTTTCGCAATTTCGAGAAAGGCACTTCGAATGAGGTCGGTGTCTTGTGTTTCCCAGGTAAAGATTTCCACTAGCTCATCCACACGCCGTGTCGCATGTGCAATCTGCATGTCCAATAGCCGAACTTCATGACTTAATAGCCCGTGCTGTCTAAGCCGATTTACTTCGCTTAGCTTGTTGGCAAGATCCTTACTGGTCTGAAAATAGGCTAATACGTTGTCATTCATCTTGCAATGTGCTGCTTCTCGTCATAGATGGCTTTGTTATGCCGTAAACTCGAAGCAAATATAATACTCTCACGTAAAAAAATGCAAGCTCTTCCTGAGCTACGATGCTGCTTTAAAATAGGTGTTATTGCCGGCCGAACCAAAATAAATAGCCGAAAAGTGATGTCTGGTTTCTGTTGTACCATCATGTTTTTGTTATTGAAAAGTTGTGTATAGAAATTTAGTTTCTTGATAATAAAACGATAAAGTGTGCAATTGACGTAAATGGGAATTATTCTCAACAATCGGGAATAAGTAGATTTTTTTTCAACGAAAGCTATAATTTTTTTATATTTGAACTTCGATTTAGATTAAATATAAATAATTAGACATTTTTGGCATGATAAAGCGTTTTTTATTCAGTGCGTTCTTGTTAGCTACCCTAGGCGGATATGCGCAAACAAGTACTTTATTAAATGGTGATTATTGGAAGAGCAACCCTGATCTTTCAGCTGTAAAGGCGGAGATCGCTAAAGGTAATAGTCCTTCGACACCTAATCCTGCATCTTTTGACCCGGTTACGATGGCAATACTCAATAAAGCGTCGAATGATGTTATCAAATATATGATTGAGCAGGAAGGTAATGGCGTACAAAAGAAAACACACCATAGCCGCAGTTATCTCCATTGGGCAGCATCAAGCGGCAACTTAGAATTAGTCGAGTATCTTATTGCCAAAGGTGCTGATGTAAAATATCAAGATAGCCACGGTGATGCTATTGCGGCCTATGCGGCGGCAGGCGGCAACCGTAATACGGCAGTTTTTGATGCCTTGTTTAAGGCGGGTGTAGATCCAAAACAGCGGTACGAAGGTGGTGCAACATTATTAATGTTAGCTGTCGCTGCAGACGAGGATCTGTCGATGACAAATTATTTTGTTGCTAAAGGTCTTTCTATCCAAGATAAGGATGATGCTGGAAGCACCGTAGCCGATTATGCTGTTAGACTTGGAAATAAGGCTATTGTCGAGCAACTCCTGAAAAAAGGTGTAAAGCTCAGCAACAATGCTTTGTTTTTTGCAACACAAGGTTCTCGTCAGTCGGTCAACGGTTTAGATACTTATAAATACCTGGTAGAAACACAAGGTTTAGATCCAAAAGCGACCAATAAAGATGGTGCAACGATCCTTCATCCGTTATTGCGCCGCCCCAATATGGAAGTCGTTAATTACTTCTTGGAAAAAGGAGTTGACGTGAAAAAGGCAGATAATGAAGGAAATACCCTATTAATGGTTGCTGCTGCTGGTCGTGATGCAAAGTTGCTGGAAACGCTGCTCGCCAAAGGGAGTAATGTTAATGCGCAAAATGAAAAAGGCGAATCGGCTTTGACAAGGGCGATTGCTAACGGTTCCACCGAAGGTGTTGCTTTTCTTTTGAAGAACGGAGCCGATGTAAGCGTGTTGGATAAAGACGGTAATAATTTAGCGTTTTACTGGTTTAATTCTTTTAGAGAAGCAGGCGCTGGCGGGCACGGTGGTCCAAGACAGGCTCCACAACCGCAAGGCGATGAGTTTGCCGATAAATTAGTATTGTTGAAAAGTGCGGGTTATGAAGTCACTGCACCACAGGGCGACGGCAGCTCATTATTTCACCTGGCTGTAGCCAAAGAAAATTTGAACCTGCTCAAGAAGGCCGCCGATCTTGGCGCAAATATCGATGCGCAGGATGCCGCAGGAACTACTGCTTTGCACAAAGCAGCGTTGATCGCTAAAGACGATACGTTGTTAAAAGCTTTGGTAGCTTTAGGTGCAAAAAAGGATTTGAAAACAGAATTTGATGAAACGGCGTACGATCTGGCCAAGGACAATGAATTTCTTGCAGAAAATAAGGTGTCAATAGATTTTTTAAAATAGGTAGATAAAACATGAATATATTTTTTAAGCTGCTTTTACTCGTTGTGTGCTGCTTCGCAGGTATCAACCATGGGTTTGGGCAGTCCAGTAAATACAAGTGCTTGATCCAGATGAACAGTTATGAAGGCGAGGGTGCTTACGTGATCATCTCGCTGATCAAGCCTAATGGAACTTACGATAAAACATTATCGGTACTAGGGCCGGATAAGCAATGGTATAATACGCTGAAAGAATGGTATAAATTTCAAGGAACTGCCAAAGAAAAACTGAGCGCTGTCACTGGTGCGTCGGTTGGCGGTGGTGATCGCGCCATGCGTACCATTAGCATTGAAGATGCCAAATTGAACAAAGGATATAAGATTCGTTTTGAGTCGGCCGTAGAAGAGCAAAAGTATCATATCCAGGATGTAGAAATTCCATTGACAAGTGAAGCCGTGACCGAGCGGGCAACTGGTAAAGGCTATATAAGGTTTGTGAAACTTAGTAAAGTACAGTAAAACGCATGACCTTATCCATTTGGAGGTATGCGCATCTTGCATTAGCTATGCTTTCCTCCTTATTTCTGCTGGTGCTTGCCGTTACAGGTATTTTACTGGCTATCGATGTTGCTGTAGAAAAGCAGCAGGATTACCGAGTAGCAAATTATAAGGAACTAAACCTTGCGCAGGTCGTGCCAGCCCTGCGTGAGGTTTATCCTGAAATTATTGAACTAGCTGTTGATTACAACGGCTTTGTGCGTTTAGAAGCGCTGGATGAAGATGGTAATACAGTGAGTGGTTACATCGATCCTAACGACGGTACTTTTCTTGGCGAAGTGCAACCCAAAAGTCAACTTATGCAATCGGTCACTACCCTGCATCGGTCATTGTTTTTGCATGAGACTGGGCGGATTGTGGTCGGTATTGTCTCTTTTCTGCTTTTTTTGATCACGGTAAGCGGCGTCGCATTGATTGCCAAACGCCAGCAAGGGTTGCGCCATTTTTTTGCTAAGGTAAACCGCGATTTCTTTTCGCAATATTTCCATGTTGTAACCGGTCGCTGGGCGCTTATCCCGATATTACTGATCTCTTTGACGGGAACTTACTTGTTTTTGGCGCGTACCGGCCTGGCAAAATTAACGCCTGTCTCGGAGTCTTTTGAAGAGGTGATGACAAATGATTCGGTAAAAGCTGCTGCAGATTTTGTGCTTTTCCAGGAAACGAAGCTTTCTGAAGTAGAAAGCCTGCAATTTCCGTTTATGGAAGACGACCCCGAAGAGTTTTACTTGTTAAAGCTTAAAGACCGTGAAGTGCAGGTCCATCAGTTGAACGGCGAGGTTTTGCAAGAAACCAAGTATCCGTACACGGTGCTTGCCGAGAAATTTAGCTTAGATTTACACACCGGGCGTACAAATGTCATTTGGGCACTGGTGCTTGCGCTGGCCTCTGCTAACATTCTTTTCTTTATTTACTCCGGCTTTGCCATCACGCTTAAGCGTACAAAAACGAAGGTGAAGAATAAATTTAAGCCTGAGCAAGCGGAGTTTGTCCTGCTCGTAGGATCAGAAAATGGCAGCACTTTATTTTTTGCCAATCAGGTGCATAAACAGCTTTTAGCCGATGGAAAGAAAGCATATTTGACGGAGCTAAATCGGTATCAACTTTTTCCGCAAGCCAAACATTTGCTGGTGTTCACCTCGACGTATGGCTTGGGCGATGCACCGACAAATGCGACTAAATTTACCGAGCGTCTTGCGCAGTTTCCGCAAAAACAAGCCTTGCTTTTTTCGGTTGTCGGATTTGGATCTAAAGCTTATGCCGACTTCTGTGGGTATGCAACGGCGGTGGACGGATTGCTGGCCAAACAGCCCTGGGCATCGCGCTTCTTAGCATTGCACACGGTCCATGATCGATCTGTCGAGGAATTTGCGAATTGGGCACATCGTTGGAGTGAGCAATCGCTGGTGGCATTAGCGACTGCGCCGGCGGTCTACCAGGAAAAAGTAGTCGGGTTAAAGAAGATGATGGTGGTAGAGAAGACAGCGGTCAGTGCAGATAATAGTACGTTTAAGCTGGTGCTCAAGCCCCTGTCCAAAACCGGTTTTCGGTCGGGCGACTTATTGGCCGTCTATCCGGCAAATGATCACCGCGAGCGTTTTTATTCCGTAGCCAATAATAGCGGTAAAGTACAGTTGATGGTGAAATTGCATCCAAATGGATTTGGCTCCGGTTATCTTTACAGTTTAGAAAAGGACGACGTTTTTTCAGCACGTGTGCTGCCTAACTCCGCTTTTCATTTTCCAAAAAAAGCAAGTGCCGTGGCGATGATTGCCAATGGTACGGGGATTGCGCCCTTTTTGGGGATGATTATGGAAAATAGCAAAGGTATTCCGCTGCGTCTCTATGCAGGGTTTCGTTTTCATAATAGTTTGACGAAACAATATGAAGCCTTTGCTGCCGAGCAGCGTGCTGCAGGGAATTTGCAGGGCTTTGATCTGGCATTTTCAAGAGAGGCAAAGCCTTGTTATGTTATGGATTTAATACGGCGTGATGCGGCAATCTTTGCGGATCTTTTGATGAACAATGGCGTGTTGATGATCTGCGGATCTTTGGCTATGCAGCAAGATGTAGAAGCCGTGTTAGATCATATTCTGGCAGAACGACAAGGTGCGAGCCTGTCGTTTTATAAAGCTAATAAGCAAGTATTAACCGATTGCTACTAGATGTAATGAGAGTTTGCAAGATCTACTACCGTTATTTGCTTTTGATTTTTTTAAGTATTTTGTTGCAGCATGGGCCGCAGGCGCAGGTTTTGCAAAAGCGATCGATGACGCTGATGGGCTCTCGTTTTCAGGTGACCATAATTGGCAGAGATAGTCTGGATGCGCAGCAAAAAATAGACGCCGTGCGGGCGGAAATTGTGCGGATAGAAAATTTGATTTCCGAATGGAACCCCGCTACGCAGATTTCCTTGGTCAATAAAAATGCAGGAATCAAACCGGTAAAGGTAGATCAGGAAGTATTGGCATTAACGCAGCGTGCACTGTATTTCTCCGAGCAATCGGCCGGAGCGTTTGATATCAGCATTGTAGCGATGGATAAGATTTGGCAATTTGATGGCCGTATGGATAGCATGCCTACTGCGGCAAGCATTCAGCGATCTGTAGCGCAAGTGGGGTATCGGGATATTGAGATAGATACGACGAACAGCACGATTTTTTTAAAACGACCGGGTATGGAGATCGGTTTTGGTTCTATCGGGAAAGGCTATGCGGCTGATCGAGCGCGTGCGTTGATGCTGGCTATGGGGGTTCAAGGCGGTATTGTGGATGCTTCGGGCGATATCGCAAGCTGGGGTCGACAGCTTAGTGGAAAACCTTGGTTGATCGGTATCCGTAATCCGTTTAAACTGTCAAAAGCAGCGGCGGTGTTACGTTTTGAAAACGGAGCGGTAGTCACATCGGGCAGTTACGAGAAGTATGCAGAGATCGATGGCAAGCGTTTTTCGCACATTATTAATCCAAAAACCGGCTACCCGGCCACGGGCTTGATTAGCGTAACAATTTGTGGCCCATCGGCAGAATTTGCCAATGGTTTGAGTACGTCCATTATGGTTTTGGGTGTCAAAGAAGGAAAAAAAATGCTCAAAAAATTTCCGCAATATAGCGGATTGTTTATTACTGATAGTGGGAATGTGATCACAGTGGGTGTCTTACCCAAATAAAAATTTAAATTTCTCTATTTTCTATACTGTTTCGAGCGTAGCCGAAACATCGCTCAAACAGTCCTTCCTGCGAGCCTTATCCTTAATTGTAGCTAACCTGTCGCACGCAGCGTATATTTCTGCCTTCTGCCTTACTTTCTGCAGCATAGTTGATGTTTCCCCAGGAAAACCAAAACGCAGCAGTACTATATGATGAGGTAAAAGCCGTAGCCTGATTGTTATTGACCGGAGTCGATGACCAATAGTGGCATCCCCCAGACCCGATGGTTGCAATACCTGAAGGTACGGCTGATAGCGTGCCGCTAGTGTTGCGGTAGCCACCAAAAGCAATAAACAAATTATTTACGTCGTAGGCCTCGTTCGGACTGTCATTTTGTAAATTCCAAATGTAGGCAAATTGCGCTCCCCAAAGAAAAAAGGCTTGATGCGCGCGCTCGTCGGGCGTTGTGCCTAACGATTGCCATTCTTGACTTGTAGGCATGCGCCAGGTGCCGTTGGGATAGATCAATGTACAAGGGTCGGTGTTACCTGAAGCGGCCGTTGGCGTAGCCGACATCCAATTCCAGTAATCGGTATCTCTATCCGCAGATCGCGATCCGCCGGGGCTTGTTTTAAGGCGATACGGATCTGCGCTATTGCTGTTGTATGTTAAATTTGTTCGTGCCCAAAGGATATTACGCACGCGTACAGGTTGTTCGACCATTCCGAGTATAAGTTCATAGGTCGCACCGATGCGTGGAGAATAGGCATTGCTGTAAGAAGCGGTCTTTGGCGATGTGTCTGAGCGTATGCTGTTGTCATCGCGAGAAATATCTAGTTGATTTGTTCGGACTTTAAGATTGTTTGCGGTAATGGGATCGGTGTCTAACGTGTAAAAGTCCGCATACTTTGTGGTGCCGGCAGGCGTATTTGGCACATTGCTCATTTGCGCGTTTAACACGACGGTATTAGGGTAGCGTTCGACGCTGCTAAATGCTGCTGTCCGGATATCGAGATCGCCCATTGTGATTAAACCCGTGTTGTTTGCATTTTTCATCAGCGAAAGGCTTGTATTGCCAGTAACGCTACCAAATAATCCACGCACATCCAATTTCACGCGATATCGTGCGGTCAGTCGTCGAAATACAATTTGTAGGTAGTTGTCGCCATCTACGGTACTGATATTTCCGGAAGCATAAAGGACATCTTTGTTAACCAGGCCAGCTTTAGCCACTATTCCAGCGGCGTTCATATCTGGTACTTGTGCATTCGTTTCATTGACAGAAAGCGCATACCACGTGTAGTTGCGATGGCCATCTACCCGTATTTCAGGATTGGTTCCGGCTGTAGCCACCTGGTTGACTACGAGTGTGTTATCCTGATTAAATATAATGATTCTATAGCGTATACCGCTGTTCATCGGCGCGGTTGACGCTCGTGGTGCTACGCTGCTACGTGCGCCGTTTACAGCGTTGTTGCTGGTTGCGGCAGGAGAAACGCGGTTTTCTTCGGAGATCAGCGCTGCGCTGGTAAACACATCTACGTTTTCAAGTGATTGCAGCGTTTGCATAGGGTTGGGCGTTGCCGTTTCCGGGCGCACGTTGCTTTGGATAATCTGACTCCCGTTTGCTCGAAAAGTAGCCATGCTATTAACGACTATTTCATCAATTCCGGTTACATTAAAATTTAAGATCGCACCATTTTCTGTGGGTAAAATTTCATCTACCGTCGATTTGCAGCTGGTATACAGGCAGAGACTAATACCCGTTATAAAGCATAGCAATAGGTTTGGACTGTTATGCATACTGCGCTGTTTTGGTAGCGCAAATATTATTTCATGTAAGGGCATATGAATACGTTTGAAGATTTTACCTACCGTCTGTGCTCCACCATAATTTTTAAATGTCTAAGTATTTACTGTCGCGACCAGCTTCGTCCCAACTTTCTATTTCTGGGGTAAACGGAGTGCTCGTTTTGCCCGGATGTAATAAAGACGAACCAGCGGCAACACAATTTTCGCAGAATATGATTTGCATGTGGATTCTTGGTTGCGTATAGTTTCTTTTTAACGTACTTTTTTGTCCAAGTTGCATTGTTTATCTTTTTATGTGTTTTTCATACTTTTAATTGAAAACAAATATAGTTATATGTAATGTTTTCATTACCTTAATTGAACGTTCGATATATTTTTTTGTAGCTAAATAGCTACAAATATTATGCTACTGGGCTAGGTTACTTTTATTTTACTAGTTGTAATTATCTTATAATCAGTTTTATGTTTGTTGATTCTGTAGTTTGTTTATGAGGCTGTAATACGTAAATAGTTAGCTAAACATCCTTTCTTTTTAATAGGATTATTCATTAATTTCTGTCGTTAAATTTCTGTTTTTATTTTTTTCTGTTCTTTATGCTTAATTTTTAAAAATTTAGGTTTGTTTTTCGATGCTTGTTATTTAATTGGTGTGGTGTGGGTGCACATCCATAACAGCGCTTCTGTAGAATTTCGAATAAAAGTTGCAATATTTTCAAACATTTTTTTGTTTTTCTGATTTTTATTTAGGTCATGTCGCTCCAACGGTGGTTGCAGCGTGTGCGTTTTAAATACACGATAATATGCTGATTAAAGGAAAGATTTCCGTTCTCGATTTTTTAAAAACGATTAAATATGACTTGATCGCGATAACGGTATTTAGTGTGATGGTATGGTTTATTTCCACACGGCATTATTTTGCTTCGCTCGTCATCCCGCTACCGCTAAATGCTATCGTCGGGACAGCTATTTCGCTGTTGCTCGCTTTTCGGACTGGGCAGGCATATGATCGTTGGTGGGAAGCACGGATCGTGTGGGGAGCGATTGTTAATGATTCGCGGACGCTCATTCGTCAGTTGAAAACATTTCTGCCGCGCGAGGAAGAACAGGCTGTGCGCATTTTTTTAGAGCGACAAGTTATCTGGAATTATGCGCTGAGTGAATCGTTACGTGTATTGCCTTTCTCTGTCGATGTACGAAAATATTTGGACGCGCATCATATTACCGATACCAATGTGCCCAATGCGCTGCTGTTGTCGCACGGGCTGCAACTAAAAGGATTGGCCGAAGACGGTAAGCTTACGGAATTTAGGCAGGTGCAGTTGGACAGTACATTAACCAAGCTTTGTGATTCAATGGGCCGCTGTGAACGCATCAAAAACACGGTATTTCCGGTATCTTATAGTGCACTTATTCATTTTTTGATCTATCTGTTTACCCTGCTTTTGCCTTTTAGTTTGGATGATACGTATCCCTTTGTAAAAGCACTGCTTACGGCGGGTATCCCGACCATCTTTATCATTATTGAGCGCACAGCTATATTAATGCAAGATCCGTTTGAAAACGGACCGATGGATACGCCGATGACAAACATCAGTCGAAACATCGAGTTTGTGCTTCGGCAGCAGGTGGGTGATGACGTGGAAAAGCCAGCACCCGTAGATCCTGATTTTTATTATGTTTTGTAAAAAGCTATTTTCGACATTTTAAAATACGATGTTGCCTTGATGCAGCAAGCCCGTTACCGGTGCTATGCGTGAGACAGCCTCTGCCGAGCAGCTGGCATTAAGCAAGACCATATCAGCGGCATGGCCGACTTTAGGCCACTGCTGTTGGCCGTTATCGTCCAATGGCAGAATGTTTCGTGTGGCCAATTTCAAACTTCTGGATAAAGCATGCTCGGTAACATATCCATAAAGTTGCGCCATCAGATTTGCTTTTTGCAATACACTTCCGGAGCCAAAAGTATTCCAATGGTCAATAATGCTGTCGTTTCCGGTCAACACCTCAACACCGTATTGATACAAGGTCGGAAGAGGCATGATGGTTCGACCAAATGGAATGGTGGATGCAATACCAATTTTTGCTTCGGTCAGGCTTTCTGCAATGTGCGCTAATGGCGCTTCGTCTAAATGGGCAAGCACAAACGCGTGACTCACATAGGTTTTGCCTTGCAATACAGGGTTTTCCAGCACTTTTTTGATGAGGTATTCTATCGTTTTTCTTCCCGAATCGCCACTTTCATGCAGGTGTATATCGATACCTTTAGCATGATCTAGCGCGAGTTGTACCGTAAAATCTATCGATCGCTCGATGCTGCCGTCGATGCTATAAGGATCGAGCCCTCCGATAAAGTCGATATCCATGGCTGCTGCTTCCTTCATCCAAGGGCGAGTATCGGTATAAAATAAGCCGTGTTGCGGAAAAGCGACCAGTTCCGCGTGGAAACCTTGCTTTTTCTGTTCGAGAGCGCGGTGTAGATTTTTTAAGGAATCAAGCTTCGATGTCGGCTCGATATTGACATGACTTCGCGCGTAGCTGCTGCCGTGAGCTTGTAGCAGCTCTACCAATTTGCCCGCGCGCTCGCTGGTGCTTTGGAGCATCTCCGGCAATATATCCTGTTCCAGTGCGATCATGCCTTTTACACCTCCTTTACGTTGGCGCACAGCCTGCCATGCAGCGCCATAAAAAGTTTTGTCGAGGTGGATGTGCATATCATGGAAAGCAGGCAGGGCCAAAGCGCCTTTTGCATCGTGGGCATGTGCTTCAGGTTCGTTGCTGGATATAGCGCTGATTTTGCCGTTGGCGATCGTCAATGTAAACAGATCAGTTTTGGTGGCGATGACCTCGTCGTTTTCATAGATAAATCCTGTTTCCAGGCGTACATTTTTAATGCGGTAGGGTGAAGTGCTGCTTTTTTCCATAACGGTGCCGGCGGCGCGTAGTGGGGATTGGCTGGCCACGATGCCAGCTACGACTAAGCTGCTCTGCTTGATGAAATCTTTTCGGGTCAATATATTGTTTGTCTCCATGATACGAGCTGTTAAATGTTCCGTTGCAAACTTACCGATCTAATCGTGCGCTATTGTGTAGCAATTATCTCTTTGCTTGTATGGTTTATCACTCCACTCGGAATATTCCTAATAAACAGATGAGCTCGCTGAGGTCAAAACCGCCAAGTTATCGCTTTGCAAAATCGTGAAAGCGAGCGTCAAGAAGCGCTCTGCGGATAACGTCATCAAGGTTTCATCAAGCGATGGAAAACAAGCAATTGACAAGCAATTGACGCAGGATGTGCGATGGGAAGGCATGAGAAATTGTTATAAAAAAATGGTAAAAAGATTTTTTATAACAATTTCTAGCCTGGGCGTCAATTGGCTTGTGAGCGAAGGCTACGTGCGACAATTCGCCTCGATGAAACAAGGACTTTTTTGAATACTTTTTGTGTCCAGACAAAAAGTATTGCCCTGTCCCGGC
>JAAIGF010043688.1_pt1 | contig 42441 bp, 39 predicted proteins | sample 6487441 | NCBI WGS metagenome assembly JAAIGF01 (sample SAMN13974129, study PRJNA590717) | phyllosphere metagenome | biome: pepper field; feature: multiple bacterial spot infested pepper fields; material: pepper leaves; isolation source: leaves from pepper fields | host: Capsicum annuum ...
AGCGAATTCTGCTTGCTGATGCCCACGCGTTCGGCGAACAGGCGCATCGCCGCCGGCGTATAACCGCGGCGACGCAGTCCCTGCAGGGTCGGCATGCGCGGATCGTCCCAGCCATCCACCAGCTGTTCGGTGACCAGCGCCATCAGCTTGCGCTTGCTCATCACCGTGTAGTTGATGTTCAGGCGCGAAAACTCGATCTGACGCGGTTTGCCAGCTTCACGTGGCAGGCCGGCATCGACCAGCGGCTGGGTCAGCGCATCGTCATGGGTGAAATCGACGTTGTCCACGCACCAGTCGTACAGCGGACGATGATCCTCGAACTCCAGCGTGCACAGCGAATGGGTGATGCCTTCCAGGGAATCGCCGAGTGCGTGCGCGAAGTCGTACATCGGATAGATCGGCCACGCGTTGCCGGTGTTCTGGTGTTCGACGTGCTTGATGCGGTACAGGGCCGGATCGCGCAGGTTGATGTTGCCGCTGGCCATGTCGATCTTCGCGCGCAGCGTACGTGCGCCATCGGCGAACTCGCCGGCACGCATGCGGCGGAACAGGTCCAGGTTCTCTTCCACGCTGCGCTCGCGCCACGGCGACGGGCGGCCTGGTTCGGTCAGGGTGCCGCGGTATTCGCGGACCTGTTCGGCGTTGAGGTCGCACACGTAGGCCTTGCCGTCGCGGATGAGCTTTTCGGCAGCCAGGTAATAGGCCTGGAAATAGTCCGAGGCGTGGCGCAGTTCGTTCCAGTCAAAGCCCAGCCAACGCACGTCGTCCTGGATGGCGGCGACGTATTCCGGATCTTCCCTGGCCGGATTGGTATCGTCGAAGCGCAGGTTGCAGACACCGTTGAACTCGCCGGCAATGCCGAAGTTCAGGCAGATCGACTTGGCATGACCGATGTGCAGGTAGCCGTTGGGCTCGGGCGGGAAGCGGGTCTTGATCGCCTGGTGCTTCCCACTGGCCAGGTCTTCGCGCACGATCTGGCGGACGAAATCACGCTTCTCGGGGCTTTCGGCGGGGGTCTCGGGGCGGGCGGAGGTGTGCTCTGACATGGTGCGACGGCAGTGGGAGACAGAAAGACCGCCAGTCTAGCGTGTACGGGGCAGGCCTGCCCGGCGGTGCGGGTAGGGCAACCTCACCACCACCATTCATCCGGCGGGCGTATGCTGGACGCCAGATCCGAGGAGCCGCCCATGCACATCGTGTACAAGGCCGACAATCTGTTCGACGCCCATCTGGTCCGGCATGCGCTGGAAGATGCCGGCATCCCCGCCTTCGTGTTCGGCGAATCATTGCTGGGGGGCATGGGCGAGCTGCCGCTGTTCGGGGTGTTGAGGGTGGGTGTGCCGGATGCGGCGCGGCCGCAGGCGGAAGACATCGTCGCCGCACTGCACTTGGGCCAGGCGTCGGACGACCCCATCTCCGATGCAGACGAATGGGCCGGACAGCCGGCGTAGGAGCACAGCATGTTGGGAATTGGCCAAGGCATCCTCGGCATCGGCGCTTTCAAGCAGCGCCTGCCGCGTCCGGAAGAAGCGCTGCCCGGGCGCGATCAGCCCTTGCCGCTGCACAGCAACCAGCACTTCGTGAACAGTCAGCCACTGAAGGACCGCTTCGCGGGTTTCGAACAGATCCGCTTCGCGCTGGGCTGCTTCTGGGGTGCCGAACGCCTGTTCTGGACCTTGCCGGGGGTGCGCAGCACCTCGGTGGGGTACGCCGGTGGCGTCACGCCCAACCCGACCTATGAGGAAGTGTGTTCGGGGATGACCGGGCATACCGAAGTCGTGCAGGTGGTATACGACCCGGCGCTGGTGAGCGTGGAACAGCTGCTGCAGGTGTTCTGGGAAAGCCATGATCCCACCCAGGGCATGCGCCAGGGCAACGACACCGGCACCCAGTACCGCTCGGCCATCCACGTTACCGACGAGGCGCAATACGCCGCCGCGCTGGCCAGCCGTGAGGCCTACCAGGCTCAGCTGGACGCGGCCGGCTACGGGCCGATCACCACCGAGATCGTGTACCCGGCCCCGGAGTACTACTACGCCGAGGACTACCACCAGCAGTACCTGGCGAAGAACCCGAACGGCTACTGCGGCATCGGCGGCACCGGGGTGAGCTGCCCGATCGGGCTGGATGTGGAGGCGCCGCGCTGACGCGCGGTGGTCCGCCTGCGGCGGGCTGAGAGCAACTGCCAAAGCCAAAGCGGCTCTGGGTTGCTGATGGTTTGGCGGGACGGGGGCGGCTGGCAGGACACGCCGTAAACCCCGCTCCGCGGTCCGGCCCAGCCGCTGGCGGCTGCGCGTTCGGGCGCTTGCGAAGCAGTGCTTCGCAAGCAAAGCGCCCTCACCCATGGGGGCTCGATGGCGCCATCCATGGCGCCAACGGTCCTGCCAGCCGCCCCCGTCCCACCTTCGACAGTTTCCCGGTGACGGTGGGCAATAGCAGTGGGTTACTGACGAACTGCTTTCTGTAGAAGCGGAAGGCAGCGGCAGGAGCCGCTGCCAACGTCGCTCGCGACGGCGCGGAGGGTGCCGGTCACGACGACCGGCATAGCCATGCTCCGCTCCAAGCAAGCGAAGCGCGCGACCCGCTGTTGCTCTTCTTTCTTTCATCCGTGGCGGGCGGCCACAGGAAACTGTCGAAGGCAGGGTGGGTAGGCCGTGCAGGGGCGTGAGCCGCATGGATGCGGCGACCGAGCTTACATGGACGTACTTGCAGCGTCCCCTGCACGGCCTACCCACCCTGCCAACCGCATGACCCGCTCTTGGCGACCAAGCCCCCGCCACGAGGGGCTCAGCCGTTGGCCGAAATCCTCACAGTTCCGAACGAATGCGCTCGCGCAGCGCCTGCAGATCCCTGGCAAACGCATCGATACCGGTCGCCAGCTTCTCGGTGGCCATCGGATCGGCCGCCAGATCCGATGCGAACTTCGCCGCATCGATCGCGGTCAGCGCCACGCCGTCGGCGGCACCGGCCACCAGCCTGCGCGGCAGTTCGCCGTGTTCGGCCTCCAGCTCTTCCAGCAGCTCCGGTGAAATGGTCAGGCGGTCGCAACCGGCCAGCGCCTCGATCTGCGCCGTCGAACGGAACGAAGCGCCCATCACCACCGTCGGCGAACCGCGGCGCTTGAACTCCTCGTATACCCCGCGCACGAACTGCACGCCGGGATCTTCTTCGATGCTGGCGGGCGCCTGGCCGCTGGCGACATACCAGTCCAGGATGCGGCCGACGAACGGTGAAATGAGGAACGCGCCGGCTTCGCTGCAGGCCAGTGCCTGGGTGCGGTTGAAGATCAGCGTCAGGTTGCAGTCGATGCCTTCGGCCTGCAGCACGCGTGCTGCTTCCACGCCTTCCCAGGTGGCAGCGATCTTGATCAGCACCTTTTCACGCGGTACCCCCGCATCGGCGTACATCTGGATGAACTGGCGGGCCTTGGCCACCGTGGCGGCGGTGTCATGGGCCAGGTCGGCATCCACCTCGGTGGATACGCGGCCCGGCACCAGCGTGCTGAGCAGGCTGCCCACGCCGATGGTCAGGCGGTCGGCTACAGCGTTGACCACGGTTTCGCGGTCGCCAGCCTGCTGGCGGCCCCAGGTCAGTTCGCGCTCGATCAGGTCGGCATAGACCGGCAGGTCCAGCGCCTTGCGCACCAGGGTGGGGTTGGTGGTGCAGTCCACGGGCTTCAGGCGCTGGATCGCCTCGTAGTCGCCGGTATCGGCCACCACCACGGACAGTTCGCGCAGCTGGGACAGTTTGGAGGGGGGGGTGCTCATTGCAGCTCCATTGTGGCGTGGCGCGCAGGCTGCGCGGCCAGGGTTCACGGAACGCGCGATCAGGCGCGGGCGTTGTGGACCGCGCTGACGCGCAGCTTCAGCCTGCGGCCGCCGGGGGCGTCCCAGTCTATGCTCTGGCCGACCGACAGGCCCAGCAGGGCGCTGCCCACGGGTGCCAGCACCGATACGCGGCCCTGGTCGACATCCGCTTCGCGTGGGAATACGAGGGTCAGCACGTGCTTTTCGCCGGTGACTTCGTCTTCGCATTCCACCCGCGAATGCATCATCACGATGCCCTCGGGAATCTGGTCCGGCGCCAGCACGGTGGCCCGGTTGAGTTCGTCGGCCAGCGCGTTCGCTGCCGGGGTCCTGCTTACAGCGGGAGATTCGAGCATGGCGTCCAGGCGATCCATGTCGTGGCTTGAAACAATGATGGACGGCGGCAAGCCGCTGGAGGTGGTCATCTGAAGAGTCCTTGGGTTGGGGCCATGCAAAAGGCGGCGCCAGATGGCACCGCCTGCTTCTATTGTGGGGACAAACCGCGCCGGAATCGAGTCGCCCCGCAGCATGCGGCGGCGGGGCGTTGGGCTGCAGCTCAGCCGGTGGCGCCCAGCGCGCCGCTGGTTGCCGGGCCCGACGGCGGCAGGATGGCGTCTTCCCGCGTGAAAAGCGCGTCGGGCAGGCGCTTGAACTGCTCGGCCAGCTGCAGCAGGAAACCCCCCATGGCCGAACTGCGACGCCATGCCATGGCAATGCGGCGGCTTGGCCGTCCTTCACCCACCAGGTCCAGCAGGCGGATGTTTTCCGAACGGGGCACCGGTGGCTTCACCGAGAGGGTCGGCATCAATGTCATGCCGACATCGGCGGCTACCATCTGCCGCAGCGTTTCCAGGCTGGTGGCGCGGAACTCGGACTTCTCGTTCGCACCGAACAGGCGGCACACCTCCAGCGCCTGGTCGCGCAGGCAGTGCCCGTCTTCCAGCAGCAGCAGCCGCTGCGCGGACAGCTCCTGCACATCCAGATGCTGGCGGGCGGCCAGCGGATTCTGCCCGGAAACCGCCAGCAGGAACGGCTCCTCGAACAGGAACTCGGCGTGCAGCTGATCGTCCACGATCGGAAGCGCCAGCAGTGCGGCGTCCAGCCTGCCCTCGCGCAGCCGGGCCAGCAGCACATCGCTCTTTTCTTCCACCAGCAGCAGTTCCAGGTGGGGGAACCGCTCGCGGATGCGTGGGATCACATGGGGCAACAGGTAAGGCCCCAAGGTAGGGAAGATGCCCAGCCGCACCGTCCCCGCTTCCGGGTCGCGGCTGCGGCGGGCAGCTTCCTTCATCTGTTCCACTTCAGCCACGATCACGCGCGCACGCGCTGCCGCATCCTGCCCGGCGGGCGTCAACATCACTTTGCGCGGTGCTCGTTCCACCAGGGGCAGTCCCAGCTCTTCTTCCAGCTTGCGTATCTGGGTGGAGAGCGTGGGCTGGCTGACGAAGCAGGCGGCGGCGGCCTTGCCGAAGTGTCGATGTTCGGCCAAGGCCACCAGGTACTTCAGATCACGTAGGTTCATCCTGCGACCTCAATGGGTAATGGACCGGGTGACGGCGTGGCTTACCCAGCGGACAAGAGATGTTCCCGAGGATCCGGGAACCTGTGTCAGGCAGCTTCGGCGACAGCGCCGCTGCTCTTGGTCACGGACGAGCGGATCAGGTGGTCGAAAGCACTCAATGCGGCCGTCGACCCGGCGCCCATGGCGATGATGATCTGCTTGTACGGTACGGTCGTGCAATCGCCGGCTGCAAACACGCCGGGGAGATTGGTCTGGCCACGATCATCGACGACGATTTCACCGCGCGGCGACAGGGTGATGGCGTCAGCCAGCCACTCGGTATTGGGCAGCAGTCCTATCTGTACGAAAACACCTTCCAGTTCCAGGCGATGCGAATCGCCACCGACGCGGTCGGTGTAGACCAGTCCGGTCACTTTCTGGCCATCGCCCAGCACCTCGGTGGTCTGCGCGCTGGTCAGCACGGTCACGTTGGCCAGGCTGCGCAGCTTCTTCTGCAGCACGTCGTCGGCGCGTAGCGCAGCATCGAATTCGATCAGCGTGACATGCGCCACCAGTCCGGCCAGGTCGATGGCCGCTTCCACGCCGGAGTTGCCACCGCCCACCACCGCTACGCGCTTGCCCTTGAACAGCGGGCCATCGCAGTGCGGGCAGTACGCCACGCCCCTGTTGCGGTACTGGTCTTCGCCGGGCACGTTCATCTGCCGCCAGCGTGCGCCGGTGGACAGGATGACCGAGCGCGATTTCAGCACCGCGCCGTTCTCCAGCCGCACCTGCACCAGGCCATCCTGGCCGGCCGGCACCAGGCCGGTCGCGCGCTGCAGGTTCATGATGTCCACGTCGTATTCGCGCACATGCTGTTCGAGCGCCGTCGCCAGCTTCGGACCTTCGGTTTCCTTCACCGAGATGAAGTTTTCGATTGCCATGGTATCCAGCACCTGGCCACCGAAACGTTCGGCTGCGACGCCGGTGCGGATGCCCTTGCGCGCGGCATAGATGGCCGCAGCGGCACCGGCAGGGCCGCCGCCGACCACCAGCACGTCGAAGGCGTCCCTGGCGGCGATCTTCTCGGCATCGCGTTTGCTGGCGTTGCTGTCCAGCCTGGCCACGATCTGCTCCAGGGTCATGCGGCCCTGGTCGAACAGTTCACCGTTGAGATACACGGTCGGTACGGACATGATCTGGCGCTGCTCGACCTCGTCCTGGAACAACGCACCGTCGATGGCCACGTGCTGGATGCGCGGGTTGAGCACGGCCGCCAGGTTCAGCGCCTGCACGACATCCGGGCAGTTCTGGCACGACAGCGAGAAGTAGGTTTCGAACTTGTACTCGCCTTCCAGGTTCTGCACCTGCTCGATCAGCTCCGCAGTGGCCTTGGAGGGGTGCCCACCCACCTGCAGCAGCGCCAGCACCAGCGAGGTGAACTCGTGGCCCATCGGCAGGCCGGCGAAGGTGAGGTGGATGTCCTGGCCCGGGGTGCCCAGGTCGAAGGACGGCACACGGCCGCTGCCATCGCGCAGCACCTCCAGGCTGATCTGGTCGGACAGGCTGTCCAGGGTCTGCAGCAGTTCCAGCATTTCCTGCGAGCGTGCGCCGTCGTCGGCGTGCGCGGTGATCTGGATCGGGCGCGTCACGCGCTCCAGGTACGTCTTCAGCTGCGACTGCAGATTGGCATCCAACATGGTCATCTCCTGGGCAGGTTCCCGGAACACGGGCAAACAGGGGGCGTGGCGCCACTACCGAGCGTAGCGGACCAACGGGGGGTAGGGGTGAACCCAAGGCGGCCGGGCGGGGACCTGCTGGCTGGCAGACGCTGGCTGGCGTGACCGGCTTGGGTTCACCCCCACGCCCGCAGGGGCGGGCATGGGAGTGGGGCGCGCCGCCGCGTGCGGCGGCGGCACATCCCGGGTTGCGTCAGATCTTGCCGACCAGGTCCAGCGACGGTGCAAGGGTCTTTTCGCCTTCCTTCCACTTGGCCGGGCACACTTCGCCCGGGTGGGCGGCCACGTACTGGGCGGCCTTGACCTTGCGCAGCAGTTCCTTGGCATCGCGGCCGATGCCTTCGGCGGTGATTTCCACCGACTGGATGATGCCGGCCGGATCGATGATGAAGGTGCCGCGGTCAGCCAGGCCGGCCGGACGCAGCACATCGAAGTTCTTCGAAATCACGTGGGTCGGATCGCCGATCATGGCGTACTTGATCTTGCCGATCGCGTCGGAGGTGTCGTGCCACGCCTTGTGCGAGAAGTGCGTATCGGTGGACACCGAATACACCTCCACGCCCATCTTCTGGAACTCGGCGTAGTTGTCGGCCAGGTCTTCCAGCTCGGTCGGGCATACGAAGGTGAAGTCGGCCGGGTAGAACACCACCACGGACCACTTGCCCTTCAGGTTGGCATCGGAAACCTTGGTGAACTCGCCGTTCTGGTAGGCGTCGGCTTCGAACGGCAGGATTTCGGTGTTGATCACGGACATGGATTTTCCTCTTTGGTGAAGGGGCGGGTGAATCGACAGGGACTAGATTACCTACTCCGCATTGATAAGGACAATCCATTAATTGCATCTATTTAATAGGCGTTGACTATTGGTAAGGCGCACGCCGCGGGTAGGGTGTCTCGGTCACCATGGGCGAAAGCTTAGTCTCGCAACGGATCTGCGGAAACGGCGGGCGCGTCGTGTGATAGTCATCCTTTATCCGACGAGCCTATCCAGTCTGAACACTCCAGCAGCGGATGATGCCTGCCAGCGGCGCGCTGATCCCCCATGACGCTGCAGACGCCACTATCGGCTGACGGAACTCAAGTCTCCACGCCATCTGCGACGCATCACTTCGGCTAAGCTGCCCGGCCCTGCCGCCGGTAAGCCACATGAGCGCCGCCCCCGACCTTTCCCTGCGCGATGCCCTGGCTGCTGCTGTTGGCCGCCTGCCCGGCGACGAAGCCAGGCACGAAGCCGAGCGCCTGCTTCTGCATGTGCTGCAGCAGCCGCGCAGCTGGTTGTTCGCGCACGCCACCGACGCCTTGCCGGCGGCGCAGTGGCGGGCATTCAACGCTCTGCTGGAACGCCGTGCCGCAGGCGAACCGGTCGCCTACATCACCGGTCGCCGTGGTTTCTGGACGCTGGATCTGGAGGTCGACAAAGCCACATTGATTCCGCGACCGGAAACCGAACTGCTGGTGGAGCTGGCGCTGCAGCGTCTGCCCACCGACATGCCACTGCAGCTGGCCGACCTGGGCACCGGCAGCGGTGCGATCGCACTGGCGCTTGCAAGCGAGCGCCCGCAGGCACAAGTGCTGGCGACCGATTTCAGTGCCGATGCGCTTGCCCTCGCCCGTCGCAATGCCTTCCACCATACGCTGCGCAACGTGTCCTTCGCCCATGGGCGGTGGTACGCGCCGCTGGCTGGCCGGCAGTTCCATCTCATCGCCAGCAATCCGCCGTACATCGCCGCTGGCGATCCCCATCTGCGACAGGGCGACCTGCGCTTCGAGCCGGCTACCGCGCTGGCCTCGGGGGCCGATGGTCTGGACGACATCCGCCAGATTGCCGACGGTGCCGCCGCGCATCTGTTGCCGGGCGGCTGGCTGCTGCTGGAACATGGCTGGGACCAGGGCCAGGCCATCGGCGCGCTGCTGCGGCAGGCCGGACTGCATGACGTGGAAACCGTTGCGGACCTGGAACAACGCGATCGGGTAACGCTGGGCCGACGCCCATCCTAGAATGGGGGTTCTCCTGCCACGGCAGGGCACCACCATGGAGCCGCACGCATGCGCACGCTGTACCCCGAGATCGCCCCGTACGACCACGGCACGCTGAAGGTCGACGACCGCCACACCCTGTACTTTGAACAGTGCGGCAACCCCGAGGGCAAGCCTGTGGTGCTGCTGCATGGCGGCCCGGGGGGCGGCTGCACCGACAAGATGCGCCGTTTCCACGACCCGGCGAAGTACCGCATCATCCTGTTCGACCAGCGCGGCTCCGGGCGCTCCACGCCGCATGCCGACCTGATGGACAACACCACGTGGGACCTGGTGGCCGACATCGAAAAGCTGCGCACGCACCTGGGGACGGCCAGGTGGCAGGTATTCGGTGGCAGCTGGGGTTCCACCCTGGCGCTGGCCTACGCGCAGTCGCACCCGGACAAGGTGACCGAGCTGGTGCTGCGCGGCATCTTCATGCTGCGTCGCTGGGAACTGGAATGGTTCTACCAGGAAGGCGCCAACCGCCTGTTCCCGGATGCCTGGGAGCATTACCTCAAGCCGATTCCGGAAGTCGAGCGGCATGATCTGATCTCCGCCTTCCATCGCCGCCTTACCAGCGATGACGAAGCCACGCGTCTGGCAGCCGCGCGGGCGTGGAGTGTGTGGGAAGGCGCGACCAGCTTCCTGCACGTGGACGATGATTTCGTGAACAGCCACGAGGATCCGCAGTTCGCGTTGGCCTTCGCGCGCATCGAAAACCACTATTTCGTCAACGGCGGCTTCTTCGACGTGGAAGACCAGCTGCTGCGCGACGCGCACCGCATCGCCGATATTCCCGGCGTCATCGTGCATGGTCGATATGACGTGGTCTGTCCGCTGGCCAATGCCTGGGATCTGGCGAAGGTCTGGCCGAAAGCGAAGCTGGAGATCACTCCGGCATCGGGCCACTCGGCCTTCGAAGCAGAAAACGTCGACGCCCTGGTACGAGCCACCGATTCCTTCGCCTGAGGGTCGACGGTGGATGACCCGTGTTGACCATGGGGCCGGTGGGTTACGCCCGGTGGTCTGGTGGGGAATGCCCAGTGGTCTGGCGGGTAATGCCCAGTGGTCTGGTGGGTGACGACCGTTGGTCGTCACGCTGTTCAAACCGGCTGCGGGTGGACTGGTGTGACGACCAACGGTCGTCACACACCGGGCCGGGCAGTCACCCGCCAGGCCGGATGGTCAATCGCGCGGGGTACCGTCCAGGTGATGTTCGATCATCCACAGGCCGGCCCAGAGTTTGGCGTCCAGCTCGTAGCCTTCGCCCATTTTCCGCACCAGCCACGCCGCCGCCCGTGCGCGCGGCACTTCGTGCACGGTGATGTCCTCGCTGTCGTCGCCGCCGCCTGTGCCGATGCGACGCAGGCCCGTGGCCCGCACGAAGGCGATCTTCTCACTGCTCGCGCCCGATGACGTCGGGCCGATCATCAGCACTTCCGCGTGCTCGGCGGTCCAGCCCGTCTCTTCCTCCAGCTCGCGCACCGCCGATACTTCGATCGATTCGCCGGCGTGGATATCTCCCACCAGCCCGGCCGGCATCTCGATGGTCCTGGCCTGCAGCGGCACGCGGAACTGCTCAACGAACAGGATGGTGTCCTCGGGCGTGACGGCGATGATGATCGCCGCCAGCCCACCGGCATGCGTGCGCTCGCTGTATTCCCAGGTGCCGCGCACCACCATGCGCTGGTACTTGCCTTCGTAGACGACGCGGGGGACTTCGTTGTTGCGCTGGCTCATGCGGACTCGCTGGATGGGGAGGAGGGCGGCAAGGGTGCCTGACCGGACAACCCGGCGGCCGCAAACAGGCGGCGGCGGGTGAGGGGGCCGAAACGCAAAGTGGCGCACAGGCCTTCCAGCAGCTCACCATCGGCATCGCCGCGCGGCATGCCGGGGCGGGTGCCATCCAGTGGCGCCTGCAGGGCGATGGTGGTCAGTTCGCGCCACAGCAGCGCATGTTCGCGCTGCTCGCGCAGCCGCACGGCCATCTGCGCAGCGCCTCGAAGGCGCAGGAAGGGCACTTCGTCCAGGCGGTCGTAGAGCGCATCCAGGCTGCCGAAATGTGCCAGCAGCACCGCTGCGGACTTGCAGCCCACGCCGATCACCCCGGGAATGTTGTCCACGGCATCGCCGCACAGCGCCAGGTAGTCGGCCACCTGGTGCGCGTGCACGCCCAGTCGTGCCTTTACGCCATGCATATCCCAGCGCACGTTGCGCGCGAAATCCCACTGTTCATCCTGTTCCAGCAGCAACTGCGAAAGATCCTTGTCGGCAGAGATCAGCAGGCCGCGATGGCTGCCGCGGTGCGCGTGCAGCGCGCTGCCGATCAGATCATCCGCTTCGAAATCAGGGTGAGCCATCACCGTCAGCCCCAGTGCGGCACACAGCGCCTTGCAGTGCACGAACTGGCGACGCAGCTCGGCAGGCGCCGGCTCGCGGTTGGCCTTGTAGGCCGGATACAGGCGGTGGCGGTAGCAGCTGTCCAGCGCTTCATCGAAGGCGATGGCGATATGCGCCGGTCGTTGCCGCTCCAGCAGTTCCAGCAGGAAACGCGCGAAGCCGTGCACCGCGTTGGTCGGCCAGCCCTGCGCATCATGGAACTGGTCCGGCATGGAATGCCAGGCACGGAAGATGTAGATGCTGGCATCCACCAGGTACAGCGCTGGCCTGCGGGGATCGGGCCGCTCGATCATCCCGGTCGGCGGAAGGACGCTCACCGCACTCACCGCGGCGCCGTCCAGTCCTGCAGCAGGCCCGCAGGGTCCGGGCGTTCACGCTCGGGCACCACCGCCTTCGGCGTGCCGATGTGGATGAAACCGGCGATGCGCTCGCCGTCTGCCAGGCCCAGGTGGGCATGCACCGCGGGGTCGAAGGCCATCCATGCGGTCAGCCACTGCGCGCCGAAGCCCAGCGCCTGCGCGGCCTGCAGCAGCGCGAAACACACGCAGCCGGCGGTCAGCAGTTGTTCCAGCTCGGGCACCTTCGGGTCGGGCTTCACGCTGGCCACCACGGTGATGACCAGCGGTGCGTGCGCAAAGCGTTGACGGTCCTTGTCCAGCGCGGCTGCGGAAATGGCCGGATCGCGCTGCCGGGCGCGCTCGGCCAGGAACTCGCCCAGCGCATGACGGGCGTCGCCGCTGATCTTCAGGAAACGGAAAGGCACGCGTTTGCCGTGGTCCGGCACGCGCACGGCGGAGGCCAGCATGCGCAGCAGCGTCGCCTCGTCCGGTCCAGGCTCGCCGAGCTGGCGGGAGGGAACCGAACGGCGGGCATCCAGGACGAGCAGGGCGGCGGGGTCTGGCATGGGGAAGCAGCCGTACAGGGACAGGCCCGCAGTATACGGGGGCCGCCGTGGCCGACCGCTGACCGGCAGAGCATGGCCGGGCATCAAGTAGCGATTCAGGGGGTGTCCTGGGCGGTCGTTATAGTGGAGCGTTCCACCGATAGGCCATCCGCCCTGTTGCTGCCCGAGAACTGTGACCTCCATCATTACCCCGCCGTCAGGCTGCTGCAGGCCGGCGCTCGCGCTGCGGGGGCCGCAACGCTTACGATACGGGTCTTGTCGGCCGTCCTGTTGTGGAGTTTGGAAGTGAGGACTGTTTCACTGTCCACGTCTGGCGGGACGGCCTACCATGGGGCACTGGGCGTCGGGGAGGCGTCCGCTGTCGTGTCATCGTTGTCGAATCAGGTTTTTGCGAAGGTGGGGAGCCTTCACGCATGGTGACGCCCAGTACGATGGGAGCGCCGGGACGCGATGCGTCCCAGCTCATGCTTGTCCGCGAAGCCGCGCTGCCGGCGCTGTCGCTTGCCTTCACGACCGTGCTCTCGCGGTTCGATGATGTCCTGTTCGACCGCGCCGAATCCGCCGGTGCTTCGCAGTTGTTGTTCCTGGATGGCATGCGTGAACTGCGCCGTCGTCGCCAGGAGATCGGCGAAGGTTTCGCGCGCCACCTGCAGCGTGCGTGGGATGCCTTCGCCGAAGGTACGCCGCTGTCGGCCGAAGTGACGCTGTCCGGGCAGGGCGATGAAGGCCTCAGCCTGGTGGGCGAGCACGAACTGGAATCGCGGCTGGCCGTGCGCCAGTTCGCCACCGTGCTGCTGCGCGATTTCAAGCCCGTGTTGGGCCGCCTGGACCGGCGCCTGGGTTGGATAGGCGGCGGGGTGGAACTGGATGCGGACAGCAATCCGATCAGTCCGGAACATCTGGGCGTCGCCATCCGCGAGGCCTTCGCCGACTGTGAACTCGCTCCGGAAGTGCGCCTGGTGCTGATCAAGCTGTGCGAACGGGACCTGCATGGCCCGGTTGGCCGCATCTACGAAAAGATCGATGACCATCTGGCCAGGGCCGGAGTGATGCCCGACATCGCCGCCACCCGTCGTGCGCCCAAGCGAGCGTCCAGCGCACCGGCCGGCGGCATGCTGGACGATCTGGTGGAACAACGCGAACAGCCCATCCCGTCAGGCCTCGATGACGGGCAGGGTGAACCGTCCGCGCCGCCGTGGGCGCGACGATTCGCCGAACGCTGGGCCCCCCGCCGCGATGCCGCGTCGGGCCCGTTCGATGATGCCGGCGATGCCCCGGCCAACGCCGGTGGCGACCAGGGCATGCTGCTGGATGCCCTGCAGGAACTGTTGCGGCAGACCCGCAACGTGCGGGAGGACGCCACCTCCGCCGCGCAGGTGGCGGTTGGCCAGCAGCGCCCACTGAGCCAGCGCGAGATGATGTCGGTGTTGTCGCTGCTGCAGGCAACGCCCAGCGCTACCCTGCGCGCGGCCATCGGTGAAGACGGTGAATCGCTGGCGCAGCGCCTGAAGAGCGAAGTGCTGTCCAATGCGACCCAGCTGGGGGTCGACCCCAGCCAGGCGCGCCTGGACCCGCAGGATGAAGATGCCATCGACCTGGTCGGCATGCTGTTCGATGTCATGCTCGACGAACGCGAACTGGAAGGTCGTTCGCGCGAACTGATCGGCCGCCTGGTGGTTCCTTTCGTCAAGGTCGCCATGCTGGACCGGCGCATGTTCGTGCAGAAGAGCCATCCCGCGCGGAAGCTGCTCAATTCGCTGGCCGAGGCCTGCGAGGGCAACACCGGCGAAAGCCAGGCCGAACGCGTGCTGATGGGCAAGGTGGAAGAAATCATCGACCGCCTGGTAGCCGAGTTCAACGAGAACCTGGCGATCTTCCTCACCCTGGAAGAGGAATTCCGCGATTTCCTGGTCCAGCACCGTCGTCGCATCGAAATCGCCGAACGGCGTGCCGCTGAAACCCAGCGTGGCCAGGAAAAACTGGAGATGGCGCGCGCGCGCGCTGGTGCCGAACTGGACCGGCGTATCGCCGACGCCACCTTGCCGCAGGCCATCGCCGAGTTCCTGCGGCAGCCGTGGCAGCATCACCTGACGCTGGCACTGCTGCGCGAGGGCGAGGAGGGGGCATCGGGGCTGGAAGCGCTGGCGCTGGCCGATGGCCTGCTGGAGGAAGTGGCCGAAGCGCGCCGCAAGATCGTCGGCAAGCCATGGCTGCAGGCCTGGCAGGGCGCCCTGATGCGGGTATTCGCCAGTGTCGGTGTGCATGGCGACGGCGCAGGCCGGGCCATCGATGCTCTGCACGACACCCTGCAGAGCATCGCTGAATCGCGCCCGGAACTGGAACGCGCACTGCCGGAACTGCCGCAGGTCGTGTTGCCTGCTCCGCCGGTGGCTGATGCGGCGGCGCTGGACGTGCCCGCACCGGTGGGCGAGGAAAGCTTCGACAACGTCGATGCCGACCGCTTCCGCCGCATGGAAGTGGGACTGTGGCTGGATTTCGTCGACAAGGATGGCAAGGTGCAGGCGGGCAAGCTTTCCTGGATCAGCCCGATCTCCTCGCGCCTGCTGTTCGTCAACCGTCGAGGCGTACGCTTCTGCGTGGCCTCGCCGGAGGAACTGGCGGTGATGGTGCGGCTGGGCCGCCTGCGTCCACACGTGGACGATGGCGCCTTCGACAGCGCCATGCAGGGCGTGATCGATCGCCTGGATCCGGCCAGCAGCACGGTGCATTGACCCCCGGTCGGCGGCGTGCCCGGGCGTGTGGCTACCGGGTCCCGCACACGCGCGTTACCATCGGGACCTCACTGGTCGGCGGGAAAGCGCATGTCCGTAGTGTTGCTGGGGGTCAGGGAAACCGCGCCGGGCGAGCGCCGCGTGGCGCTCACGCCGGAAACGGCGAAGAAGTTCGCCGCCCTTGGTGCCGCTGTGTGGTTCGAGGCAGGCGCGGGACAGGCGGCCGGATTCAGCGACCAGGCCTATCTGGATGCCGGCGCGCTGCCATTCGAGGACCGCTGGGCCGATATCGACGTGCTGCTGTGCGTGCAGTCACCCGATGTTGACCGGCTGGCCCGGCTCAAGGCCGGTGCCAGTGTCGTCGGACTGCTGCAGCCCGCACGCGATGCCGCGCTTGCCGCGCTGGTCGCCGCTCCCGGGCTGCAGTTGTTTCCGCTGCAGCAGCTGCCGCGTACCACCCGCGCGCAGTCCATGGACGTGCTCAGTTCGCAGGCGGGCATGGCCGGTTACAAGGCCACCTTGATCGCCGCCGAGCGCGCGCCACGCTTCTTCCCGATGCTGACCACCGCCGCCGGCACGGTGCGGCCGGCCAGGGTGCTGGTGGTGGGGGCGGGCGTCGCCGGCCTGCAGGCCATCGCCACCGCGCGGCGGCTGGGCGCACAGGTGGAGGGTTTCGATGTACGCCCGGAAACCCGCGAACAGATCCAGTCGCTGGGCGCCCGATTCCTTGATCTTGGCGTCAGCGCGGCCGGCGAAGGTGGCTATGCACGCGCTCTGACCGACGACGAACGCGCGCTGCAGCAGCAGCGGCTGGCCGATCATCTGCGGGGGGTGGACGTGGTGATCTGCACGGCGGCGGTGCCTGGCCGCACCGCCCCGGTGATCCTCAGCCAGACAATGGTGGAGGGCATGGCGCCGGGCAGCGTGATCGTGGACCTGGCTGCGGAAAGTGGCGGCAACTGTGCGCTGACGCGTGCGGGCGACTGTATTGGGCATGGCGGCGTGGTGATTGATGGACCGTTGAATCTCGCCAGCCTGGGCGCCACCCAGGCCAGCGAGATGTATGCGCGGAATCTGCTGAACTTCACCAGCCTGTTCGTGCGCGAGGGCGCACTGCAGTTCGACTGGGACGACGAAGTGCTGGCGCGGACACGCTGGACCGCCTGAACCGCGGGGCGCCACCGGCTGTCTTTACCTGGTTTGGTTCCAGCCTGGGCTTGAGCTTGGGCTCGCCTTCAACCCGGTGGGTGACGTCCGTTGGTCGTCACGCTCTTGCTTCAAGACAGTGACGACCAACGGTCGTCACCCACCCACCTGGCCTGTGAATCAATCCCTGCCGCGCGGCGGCGGATTGTCGCGGACCCACTGCTGCCGCTGTTCGCTGTTCATGCCAGCCCAGCGCCTGCGCAGTTCGGCACGCTGTTCCGGGTTCATGTCGCGCATCTTCGCGAACAGGGCGCGGGCCTGTTCACGCTGTTCCGGGCTCATGCCTTCGAAACGACGCATGCCCTTGCGGGCCTGTTCGCGCTGCTGCGGGCTCATGGATTGCCAGCGCTGGCCGCGCTGGAGCATTTGCTGCCTCTGTTCCGGGGGGGCGGCGTTCCAGCGGTCGCGCAGGGGGGCCACGAGCGCTTCGCGCTGGGCCGGGGTCAGTTGTTCCCAGGCGGGGGGCGATGACGGCTGCGCCATCAGCGGCGCGCTGGCCAGCAGCATCAACGGCAGCAGCAGGCGGGCAGGAAGGATGCGGTTCATGGGGTCACTCCATTGCAAGGTCAGTGCTGCCCAGCCAGAGATACAGGTCCGGGTTTTCGTCGAATGTGCCGCCCGTGTCTTCCAGCGCGGCCACCATCGGCGCAACGGCCGACGCCGGCGGCGCCCGCATCTGCAGGTGCACGCCGATTGCCAGCGCGGCGAAGCCGGCAAACGCGCCGGCCAGCCACCACACAGGGCGGCGGCGGGGCGCGGTGAGGGTTGCATGACGATCGGCGCGCAGCCGCGCCAGGGTGGTCGGTGACAGCGACTGCACGGCTTGCCGGTGCAGCGCGCGGAGCTGTTCGTCGTTGGACACGGGGCGGCTCACGTTGGATTCTCCATCAAGTTCTGCAGCGCCTGCCGTGCACGCGCCAGGTGGGTCTTCACTGCGCCCTCGCTGCAGCCCATCGCGCGTGCCGTGGTGGCACCGTCCAGGTCCTGCAGCACGCGCAGGGTGAAGGCTTCGCGCTGGCGGGCGGGCAGCAGGCGCAGGGCGCCCACCAGTTGTTCATACTGCGCGCGTTGTTCGTGCGCCTGGGCCGGACCGGGGCTTTCGTCAGCCCAATCGATCGGCTCGCCGTCGGCATTGACATTGTCGCGCCAGAACGGAAGCCGGAACCGGCGTCGGCGCTGCAGGTCGATCACCCGCCGCCGCAGGATGCTCCAGAACAACGGCGGCCATTCCGCGGCCGGCTTGTCGCGGTAATCCAGCATGCGCAGCAGGCTGTCCTGCACCGCGTCAAGCGCGTCTTCCCGATGTCGAAGGCCGGCTTCGGCGAAGCGGAACGCGCGCGGCCCCACGCCGGCCAGGAAGGCATCCAGCGGAGCGGGCGGTGCAGCGGCGATGGGCGGTACAGGGCTGCTCACCAGCACAGGGTAGGTCTTTCAACGGGCTTGCCGATGAACAACGCCCGCGGGCGCCGATGGTTGACTGCCGCCCCCAAGCGGTTCAGCCGGTGGTTATGATGGGCCCACGACAGAGAGCGGGAGGCGTTGCCGGTGAGTGACGGATTCGTAGCACTGTATATCTTCATGCTGGCTGCCATCGCCGGGCATGTGATCATTTCGCGTGTGCCCGTGATCCTGCACACCCCGCTGATGTCCGGCTCGAACTTCATCCACGGCATCGTGCTGATCGGCGCGATGGTGGTGCTGGGGCATGCACAGACGCCGCTGGAGAAGATTCTCGGCTTCGTCGCCGTGGTGCTTGGAGCGGGCAACGCGGCTGGCGGTTACGTGGTTACCGCGCGCATGCTGGAGATGTTCAAGCCCAGCGTCCGTGATGCCGGCAGGGATGACGCCAAGGAGCCGCAGCCTTGAACGCAAGCACGCCCGAACTGCTGGACTGGCTGGTCAAGTCAAGTTATCTCGTCGCCGCCACGCTGTTTCTGCTCGGCCTGCAGCGCATGGCATCGCCGTTGACCGCGCGCAGCGGCATCCGCTGGGCCGGCGCGGGCATGCTGTTGGCCACGGTCGCCACCTTTTTCCTTCCGGAACTGCACAACGTGCCGCTGATCGTGGCCGCACTGGCGCTGGCGGGCGGGCTGGCGTGGTGGTCGGCAGGCAAGGTCGCCATCACCGACATGCCGCAGATGGTGGCGCTGTACAACGGCATGGGCGGCGGTTCCGCCGCGGCCATCGGTGCGGTGGAACTGCTGCGTTACTCCTTCCTTGCCCATCGCGACACCAGCCACTGGAGCGCGCAGGCCATCGCCGATCTGGCCGCACGGCAGCCGTCGGCCACGGTGCTGGCATTGGCGGTGACCGGTGCGGCCATCGGTGCGGTGTCGCTGTCCGGTTCGGTGATCGCCTGGGCGAAGCTGGATGGGCGCCTGGACAAGCGCGTCACCTGGCCCGGCCAGCAGGCGCTGAACCTGGTGGTGGCCGCGGCGGTGGTGGTGCTGGGCATCATCGCCGCCAGCACCCTGGCGCCCTCGGCGATCATCGCGTTCTTCCTGCTGGCGCTGGCCCTGGGGGTGTTGATGACCTTGCCGATCGGCGGCGCGGACATGCCGGTGGTGATCTCGCTGTACAACGCGTTCACCGGGCTGGCGGTCTCCTTCGAAGGTTATGTGCTTGGCAACGAGGCGCTGATCATCGCCGGCATGATGGTCGGCGCGGCTGGCATCCTGCTGACGCGGCTGATGGCCAAGGCGATGAACCGCCCGGTCAGCGGCGTGCTGTTCTCCAACTTCGGTGGCGGGGCGGCTGGCCAGGTGCAGGAAATCAACGGTGCGCAGAAGCCTATCGATGCCTCCGACGTGGCGGCCATGATGGCCTTCGCCGAGCGGGTGGTCATCGTGCCCGGCTACGGCATGGCCGTGGCCCAGGCGCAGCACAAGATATGGGAACTGGCGCAGAGGTTGATCGCGCGCGGGGTGAAGGTCAGGTTCGCGATCCACCCGGTGGCCGGGCGCATGCCCGGGCACATGAACGTGTTGCTGGCCGAAGCGGGGGTGCCGTACGACCTGATCGCGGACATGGATGATATCAACCCGGAGTTTCCCAGCACCGATGTGGTGCTGGTGATCGGAGCGAACGATGTGGTGAACCCGGTGGCGCGCACCGATCCGGCCAGCCCGATCTTCGGCATGCCGATCCTGGACGTGGTGAATGCGCGCAACGTGGTGGTGATCAAGCGTGGCCGCGGCACCGGCTTTGCGGGTATCGAGAATGCGCTGTTCTATGCCGACAACACGCGCATGCTGTACGGCGATGGCGCGCAGGCCGCCGGCGCGCTGGTCAGCGAACTGAAGGGGCTGGAAGGCGGGCACTGAGCAGCCGGCGCAGCCGGGCCCTGCCTTGGCCTGGTGTGGGAAGCAGGGTGACGACCAACAGTCGTCACCCACCAGCACTCGCCATGCGCCAGTTGCCGGTGGATAGGATGGCTAGCGCGCCAGCCAGGCGCCGACGAGCACGCCCACCGGCACCCACACCCAGTCCCAGGTGGCGTTGGCCAGGCCCACCAGCGTCCAAGCCAGGTGTGGCCCCATGCGCAGCGCGGACTCCAGCGGCGCCAGGCCCATCGAACCTCCCAGCCACGCACTGGCGATGATCCACCAGGCCAGCGCGGTGACCAGCAGCGTTCCGCCCATCACCAGGCCCACCCGCAGCGGCCCGCCGCGCAGCGTGCCCAGGCGCAGGATGAACACCAGTTCCAGGGCGACCACGACTGCCATCCAGCCGAGCTGCCGGCCTGTCATCAATGCCAGCATCACCCAGGCCAGCAGGGCGACACCGGCTCCCAGCAACAGCATCAGGGGCCAGAGCCAGGACACTGTCCTGGTACGTACAGCAGTGGAATGCATGCGGTTTTCCCATTGTTCGCCTACAGGATACTGGGTTTGCCGCAGTGCACGGGCGGGCACCGGGCGGCTGGGCTAAAATGCCCGCTTGCGCGGCCCGCCCGCGGCCCCATATCGAGTGCCATGTATTCCCGCAGCAGTGAACCTGTCCACTTCGAACGCGATTGCGAGGCCGTCATGGTGCCGCAGGGCGATACGGTGACCCTGCCGGCCGGCAGCTACGGCTATATCACCCAGGCGCTGGGTGGCAGCTATACGGTGTTCGTCGAAGGCAACCTGTTCCGCATCGCGGGCAAGGATGGCGATGCCATCGGCAAGGAAGCGCCGGCCCCGCTGGAACTTCCCGATGACGCCAGCGACGAGCAGGTGGAACAACTGGTGTGGCAGCAGCTGCGCACCTGTTTCGACCCGGAGATCCCGTTCAACATCGTCGATCTGGGCCTGGTCTACGAGGTGGAGCTGAAGCACCTGGAAGACGGCCGCCGCGAAGTGGACGTCAAGATGACCCTGACCGCCCCCGGCTGCGGCATGGGAGAAATCCTCGTCGACGATGTGCGCAGCAAGCTGGAGATCATTCCCACCGTGGCCGAGGCCGATGTGGAACTGGTGTTCGATCCGCCTTGGGGCCGGCACATGATGTCCGAATCGGCGCGCCTCGAGACCGGCATGCTCTGAACGACGTCCGCCGCTGGCGGATTCCCGGCAACAACCGCAACCAGAACAGGAAACATCCGGTGTCCCAGTCCAACCTCCGTTTCGACGTCACCCCGTCCACCCGGCCGCGCAGCGCCGACGAGCGCGCCGCCATCCTGGAAAAGCCGGGCTTCGGCCTGCACTTCACCGACCACATGGTGGAAGTGCGCTGGGACAAGGACACCGGCTGGCACGATGCCAGCGTGCGCCCGTATGGCCCGCTGCAGCTGGACCCGGCCGCGGCCGTGCTGCATTACGGCCAGGAAATCTTTGAAGGCATCAAGGCCTACCGGCATGCCGACGGGTCCATCTGGACCTTCCGTCCGGACGCCAACGGTCGCCGCCTGCAGCGTTCGGCGCAGCGGCTGGCGCTGCCGGAACTGCCGGTGGAGATCTTCGTCGAATCGCTCAAGCAGCTGATCGCCCTGGACAAGGACTGGGTGCCGTCGGCCGACGAATCCAGCCTGTATTTCCGCCCTTTCATGATCGGCGATGAAGCGTTCCTCGGCGTGCGTGGCGCGCAGAAGGCCGGTTACTACGTGATCGCCAGCCCGGCGGGTCCGTACTTCGCCAAGGGCGTGGCGCCGGTTGCCATCTGGCTCTCCACCGAATACGCGCGTGCCGCCAAGGGCGGTACCGGCGCGGCCAAGTGCGGTGGCAACTACGCCGCATCGCTGCTGCCGCAGCAGAAGGCACAGGCGCAGGGCTGCTCGCAGGTGCTGTTCCTGGATCCGGCTGAAGGCAGGTATCTGGAAGAGCTGGGCGGCATGAACGTGTTCCTGGTCTACAAGGACGGAACCCTGGTTACGCCGGAACTGTCCGGCAGCATCCTGGAAGGCATCACCCGTGAAAGCATGCTGCAGCTGGCCCGCGACCGTGGCATGAAGGTCGAAGAGCGCAAGGTGAGCATCGATGAGTGGAAGGAGGGCGTGGCATCCGGCGAGATCACCGAGGTGTTCGCCTGCGGTACGGCCGCGGTGGTCACCCCCATCGGTCAGCTGAAGGGAGAGGGCTTCTCGGTGGGTGATCTCGACACCCCGGCCGGTGAAGTGACCCTGTCGCTGCGCAAGGAGCTGACCGACATCCAGTACGGCCGCGTGCCGGATCGCCATGGCTGGCTGGTCCGGCTGGGCTGATTTATGGCACCCGGCAGCGGCACCGGCCGCTGAGGCGACAGCAAGAACCCGTCCGCAAGGACGGGTTTTTCGTTTTGGCCCTGAGGACAGCGCGGGGCAGGCATGGGACAGGGCACGGGCCATGTAAAGACGTGAAAATGCATTCACTTTCACAAATTTTTGACACTAAAAGTCTGAAATCGGGAATTTCATGCCGCTGAATGTGCGCTGAAGCACTGTCGTAGAGGCGAAGGGCGGACTAGCTTTCTGAGCGGGCAGCAGCAGGGAACTGTCCGCAGGGAAACACCGCCAGTCCCGGCATCCCTCCCGACTGAAAGGAACTCCGATGTCCCAGGTTTCGCAATCGCGTCAGCGTGCAATGGCCGTCATGGGCGCGTCCGTACTCACCTCGCTGCTCATCGCCGCTCCGGCCATGGCAGGCGAGGTACAGCTGTCCGGATTGTCCTCGGCCCCTGTCCACCAGCAGTTCATCGTCAAGTACCGCGATGGCAGCGCGCCGTTGGCCACCCCGACCGCGTTGTCGACATCGCTGAAGACGGCTGCCGCCGGTCTCACGGCCGGGCAGGGACGTTCGCTGGGCCTGCAGCAGGTGCGCCGGCTGGCCATCGGCCCGAGCGTGGTCCGCGCCGACCGTCCCCTTGATGCGGCGCAGGCCGAGCTCCTGATGCGCAGGCTGGCCGCTGACCCGAACGTGGAATACGTCGAAGTAGACCAGATCATGCGGCCCACCCTGGTGCCCAACGACGCGCGGCTGGGCGAACAGTGGGGCTTCGGCACGTCGAACGCCTCCATCAACGTGCGCCCGGCGTGGGACAAGGCCACTGGCAGCGGGGTGGTGGTGGCGGTCATCGACACCGGCATCACCAACCATCCCGACCTCAATGCCAATATCCTGCCCGGCTACGACTTCATCAGCGATGCCTTGATGGCGCGCGACGGCGGCGGACGTGACAGCAATGCCAACGATGAGGGCGATTGGTATGCCGCCAACGAATGCGGTGCCGGCTATCCGGCCTCGGCGTCGAGCTGGCACGGCACGCACGTGGCCGGTACCGTCGCCGCGGTGACCAACAACAGCACCGGGGTTGCGGGAACCGCGTTCAATGCCAAGGTCGTGCCGGTGCGTGTGCTCGGCAAGTGTGGTGGTTACACCTCCGACATCGCCGATGGCATCACCTGGGCATCGGGCGGTACGGTAAGCGGTGTGCCGGCGAACGCCAATCCGGCCGAAGTGATCAACCTGTCCCTCGGCGGTTCCGGCAGCTGCTCCACGACGTACCAGACTGCGATCAATGGCGCGGTCGGTCGCGGCACCACAGTGGTGGTGGCGGCCGGCAACAGCAACACCAATGTGTCGTCGTCGGTCCCGGCCAACTGCGCCAATGTCATTGCAGTTGCAGCCACCACGTCGACCGGGGGGCGGGCCAGCTTCTCCAACTACGGTGCCGGTATCGACATTTCAGCGCCGGGGCAGGCCATCCTGTCCACACTCAACACCGGCAGCACGGTACCGGGATCGGCTACGTATGCGTCCTACAACGGCACCTCGATGGCGGCGCCGCACGTGGCCGGCGTGGTGGCGCTGATGCAGTCCGTGGCACCGAGCCCGCTGTCGCCCGCACAGGTGGAAACCATCCTCAAGAACACCGCGCGGGCACTGCCCGGCGCCTGCTCCGGCGGCTGTGGCGCCGGAATCGTCAATGCCGATGCAGCAGTGACGGCAGCGCAGGGTGGCGGTGGCAATCCGGATCCGGGCGGCAATGTGCTGCAGAACAACGTGCCGGTGGCCAATCTGTCCGCCGCCAGTGGCTCGGCGCTGAATTACACGGTGAGCGTACCCAGCGGCGCCAGCCAGCTGCGGGTGACCATCAGTGGCGGCAGCGGCGATGCGGATCTGTATGTACGTCCGGGAAGTGCGCCTACCGACAGCACCTACACCTGCCGCCCGTATCTGACCGGCAACAATGAGACCTGCACGATCAACAACCCGGCCGCTGGTGTCTGGCATGTACGCATCAAGGCCTACAGCACGTTTTCCGGCCTGACGGTACGCGCACAGTACTGAGGCATGGTCGGCAACTGCATGACGCGGTGAGGTGTCATCAGCCTGTCCGTCCGCGGGCGGTGTACCGACATACGGCTTCGAACCACTCCTCAACACTGGTCCTGCGGCGGTTCGGGTGACCCTCGCGCCGGTCAGGTTCTGCTGCAGGCGGCGACCGGCATCGACAGCAGTAATCGAGGAGCAGGACCATGAAGAAGTATGAGAGGCGCCGGATCCTGTGCGCCGTGATCAGTGCGATCACGGCAGGCAGCTGCGCGCAGTCGGCCGTGGCCGGTGACGTCGATCTTGCCGGGCTGGGCAGTGCCCCGACACATCAGCAGTTCATCGTGCATTACCGGGCCAACGCCAGGTCACTGGAGAATGACGGTATGTTGCAGGCGATGCTGGACCAGGCGAGCGCGCGCAGCCTGGGCACGCATCATGGGGTCCAGCTGCAGCGTCGAATGGCCGTCGGGCCGATGGTAGTGCGCGCCGACCGACCTCTGGATGTTGCCGAAGCAGCACAGTGGATGGAAACGCTGGCTGCCGATCCGCTGGTCGAACATGTGGAGATAGATCGGATCATGACGGCAGCCCTCGAAACAGACGATCCGCTTGCGCGCCAGCAGTGGGGTTTCGGGACATCCAGGTCCGCGATCAATATTAGACCTGCGTGGGACAAAGCGACCGGCAAAGGTCAGGTGATAGCGGTGATCGACACTGGCAGGACACTGCACCCGGACCTGGATGCCAATCATCTGCCCGGCCATGACTTCATCAGCAGCGCGACCATTGCCGGCGACGGCGATGGCCGCGATGCGGACCCCACGGATGTGGGCGATGCGGCGGACGGGAGGTCATCGAGCTGGCATGGCACCCATGTCGCCGGTACCGTTGCCGCGCGGACCAACAATGGCGTGGGCGTTGCAGGGACCGCGTTCGACGCCGCGATCGTGCCGGTGCGGGTGCTGGGGCGTGGTGGTGGCAGGTTTTCGGATGTTGCCGACGCCATGGTGTGGGCAGCCGGCGGCGAGGTAGCGGGCGTACCGGGCAATGCAAATCCGGCCAAGGTACTGAACCTTTCGCTGGGTGGCCTGGGCCGGTGCGGCCGGGCGGAAGGCATGGCCATTGCACGTGCCCGGGAACTGGGGGCGACGGTCGTGGTGGCCGCCGGAAACCAGAACACGGACGTGTCACGTGTCACGCCGGCCAATTGTCCGGGCGTCGTGGCTGTTGCCGCGACGACGTCGGCCGGCAGCCGTGCGGGCTTTTCCAACTACGGTGCGGGCATCACCCTTGCCGCTCCCGGGCAGAACATCCTGTCCACGCTCAACGACGGCGTGAATGCACAGGGCGCACCCAGCTACGCCGCATACAATGGCACCTCCATGGCCGCCCCCCATGTGGCCGGTGTGGTGGCGTTGATGCAGTCTGCCGTGGACGGCCGGCTGGCTCCCGGACAGGTCACCACCATCCTGAAGCAGACCGCGCGCCCGCTGCCGGGCTCGTGTCCACAGGGCTGCGGCGCCGGCATCGTGGATGCCGATGCCGCCGTGACCATGGCCAGGCAGCTTGCTGCGCCGATGTCCGACTGATCTTCAGGCATGCCGTGGGACCGGCCTCATGCCGGTCCCCGCAACGTGTTCAGGCCGCTTCGAAGCGGTTCGCTGCCACGTTCTTGCGCACGCTCTGCGGATTCCAGATGCGGCCGTTCATGGCGATGTATACGCCCGCCGACAGCGACTGCACCGCGCCGATGGCGCAGCCGATATTGAATTCCGCGTCCGAACCACGGAAGCGTGCCGGGCTCAGCGCGCCGGTCATCACGATGGTCTTGTCCGGGATGGTCGCCAGTATCCTGCCGGTCTGCACCATGGAGTCGGTGCCATGGGTGACCAGCACGTGGCGTGTCGGCTGCGCGGCGATGGTCGCACGGATCAGCTCGCGGTCGTCGTCTGTGATGTGCAGCGAATCCTTGCGCAGGATCGGAATGACATTGAAGCGGAACGTCACGCCCAGTTCGCGCAGGATCATGCCGATCTGCGGATCGCCGATCTGGTAGTCCGACTTGTCGTCGAAATAGATCTTGTCGATCGTGCCACCGGTGGTGATGATCAGAAGCTCTTCCATCATGTGCATATCGTGGAACCTGGGGCGGCGTAGCAGGGGCTGGAACGCAGATGATACGACCTGCCACGGCGGTCGTCAGCGCGGCGGGCGCCGTCGGCCGAAACGTGCACGCAGGCCGGGCAGGCTGGCCGCGAACACGATCACGATCGCCAGCAGGATTTCCAGCCACGACCACGGCGCTGAATCGGTATGGCTCCAGGCGCTCATCACGCCGTGGCTGAACCATCCCAGCGCCAGCACCGATGACCAGAACGCCAGGCGTGTCCGCGCGCCGTGCCAGGCCAGCAGGGCAATGGCCAGCACCAGTGGCGGCAGGGTGAAGACCAGGTGGCTGGCAAGCCAGTGACGGTCATCGGCGAACCAGGTGGCGAATACGCCGCCCAACCCCAGCAGGGCAAGCACCAGCGCGCGCAGGTGGGGAGCCAGCGGCGCACTCACGCGGACAGCCGTCGTGCGATGTCGGCCACGCGCCGGCCAAGTGCGCGCGCCAGGGTGACTTCATCGTCGCTGGGCTGGGGATCGTCATTGGCACCGGCAACATGGCTGGCACCGTAGGGCGTGCCGCCGCTGGTCGTATGGCTCAAAGCCGGTTCGGTGTAGGGAATGCCAACGATCAGGCAGCCGTGATGCAGCAAGGGCAACTGCATGGAAAGCAGGGTGGCTTCCTGCCCGCCGTGCAGCGAGGCGGTGGAGGTGAACACGCCCGCCGGCTTTCCTGCCAGCGTGCCGGACGCCCATTCCGCGCCCAGGCCATCCAGGAAGTGCTTCATCGGTGCGGCCATGTTGCCGAAACGCGTGGGGCTGCCCAGCAGCAGACCTTCGCATTCGGCCAGGTCGGTGAGGCTGACATAGGGGGCGCCTTCATCCGGTACCGGTGGCCGTGCGGTCTGGGTGACCGCGGCCACTGCTGGCACGCTGCGCACCCGAGCGGTCATGCCCGGAACCTCGCCGATGCCACGCGCGATATGCCGCGCCAGCCGCGCCACCGAGCCGCCGCGACTGTAATAGAGCACCAGGATATCGCCCATCGTGGCCACGTTTTCTCTTCCAGGGGAGGCCAGTATGGCTATCCTGTGCAGATCATGCATCGGGTACGCTTGCGCCGATGGAACCTTTGAATACGTTCAACCTCTGGATGGAGCGCGCCCGCGACCGGCCCCGTGCGGCAAGCTTCGGGCGTTTCCTCTGGCGTCGCTCCCTTGATGACCGGCTCTTCCAGGCAGCGGCGGCACTGGCCTACACCACCGTGTTCGCACTGGTGCCGCTGGCCATCGTGGTATTCGGCGTGCTGTCGGCGTTCCCTGTATTCGATCGATGGAGCGACCAGCTCAGCGATTACGTGTTCTCCAACTTCGTGCCCAGCGCCGCGCGCGCGGCCGAAGGCTATCTTCGTCAGTTCAGCGCAAGTGCTGGCCAGCTCACTGCTGCCGGCTTCATCGCCCTGGTGATATCGCTGCTGATCACGCTCAACAGCGTCGAAGAAACCTTCAACCAGATCTGGCGGGTGGGATCGACGCGGCCGAAGCTGACCCGCTTCCTGGTCTACTGGACCGTGCTGACCCTGGGCGCGATGCTTGCCGCCGCTTCACTGGCGGTGTCAGCGCGGGTTTTCGCGTTGCCATTGTTCGGTACCCAGGAAGGGCGCTGGCTGGCCGATCTGGCGCTGCGGCTGGCGCCGGTGTTGATCGAATTCACGTGTATCACGCTGGTGTACCGGGTAGTGCCCCACCACTCGGTGAAGTGGCGGCATGCGATGACCGGCGCCATCCTGGCCGCGGTGATGCTGGAACTGGTGAAGTGGGGGATCGGTGCTTACCTGGGCAGCTTCCAGTCCTACCAGAAGCTGTATGGCACGGTGGCGTTCGTGCCGATCCTGCTGCTGTGGATCTACCTGTGCTGGGTGTCGGTCCTGCTTGGGGCATCGCTGGCATCGTCCATGGCCGCCTTCCGCTACCAGCCGGCCGATCTGCGGCTGCCCGCCGGCTACGAGTTCTATGCGCTGCTGCGCCTGCTTGGGCGTTTCCAGCAGGCGCGCGCGCGGGGCCGCGGGCTGGCCGATGATGAGATCCTGCAGCACGAGCCGATGATGACCGATTCGCTGCTGCAGCAGCTGTTGTGCGACATGGAACGCATGGCGCTGGTGCGGCAGGCGGCCAGCGGTGAATGGATGCTGGCGCGTGACCTGGACCAGGTCACCCTGTCGGATCTGTACGAATCCACGCAGCTGCGCATTCCCGTATCCGAGCGGGTGCTGCCCTACCGCGAGGACAGCCTCGGCCAGGCGGCGCTGGCGGCGCTGGATGAGCTGCGTCTGCCATTGCGTGAGAAACTCAAGCGACGCGTCAGCGATATCTATCCCTCCGGAGACACCCGATGAGCGTGAAAGCACTTGCCCCGGCCCTGGCCATCCTTCTGCTGGTTGGCTGCAGTCCGGAGCCCACGCCCGCGGCCGCAGCCGATCCGGCCACGCCAGCGGCGCCGGATCCCGATGCGGCGCCTGCCGAAGGCGACGAGCTGGCCAACCGCGTCACCGCAGAGCATCCGACCCTGAAAGTGCGTACCGTGGATGGCAAGGACTACGATCTGGCGGCGCATCGCGGCAACTGGGTGGTGGTGAACTTCTGGGCGACCTGGTGTGCGCCGTGCCGCAAGGAGATGCCGGAGTTGTCCGCGCTGCAGGCGATGCGCAGCGAGATCGAGGTGGTTGGCCTGGCCTATGAGGAGATCGACGCCGCAGCGATGCAGGCGTTCCTCAAGGAGCGTCCGGTGACCTATCCGATCGCCATCGTCGACCCCTACGATCCGCCTGCAGACTTCGCCACCCCTCGCGGTCTGCCGCTCACCCACGTGATCGATCCGCAGGGCAAGCTGGCCCACTCGTTCACTGGACCGGTCACTGCAGCGGAAATCGAAGCCGTGGTCGCCGCCCGCTAGATTCCCGTCTCGCCCTGGCAGTGCTGACCGCTGCGGCCCGGCCCGGCCTGCCGGGCATGGCCGGCCCAACCCTGCCGGGCGGTCAGGCGCCTTGCCATCCGTGTTCGCCGGCAAGCTGCTGCACCAGGGCCGACAGGTCGCGGGCGAAGCCGGCCATGTCGAACACCGTCGCATCGGCACGTGCTGCAGCCAGCGCGGCACGCGCGCCGGCCAAGGCGGCCGGATCGTTGCCGAGTGCGATGGCGGTGGCGATGAAGGCCTGGTCATCGGCTACGTTCATCCGTCGCAGCCCCAGGTGCTGGTTGAGGCTGCCCGCCACCCGCGATGCGAACGTATCGCCCGGACAGGTGAGTACCGGGCAACCTGCCCACAATGCGTCCGATGCCGTGGTGTGGGCGTTGTAGGGCTGGGTGTCCAGGAACAGGTCGGCATGCTGGAAGCGCGCCAGATACTGGGGGTGCGGAAGCTTGGCCATGAACACAAGCCGCTGCGCATCCACACCCGCCGCCTGCGCCGCCTCGCGCAGCCGCCGGTCTGCCTGGCCCGGCCCCGACAGCAGCCACAGCACGCTGCCTTCCACTGCACGCAGGACCGCGAAGGCGCGCGCCATGCTGCGCGGGTTGAGCTTGTAACTGTTGTTGAAACAGCAGAACACCACGCCATCTTCCGGCAGGCCACAGGCGGCGCGGGACGGCGGCGCTTCCACCACGCGGGTGTTGTCCGATGGCTGGAACGCGCGCGGCAGGCGCAGTACGCGTTCGCTGAAATGCGGCTCAAGCCAGGGCGGCAACACGAAGTCATCGCCCAGCACCGCGTCCATCCACGGCGCCCCTGAGGTGCCCGGATAGGCCAGCCAGTTCAGCTGCAGCGGCGCCGGGCGCATGGCCAGCACTTCAGGCGTGCCGCCGCCGCCCCAGCCACGCAGATCGAACAGCAGATCGATCCCGCTGGCGCGGATGCGCGCGGCGATGTCGGCATGTCGCATGCCGGCGACATCGTGCAGGCGCGTGGCGGCTGTCAGGCGCTGGCGGATGGTGCTGCCATCATCGCGGTTGAGCGCGAACAGATGCACCTGCAACGCAGCCTCCGCTCCCAGCTTCTCGAACAGGGCCACGGTCAGCAGGCCGGTCGGGTGCGCGCCGAAGCCGTTGGAAAGGAAGCCCAGGCGCAGCGGACCATCGCGACGCACCTCCGCGGCTGGCAGGCGGCGAACCGAGGCGGCTGTCTGTGCCGCGCGAAGGCGTGCACAGGCCAGCTGTTCGGCCGCGCCAGCGTCTTCGCTGAGGAAGGCGAACGGCTCCACGCTGCCCTGTCCCTGCGCGACCGCGCGCCGTACCTGGGTGGAGAGCGCATCGATGTCCTGCCAGTCGCAGAGCCGGCGTTGCCAGGCCAGGCGTTGCGCGGCGATATAGGGCTCATCGGGAAGCAGCGCATGCGCGCGCCGGTACGCCGCAGCGGCGCCTTCGGCATCGTCGGCGTCTTCCAGCGCGTGGCCCAGCCACAATGCGATGCCGGGGTGCTGCGGCAGGATGGCCGAGGCCTTGCCCAGCAGCCTGGCCGCGTCGGCATGCGTGCCGGCCATCCAGGCTGCGCGCCCCAGTCGCGCCAGCGCTTCCGGGTGGCCCGGCCGCAACTGCAACGCGCGTCGCGCGGCCTGTTCGCCGGCGCCCAGGTCACCGGCTTCCAGTTCGATATCGGCCAGCATCACCCAGGCAATGAAATCACCGGGCTGCGCATGCACGGCCTGCTGCAGACGCCGTCGCTGTGCAGCCAGATCCATGGATCAGGCCGAAGCGGAAAGCTGGGCAAGCGCATCGGCCTGGTGTTCGTGCACCAGCCGCTGCACCAGTGCATCCATGTCGCCGGCCATCACGTTGGGCAGGTCGTACAGGGTCAGCCCGTCCACGCGATGGTCGGTGATCCGGCCCTGTGGAAAATTGTAGGTGCGGATGCGCTGGCTGCGGTCACCGCTGCCGACCTGCAGGCGTCGCGATTCGGCCTGTGCCGCATCCTGCCGCGAACGCTCGGCATCCAGCAGCTGGGCCTTCAGGCGCTTCATGGCCTTGTCGCGGTTGGCGTGCTGGCTGCGTTCGGTCTGGCATTCCACCACCACGCCGGTGGGCACGTGGGTGATGCGGATGGCCGACTCGGTCTTGTTGACGTGCTGGCCACCAGCTCCGGAAGAACGGAAGGTATCTATCTTCAGATCGGCCGGATTGATCTGCACGTCGTCCACTTCCTCCACTTCCGGGATGATCGCCACGGTGGCTGCCGAGGTGTGGATGCGTCCCTGCGATTCGGTGGCGGGCACGCGCTGCACGCGATGCGTGCCGGATTCGAATTTCAGCCGCGAGAACGCCCCGCGGCCCACCACCCGTGCCACAACTTCCTTGTAGCCGCCATGTTCGCCGGGATTGTCCGATTCAATCTCCACTTTCCAGCCCTGGCGTTCGGCGTAGCGCGCATACATGCGGAACAGGTCACCGGCGAAGATCGCCGCTTCGTCGCCACCGGTGCCGGCGCGCACTTCCAGGAACAGGTTGCCGTCGTCGCGGGTATCACGCGGGACCAGCAGCAGGGCCAGTTCCTGCTCCAACGCCTGCAGGCGCGATTGCGCCGCCTGGATCTCCTCTTCGGCCAGCTCGCGCAGGTCGGCGTCGGCGCGCATCGCCTCTGCCGCGGCAAGGTCGGCCTTGGCGCGGTTCTCGTCGGCAAGCGCGATGGCTACCGGTTCCAGCTGGGCGAATTCGCGCGAAAGATCACGGAAGCGCTTGTTGTCGGCGACCACATCGGGTTCGGCCAGCAGGCGTTCCAGTTCATCGCGGCGCTCGGCCAGCGCTTCCAGCTTACGGCGCAGGGTCGGCGTCATCGTGTCTCACGGGAGGGTGGGCATAGCCCGGCGTGGCCGGGAACAGGCGCTCGGCGGCGCGGGAGAGCTGGGCATCGCCGCTCAGCGCTGCCGCCCGCAGGGCGGCGGTGGGCGGGTGCAGCAGGCGGTTGGTCAATCCATGCGCGAGCAGTTCAAGCACTTCCTCGGCCGGCTTGCCGTGCGCCAGCTGCTGGCGCGCGCGCTGCAGCAGTTCGGCACGGGTCGCTTCGCCGAACGCGCGCAGTTGCTTCAAGGGTGCCTGGTGTGCGTTCGCCTGTACGGTTTCGATGTAACGCGCCACCTGCAGGTCGATGATGGCCTCGGCTTCGGCGGCCGCTTCACGGCGGCCACGGCGGTTGTCTTCCACCGCACGTTCCAGATCGTCCACGGTATACAGGAACGCATCGGCCAGGGTGCCCACCGCAGCATCGATGTCGCGCGGCACGGCCAGGTCGAACAGCAGCATCGGCTTGTGGCGACGCACGCGGAGTGCCGCAGCGACGGTGTCGCGGTGGATCACCGGTTCGCGCGCGGCGGTGGCCGAAAACACGATGTCGGCCTCGGCCAGGTGGCGGTCCAGCTCGGCCAGCGGCAGGGCGACGCCGCCATGCCGGCTGGCCAGTTCCTGGGCATGCGCCAGCGTGCGATTGGCGATCAGCAACCGCCGTACCTTGCCTTCACTGAGGTGACGGGCCGCCAGCTCGATGGTTTCGCCGGCACCCACCAGCAGCACCGTCGAATCGTCCAGGCGCGCAAAGGCATTCTGCGCCAGACGCACCGCTGCCGAGGCCACCGACACCGGATTGGCACCCACCTGGGTATCGGTACGGGCGCGTTTTGCCACCGAAAATGTCTGCTGGAACAGCCGGTCCAGCTGCTGGCCGAGCAGGCCGTGCTCGCGCGCGGTGGTCCAGGCATCCTTCACCTGGCCGAGGATCTGCGGTTCGCCGAGCACCATCGAATCCAGCCCGGTGGCCACCCGGAACAGATGGCGCACGGCATCGGCGTCGGCATGCTGGTAAAGATAGTCCTGCAGGTCGCCGGCCTGCTCCTGCAGCCAGCGGGACAGGGCTTCGGGAGCATCGGCTACTGCATACAGTTCGGTGCGGTTGCAGGTGGACAGCAACACGGCTTCGGCGATGTGCGGCGTATCGCGCAGCGAACCCAGGGCGCGCGGCAACGCCTCACCGGCGAACGCCGCGCGTTCGCGCAGGTCCACCGGTGCGGTCTGGTGATTCAGTCCGAGCACCCACAGGGTCATTGTTCAGTTGCTTGCGATAAGCTGCTGGCCATAAGTGATCATTTTAAGGCCCCAATGCCGCCGATGCCCGCATTGATTCGCATCCCCACTGTTCTGCTGCTCGGCCTGATGGCCGGCCCGGCCCTGTCGGCGCCTTCCCCGGCGCAGGCGCTGGCCCAGGCCGAAGCCGCGCAGGAGCGCTCCCTGGAGCCGGTGATGGTGGGCGAGTTCGCCCTGCAGGCCGGCAAGCTTGGCGACGCCGCGGTGCAGTACCTGCAGGCGGCGCAGGCCAGCGACGGGGACGCCGGGCTGGCAGAGCGTGCTACCCGCATCGCCATGCTGGCCAACGATGATGCCGGCGCCGCCCGGGCGCTTGCGCTCTGGCAGCAGCGTGCCCCGCAATCGCAGTCCATGCGCAGCGCCGCCGCCGCGCTGGCCATGCGCGAAGGCAGGCCGGACCAGGCGGTGACCGAACTGAAGGCACTGTTGGCCGCGCAGGACGATAGCGGCTGGAAGTTCGCTCTCGGCGCACTGATCGGCGGTGGCCGCGATCCGGCCGTTCCGGCGCAGGTGCTCGATGCGCTGGTGACCGCCAACGCCATCCCGGACCGCATCGAAGCCTGGCAGGAGTTCGGACGGCTTGCCATGCGCATGGAAAAGCCGGAACTGGCACAGCGCATGGTGGACCACGTGGTGCGGCGTTTTCCGGATGACCCGCGGGTGGCGCTGCTGCGTGCCAGCCAGCTGCAGCAGGCGGGAAACACCGCCGAGGCGGTGGCGGTGCTGAAGGCCCTGGAGCCGAAGACCCTTGCCAGCGCGGATCTGCGCAACGCCGTGGCCATCGCCTACGACGCGATGAACGAACCGGTGGCGGCCGAGCGCGTGCTTTCGGCCGGTCCGCAGGATGTGCAGACCTTCGGCATGCGTGCTTCGCTGCTGGCCAAGCAGGAAGACACCACGGCGCTGACTGCGCTGTATGGCGAGTTGTCGCACGCGGCCAGCAAACCGGATCCCGGCCAGCGCCTGCTGCTGGGCAAGATCGCCGAGTATCTCAAGCGTTACCAGGAGGCGGTGGACTGGTACCACAGCGTGCCAGGCGGCGATGAACTGAGCGAGGCGCGCCTGCGCGCGGCCAATGCACAGGGCCTGCTGGGCAACCAGGAAAAGGCCCTGGAAGAAGTGCATGCCATCCAGTCCGATGCCGTACTGGCCGAAGACGCACGGCGCGATGCCTACCTGCTGGAGGCCGAACTGCGGCTGCGCGCGGGCGACGAAGCCGGCGAACTGGATGCGCTGGCCCGTGGCCTTGCTGCCTATCCGGATGAGAACCCCTTGTTGTATGCGCGCGCGCTGGCGTGGGAGCGCCGCGACGATATCCGCCGTGCCGAGGCCGACCTGCGCAAGATCCTGGTGACCGAGCCGGAGAACGTGGCCGCGCTCAACGCGCTGGGCTACACCTTGGCTGACCGCACCCAGCGCTACCAGGAAGCGCTGGAGCTGATCGACCGCGCCCGCGTGGCCGAACCGGACAACCCGGCGATCGTCGACAGCCATGGCTGGGTGCTGTATCGCCTCGGCCGCAACGAGGAAGCGCTGGTGCAGCTGCGTCGCGCCTATACCCTGGCCAAGGATGCCGAAATCGCCGCCCATCTGGGTGAGGTGCTGTGGGTGATGGGGCGCCAGGACGAAGCGCGCCGTTACCTGGATGAAGCCGCCCGGCTGGACCCCGACAACCGCGCCCTGCAGCGCGTCCGCGAGAAATACACGCCATGATGCCCTCCATCGCCCGGCCGCTGCTGCTGGCGGCCACTGTCCTGGCCGTGGCCGGCTGCACATCCGTGGGTACCCAGAAGACAGCCGCGCCGGATGTGGCATATACCGTGTCGCCAGCCGCCGAGCGCGCCGAAGCGGCGCGCGTACAGGTGCTGCGCGCGCAACCGGACTGGGCGTTCCAGGGTCGCGTGGCGGTAAGTAGGGGGCGCGACGGCGGCAGTGGCCGGATCGACTGGAACCAGCGCGCGGATGCCTACGAGGTGCAGCTCAGCGCGCCGGTCACCCGGCAGAGTTGGCGACTGCACGGCGACACCGCGCAGGGCGGTGGCCGCCTGGAAGGATTGGAGGGCGGCCCGCGTGAAGGCAGCGATGCGCGCCAACTGCTGCTGGAGGCGACCGGTTGGGACATCCCGGTCAACCAGCTGCCGGACTGGACCCGCGGCCTGGTACTGCAGGGCGCCGGCGAGAACAGCCTGCAGCGCGATGCCGAAGGACGTCCACGCCGGCTGCAGCAGGCGGGCTGGACCGTTCAGTTCCTGGACTGGTATCCGGCGCAGCAAGGGCGGCAGTCTTTGCCGCGCCGGGTCGAAGCCAGCAACGGTGACGCGAAGGTGCGCCTGGTCATCGACCAATGGGACCTGCAGGATCCATGACGCAGACGACCGGGGAAACGGCTGGCTGGACGTGGTGGCCGGCGCCGGCCAAGCTGAACCTGTTCCTGCACATCACCGGGCGCCGCAGCGACGGCTACCATGAGCTGCAGACCGTCTTCCGGCTGCTGGACTGGGGCGACCGCATCGGCCTGCGCGTACGCGCGGATACCGCCATACGCCGCATCGGCTCGTCCCAGGCGGGCGTGGCCGAGGCCGACGATCTTGCCGTGCGCGCGGCCGTGCTGCTGCAGAATTACGCCAAAGTCGGCAAAGGTGCCGATATCATCGTCGAAAAATCCATCCCCGCAGGGGGCGGTTTCGGCGGCGGATCCTCCGATGCGGCCACCGTGCTGATGGCGCTGGACCGGCTCTGGGGCACCAACCTCGGGACCGATGCACTGGCCGGGCTGGGATTGCGTCTGGGTGCGGACGTGCCGGTTTTCGTGCGCGGACACAATGCCTGGGCTGAAGGGGTGGGCGAGCGGCTGGCGCCGATCACCCTGCCGGCGGCCTGGTATGTCGCGGCCGATCCCGGTGTGCACGTGCCCACCCCGGCCCTGTTCGCATCCCCTGATTTGACGCGCGACAGTCCAGTAGCGAAAATAGAGGACTTCGCTTCCGGGGGCCTGTCCGGTAATGCGTTCGAACCGGTGCTGCGCCGCCGTGAGCCTGCCGTTGAAACGGTGCTCGCTGCGTTGAGCGATATCGGCACGGCGCGCCTGACCGGGTCCGGAAGTGGTTGTTTCGTCGAGTTCCCCACGCTGGCTGAAGCCCGCCAGGGATTGGCGAAACTGCCAGAGGAGTTGCGGGCGTGGGTGGTTGCGGGTGTTGCCCGTTCGCCACTGCTGGAAGCACTCGAGCGTAACTGATGCATTGATGCAGGGACGTCGCCAAGCGGTTAAGGCACCAGGTTTTGATCCTGGCATGCGTAGGTTCGAATCCTACCGTCCCTGCCACCTGCGGCTGTGTCCGCGGCTTCCGGCGCAGTGTCTGCGCGGGGCGTGGAAATCGCTGCGGTAGTCCGCCACGGGTGCCTTCGGGCGCCGATGGCAGCCGGTCGCTGTTGTCCGGTCGCTCTCTACCGATATTCCGCCACTCGCCCCCGCCCGAGACAATCATGATGCAACAGTCGCCCAACCTGCTGGTCTTTTCCGGCAACGCCAACAAACGCCTCGCGCAGAACATCTGCAAGGAGCTGGGGGTACGTCCGGGCAAGGCGCTGGTGTCGCAGTTCTCCGATGGCGAAGTGCAGGTGGAGATCGAGGAGAACGTCCGCAAGCAGGATGTGTTCGTGATCCAGCCGACGTGCGCGCCCAGTGCCGAGAACCTGATGGAGCTGCTGGTGCTGATCGATGCGCTCAAGCGCGCTTCGGTCAACAGCGTCACCGCGGTGGTGCCGTACTTCGGTTACTCGCGCCAGGATCGCCGCATGCGTTCCTCGCGCGTGCCGATCACGGCCAAGCTGGCGGCGAAGATGTTCAGCACCGCCGGTGCGGATCGTGTGTTGACCGTGGATCTGCACGCCGACCAGATCCAGGGTTTCTTCGACATCCCGGTGGACAACGTATATGCCTCGCCGCTGCTGCTCGCCGATATCTGGCGCGCCTACGGCACCGAAAACCTGATCGTGGTGTCCCCGGACGTGGGTGGCGTGGTGCGCGCACGCGCCGTCGCCAAGCGGCTGGACGATGCCGACCTGGCGATCATCGACAAGCGTCGTCCGCGCGCCAACGTCTCCACCGTTATGAACATCATCGGTGACGTCGAAGGCAAGACCTGCGTGATGGTCGATGACATCGTCGATACCGCCGGCACCCTGTGCGCCGCTGCTGCTGCCCTGAAGGCGCGAGGCGCGCTCAAGGTCGCCGCCTACTGCACCCACGCGGTGCTGTCCGGCCCGGCGGTGGACAACATCACCAATTCCCAGCTCGACGAACTGGTGGTGACCGATACCATCCCGCTGAAGGACGCAGCGCGGGTATGCAGCAAGATCCGCCAGCTGAGCGTGGCGGAGATGCTGGCCGAAACGATGCGTCGCATCGCCTTCGGCGAGTCGGTCAGCTCGCTGTACGTCGATTGATCTTCGCCCCGGCCGGCAACGGCAGGGGCATTCCCGGGCACTTCTGGTCGCGGAAGTGCCTGCAACCGCCCCGCCGCGAGGCGAGGCAACAACCTGAGTAGTAGACAATGTCGAAGACCCATGAAATCAAGGTCACCAAGCGTGAACTGCAGCGTAAGGGTGCGAGCCGCCGCCTGCGTCACGCCGGTGTGATTCCGGCCATCGTGTACGGCGGCAACGCCGAGCCGGTCGCCATCAGCCTGGACCACAATGAAATCTGGCTGGCGCAGCAGAACGAGTGGTTCTACTCGTCCATCCTGGACCTGAACCTGGACGGCAAGGTGCAGCGTGTGCTGCTGCGCGACATGCAGCGCCATCCGTTCAAGCAGCTGATCATGCACCTGGACTTCCAGCGCGTGAACGAGAACGAGGCCCTGACCGCTTCGGTGCCGCTGCACTTCATCAACGAAGACGTCTCGCCGGCCGGCAAGGCTGCCGACATCGTGGTCACCCACGAACTGAAGGAAGTGACCGTCACCTGCCTGCCGAAGAACCTGCCGGAGTCGATCGAAGTCGACCTGGGCAACCTGGAAGCCGGCAACATCATCTACCTGTCGGACATCAAGCTGCCGAAGGGCGTTGAGATTCCGGCGCTGGCGCTGGGCAAGGATCACGACGATGCCGTGGTCACCGCCAAGCACGGCAAGGAAGATGCGGCTGACGTGCAGGAAGAAGAAGCACCTGCTGCCGAGTAAGCCTCATGCGGCGCCTGTCCCTGCGGGGGCGGGCGCCGTTGCTTTGCCACCGGCGCGCGTCCTGATGGAGGCGACCCCGGGTCGCTGCCATGCGCAGGATGGCTGGTACCAAGCAGGAAAAGACGATGTCAGGATTGCGACTGATCGTCGGTCTGGGCAACCCCGGGCCGGAACACGCCCGGACCCGGCACAATGCTGGGTTTCATTTTGTTGAGGCCCTGGCGGACAAGGCGGGCGCACGCTGGAGCGTGGACAGCAAGCTGTTCGGCGAAACCACGCGGGTGGATATCGGCGGGCAAGCGGTATGGCTGCTGAAGCCGGCCACCTTCATGAACCTCAGCGGCAAGTCGGTCACCGCCGCGCAGCGGTTCTGGAAGATCGAGCCCGAGGAAACCCTGCTGGCGCACGACGAGCTGGATCTGCCGCCGGGGGCGGCGAGGCTTAAGTTCGATGGTGGGCACGGGGGCCAGAACGGCCTGCGCGATACCATGCGCCTGCTCGGTCACGGCCGCTTCCACCGTCTGCGCGTGGGCATCGGCCATCCCGGCCACAAGGATCGCGTGGTGCCATGGGTGCTGGGGCGTGCGTCGAAAGAAGACGAGATGCTGATGGCGCGTGCCATCGACGATGCGATCGACGTGCTGCCGCTGGCGGTCAACGGCGATTTCAACGAAGCCATGAAACGACTGCACACGCCGAAATAGGGTCCGCCAGGTACCGACCACAGGTCGGTACGGAGAATGATTGGCCAAGCATCGCGCGCGCTGTTTCACCAATCACTTTCACCTGCGAGGTTGTCGAATATGGGTATCAAATGCGGCATCGTCGGCCTGCCCAACGTGGGCAAGTCGACGCTGTTCAATGCGCTGACCAAGGCGGGTATCGCCGCGGCCAACTTTCCGTTCTGCACCATCGAACCGAACGTCGGCATCGTGCCGGTGCCGGATCCGCGCCTGAACGAGCTGGCGGCCATCATCAACCCGCAGAAGGTCATTCCGACGGCCGTCGAATTCGTCGACATCGCCGGTCTGGTCGCCGGCGCGGCCAGCGGTGAAGGCCTGGGCAACAAGTTCCTGGCGCATATCCGCGAAGTGGATGCGATCACCCATGTAGTGCGCTGCTTCGAACATGGCGACATCGTGCACGTGGCCGGCAAGGTCGACCCGATCTCCGACATCGAAACCATCGATACCGAACTGGCGCTGGCCGACCTGGACAGCGTGGAGAAGGCGCTGAACCGCGCCGAGCGTGCGGCCAAGGGTGGCGACAAGGATGCAGCCGCGCGCAAGCCGGTGCTGGCCAAGCTGCAGGCCGCGCTCGCCGACGGCAAGGCCGGCCGCGCGGCCGGCCTGGATGACGAGGAAAAGGCGCTGGTGCGCGACCTGTTCCTGCTCACCCTGAAGCCGGTGATGTACATCGCCAACGTGCTGGAGGATGGCTTCGACAACAATCCGCACCTGGAAGCGGTGCGCGCGCGTGCTGCCGAGGAGGGCGCCATGGTGGTGCCGGTATCGGCGGCGATCGAGGAAGAGCTTTCGCAGCTGGATGACGAGGACCGCGACACCTTCCTGGCCGATCTGGGCCTGAGCGAGCCGGGCCTGAATCGCGTGATCAACGCCGCCTACAGCCTGCTTGGCCTGCAGACCTACTTCACCGCAGGCGTAAAGGAAGTGCGCGCCTGGACCGTGCGCAAGGGCGCCACCGCGCCGCAGGCAGCCGCGGTGATCCATACCGATTTCGAGAAGGGCTTCATCCGCGCCGAAACCATCGCGTATGACGACTTCATCAAGTACAAGGGCGAAGCCGGTGCCAAGGAAGCCGGTCGCCTGCGTCTGGAAGGCAAGGAATACCGCGTGCAGGAAGGCGACATCCTGCATTTCCGCTTCAACGTGTGATTGCCGGCTACCCTGACGGATGTGTGCCCAACGCCCCGCCTCGTGCGGGGCGTTCTGTATGTGGACAATAATTCACCACGCCCCCGGAGAGCCTGCCGGGCGTGGCTTACACCCACTTGTCCACATGAAATCCGCATGGCTTTCCCCGAGCGATGTGGAGAAGTCCGCTCACGTAGAGCGGGGCTCTTCCCCGCTGTGCAGTAAGGCCCCAGCCGGGCAGAGCCCGGCTCTACGACAGGCGCCAGTTGCCGGTTACCAGCTGTACTTGACGCCCAGCAGCGCGGCCGCGTCGCGATATCCATCGTCGCCGTTGCCCACGTCCAGTTCGCCCCAGGCGGTCAGGCGACGACTGAGTTGCACCTGCGCACCGGCTCTGGCCTGGTACACGTTGCCCGGCCGTCCGCCCGCCACACGCACGTCGTCCATGGTCATCGCGTTCGCGCCATGGCGGACGATCCAGTCCACGGCGATGAACGGCTGCACCACGGCGGCCAGCGCGGTGTCGGCGCGGCCATACAGGCGCAGGCCCAGCCGCGATTGCAGGCCGCCGGCATCGGCCACCCTTATCCGGGTGCCGTTGGCTTCCACATGGGTGCCGCCCTGCATGCGGTAGTCACTCCAGCTCAGCTGCAACTGCGGTTCCAGGTACAGCGTGCTGGCCGCGGCATGCATGATGGGAAATGCATAACCTGTTTCCAGCGACGCCGTCGTGCTGCGCGCCTGGTAATTTTCCGCAACCAAGGCCTGGCCGTTGACGCTGCTGCGGAAGCGCGCCGCCTGCAGCCAACCGTCCACGTAAAGGCCGGCATCGTCCATCGCGCCTTGGGTCCAGGTGCCGTAGAAGCCGAACGAGCGGCCGCGTACGCGACCATTTGCCTGGTAGCCGGACAGCGATGACGATGCCTGCTGTGCAGCATGACCGGCACCGGCCATGATTCCGAACACGCCGCGGTCCTCCGTGCCCCAGCGGGTGAGGTCGGCACCGACCTGCAGCAGTTCATGGCTGCCGCGTGCGGCCAGCTGTCCATTGACGCGCTGCCGCGATTGACCGTTGCTGGCGCGTACCCAGGCGCCTGCCAGCGGGCCATCGGCGCGCTGCCGTTCGGCCAGGTTGGGTTCGCCGACGCGCTGGTGCAGGGTCAGGGCGAACATGTCCAGCGCCGCTGACTGGTTGGCCAGCCACGCGCCCGCCTCGGGGCGCAGCACGAAAGGCTCGACGATCGGATCGATGACCGGCGGTTCAACCACCGGTGGCTCAACCACCGGCGGCGGATCCGGATCGACCGTCTGGCAGTCCGGTGCGGCAGGATCCTGCTCGCAGGGTCCTTTCTCGCCCTCCGGCACCAGCGAGCGCAGATACCAGTCGCCATCGTCCGCATCGCTGCTGCTTCCCTGGTGCAGGAAATATTCATAGGCACCCGCCACCGCGCGTCCCTGCAGCTGGAACACGGCGTTCGAATAGCCGTCCACCTGTACTACGCGGATGCCTTCCACGGTATCGGCACCGCCTCCGCCCGCATTGTCGATGTGCAGCCATGCGCTGCCGTTGCTGTTGCCTTCGATGTGCAGGAAATCGGTCGGTGCCGTGTCGCCGGCCAGCCGGGTATTGATCTCGAACAGCCCATCCTGGCCGACGTAATCGCCATGCACGGTCAGTCGTGAGAAATGATCTGCGACCGGCGGCGCGAAACTGATCCGTCCCGCATGATCCAGAGCGGTCACGGCCGAGTCACCGGTCACTGTCCACTGGCTGCTGCCGTCCACGGAGAGCGAGCGGGCATGCAGGCCAGCATTTTCCAGCAGCGCGCCGCGCCAGTGCGTGTCGTCCCGCAGTGCCACCTGCAGTTCCGCCGCGGGGCTGTCCACCTGGATGTCGCCACGCAGGTCGCTGGCGGCGGCACTGAAACGCACGTCGCCGGCAGCGACGCGGCTGCCGTCATTCAACAGCGTGTCGCCCACCCGCAGCAGACGCCCGCTCACATCGCCCGCATCGGCCAGGGCGTCGCGCAACTGCAGGTCGTGATTGCCGCCCTGCAGCCAGAACGCTGTGCCCGCACCGGCAGCGAAGCGGCTGTTCTCGATGCTGGCGCGGTTCCAATGCG
>JAAIGF010238672.1_pt1 | contig 42431 bp, 34 predicted proteins | sample 6487441 | NCBI WGS metagenome assembly JAAIGF01 (sample SAMN13974129, study PRJNA590717) | phyllosphere metagenome | biome: pepper field; feature: multiple bacterial spot infested pepper fields; material: pepper leaves; isolation source: leaves from pepper fields | host: Capsicum annuum ...
CGGCGCCGCCGGTGGCCACGGCCAGCTGGGTGCGCATCATGATGGCGTCGGCGAAGCCGCGCAGCAGCATGATCAGGGCGACGATCACGTACATCACGCCGATCTTCTTGTGGTCGACCGAGGTCAGCCATTCGCGCCACAACCAGCCCCACCTCCTGAAGTAGGTCAGCGCGGCGAACAGGCCCAGGCCGCCGAGCGCCACCATGATCATGGTGACGACGAGGATGGGCTCGTGCAGGGGTATGGCGTCGAGAGTCAGTTTTCCGAGCATGTGTCGATTCGGCGCCGGCTGGCGGCGCGCGGGCTCCTTGGGTCAGTGGAAATCAGGATTGGCTACGGCGGCGGAACAGCGGGCGCGGCTCGATGACCGAACGGCCGTACTGCACGCTCATGCCGGCAAGGCCCTTGAGGGCGTCGTGCACGGACTTGTCCCCGCGCACCGCGAAGCTGTCGAAGCCGCACTGGCGCATGTGGCTGAGCTGGTCACGCAGCACATCGCCGACCGCGCGCAGCTCACCGCACCAGCCCAGGCGGGTGCGCAGCAGGTAGGCCTGGCTGTAGCCGCGGCCGTCGCGAAAACTCGGGAAGTCGATGGCGATCAAGGGCAGTACGGCAAGCCAGGGCTGCAGATCCCTGGGGTCGTCATCCGGGCCCAGCAGCAGGCCGTCGCGGCTGCCTGCTACGCCCTGCAGCACGGCCGGGGGCTGGCGTTCCAGCCAACTGGGCAGCGGCACGATCAGGCTACCCGCGCCCGCTGCTTCGGCATCGCCCGGCATACGAAAGGGATCGTCACTGACGATGCGCGGCTCGCCTTCGCGCAGGCTGATCAGGTTGTTCATGCCGGCTCCTCCACCTTGCGGTACACCCGCGCCTTGAAGGGCTCGATGCCAACGCGCTGCACGGTGTCGATAAAGCGTTCGTCGCCCTGGCGCTGTTCGTCGAATGTCTCGACCAGCCGCTCGATCACCTCGGGCACTTCGGCGGCGCTGAACGACGGGCCGATCACCTTGCCCAGCGCACTGGCCTTGCCCTGGGCGCCACCGATGGTCACCTGGTACCACTCGCTGCCGTTCTTATCGACGCCAAGGATGCCGATATTGCCGATGTGGTGATGGCCGCAGGCGTTCATGCAACCCGAGATGTTCAGGCTGATGTCGCCCAGGGCGTGCAGCGCCTCGGCATCCTCGAAACGCTGCTGGATGGCCTGGGCGATGGGGATCGACTTGGCGTTGGCCAGTGCGCAGTAATCGCCACCGGGGCAGGCGATCACGTCGGTAAGCAGGCCGATATTGGCGCTGCCCAGGCCGACGCTGACGGCCTGCTGCCAGAGTGCGTACAGGTCGGCCTTGCGCACGTCGGGCAGCACCAGGTTCTGCTCATGGGCCACACGGATTTCGCCGAAGCCATAGCGCTCGGCCAGACCGGCCACGGCATCCATCTGCGCCGAGGTCACATCACCCGGCGGCAGGCTGGCGCCTGGTTTGGTCGACAGCACCACGCTGGCGTAGCCCGGCACCTTGTGCGGCTGCACATTGCGCGACACCCAGCGGGCGAAGCCGGCATCGCCGGCCAGGGCGGTGCCGAAATCCAGATCGGTATCCGCAAGCGGCGCATAAGGCGGCGGCGCGAAGGTAGCGGCAACCCGCTGGTATTCAGCGTCGGTGAGCTCGGCGGGGCCGTCCTTGATGTGCTGCCACTCGGCCTCGACTTCCCTGGCGAAGGCCTCGATGCCCAGCGCCTTGACCAGGATCTTGATGCGCGCCTTGTACTTGTTGTCGCGCCGGCCGTGGCGGTTGTACACCCGCAGAATCGCCTCGACATAGGACAGCAGGTGCTGCCACGGCAGGCCATCGCGAATCACCTGGCTGAGGATCGGCGTGCGGCCCAGTCCGCCACCGACCATCACCCGCGCCAGCAGCTCGCCGGCCGCATCGCGATACAGGTACAGGCCGACGTCGTGCATCGGCACCGCGGCGCGATCCTGCTCGGCGGCGCACAGGGCGATCTTGAATTTGCGCGGCAGAAACAGGAATTCCGGGTTGACCGTCGACCACTGCCGGAGGGTCTCGGCCAGCGGCCTGGGGTCGAGCAGCTCATCGGCCGCCACCCCGGCGAAGGCTTCGGTGGTGATATTGCGCACGCAGTTGCCGGACGTCTGGATGGCATGCATCTCGACATCGGCCAGACGCTCGAGAATACCCGGCACCCGCTCCAGTTCGATCCAATTGAACTGGATGTTCTGCCGCGTGGTGAAGTGACCGTAGTCGCGGTCGTAGTCCCGCGCGATGCTGGCCAGGGTGCGCAATTGGCGCGTCGACAGGGTGCCGTAGGGAATCGCCACGCGCAGCATGTAGGCATGCTTCTGCAGGTACAGGCCGTTCTGCAGGCGCAGCGGCAGGAATTCCTCCTCGCTCAGCTCCCCGCTGAGGCGCCGCTGCACCTGGTCGCGAAACTGCGCGACCCGCTCGCGCACCAGCGCATGGTCGTACTCGTCGTAGTGATACATGACAGGCCCCTTGCGCCAAACAGCGCGGCAGACAGGGCCGCCACTATGGGCAAGCGGGCAAAATCAAAACAGCCTCAGATAATTCTGAAAAAACCATATCAGATGAATCTCTGTAGACCGTATGCGCTGCTATAGGCGCTGGCTGGATTACTGCAAAGCTCCAGGCGACAGGCGCTTCGATCTGATACGTAAAAATCATTAATCTACATAGCTGATATCTTCTGTAACATCCTTGCCCACTGCACTATCGCTGCAGCGCCCCACTTATTGCGCATCGGGTACGCCATGAAACGCTACGAAAAACTCGCTGACGAAATTGCCGCGCTGATCCGCTCGGGCCTGCTGGCACCCGGCGAGAAAGTGCCTTCGGTACGTCATGCCAGCCGTACCTATGGCGTCAGCGCTTCCACCGTATTCCAGGCCTATTACCTGCTCGAGGATCGCGGGCTGATCCAGGCCCGCGCGCGCTCCGGCTATTTCGTGCGCGAGCACGCCAAGCGACCGCTGCACGAGCCACAGCAGCGCACGGGCGCCGTGCAGGCGACCGATGTGGATGTCAGCGAACTGGTGTTCTCGGTGCTCGGCTCGTTGAAGGATCCGCACACCGTGCCATTCGGCTCGGCGTTCCCCAGCCCGGATCTGTTCCCGCTGCCGCGCCTGGCCCGCTCCATGGCACAGAGCGTGCGCGACATGCCCAGCCACGCGGTGATCGCCGACATGACCGAGGGCAACCCGGATCTGCGCCGGCAAATCGCCCTGCGCTACATGCTCAGCGGCGTACGCCTGCCGCTCGAGGAACTGGTGATCACCACTGGCGCCATGGAAGCGCTCAACCTGTGCCTGCAGTCGGTGACCGAACCCGGCGACCTGGTGGCCATCGAGAGCCCGGCGTTCTATGCCACGCTGCAGGTGCTGGAACGCCTCAAGCTCAAGGCGGTGGAAATCCCCGTGCACCCACGCGAAGGCATCGACCTGGACAGCCTGGCCGACAGCCTGCAGCGCCTGCCGATCAAGGCCTGCTGGTTCATGAGCAGCCTGCAGAACCCGCTCGGCGCGAGCATGAGCGACGCCAAGAAGGCGGCGCTCTACGAACTGCTGCAGCGCCATCAGGTGCCGCTGATCGAAGACGACGTGTACGCCGAACTGCACTACGGCGCCCAGCCGCCAAAACCGGTAAAGAGCTTCGACCGCGAAGGGCTGGTGATGCACTGCGGCTCGTTTTCCAAATGCCTGGCGCCCGGTTACCGGGTTGGCTGGGTGGCCGGCGGGCGCTACGCCCAGCGCATCGCCCGGCTCAAGCTGATGACCACCATCTCGCCTTCGGTACCCGCCCAGGCAGCGCTGGCCGACTACCTGCTGCACGGCGGTTACGACCGCCACTTGCGCAAGCTGCGTCACCAGCTGGAAAGCCAGCAGGGCTCGATGCTCGCCTCGGCCGCGCGACACTTCCCGGCGGACACCCGGGTGACGCGGCCCAGCGGGGGCTACTTTCTGTGGTTCGAGTTTTCCGAGCGCGTCGACGCCCTGCAGCTGTTCCGCCTCGCGCTGGCTCAGGGCATCAGCCTGGCGCCGGGGCCGATCTTCTCGGCCACTCGCGGCTTCGGCCATTGCGCGCGGCTCAATCACGGCCACCCGTGGAACGCCGGGAGCGAACAGGCCATGGCAACCCTGGGGCGCATCATCGCCTCGTTCTGAGCCGCAGATGTGCGACACGATCAGTCTGTTGTGCGTAGCGGCCAGCCGATAGGCAGCGACAGGAAAACCTGCCCTAATGGCGATTTTCATCGCCCAGGATCAGCCATGACTCGTAGCACCCTTGCCTTGCTCGTTGCCCTGGCCGCGAGCAGCGCCAGCGCCGCCGAACAGGTGCCGTTGTACAGCAACCTCAAGGACTGGCTGGTGGCGTGCGACAACACCCGCCAGTGCACGGCGATGTCCAACGCCGCTGAGAACCAGGCAGACGCCACGCCGACGTGGAGCCTGAGCGTTTCACGCGAGGCTGGCCCCGAGGGCGCGGTGCGCGTCGGGCTATTCAGCTACAACGAAGCCAGCGGCCAGCCACTGCTCGATGGCAAGCCGCTGCAGGTGAAGCTGCAGCCCGGCCAGTTGACCGAGGGCTCGGTGCCCGAGGTATACAGCGTCGCGGGTGCCGATGCCGAGGCGCTGATCGCCGAGCTGCGCAATGGCCAGAACCTGCTGCTGCCCACGGCCTATGGCAACGCCGTGACCTCGCTCAACGGCATGAGCGCCGCCCTGCTGCTGATGGATTCGGTGCAAGGCCGCCTGGGTACCACCACCGCGCTGCTGCGCAAGGGCAACGCGCCCGCAAGCGGCGTACCGGCCGCCCCGGCCGCGCCTCCTGCACCAACCTGGCAGGCCCCTACTGCACTGAGCGATGCCGACAGCAAGCGCGTGCTGGACGCGGTGCGAGAGGCGATGCGCAGCGACTGGCAGCCCGAGATGTATGAGGATGAACTGCCCGAGGGCCAGGCCTTCGCGCTCAGTGACCGCGAGGCGCTGGTCATTCTCAAGACCGGCTGCGGCGCCTACAACTGCAACTACAGTCTGTACCAGGCGCCGCTCGACCATCCGCAGCAGGCGCGCAAGGCGAGCATCGCCGAAATACCCGTGTTCGAGGATCTGCCACCCAATGGCAGCGTCGAGTTCGACCCGGCCAGTGGTGACCTGAGCAGTTTCACACTGGCCATGGGCATGGGCGGCTGCGGCTTTACCCAACGCTGGCGTTACGATGGCAAGGGCTTCGCGCCGATCCACGCCAGCATGCTGGGCACCTGCCTCGGCCTGGATTCAGCTTACTGGCCGGTGCTGTGGCGCACCGCCGAGAAACGCTGAACCTCCGGGAACAGCTTGCCCAGGGTGCGGCGCGCCTGGGCCGCCTGCAGGTACTCGTCGAGCAGCCCTGCCAGCTCTTCGAAATCCAGGCGCCTGCCTTCTAGCACCGGGTTGAACAGCCACAGCCGCAGGCGCATGCCAGCGGCGACCGGACGGGCATCCGGCGCGGCCAGCGACTTGAAGCACGGCGCCGTCAGCCCCGGCACGCGCTGCCCGGCCATCACCGAGAACACCAGCGCCATGCGCAACGGGCGCTGGTCGATCTCGAAGGCGTCGAAGCACGCCCAAGGCGTGGCCTCGCGGGCGTTGGCGAACTGCACGCTGTCGGCGCTCAGCACCATCACGCAACGGCCGTTGCGGCGGCTGAAGGCCTCGGCACAGGCGAGCAGCAGCAGGCCCACCGCGAGCAGCAAGGCGCCGGGCACCCAGCACAGCCACTGCGCCGTGCGCATATGGATCAGGCTCGGCAGGCTGACCAGCCAACCGCCGACGAACAGCAGCACCGCGGCCCCAAGGGCGCTGAAGAGCGCTTGCCCGGAGGCCCGTTCGTGGATTTCGTAACGCTGCTGCGGGCCGTCGGCGTGAGCCTGCAAGTCGCTCAGCAGCGCCTGGCGGCTGGCATCATCCATGTTGTTTCAGGGCATCGAGCTGCTGCTGGGCCAGGGCAGCTTGCACGTAGGCGGTCAGCAGCGCGGCCAGATCATCGATATCGAGCTTGCTGCCACCGCTGGCCACGCCGGCAGAGTTGATGCGCACATGAGGCTTAGGCTTTTTCAGCACCATCGCCTGGTTGCCGAACAGCACCGATACCGGGCGATGGGTCGGCAGCACAGCGGTTTCGCTCAGGGTCAGTTTCTGCAGGGTTACCAGGCCTTCGTCCTTGACGAATATGTCGACCACATCGGTCAGGTCGATGGGCCCGCTGAGTGCGGTGTGATGCAGCTCGCGGCGGGTCAGGCGCATGAACACCTCGCGGCCGGCGTTGCGGTGCTGCCAGGTGAGCAACAGGAAGAACAGCGTCATGAAGCCACCGCAGATCATCATGCCGGTCTTGCCGATACTGAAGCCGCCCCACAGGATGCCCAGCGCGCCCAGGGTCAGCACCGGACCGAGTACCCAGTAGCGCTTGGTGTTGGTGAACTCCATCTGCTCCGGCACCCGCTCGATGACCCGGGTGAGTTCGGCGACCACGGCGTCGCGCTGGGCACCTCGCGGGTAGGCAGGGCCTTCATCGGCGAAACTGGGCGACTGGGGCTGGCTCATCGGAAAAATCCTCGCATAGACATGATGCGAGGATTATCCGGCTCGCCGGACAGCCTGGGCAGCACAGCGGCTGGTACTCACAACAATCAGCCGCCCGCTCAAAACTCTGCCGGGCGCCGAGCGTCTTACTGGCTCTGCAGGTAGTCGGTTAGAAAGGCCTGGGCGTTGCCCTGCTCCGAGAGGCTGTTGTCATAACCGACCATCAACGGCTTCGCCTCACCCGGCAGGTACAGCTCACCCCAGCCGTTGCGAACCAGCAGCACCACGAACTTCTTGCCATCGACCTGGGTGCTGTAACGCGTGTCGTCGGCATTCTTTTCCACATCCATACGCTGGATGCGCATGTCCCAGTCGTGGTCCACACCCTCGACCTGCACCAGGGCCCGGTTCTCGCTACGTGCGCCGATGCGCAAGGTCCACACCTTCACGCCATGCTCACCGGAGAAGGCCACCACCTTGGGCGCTACCTCCGGACGTTCTTCGGCCTGTACAAAGCCGCTGGCAAGGGCCAACAGCATGGCCAGCAACGCGGTACTTCTCGCGAAAATCATCATGCATCTACTCCCGTTGAAATCGCTCATTGAAATCAACGTGACGCAGCATGCCTAGCAGCACAGCCGCGGCCCACAACAATAAAGCGCTCGATCACAATGACTGACGGTCGAAGGTCGATCCCAGTAATATGTCAAAGTGTGTCGACCGCCACCCATGGATGCGCCCTTGCCGATGCAACGCTGGACCCCTTATCTGGACACGCAATTCTGCTTCGACCATCCATCCGCGCTGGCCAAGGCAGGGGTGTTCGACCCCAGCACCCCGCGGGTGATGGGCAGTGCCATCGGTCACTACCGCGCGCGCACCGTGCGCCCGCACCTGCAGTATTTCGACTGCGACCTGCAGTTCCCCGAGCCCCTGCGGATCGACAAGGTACTGCCCGGCAGCCTGTGCATCGTGCAGGTGCTCGACGGCCAATGGGAGCACCGGGTTGACGGGCAACTGCACCGCTACACGCCCGGCACGCCCCGTGTGCTGGGCGTCAGCGAATGCATGGAGACGGTCGATCAGTTGCCGGCCGGCAGCCACGCGCGCATGGCCGGGCTGCGCATCGCCGGCGACTACCTGCATGAACTGGCCGAAGAAGACCCCGACCTGCAACCGCTGCTCGGCCTGCTCGACGACGGCATCTGCTTTACCGAACTGCAGCGCTGCAAGGCACTCGGCGGGCTGCTGCAACGCCTTTACCAATCGCCCTATCACGGCGCGCTGGAGCGTCTGCATCAGGAGAGCCTGAGCCTGGCCGTGCTGGTGGAGCTGGCCGCACACTTCAAGGGCCGTACCACGGCCGCGCCGCAGCCGGTTCGTGGCCAGCGCGACCTGGCCTATGAAGCGCGCCGCTTGCTCGATGCCAGCCTGGAACAGCCGCCGGGCAGCCAGGCCCTGGCGCAGCAGCTGGGGGTCGGCGAAACCACCTTGCGCCGGGCATTCTCCCAGGTATTCGGTCAATCCATGCTGCAGTACGTGCGCCAGCAGCGCATGGAGCTGGCCCGCACGCTGCTACGGCAGCGCAAATGGCAGGTGGCGCAGATCGCCTATCGCCTGGGCTACACCAGCCCGGCCAACTTCAGCCATGCCTACCGCGCGCATTTTGGCCACCCGCCGGGGGCAGAGCGCTAGCCGCGAAGCGGCCAGCACTTCACTGCAACGGCTGGCTCGGAGGCTTTTTACCTGCGCGCTGAGCCAAGCAGCAACTTCGGCAATCTGCTCTAGACTCGATAATGTAAAGACCGCTCGGAGTCGGGCGGCGCGGCGCATGGATCGAGTCGGGGGGCATTCTCCAGCGCAAACGAGAGTTGCCTGGAGCATCACTCTTTTCACCAAGACCGAAGATGGCGAAGCCAGGGCCCTCCTGTCATGCGGGCCCGGCCACCCTTCGTGCACGCACCTGAATAATGAACCGCCCACATGCTCAACAGGTGTCTCTATGCCCCACTCGTCCCTTCGCCTGTCCACACGCAGCCTGCTCTACGCCAGTTACGCCTGCCTGCTGGCACTGATGCTGCTGATTGCCGGCGTCTCGCTGTACAACCTCACCACCGCCGATCGTGAGTTCTCGGCCTACATCGGTGGTATCGAGGCACGCGCCCGCATGGCCAGCAAGCTCAGCGAAGCGGTTAAGAGCCGGGCCATCGAGCTGCGCAATCTGGCGCTCAATACCGCGCCGGCAGGGCGCGAGCCCAAGCGCGGCGCAATCGAAGCGCGCGAGAAGGCGGTGGAAGGTAGCCTGGCAGCTCTGCGCCAGGCCATCGCCAGCCATGCCGACGTATCTGCGCAGGATCGCGAAATAATGGCGCACATCGAAGCGCTCGAGGGGCGCTATAGCCCGGTGGCCCACAGCATTGCCGAGCACCTGTTCAAGGGCGAGGATGCCGAGGCGCTGCGCATGGTCAGCGAACAATGCACGCCGTTGCTCGAGGAGCTGACCGGAGTGATCGACCAATACCTTGACCACACCACGGCGGTGGCCGATCAACGGGTTGTCGACAACGAGGCGCACTATCAGCGCCAGCGCACTATTCTGCTGATCATCACCGCATCGAGTTTCATCCTGGCTGCCGTACTGGGCCACCTGATCAGCCGCTCCCTGCTGCGTTCCCTGGGTGCCGAACCCAATGACCTCAACCAGATCGCCCAACGTGTCGCCGAGGGCGACCTGCGCGCTTCGGAAAAGCCTCATGGGGGTTCACAAAACAGCGTGCTCTCGGCATTGCAGCGCATGCAAGCGAACCTGCGCGAGGTTACTCAGGGTATCGACAGTTCCTCACGCACCGTTGCCCACTCCAGCCAGGAGCTGAGCGAGTCGAGCCTGCGCAATGCCGAGAGCGTTGCCCAGGCCCAGCGCGAGGTAGAGCACATCGTCACCGCAGTGCATGAAATGGCAGCAACGGTTCAGGATGTAGCGCGTAACGCCGAGTCCGCCGCGCAGGCGGCCGGCGAGGCAGATGAAGCCGCGCTGACCAGCCAGCACAAGGCCGGCCAGGCAGTAAATCTGATAGGAGAACTGGCGAAGGTGATCGACAGCTCCAGCGAGGCCATGGCGCGGTTGAAAACCGAAAGTACCAACATTGGCAGCGTGCTTGACGTGATCAAATCGGTGGCCGACCAGACCAACCTGTTGGCACTCAACGCCGCCATTGAAGCGGCCCGTGCCGGCGAGGCAGGCAGAGGCTTTGCCGTGGTTGCCGACGAAGTACGCAGCCTGGCGCGGCGTACCCAGCAAGCGACCGCCGAGATCGAGGGGCTGATCGCCAGCTTGCAGTCGATTGCCGACGAAACGGCGGGCTACATGCAACGCTGCCAGGACTCCAGCAGCCAATCGGTAAGCGGGGTATCCGAAGCGGGTGAGGCAGTGGCGCGGATCGTGGCGATGATCGAGCGCATCAACGGCATGAATCAGCAGATCGCCACGGCGGCCGAGCAGCAGAGCGCGGTCGCCGAGGAAATCAGCCGCGGCGTGGTTTCGATGCGCGACAGCACCGAGCAATCCGCGGCGGCCTTTCAGCACGCCCAGCAGGAAAGCGAAAGCCTGGCACGCACCAGCGAGGCACTGCGGCAGAACATCTCTCGCTTTCGTCTTTGACGGACCTCAGCGCCGCCTGCGGCAAAGCAGCCTGGCAGGCGGTCGCTTGTCCGCTGCTTACAACTGGTCGCCCTTGAGGCCGGCGTAGAGGCGGGTCATTTCGTTGAGCTGGCGGAACATCGACTCGGCATTCACCGCCACGATGGTTGGCACGAACTCCTTGGAGGCAAACGCCTTGGTCGCGAACTGCCAGCGCGCGTCGGTCTTGCGCAGGGCTGCGGCGATTTGCTCGTTCGGCGCTCCGGCGGCCTGCAGCTCTTTCATGATGTGATCGAACTCCTGTACCGACGCCTCGAAGTTGGCATCCAGGTTCGGCGCCTGCACGCCCCAGGCACGAGCCATGTAGAACATCGCGGTGCGCTGGGTGAGCACGCGGTTCCAGCCACTGCGGTTGATCGAGTGGGAAGCGGCGTCGCCATTGTGCTTCTCGAACAGGTCGGTGACGTGCTGGGTCTGCTTGACCAGCTCTTCGGCCTTGGCCAGCACGGCCGGCGCCTGGGCCTTGTCCGGTTTGGCGGTGACCATCGCCCTGTAGGCTGTCCAGATCACTTCGACCTGCGCCAGGCCGGCCTGCACTTCGCTGTTGGTCGGGTGGGCCTTGAGCTTGGCGTGGTGGTCCTCGAACAGCGCGACGCTGGTGTTGAGCTGCTTGGTGGCCTCATCGACCTTCACGTCGGAGCCGATCATCATGTAGTCCTTGGCCATGATCTGCCCCAGGCTGCGCTGCAGGCCGGCCATGTTCATCGCTTCCAGCGGCGCCATTTCCGCCCAACTGGCGAAACTGATCAGGCCAAGGCCCAGCACCAGGGCCTGCATGCAACGTTTGATCAACTCTTGCTCCTCATGCGCAGCGGCGCTATCGGCTAAATAAGGGGTTCGTCGAGCAGCCTTGGCTGCCAGCTTTTCGACGCCAACAATGAGACGGATTCTAATCCATACGCCCCCAACTGGCCTGCAACAGATGGCTAAATGACAGCTGGACGGTCAGTCGGATTGGAGAATGGTGACAGCGGTCACATTACACCGTCGAACGCGACGCAGACACGCTACCCCTGCAAAAGCCAAATCTGCCGGAAAGATAGCCGTGACTGGCGATCGCCAGTCGAACGACCGAGGGGCATGAAGGGGGGAATGGACGGCTTCGTGCGCCTGCCGGGGCAGGCGCACGAAGCGGGTATCACGAAGTAGTGTTGCTCTGCGCATTGGCCTTGCGCTTGGCTCGCCGCGACAGCATGTTGAGGCCCTCGATAACGGCCGAGAAAGCCATTGCCGCGTACAGGTAGCCCTTCGGCACGTGGGCACCGAAGCCCTCGGCGATCAACGTCATGCCGATCATGATCAGGAAGCCCAGCGCCAGCATCACCACGGTCGGATTCTTGTTGATGAAGCGCGCCAGCGGATCGGCAGCCAGCAGCATCACGGTCACGGCGGCGACCACGGCGACCACCATGATCGGCACGTGAGGCGTCATGCCCACGGCGGTGATGATGCTGTCGACCGAGAACACCAGGTCGAGCAGCAGGATCTGCACGATCACCGCCCCAAAGCCAACGGTGGCCGCACGGCCAACGAACATGTCGCCTTCGGGCTCCGGGTCCATGGCGTGGTGGATTTCCTTGGTGGCCTTCCACAGCAGGAACAGGCCACCGGCGATCAGGATGATGTCCTTCCAGGAGAACGCCTGGCCGAACAGCTCGATCACCGGGTCGACCAGCTTGACGATCCACGCCACGGTGCCCAGCAGGGCCAGGCGCAGGACCAGTGCCGCGCCGATACCGAGGCGCCGCGCCTTGGAGCGTTGATGCTCGGGCAGCTTGTTGGTGAGGATGGAAATGAAGATCAGGTTGTCGATGCCCAGTACCACTTCCATGACCACCAGGGTGGCCAGTGCGACCCAGGCAGCGGGGTCGCTCGTCAATTGCAGGATATAGTCCACGATCACGCACTTTATGGCTGAACAGAAGGCGCATTCTGTGCTTTTGCCATAGCGGCGAATATGACAATTTGCGACAAACTATTTCCCCTTGTTACAGAGCTGGAGCACCCGCAGCACGGGCCTTTGCGCCTGCCCAGGCAGCCGACGAACGACGCTGACAAGGAATGAACCGCCGGCGCGATATCACGATCCATTGCGATCGCCTGCACCGGTCTCATGCCAGGCTGTGCACGCCACCGACCGTCAGCCCGCCTGGCCAATCTCCACGGTGTCGCCATTGAGACGCACAGGCCACACGCGCAGGCGCTGCTCCGGGTACTCCAGGCAGGTGCCGTCGCGCAGGCGGAAATGCTGTTTGTAGAGCGGCGAGGCGATCACCAGGTCGCCCTTGATCTGGCCGATCAGGCCGCGACCGATCACGTTGGCACCGGATTTCGGGTCACGGTTCTCCACCGCGAACAACTGCTCGCCGGCTTCACTGTCCGGCAGGTGAAACAGGGCGATCTGCGCCCCATCGAGCCAGGCCACCACGCCGGAGTTGGCGACCAGGTCGGCGCTGGGGCACAGCGGTTGCCACTCGGTGGCGGGAAGCGATTGGGCACGCACGGCGTTGGACTGGCTCATCAGAACACCTCCTCGGTAACGGGAATCAGCTGTAATTCACTGGCAGTGATGGGGCGGCGCTGGCCGCGCTCCTTGACGAAATGAATGTCCGGGTCGGCGCGCTTGTCGTTGACGAAGGTGCGGAAGCGCTTGAGCTTCTCCGGATCGTTGAGGGCGCCGGCCCACTCGCATTCGTAGCGGTCGACCACCAGCTGCATCTGCGCCTCCAGCTCGGCGGCCAGGTTGAGGCTGTCGTCGAGGATCACCGCCTTGAGGTAATCCAGGCCGCCCTCCAGCGACTCGCGCCATACCGACGTGCGCTGCAGCTTGTCGGCGGTGCGGATGTAGAACATCAGCACGCGGTCGATGGTACGGATCAGCGCCTCGTCATCCAGGTCGGTGGCCAGCAGCTCGGCGTGCCGCGGGCGCATGCCGCCATTGCCGCACACGTAGAGGTTCCAGCCCTTGTCGGTGGCGATCACGCCGATGTCCTTGCTCTGCGCTTCGGCGCACTCACGGGTGCAGCCGCTGACCGCGAACTTGATCTTGTGGGGCGCGCGCAGGCCCTTGTAACGGTCCTCCAGGCGCAAAGCCATGCCGACGCTGTCCTGCACGCCGTAGCGGCACCAGGTGCTGCCCACGCAGGACTTCACGGTACGCAGCGACTTGCCGTAGGCATGCCCGGTCTCGAAGCCGGCGGCGATCAGCTCGCTCCAGATCTCCGGCAACTCGTGCAGCTGCGCGCCGAACAGGTCGATGCGCTGGCCGCCGGTGATCTTGGTGTAGAGGTCGTATTTCTTCGCCACCGCGCCGATGGCGATCAGCCCGTCCGGGGTGATCTCGCCGCCGGGAATACGCGGTACCACCGAGTAGGTGCCGTTCTTCTGCATGTTGGCCATGAAGGTGTCGTTGGTGTCCTGCAGCGGGATCAGCGCCGGGTCGGTGATCGGCTGGTTCCAGCAGGAGGCGAGGATCGAACCGACTGCCGGCTTGCAGATATCGCAGCCGGTGTGGCCGCGACCGTGCTTGGCGAGCAGTTCCTCGAAACTGAGCACACCCTCCACGCGAACGATGGCGTACAGCTCCTGGCGGGTATGGGCGAAGTGTTCGCAGAGGCTCTTGTCCACCGCCACGCCACGGGCGCTCAGCTCGTGCTCGAAGACCTGCTTGAGCAAGGCGCTGCAGCCGCCGCAGCCGCTGCCGGCCTTGGTGATGGCCTTGAGCTCGCCAAGATCGGTGATGCCGGCGTCGACCTGGCAGCACACCGCGCCCTTGCTGACGTTGTGGCAGGAGCAGAGGGTCGCGGTATCCGGCAGTGCATCAGCGCCCAGGGTCGGCGCACCGTCGGACAACGGCAGGATCAGGCTGGACGGATCGGCCGGCAGCTTGATGCCATTCTGGGCGTACTGCAGCAAGGTGTCGTAATAGCTGTTGTCGCCGACTAGCACCGCGCCGATCACGTGCTGGCCGTCCGGCGAGACCACCAGGCGGCGGTAGCTGGCGCCCGCTTCATCGATGTAGCGGTAGCTTTTGGCGCCCGGCGTGGCGGCGTGGGCATCGCCGATGGAACCGACGTCGACGCCAAGCAGCTTGAGCTTGGTCGACATGTCGGCACCGGTAAACGGTTCATGGGGCGCGCCAGCCAGCTGTGCGGCAACATTGCGAGCCATCGAATAGCCCGGTGCGACCAGACCGAAGACCATGCCGTTCCAGGACGCGCACTCGCCGATGGCATAAATGCACGGGTCACTGCTGCGGCAATAGTTGTCGACCACCACGCCACCGCGTGGTGCTACCTCGAGGCCGGCGGCGCGGCCCAGCGCGTCCTGCGGGCGAATACCGGCGGAGAACACGATCAGGTCGGTCTCCAGATACTCACATTTACCATCAGCTCCATCATTGAAGTTCATCCGGTAGGCGTATTCCTCGCCAAGGACGATCTCCTGGGTGGCGCGCGACAGGTGCACACCAACGCCAAGGGCCTCGATACGTGCCCGCAATGCATCGCCGCCGTCGGCATCCAGCTGCACCGGCATCAGGCGTGGCGCGAATTCCACCACGTGAGCTTCCAGGCCCAGGGACTTGAGGGCGTTGGCCGCCTCCAGGCCGAGCAGGCCACCGCCGACCACCACACCACGGCGGGCGCCTGTAGCGGCGGCGCGGATGCCGTCGAGGTCATCCAGGGTGCGGTAGACCAGGCGCGAATTGCCTTCGGCGCCCGGAATCGGCGGCACGAACGGATAGGAGCCGGTGGCCAGCACCAGGCGGTCGTAGCCGCGACGCCCGAGGGTGGTGACGATTTCGCGCTTGTCGCGGTCAATCTCCAGCACCGGCTCGCCTAGGTGCAGATGGACGCCGTTGCGGGCGTACAGATCAGGCTCGCCGAGGGCCAGGGCTTCGGCGTCCTTGCCGGAGAAATAATCGGACAGGTGCACACGGTCGTAGGCGCGCTGACGCTCCTCGCCATATACATGCACCTGATAGCGATGCAGGGCGCCGCTGGCGATCAGCTGCTCGACGCAGTGGTGGCCGACCATGCCGTTGCCGATGACGATCAGGGTCTCGCGCTTGATCGATGTGACGATGGAGTTCATAGCCTGCCCTCTGTCTGCTGCCTGTTTCTGCAACGCAAAAAAAAGACGCCTGGAGCTGTTGTCAGCTTCAGGCGTCTTTGCCTTGGATTCGGTCATGTGGGGTGAGCATCAGGTCATGGCCTGGTCACCGGCCCCATCGGGATGGGTGCACAGGGTCGATAGCAGGTTGCATGCCAGGGCTTTGAAAATACCGGAATGGCTAGTGAAACCGGGCTTGGCGGGCACCCGCACGGCGGAGTGGTTGGCGCAGGATACGAACCAGAATGAGGCAAGGAGCCCTGAAACTCACCATTTCGAGGCAGCGGGGATGGGTTTCGAAGTGAACGGGTGATGAGCGAATGAAGCGCCTCACATTGCGTGAGCGGGCCACGCCCGCGAAGTCACGGTCATTGCCCGTTCCCAGCGAGTACGTTGACACCGCAGGATGGGGCGGGCCGCGCAGGTACAACCCATCAACCCCGATGGGTTACACCCGGCCTACGACTCCCACTCAGCAGCGCCGTGCGCGCCTCACCGCTCCCAGGGCGGAGGCGGCTCCTGATCCTTGGGTTCGTCGTCGGCACTGAGCGCGGCCTGGCGGCGCGCTTCATCGGCCAGCGCGGCCTTGATCTCGCGCATCACCGCATCGATGTCGGCCTCTTCCTCGGGGTCATCGAATTCACCCGTCAGCACGCTTTGCGGGGTCAGCTTGCCGTCTTCATAGAGCGCCCACATTTCCTTGGCGTACTTGGTGAACTTGAGCTCGGGGGCGAACTGGCCGAAATAGGCGGACATGTTGCCCACGTCACGCTCGAGCATCTTGAAGGCATGGTTGTTACCGGCTGCATCCACCGCCTGGGGCAGGTCGATGATCACCGGGCCTTCCGGGCCGAGCAGTACGTTGAATTCCGACAGGTCGCCATGCACCAGCCCGGCGCAGAGCATCTTGACGATCTCTTCGATCATGAATGCGTGGAATTCACGGGCGTCGTCGGGGTGCAGGTCGACGTCGTTGAGGCGCGGCGCTACGCCACCCTCGCCATCGGTAACCAGCTCCATGAGCAGTACGCCCTCGAGAAAGTCGAAGGGTTTGGGCACCCGAACGCCGGCGTTGGCCAGGCGAAACAGCGCCGCCACCTCGGCGTTCTGCCAGTTCTCTTCCTGGTTCTTGCGCCCGTGCTTGGAGCCTTTGGCCATGGCTCGGGCGTCGCGGCTATTGCGTACCTTGCGGCCCTCCTGATACTCGGCGGCCTGGCGGAAACCCCGCTTGTTGGCTTCCTTGTAGACCTTGGCGCAACGCAACTCGGTACCGCAACGCACCACATAGACCGCTGCTTCCTTGCCGCTCATCAAAGGGCGAACCACCTCGTCCACCAGGCCGTCTTCGACCAGGGGTTCAATGCGTTTTGGCGTCTTCATCAGCTTTTATCAGGGTCCTCAGTGGTCTATGCGGCCCTTTTATACGGCAATCCTGGGGCAGCGCACAGCCCATGGGAAAAATGCTCAGGCCAATGCAGTTTGAAAGCGCGATCGGCACTGGCGTTCACGCCCGTCGATACCGACAATCCAGATACCGTTACAGGAGATGAACATGTCCGAAGAACGCCGCTGGCAGGCCGTGTGCGAACGAGACGCCACCCAGGATGGTCGATTCGTCTTCGCCGTGCGTTCGACCGGCATCTACTGCCGACCCAGTTGCCCGGCTCGTCGGCCACGCCGCAACAACGTCAGTTTCCACGACGGTCCCGCGCAGGCCGAAGCAGCGGGCTATCGCCCCTGTAAGCGCTGCTCACCGCAAGGCATCAGCCCAGCCGAGCAACTCGATGCGCTGGTGACCGCTGCCTGCCGTCTGCTCGATGGTGACGGCAAGCCACCGACGCTAGGCGAGCTCGCTGCGCGAATCGGCCTGTCACCCTCGCACCTGGCCAGGGCCTTCAAAATGCGCACGGCAATGACGCCCAAGGCCTGGGCCAGCGCTCGCCGGCGTGAGCGCCTCGAGCAGGCGCTGCCTCAGGCTGACTCGGTGTTCGATGCGGCGTTGAACAGCGGTTACTCCAATACCCGAGCGCTGTACGCACGAGCCGATGGCGTAAGTGCTGCCAGCCGACGCAAAGGTGCCATCGGGGAAACGCTGTACATGGCCCTGGCGCCCTGCCCGCTGGGCTACCTGTTACTGGCAAGGGGCGACCATGGGCTTTGCGCCTTGCTGTTCGGCGACTCACCGAGCGCGCTGGAAGCAGAGTTGCGCCAGCGCTTCCCGCAGGCGACGCTGCAGGCTGACGATGGGTCGCTCAAGGATTCGCTCAGAGCGGTCATCCAGCAGATGGACGAGCCCCATCGCGCAGCCAATCTACCGCTGGATATCCGCGGCACCGTCTTTCAGCAACAGGTCTGGCAAGCCCTGCGAGCCATTCCCGTGGGAGAGACACGCACCTATGGCCAATTGGCCGCCAGCCTCGGCAGCCACCCGCGAGCCATCGCCCGTGCCTGTGCCAGCAACCCGCTGGGCCTGCTGGTACCATGCCACCGCGTTACCGCCGCCGATGGCAGCCTGGGCGGCTATCGCTGGGGCATGGCGCGCAAGGCCGCATTGCTGAAGACCGAAGCCGAAACTGGTGAAATGAAGACTCCGTAGCCTGGTGTTGAGCGCAGCGATACCCAGGGCAGCCCGGGGCGTCGCTGCTCTGGATCCGAGCTACGAAGCGACTGGCTCAGCGCTCCAGAATCGCCGTCACGCCCTGCCCACCCGCGGCGCAGATGGAAATCAGGCCACGCCCCTCGCCCGCTACCGAGAGTAGCTTGGCAAGGTTGGCGACGATGCGTCCACCAGTGGCGGCGAACGGGTGGCCGGCAGCCAGGGAGCTGCCTTTGACGTTGAGCTTGGCGCGGTCGATGCTGCCCAGCGGCTGCTCCAGGCCCAGCCGCTCGCGGCAATAGTCGATGTCCTCCCAGGCTTTCATCGTGCACAACACCTGGGCGGCAAACGCCTCGTGGATTTCGTAGTAGTCGAAATCCTGCAGGCTCAGGCCATTGCGCGCCAACAGCCGGGGTACGGCGTACACCGGCGCCATCAGCAGCCCTTCGCGGCCTTTGACGAAATCCACCGCCGCCGCCTCGCCGTCGCGCCAATAGGCGAGTATCGGCAGGCCCCGGGCCTTGGCCCACTCCTCGCTGGCAAGCAGCACCAGCGAAGCGCCGTCGGTCAGTGGTGTGGAATTGGCAGCAGTCAGGGTGCCGCGCTGGCCCTTCTCGAACACCGGTTTGAGGGTTGCCAGCTTGGCCAGGTCGATATCCGGGCGCAGGTTCTGGTCACGGGTCAGGCCCAGGAAGGGTGTCATCAGGTCGTCCTGCCAGCCCTCGGCATAGGCCGCGGCCAGCTTGCGATGGCTTTCCACGGCCAGTTGGTCCTGCTCGTCCCGCGGGATTGCCCAGTGCTGCGCCATCAGCTCGCAGTGCTGGCCCATGGACAGGCCGGTGCGTGGCTCGCCATTGCGCGGCAATGCCGGTGCCAGATGCCGCGGGCGGATCTGCAGCAGCGTCTTGAGCTTGTCGCCGGTGCTCTTGGCGCGATTGGCTTGTAACAGGATCTTGCGCAGGCCCTCGTTGACGCCGATCGGCGCATCCGAAGTGGTGTCCACGCCGCCGGCGATACCGCACTCGATCTGCCCCAGAGCGATCTTGTTGGCGACCAGCAGCGCCGCCTCGAGGCCGGTGCCACAGGCCTGTTGCAGGTCATAGGCCGGGGTTTCGGGCGCCAGGCGCGAGTCCAGCACGCATTCACGGGTCAGGTTGAAGTCGCGCGAGTGTTTGAGCACGGCGCCGGCCACCACTTCGCCAAGGCGTTCGCCATGCAGGTGGTAGCGCTCGACCAGGCCTTCCAGGGCGCTGGTGAGCATCGCCTGGTTGCTGGCTGTGGCGTAGGCGCTGTTGGAGCGGGCGAAGGGAATGCGGTTGCCACCAACGATGGCGACCCGGCGAGGCAGGCTCATGAACGGCTCCTTGCAGGTAATATTTTGCGGCATATTAGGGTCTGTTGACGTTTCAACGCGAGCCGCGTTGCTGCGAGAAATCTCGCCAGGCTAGGCGGAGGACGCAGGGAATGGTTGTTCCCTTGCCAAGTCCTCCAACACCGCATGGCGAGATTTCTCGCGCAACCCGCAGGGCCGGGTCATTTTTTGCGCGATGCTGCGTTACTCGATGGCTCATTTGGCTCACCAAACTTCGCATCTCGTGCCTTGCCTCGCGCAAAAACTGACTCCGGCGCGGCCGTGCGTGAAACGTCAACAGACCCTAGGGTGCCGATTCACCGACTCGAGGGCCGGTCATTGGGCTGCTGTCGATGCATGAAACGAGCGGTAGCGTACAGTGGTCAACCACTTTGAGTTTCCGCCCTGGAGTCTGTTCCATGTCCGATCGCTACCTCAACTTCGCCAATACACCGGCTGGTCGTCGCCTGGTCGGCGCACTCGGTCTGCCTGCGCCCCTGCCCCTGGAGCGTTGGGTAGGGGGCCGTAATCGGCCACTGGAAGGAGCCCTGCTGATCGGCGGCGAGGGCGACCTGGGCGCCGCGGTGGCGGGTTTCGCCAACCGCCTGACCGACGAACACTTCGCCGCCCGTGATGAACAGTTCGGCCTGCCACGCTGGACCGCCGAACATGGCCCCAAGCTCAAGGGTCTGGTGTTCGACGCCAGTGGGCTGAGCCGCTTCGAGGAGCTGGACTCACTACGCCAGTTCTTCCAGCCGGCCTTGAAGAATCTTGGCCGCTGCCCGCATGTGGTAGTGCTCGGTCGCGCACCCGAGACGCTGAACGATCCGCAAGCCAGCAGCGTGCAGCGCGCCCTCGAGGGCTTTACCCGCTCGCTGGCCAAGGAGATCCGCCGCGGCGGCACCGTGCAGTTGCTGCATGTCGACCCGGGTGCGGAAAGCCAGCTCGAGGGCGCCCTGCGCTTTCTGCTGTCGCCCAAGAGCGCCTACATCTCGGCCCAGGTACTGCGCCTGCAACCCTGTGCCCAGGAGGTCAGCGACTGGACGCGCCCACTGGCCGGCAAGACCGCGCTGGTGACTGGCGCCAGCCGCGGTATCGGCGCCGCCATTGCCGAAACCCTGGCCCGTGACGGTGCCGAGATCCTGCTGCTCGACGTACCGCCCGCCAAGGACGCTCTCGACGCCCTGGGTGCACGCCTGGGCGGGCGCAGCCTGGCGCTGGATATCTGTGCCGAGGACGCACCGACCAGACTGCTCGAGGCGCTGCCGGAAGGTGTGGATATCGTCGTCCACAACGCTGGCATCACCCGCGACAAGACCCTGGCAAAAATGAGCGAGGGGCTGTGGGAATCGGTGATCGACGTCAACCTGCGGGCTCCGCAGCGACTCACCGCGGCCCTGCTGGAAGCCGGCGCCTTGCGCGACAATGGCCGCGTGGTGCTGATCGCCTCGCTCAGCGGCATTGCCGGGAATGTCGGGCAGACCAATTACGCAACCAGCAAGGCCGGGCTTATCGGCCTCGCCCAGAGCTGGGCGCCGGCCCTGGCGCAGCGCGGCATCAGCATCAACGCGGTGGCGCCGGGCTTTATCGAAACGAGCATGACCGCCGCCATTCCCTTCACCATCCGCGAAGCCGGCCGGCGCATGAATTCGATGAACCAGGGCGGCCTGCCCCAGGATGTCGCCGAAGCGGTGGCCTGGTTCGCACAACCTGGCTCGGGCGCGGTCAGCGGTCAGGTGTTGCGGGTCTGCGGGCAAAGCCTGCTGGGCGCTTGATCAAGAGGCGCTACGCTCGTCCCGGGCCCGGCGGCCACCACGTCGGAACTCTACCGGCGTCTCGCCGGCCCAGCGCTTGAAGGCGCGGCAGAAGGTGCTGGGTTCGGAAAAGCCGGTGCGTTCGGCAATCCGCTCGATGCGCTCGTCGGTGTCCACCAGCAAGCGTTTGGCCAGGTTGCAGCGGCAATCGCCAAGCAACTCGTTGAAGCGCACACCGGCCTGGGACAGTTGCTCGCGCAGGCGCCGCGCCGGCACGTCCAGGCGCGCGGCAACCCTCTCGAGGGTCGCGCCCTCGACCAGCAACTCATCGATCAACCGACTCACCTCGCGCGCCAGCTCGGGACGTATGTAATGAACGCCCTGGGGAGCCGAGGTGCGCAAGCACATGAACCCCGGAATCACCGCAGCCACGGGCGTGACGGCCCTGTGCTTGTAAAGGTTGGGCATGCTGCATTCCTAGCGTGGGGTGGTAAGGTGCTAAGCGAGACGGCTCCACCAACCAGCGTAGGCAGCTTTTGCCATCCATGCTCGTGGCGCAGGCAATCGCTTGCGCGGCAGGCACCAATGGGCGCTGGCTAATGTCCTAGAACTCGACGAGAGTACGTAGAGTCCCACCTTGCACCGGAGCGCACGATGGCAACCGAATGGCTCGATCTGCACACCCCACCGGCATTGCCCAGCCTGCTCCTGCGCGCTGCGAGCCGCCGTGGAATCACCGGCAAGGTCCTGCCACACCGCGGCCTGCGCTGCCCGGTCAGCGTCAATGCCGATCATCTGGCACGCTATCGCCAGCTGTGCGGCTTCACCGACGATGCCCGGCTGCCCGCCACCTACCCGCATGTGCTGGCTTTCACCCTGCAGATGAAGCTGCTCACCGACGCTGATTTTCCCTTCCCGTTGCTGGGCCTGGTGCACCTGGAAAACCGCATCCGCGTGGTGCGCCAGCTGGCTGGTCTCGGGCCCTTCACCCTGAGCGTGGAAGCCAGCAACCTGGCGCCCCACGACAAGGGTGCGGTATTCAGCGTCATCACCCGCCTCGAAGATCAGCTTGGCCTGCTCTGGGAAGGTGACAGCCGCCTGCTCTGCCGCGGCGTGAAGCTCGATGGGCCGACCATCGGCCGCAGCGAGGCGCCCAGCCTGCCGATGGAAGAACTGGACAGCTGGCAGGCAGAGTCGAATATCGGTCGCCGCTATGCGCGGGTTTCCGGCGACTACAACCCCATTCACCTGTCAGCCCTGAGCGCCAAGCCATTCGGCTTTCCCCGCGCCATCGCCCACGGGCTGTGGAACAAAGCGCGCGCTCTGGCAGCCCTGCAAGGCCATCTGCCGGCCTCCGGCTACAGTCTTGAAGTACGCTTCCAGAAGCCGGTGCTGCTGCCGAGCAACCTGCGCATGCGTGCCAGCCTGCCGGCAGCCGAGGGGCAGTTCGACCTGCGCGGCAAGGACGACGTGCCACATATGGCTGGCTACTGGCAGGTCATTTGAACGCATGAAAGAATGTGCGGCCTCTGCCCACGGGACGTCGCATGAACATCGCCGAACTCACCGCCCGCCTGCACGCCATTCGTGATCGCAATGACTGGCGCCAATTCCACACCCCGAAGAACCTGGTCATGGCCGCCAGTGTGGAGATGGCCGAACTGGTGGAAATCTTCCAGTGGCTCAGCGAAGACCAATCGCGCCACCTACCCGCAGACCAGCTCGAACATGCCGGCCAGGAAATCGGTGACGTAGTGCTTTACCTGCTGCTCCTGTGCAGCGAACTGGGCCTGGACCTCGACCAGGTGGTACGCGCCAAGCTGGCCCACAGCGAACGGCGGTTCGCCTGATGAGCGACCGGCACTTCGATGAACTGGCAACCCGCTTCGCCGAGAAGATCTATGGTGGCGCCAAGGGCGCGATCCGCCTTGCCGTGCTGCAGGCCGATCTGGCCGAAGCCCTGCCCGCACGCCCGTTGCGCGTGCTCGATGTCGGCGCCGGCCTGGGGCATATGGCGTTATGGCTGGCCGAACGCGGCCACGACGTCACCCTGGCCGAGCCCGCCGAGCCCATGCTGGCCGGCGCCCGCGAGCGTTTCGCACAAGCCGGCGTGGCAGCCACCTTCATTCACGCGCCTTGGCAGCACTTGCCGGGGCGTTTCGAGGCTCCCTTCGACCTGGTCATCTGCCACGCGGTGCTCGAATGGCTGGCCGAGCCGGCCGCCATCCTCCCGGCCCTGCACGGCCTGACCGCCGCCGATGGCTGGCTGTCCCTGGCGTTCTACAACAAGGACGCATTGATCTATCGCAATCTGCTCAAGGGCCACCTGCGCAAGCTGCGCAAGGAAGAATTCGCCGGTGAGAAGCACAGCCTGACGCCGCAACGCCCGCTCGACCCGCGGGAGCTCGAGTCGCAACTTGCCACCGGCTGGCAGGTCGAACAAAGAAGCGGCGTACGGGTGTTCCACGATTACATGCCCCGGGATTTCCAGGCCAAGGCGCAGCTTGCCGACCTGCTGGAAATGGAACTGGCGCACCGTCGCCATCCGGCCTTTGCCGGCCTGGGACGCTACCTGCACTGGATCTGTCGGCCACGCTGACGCCTGCTCTGCCAGGCCCCAGCTCGCCAGGAGAGACGCATGAAACGCATCGCCCTGCTGCTGTTCACCACTGCCCTGGCCGCCTGCCAGAGCCACAATCCGTACACCACCGATTCGGTGCCGATCCCGCCCGCGCCGCCGGGCGCCGCCAACCATTTCGACCGCAGCGCCTACCCGGCTGCGCCCCGCGATTACGCGGCCTACCGCAGCTGGGCCTGGCAGCAACGTCCGGCCGGCAGCGCCTGGGCCAGCGCCGACCTGGTGCAGGACGCCCTCAACAACGCCCTTGACCAACGCGGCCTGCGCCCTGCCCAAGGCAATGCCGCTGCCGACCTCAAGGTCCGCACCGACACCCGCCTGGAGCGCCGCGTGCGCCAGGTCGCCGACAGCTATGATCCCTACTACGGCAGTGGTTACGGCAGCTTCGGCAACCGCGGCTACTACGGCAACGGCGTTGGAGTCGGCGCCCGTGTGCCACTAACCCGCTCCTATGAAGAAGAGGTCGTGGTGGTGCGCATCGACTTCTTCGACGGCCGCAGTGGTGAACAGGTGTGGAGCGGTCAGGCGGAGATGCGCAGCAGTGGCAGCCAGGCCGAGCGCGCCGAAGCGCTACGCAAGGCGGTCAGTGACGCCCTCGGCGAATACCCGCCGGCATGAACCAACCTATCGATGGATTTGGGAGAACACCAATGCGCCGCCTGCCTCTGCTATTGCTTCCCATCCTGCTGCTGCTCGGCGCCTGCCAGAGCCAGCAGGTCAACCGCGACTTCGACGCCAGCCGGGATTTTGCCGGTTACCGCAGCTGGAGCTGGCAGGAGCCGGCGGTGCAGTACAAGCCCGATGACCCGCGCATTCGCAGCGACCTCACCGAACAGCGCCTGCGCAACGCGGTGGCGGACCAGCTCGACCAGCGCGGCCTGCGCCCGGCAGGCACCGGCGCCAAGGGCGACCTGAAGGTTCAGGTGTGGTTGGTCGTCGATGACCGCCAGCAGCAGGTCAGCAGCGGCTTCGGTGGCGGCTTCGGCGGTTACTGGGGTCCGTATTGGGGCGGCCCGGCCTACAACGAAACCCGCACCATCGATTACAAGGTGGCGACCGTGCAGGTCGACCTGTTCGACGGCAAGGATGGCAAGCTGGTCTGGCGTGGCAGCGACGAGCGTATCGTGCGAGATGCCGCGGGCAACCCGGCCGAGCGTGAGGCAGAAATCCGCGAAACCGTCGGCCGTGTGCTCAGCCAGTATCCACCGCGCTAGCGAATATCGGCCCGCCTCGACAGCCGCGACCTCCTAGCCGCGGCCGAAGCGATAGAACAGGTTGGGTTCGCTGACGATATACAGGTTGCCCTGGTCATCGAAGGTCATGCCTTCGCCTTGGGGCACGGCCTTGCGAAGGCCGGCGAAACCGCTATCGAGCGTGCGAAAGCCGATCAGCTTGCCGCTGTCGCCATCGAGTTCCATGATCCGCTTGGACTCGTCACTGAGCAGCGCCAGGTGGCCGGTACGTTCATCGAAATGCACCGACGACAGGTCGGTGGCGAACACCGAATCACGGATCCAGTCCTCGTGATCGAGGATCTCCAGACCGAAATGTCCCCTCACACTGTTTTTCAGGCCACGAATCTCGTAGAGCTTCATCGGCGAGTGCTCCTTGACCACAAACAGCCGGTCACGCGCTCGGTCGTAGCCCACTCCCTCGAACCCCTGGTTGCCTTCACGCTGGATGCCCAGGGTCAGGGACCGATAGTCCTCGCGAAACAACGCGCCAGCACGCTCGGGAACCGGCACCACCACCAACCCCTGCTGGCGTTCCTCGGCCAGCAGCAACAGGCCATCCCCCAGGTAGGTGACGCCCTCGACGTCGCTGAAGCCGCTCAGCGGATAGCGCGCCAGCACCTCGCCGTCCTTGCTCATGGCCAGCAGTTCTTCGGGGTTGTTGAGCACCGCCCACAGCTGGTCACGCTGTTCGTCATAGCTGATGCCGGAGAGGTTGTTCTGCACGCCGCCAACCACCTTGGCACCTACCTGCACCTGATAGGCGCGCCCCAGTAGGCTACCTGGCGCCCATTGCGACACGGCCGGCGTGGTCAACCAGTAATAGAGCCGGTCATCCAGGTGCAGCACGCGCATCTGGTAAACGGCGAGCAGCACGATGGCGAGCAATAGCCAGCGCAGGGCAGGCACACGGGAAAAAGCCCGCTTGGCGACAGATAGCATGACGATTCTCGAGTTAGGCTGGGCAGGGCAGCATGCCTGAGCGATGTTGCAGTTATAAGCGGCACGCAGCAGGGCATTCAGAGAGACGCCTGCCGGCAAAGTTCCTCGCGCCCCCGCGGGCGAGCCGTGTTGCCACCCGGCGGCTACAACGGATGGTGGTTTACCCCGCCGAAAAGACCGTGCAGACTGCCGCAAGATAGTGCATACCGCGCAGGCGATAGCAGCGGATCGCGGCCCCGCGAGACCCTCCATGCCATTCGGCCTGGAACTGAAGGAGATCATCTTGGCGTCCAGTGAAACCAGCACCTCCTTGAGCAAAGCGATCGCCAATTGCGCCAAGGAACCCATCCATATCCCCGGCAGCATTCAGCCCCAGGGGTTTCTGATGGTGTTCGACGAGCAGGCGCTGACAGTGCTGCAGGTCAGCGAGAACGTCGCCGACTGGCTCGCTCTGCAGCCCGACCAGTTGCTGGGCCGGCACCTGGACGAACTGCTCGAGGACGGCGCCGTGCTGGCGGAACGCCTGACCCAGCTGTCCGACGAAGACACCACGCCCTTTCATATCGGTGACGTGCGCTTTCGCGAAGGCAGCCGCCGCGGCGAGCTGACCGCGATGGTCGCCCACCGCTTCGATCAGGTGCTGATCGCCGAATTCGAGACCATCAGCAACACGATCACCGCCTACAACACCCTGTACCCGATGGTGCGCACCTTCATCGGCCATCTGCAGGGCGCCGACGATATCGATGAGCTGTGCAGGCTGTCGGTGGCCGAGGTCAAGCGTGTCACCGGCTTTGGCCGCGTGAAGATCTACAGCTTCGATGCCGACGGCAACGGCATGGTGCACGCCGAATGTCGCGACGATGATTATCCCAGTTACCTGGGGCTGAGTTTCCCCGCCTCGGATATCCCGCCCCAGGCCCGCCAGCTGTACGTGGCCAACCGCATCCGGGTGATTGAAGACGCCAACTACCGGCCCTCTCCGTTGCAGCCGGCCTGCAACCCGTTGACCGGCAAACCTCTGGATCTCAGCTATGCAACGCTGCGTAGCGTATCGCCGGTGCACCTGCAGTACATGCGCAACATGCAGACCATCGCCTCGATGTCGATCTCCATCGTGGTCGAGGGCCAGCTGTGGGGGCTGATTTCCTGCCACCACGCCAGCGCCCGCTCGGTCGGTTTCCAGACCCGCACCGCCTGTGAACTGCTGGGCCGCATGCTGTCGCTGCAGATCGAGGCGAAGATCGCCCACGCGCGCACCCAGCACCTGCTGCAACTGCGCAAGCACATCGTGCAGATGCTCTCGGCAATGGCCGACCGCGACAGTGTCAGCGAAGGCCTGCTGGCGCTGCCGGACACCTTTCTCGCCTTTGCCCAGGCCAGCGGCGCAGCGATCATCTCGGCCTCGCGCTGCGACCTGATCGGACAGACGCCGCCGCGCGACCAGGTCAATGCATTGGTGCAGTGGCTAGGCGCCCGCCGCGGCGAAGACCTGTTCCATACCGACAACGTCGGTCGCGACATCCCCGAGTTGCCCGAGCTCAGCGCGCACGTCGGCGGTCTGCTGGCCGTGGCCATCTCCGAGCTGCACTCGCACTACCTGATCTGGTTCAAGCCCGAGCAGAAGCGTGTCGTGCAGTGGGCAGGCAAACCGGACAAATCGATCGGCTCGGGTGGCGCGCTCAACCCACGCAACAGCTTCGCGCGCTGGCAGGAGGAAATCAGCGGTTTTTCCACGCCCTGGCACGAACAGGAGCCGGAAAGCGCGCTGGAATTGCGCAACGCGGTGCTCGGTATCGTGCTGCGCAAGGCCGAGGAACTGGCCCAGCTGGCCGGCGACCTGAAGAAAACCAACAAGGAGCTGGAAGCCTTTTCCTACAGTGTGTCGCACGATCTGCGCGCACCGCTGCGGCATATCGCCGGTTACGCGGAGCTGCTGAGTGACTTTGAAGGCGCCAAACTGTCGGATCGGGGGGTACGTTTTCTCGAACATATCGCCGAATCGGCACGCTTTGCCGGCACGCTGGTGGACAACCTGCTGAGCTTCTCGCAGATGGGCCGCTCGGCCCTGCGCTTCACCGACGTCAACCTGCAGGCGCTGGTCGAATCGATCCGCGAGGAAATGAAACCCGATTATCAGAGTCGAAACCTGGAGTGGCACATTCAGCCACTGCCGCGGGTGGTCGGTGATGCCGCGTTTCTGCACCTGGCGCTGCGTAATCTGCTGGCCAATGCCATCAAATACAGCCGCGAGCGCAACCCGGCGGTCATCGTGGTCGGCGCCCAGGAGAATGACGAGGAAGTCATCGTCTTCGTGCGCGACAACGGTGTGGGCTTCAATATGGAATACGTGGACAAGCTGTTCGGCGTTTTCCAGCGCCTGCACCGCATGGAAGAGTTCGAGGGCACCGGCATCGGCCTGGCCAGCGTACGCCGTATAATCGAGCGGCATGATGGGCGGGTATGGGCCGAGGGCAAGATCAACCAGGGGGCGTCCTTCTACTTCGCGCTCCCCAAACGTAAACACCCCGCCATATCGTGACGGGACGAGGACTTTAATGCTCAAACCGATTCTGCTGGTCGAAGACAATCCACACGACCTCGAGTTGACGCTGATTGCCCTGGAGCGCAGCCAGCTGGCCAACGATGTGATCGTCATGCGTGATGGCGCCGAAGCGTTGGATTACCTGTTCCGCCGTGGTGACCACGCTGATCGGCTGCCCGGCAACCCGGCGATCATGATGCTCGATCTCAAGCTGCCCAAGGTCGACGGCCTGGAAGTACTCAAGGTGGTGCGCGATTCCCCCGAACTGCGCAGCATCCCGATCGTCATGCTCACCTCGTCGCGTGAAGGCCCTGACCTGCAGCGCGCCTATGAATTGAACGTGAACGCCTACGTGGTCAAACCGGTCGAATTCAAAGCATTCGTCTCGGCCATTTCCGACCTCGGTGTATTCTGGGCAGTGCTCAACGAGCCGCCTCCCGGCTCCCTGCGCCTGCAGCGGCGCAATCAGGAAGACGAGATGCAAGCCGATGGCAAGTGATCGCCCGCAATGCTTGCGTGATACCCAGGCCTACCACAGACCGTAATCGACGACCTTTCCATGCCGCTTGTGCCTATCAAACTACTGTTCATCGAAGACAGCCCGCATGACGCGGAACTGGCCCTGCTTGCACTGGAACGCAACGGTCTGGCGGTCGACAGCACCCTGGTCTATGACCACGAGGCTGCCGAACGTGCGCTGACGAACGAGCGCTTCGACCTGATCGTGTCCGATTACCTGCTACCCGGCTCCTCCGGCGCCCAGGCACTGGAGGTGGCGCGCCGCCTGGCGCCGCAGACGCCGTTCATCTTCCTGTCCGGCATGTTCGGCGAAGAGCATGCGGTGGAGATGATGCGCCTGGGCGCCGTCGACTACGTGCTCAAGCAGAACCTGCCCTTCTTGCCCAAGGCCATTGATCGCGCCATGGCCGAGGTCAATGAGCGCGAGCAACGGCGCCGTGTGGAAGACACCCTGCAGGCCGTCGAGGCCCGCGCCCGCTTGGCCATTGGTGCGGCGCGCATGGGCATGTGGGATTACGTGCCCGCCACCGACACCCTGATCTGGGACGAACGCTGCCGCGCGCTCTATGAGTTGGAGCCGGACACCGAGGTCGACATGGCGCTGTTCCTCGACCGCTGTCATCCCGACGACCGCGCCCAGTTGCGCCAGCGGGTCAACGAGGCGCTGGCCAACGACAGCGGCAACGAGTTCCAGGCCGAATTCCGCCTGCCCCTGGGCAATGGCAGCAAACGCTGGATTTCCGCTCGCGGCCAAGCCTTCTTCGACGATGGACACTGCACCCGTTTTCTCGGCGTACTGCACGACATCACCGAGCAGAAGCAGGCCAACGAAGCCCTGCTGCGCCTCAACGACGTGCTTGGCGAGCGCGTCGAAAAACGCACCCGTGAGCGTGACCGCAACTGGGAACTGTCCCGCGACCTGCTCGCCGTGCTGCGTTTCGACATGCGCCCCAGCGCCCTCAACCCCGCCTGGGAACAGACCCTCGGCTGGACGCGCCAGCAGCTGACCCAGGGCCCGCTATGGGAACTGGTGCACAGCGACGACCAGAACGACACCCAGGCGCACATCGCGCGCGTCACCTCCGGCAACGTTTCGGTGCGTTTCGTCAATCGCATGCGCCATGTCAGCGGTGACTACCACTGGCTGTCATGGATCGTGGTGCCTGATGACGATCTGCTCTACGCCACCGTACGCGACATCACCCACGAACGCGCGGTGGTCGAGGAACTCGCCGCCACCAACCAGCAGTTGCGCGAGCAGATCGCCGAGCGCGAGCGCGTCGAAGCGACCCTCCAGCAGATGCAGCGCCTGGAAGCGGTTGGCCAGCTCACCGCCGGGGTAGCACATGACTTCAACAACCTGCTGACAGTGGTGCTGACCAGCACCAGCTTCCTGATCCGCGACCTGGAAAAGGGCAACCTGGACAAGGCCCGCGGCCGTCTGCAGAACATCACCGATGCCGGCGAACGCGGCGCCAAACTGACCGGCCAACTGCTGGCCTTCTCGCGGCGCCAGCGCCTGGTGCCGGAGGCGGTCAACCTGGGTGATACCGTGCAAGGCATGCTCGAGCTGTTGAAGAGCACCCTGGGCGGCAGCGTGTTGATCGAGACGTCTACCGAGCCCGACCTGTGGCATGCCCGGGTCGACCCGACGCAGATCGAGCTGATCATCCTCAACCTGGCGATCAATGCCCGCGATGCGATGGGCGTCGGCGGTACCCTGCGCCTGAGCACCAGCAACGAAGTGATCAGCGACACCCCGCGCCGCCCCGAAGACCCGGAGCCCGGTGACTACGTGGTGCTGGCAGTCGAGGACTCCGGCAGTGGCATGAGCGAGGCGGTACTGGCCAAGGCCTTCGAGCCATTCTTCACCACCAAGGAGATCGGCAAGGGCTCGGGTCTTGGCTTGGCCCAGGTGTTCGGCTTCGCCAAGCAGTCTGGCGGTGGCGCGCGCATTCTCACCAAGATGGGCGTCGGCACCACGGTCAAGGTCTACCTGCCGGGCCTGCGCAATATCGCGCAGGCCGCCGAAGAGTTACCCCGCGAGCCGCAACCGCTGGCCGAACACGGTGCGCAGCGTACCATCCTGCTGGTCGACGATGACCCGCGAGTGCGCGAGGTCACGGCCCTGACGCTGGACGCACTCGGCTATCAGGTACGCGAGGCCGAGAGCGGCAGCGACGCCCTGAGCAAACTCGACGATGGCATTGACCTGTTGCTGGCCGACTTCGCCATGCCTGGCATGAACGGCGCCGAGCTGGCCCAGGCGGCTCGCCAGCGCTATCCGGAACTGCCGGTGGTGTTCGTCACCGGTTATGCCGAGATAGGCGGGCTGGACGCAGACGAAGCCTTTATCGTGCAGAAGCCGTATCGCAGCGAGGAACTGGCGGAGAAGTTGCAGGACGCCTTTACCCACTGCACCCCAACCTGAACCCCGCAGCGGTCGCAGCCACCACGGTGCCTCAGCGCGAGGCTGCCACGGCCACACCGCCAGGATAGGCTTCCCCCATAAAATGTCCGCGACGTACAACCCGCCCGCCCAATCCTGCCTGTTCGCCGGCCAGTCCGGTGACACGGTCGAGCGCATCCGCCACTTCGACTGGGCGGCCAGCCCCCTTGGCCCACTGGATCAGTGGCCGGACGTGCTGATCAGCAGCACACGGCTGATCCTCTCCTCGCCAACGCCCATCGTGCTGCTGTGCGGCGCCCGCGGCGTGCTGATCTACAACGATGCCTACGCTGCATTTGCCGGTCAGCGCCACCCGGAGATCTTCGGCCTGCCCGCCGAAGAAGCCTGGCCGGAGATCGCCGAGTGGAACCGCCACGTGATCGCCATGGGCCTGAGCGGCCGCTCCATGTGTCAGGAAAACCTCTACCTGCCGCTGCGTCGCCCTGGCCTGCAGGATGATGCGTGGATGAACCTCTACTACAACCCGCTGCTCGACAACACCGGCCGCTCCCACGGCATGATGTGCATCGTGGTGGAGACCACCAACCAGATCGTCGCCATCGAGCAGCGCACCCAGGCCGAAGCCGAACTGCGCAGCGCCAACGAGCGCATCGAGCTGGCGCTCAACGCCGGTGCGGTACTCGGCACCTGGGTGTGGGACATTCCCAACGACCGGGTGACCGGCGACGAGCGCTTCGCCCGCGCCTTTGCCGCCGACCCACAGCAGGCCGCCAGCGGCATGGCGCTGGACCGCGTGACCACCGCCATCCACTCCCAGGATCGGCCGCGGGTACGCGCGATGATCGAGCACACCATCGCCACCGGCGGCAGCTACCGGGCCGAATATCGTGTACTGCAGCCCGACGGTGGTTATCGCTGGATCGAGGCCAACGGTCGTTGCGAGCTGGCGTCCGATGGCACGCCGCTGCGCTTTCCCGGCGTATTGATCGATATCGACGAGCGCAAACGCACCGAACTGGCCCTGCGTCAGCTGACCCAGACTCTCGAGGAGCGGGTCAGCGAGGCCGTGCGCCAGCGTACCCAGGCCGAGGAGCAATTGCGCCAGGCGCAGAAGATGGAAGCCATCGGCCAGCTAACCGGCGGCATCGCCCATGACTTCAACAACCTGCTGGCCGGGATTCTCGGCAGCCTGGAGCTGATCCAGCGCAAGCTGCCGGGCAGCGAACATCCGCAACTGGCCCGCTTCATCGACGCGGCTATAGCCTCTGCCAACCGCGGAGCCTCACTGACCCACCGCCTCCTGGCCTTCGCCCGCCGCCAGTCGCTGGACATGCGCGCGGTCGAGGTCAACGGCCTGGTGCGGGCCATCGAGGAACTGCTGGTGCGCACCCTGGGCGAGCAGATCAGGCTGGACATTCATCTGGCCGATGATCTGTGGCCGACCCGCAGCGATGGCCACCAGCTGGAAAACGCGCTGATCAACCTGGCCATCAACGCCCGGGATGCCATGCCCCATGGTGGCACGCTGCGTATCGAGACCCGTAACACCCAGCTCGACGAAGCTGGCGCACAGAATCATCAGGTACCGGCCGGCGACTATCTTTTGCTATCGGTCAGCGACACCGGCTGCGGCATGTCCGAGGACATCATCCGCCACGTATTCGAGCCATTCTTCACCACCAAACCCATTGGCCAGGGCACCGGCCTGGGCCTGCCGATGGTCTATGGCTTCGTCAAACAGACCGGCGGCTATCTGCACCTGGAAAGCCAGGTCGGCCAAGGTACTACCCTGAACCTGTACCTGCCGCGCCTGATCGCCGCGCCTGCCGACCTGCCGCACAGCGCACCGAGCGACGCTCCACGCGGCACCGGTGAGCGTATTCTGGTGGTCGAAGACGACAAGGTGGTGCGCATGCTGATCGTCGAGGTACTCGAAGAACTCGGCTACAGGCTTATTCAGGCCAGTGACGCGCAAAGCGCTCTGGGCCTCATGGAACAGCACGCGCCGCTCGACCTGCTACTTACCGACGTCGGCCTGCCCGGCATGAACGGCCGGCAGCTCGCCGACGCCGCCCGGCAGCGCCAGCCGAACCTCAAGGTGCTGTTCGCCACCGGCTACGCCGAGGGCGCTGAACTGCGCGACGGCTACCTGGGCAACGACATGGACATGATCGCCAAGCCCTTCTCCTTCGAGTCCCTGGCCGGCAAGCTCAAGGTGATGCTCGGCACCTGAACGACCTCGGCCTGAGCGCCCTGCACCGAATCGGGGAACTCCGCATCAAGGCAGCGGCTCAATAGTCAGCACCCCGGCGCTTGTCGCGCCTTTTCGTTTTCCAGGAATCCCTGCATGCGCGTAGAAGGCTTTTTCGAATCCCTGGGCGAAGCGTTCGGCTCGTTCATTCGCTTTATCGTCGACGCCTTGAGCGGCGTGTTCGGCATGCTCGCCGGCGCGATTGCCAGCTTTATCGACGGCCTGTCCGGAGCCCTGGGCGTCACCCCGTCGCTGCTCAGCATCGCCGTGTTGCTGCTGGGGCTGATCCTGCTCTACAGCGCGGTGCGTTCGTTCATGCGCGGCTCGGTGATCGGCGGCCTGATCTGGTTGCTGCTCGGCCTCTGGTTGCTCAGCGGGTTGATCCGCTAGGCCCCGCACCGCAGCGTGTGCGGGCGACATGGAGTTGTCAGTCATCGCATGTTGCATCCAAATGTTACAGCGGACGTGCTAGGCTGAGCAGCCGTCGTTAGCCGCCTAAGTATCCCAATGTCCGTTCATGGTCAGTTGCTACTGCGTAATCACGCGCCCTTCATCCGCTTCTGGCTGGCACGCGTGTTTACCGCCAGCGGCTTCCAGATGCTTACCGTGGCCATTGGCTGGCAGATGTACAGCCTCACCGGCAACGTGCTCGACCTGGGCCTCGTCGGCCTGGTCGAATTTCTGCCGAAGATTCTCTTTATCCTGCTGACCGGCCATGTCGCCGACCGCTTCGACCGCCGCAAGGTCGCTGCGCTGTGCCAGTGCGGCCAGGCCATCGTCGCCGTCACCCTGCTGGTGGGCAGCAGTACCGGCAGCCTGACCCGCGAGATGATCTTCGTCATCGCCTTCATGATGGGCACCGCCCGCGCCTTTGAAATGCCGACCACCCAGGCGCTGCTGCCCAACATCGTGCCGCCCGGCCTGTTCCCGGCAGCCGTGGCGGCGTCCAGCTCGGCGATGCAGACCGCGACCATCGTTTCCCCGGCGCTGGGTGGCGTGCTTTACGCGGTGGCACCAGCCTGGGTCTATGGCCCCGCGCTGGTGCTCTACCTGATCGCCATGGCCATGATGCTCAGCCTGCCCTCGCAGCAGAAACCGCTGAAGCAGAAGATATCGGTGGAATCGCTGCTGGCCGGCTTCCGTTTCATCCGCAGCCGCCCGGAAGTGTTCGGCGCCATTTCCATGGACATGTTCGCCGTGCTGCTCGGCGGCGCCACCGCGCTATTGCCGGTATTCGCCAAGGACATTCTGCTCACCGGCCCCTGGGGCCTAGGTCTGCTGCGCTCGGCGCCGGCGGTGGGCGCGTTGCTGATGTCGATCTACCTGGCGCGCCACCCCATCGAGCGGCGGGTCGGCCCGGTGATTCTCGGCTCGGTGGCGATCTTCGGGGTGGCGACCATCGGCTTCGGCCTGTCCACCTCGCTGTGGTTCAGCCTGGCGACCCTGGTGCTGCTCGGCGCCGCCGACATGGTCAGCATGGTGATCCGCGGCGCCTTCGTGCAACTGCAGACACCTGACGAGATGCGCGGCCGGGTTGGCGCGGTGAACAGCCTGTTCATCGGCGCCTCCAACCAGCTCGGCGACTTCCGCGCCGGTGTCAGCGCCGCCTGGTTCGGCACCGTGCCGGCGGTATTGATGGGCGGCGTTGGCGCCATCGGTATCAGCCTGCTGTGGATCAAGCTGTTCCCGGCGCTGTCGAGCCGGGATCGGATTCGTGATCCGCTGGCAGGGGATGAGCCGCGCTAGGCCTCAGCCTAGGGATTTTCCTGCGCGGCCCGCGGCTGCTCAACATCTCCCATCGCTTTCCTGACCAGCTGCGCCGCCTCGTCGCAGCGCCGCTGCTGCTCGGCATCCGCCGGGTGAGCGCAGGGGTTCTCAAACCCATGGCTGTTGCCCGGCGCCGCGGTGCGCTGCCCCTTCGGGCCCAAGGTAGCACCCAGGATGCTGCCGCCAATGATCAGCACCAGCCACACCAGCACCATCATCCAGGTATGCCTGCTGAGCAGCCCACCGACTCTCATCAGCCAGGCGTTAGCCGGCACGCCCTGAGTAACACGGGCGAGAAACCAGCAGCCGCCGACTGCCGTGGCCAAGCACAGCCCAGGCCCCCACCAGCCAGGCAAATGGCGAGCCCACCCGCTCACCAACAGGCTGAGAAAGGCCAGCGGCACCAGATGCCGTATAAGCAACAACCCATGGCGCTCACCCGCCGCCCCCAAGGGAACCAAGCGCCTACTCAGCCACCGATCCTGTGCGTCGAGCAACTTGGCCAATCGGCCCCAGACACGCTGGAATACGCTGAGTAACGCACTGACCAACACACTAGCAGCGAGGGCGACAATGCCGTCGCGAGCCAGGGTCGGCTCAGGCTTATTGGCGCTGAGGTACAGCTGGCTGGCGAGCAGCACCGCGGCGGTCAGCAACCACACGTAGGTCGTCGCCCATCGCCCCCAAGAAAGAGTTTTCCAGTCGCGCCAATCCTGCCGGTAACCGCCAAATGAGCCGGCCAGGTTCGGTCTATCTTGCAGCTGCTGATCCAGTTGTTCACATGCTCGCCACTCCTGTTCGCCAAATCGCTCGGCCATGCGCCGCCGCGCGCCATCATTTAGCGGCTTGAGCAAAAACCAGGTGGCCGCCTGCTCGGGGCTGGCCGGTGCGTCGAGGTTCAGCTGTTCATGCAGTCGCTGCATCACGCCGTACTCGAAAGCGCGGTTGGAGAGCCCTGCCCAGCGATCTGCGGAGAACGGCATGTTGCCCAGCATCTCGCTCCAGTCGAACACCTTGGCTGCCGATTCGAGGGCCGACAGCGACCAGTCCTGGCGCATCTCCAGCAGCGCCATCACGGCTAACTGAAGACGGCGGCTGAGCTCGAGCGGCCGCAGCCATTTCTGCCGACCCAGCCCGCGGATTCGAGTGATGAATTCGGTTTCGCTCATATGCCCGAAGTCGGCCTGCAGGGTGGCCAACTCGAAATCCAGTAAACGCTCGGCCAACTGGGCCATGACCTGCGGCGACAGATAGTCGGCCTGCCAAGGTGTCAGCCAATCAAGACGCGCCATGGCCCAGCGCAGGATCTCGATGGCCCGCTCGCCAGGCAACTGGCTGCGACGCAATAATTCCAGCTCAAGCGTCTGCTCCAGCCCAGCCTCGCGAGCCTGGAACAAGGCGTCGTCCAGGGAGGCGCAACTGTCGGGCAAGTTGCATACCCAGGCGTTCCCACTGGCATCCTGCCACTGGGTTTGCGCCAATGGCGCGAAGGCACGTTGCCCGTCGCCGAACGGAGGCGGTGTGGAGGGCATTTCTACCGTAGGCAGATCATCCACGTCCTGGGTGCGTTGCGCCCAGTCCAACGCCCACTCATAAGCCTCACGCAGCCGCTGGAACGCCTCGGGATCCTCGTCCGGCCGGATCTGTTTGAGCAACTGTGCATAGCGGCGCTTGATGCTGCGCGGCTCGGCCTCGGCGTCCAGACCGAGCAGCTCCCAGGGGCTCACCACTCGGCCTTCTTGTTGTAGTCGACCTTGAAGGCGCCGGTGCGCCACATCGACCAGCGCAGCCAGGGCGAGCGGCGACTGCCGACCAGGCCGAGAAATAGCACCTCCAGCGCCAAGGCAGTGCCGAATGCGACCCAGCCGGAAACCAGGCTTGGCGCAAAGGCAGTAACGATCATCGCGAAAACTGCGGCCGGCAGGCCATGGCGCAGTACCAGCATGCCGGCGCCGGCGTCACGCCAGGCGGCCGGCAGCAGCAAACCACTCAGCGGCACGTCGAGGCGCGTCAGGTAGCGGGCCAGTCGGCTCCAGCCACGGACGAGCATCACCATCCAGGCGACCATACCAACGCTGATAAGCAGGTCCTTGAGCCCAAGGCCGAGATAGCCGCCCGAACGCTCCAGATACACCGACATCTGCGCCTCCTGCAACGAGGTGGCAAACATGGCGGTGAATAGCATGAGCCAGGCGTAGACCGTGGCCGGTACCGTCCATTGGCGCGGCTGCCAGCGCCGCCAATCTGTATCGATCTGCAGGCCGAGCAGTTCCACCAGCTCGGGATAACGCTCGGTAAGCAGCTCGTCCAGCCCCTCGCAGGCCTGCCAGTCTTCCTCGCCGAAATCATCGGCCAATACCCGTGCTTCTCGCTCGTGCATGGGCTTGAGCAGCAGCCACGCTGCCCGCTCTTCAGCGCGTAATGGCCAGTCCAGTTGCAGATGCTGCTGCACACGCTGGCCCACGGCGTGGCGCTGGCAGCGCCAGCACAGCCAGTTCCAGCGCTCGACGGAGCACGGCAACTCGCCGCTGTCCTCGTTCCAGCCGAACAGCCGGCGCAGGCGTTCGAACAACCCGCCCGACCAGTGTTCGGTGACTTCGAGCATCCAGACCATGCCGTCCTGCAGCTTCTGGCGGCGGTCGAACGACTGCAGCCAGTCGCTGGCCAGCAGCGCGGTCGCGGCGTCCACGACGGCGCGCTCCTCGCCGGCCTGCAAGCGGTGCTGCAAGGTTTCCAGCTCCAGCGCCAACAGGCGCGCGGCCAGGGCGTCCGAGTGGCTGCGCGGCAGGTAGTCGGCTTGCCAGGGCGACAGCCACTGCAAGCGCTGCATGCCCCAACGCAGAATGCGCAACCCCTCTTCGTCCAGGGTGGCGCAGCGGGCCAGCAGATGACGCTGCAGATCGGTTTCCAGCCCCTGTTCGCGGGCCTGCTGCAGGGCGGCGTCCAGCGAGTCGTTGGCCTCCAGCAACTGCTCGAGGCGCGCATGCGCTGGCGCTTCAGTGGCCGCTGCGACAACGGGCTGGTCCTCCACCACCAACGTCGACGCCGCAGCAGGCGCCTGCCGTTGCTCGGAGCCGGCATTGCGCGGCCGATCCTCGGCGGCAGCGTGCGCCAACGCCTGCTCGTAGGCCTCACGCAGGCGCTGGAAGGCTTCGGCATCCTCGTCGGGACGGTGCTGTTTGAGCAACTGCGCATAGCGGCGCTTGATGCTGCGGGTATCGGCGTCGGCGTCCAGGCCAAGCAGCGTCCATGGATTCATACTGATCAATACCCTTGTTCGATGGCATCCAGGCGCGCGGCCACTTCACCACGTGCCTCGCGAATTTCCCGCTCGTCCTGGCGCTCGAGGATGCTGGCGAAATGTGCGGCCAGTTGCCCGACGTGCTCGCGCAGGTCGCCCAGGCACTCCTGATACAGACGCTCCATGCGCGCCATCAGGGCGCTGTTGACCTGCTGGTCGCGCGGGTGAACCTTGAGCGCCTCCAGCGCGGCGAAGCGCTCGGCGATTTCCGCGGGGCTGAGCACACCCGGGTTGTTCTCGATCACCAGGCGGTGGCTTTCGCCGGTCAGCGGTGTGTCCACCTGGGCCTCGAGCAGGCCATTGATGTCGTAGGTGAAGCGAATATCCAGCGAGACTTCGCCGGCCGGGCGCGGCGGCACCGCCACGTCCAGCTCGCCGAGGAAGATGTTGTTGCTCACCAGCCGGCTCTCGCCCTGGTAGATGCGCACGCTGACCTGCTTCTGCCCATCATGCACGGTATACACGCTCTGCACCCGGCTGACCGGTACCACGCAGTTGCGCTCGATGATCGGCAGGTAATGGCCGCTCTGCTGCTGCGTGCCTACCTGCTTGGAAATCTCCACGCCAAGGCTGTAGGGGCAGACGTCGGTGAGCACCACCTCTTCGAGCGTGGCATCGCGAGCCTTGAGCGCGGCCTGGATGGCGGCGCCCTGGGCGATCACCTCGTCGGGGTTCAGGTGCATGGCCGGAAAACGACCGAACAGGCTGGCCACCAGCTTGCGCACCAGCGGCATGCGCGTGGTGCCGCCGACCAACAGCACTTCGTCGAGATCGGCGACCTTGATACGCGCATCACGCAGGGCGCGCTCGATGGGCGCGCGCAGGCGCTCGAGCAGTGGTTCGCAGATGTTCAGCAGCTTGTCCTGGCTCAGCGGCAGCGTCCACTCGCGACCATCCTCACGCAGCTGGAACACTGCCTCGGGCTGTTGCCCCAGCGCATGGCGCACCCGCTGGGCCTCGCGGCGCAAGCGCTGATGAATGGCGGGTTGTTGCGGGTTGGGCAGGCCCTGGCCAGCCATGGCGCCAAGAAAGTGGGCAACCACGGCATCGTCGAAGTCCTCACCACCGAGGAAGTTATCCCCGGCGCTGGCGCGCACCTCCATGACACCTTCGAACAACTCCAGCACCGACACGTCGAAGGTGCCGCCCCCCAGGTCGAAGACCAGAAAGGTCGCTTCGCCCTTTTGGTGCAGGCCATAGGCCAGGGCCGCGGCAGTGGGTTCGTTGATCAGCTTCTCGACCTTCAGCCCGGCCAGCTCGCCGGCGATGCGCGTGGCCTTGCGCTGGGCATCACTGAAATACGCCGGCACGCTGATCACCGCCTCGCTGACCGGCTGCCCGTAGGCACGCTCGACGTCTTCCTTGAGGCTGCGCAGCACCAGCGCGGACAACTCTTCCGGGCGGAACGAACGGCTGCCCAGGCGGGTGTTCTGGGCGCTGCCCATGTGTCGCTTGAACAGTGCCGCACTGAGGTGCGGGTGGGTCTGCAGGCGCTCGCGGGCGATGTCGCCGACCACCAGCTGGTCGTGGTCGTCGAGGCCAACCACGCTGGGCGTCAGCAAACGCCCCAGGGCATTGGGCACCAGCCGCGCCGCCTCGCCGTCCCAGACCGATACCAGGCTGTTGGTAGTGCCGAGGTCGATTCCTATGATCATGTGCGATGCAGCCTCCCTGTGCGTGCCTTGCCGCGGCGCATCAGGCGCCGGGCGGGGCGATATTAGAGCGCTCTGACAAGGCTGGGTAAAGGAGGTTTCCCGCGCTTTGCCAACTTGCCGACAGAGACGGCTGCCGGGGCCTGGGACGGGCTGCTATGATGCCGCGCTTTCGTGGATCGGCAACGCGATATGGCACGTGAAGTGCTTTGCTTGCGCTCTGCATACTTCAACGCGCGTTCGCTGCCAACGGAGCTCCGCATGCTGGAAAGACTGTTCCAACTCAACGCACACAACACCAACGTGCGCACCGAATTGCTCGCCGGTGTCACCACCTTCCTGACCATGGCCTACATCCTGTTCGTCAACCCGAGCATCCTCGGTGAAACCGGCATGGACAAGGGCGCGGTGTTCGTCGCCACCTGCCTGGCAGCGGCCTTCGGCTCCGCTGTGATGGGCCTGATCGCCAATTACCCGATCGCCCTGGCGCCGGGCATGGGCCTCAACGCCTTCTTCACCTACACCGTGGTGATGGGCATGGGCCACACCTGGCAAGTGGCACTGGGGGCGGTGTTCCTGTCGGCGTGCCTGTTCTTCCTGCTGTCGATCTTCAAGATCCGCGAGTGGATCATCAACAGCATCCCCCTGGAGCTGCGCTCGGCCATCGCCGCTGGCATCGGCCTGTTCTTGGCGCTTATCGCCCTGCAGAACGCCGGGATAGTTGCCGCCAACCCGGCCACCATGGTCGGCCTTGGTGATCTGAGCTCGCCGGCCGCGCTGCTGGCGATCCTCGGCTTCTTCCTGATCATCGGCATGGAAGCCCTGCGCATCACCGGCGCGGTGCTGATCAGCATCCTGGTGGTCACCGGCCTGAGCATCGCGCTCGGGGTCAGCGAGTTCGGTGGTGTGGTGTCGATGCCACCGTCGCTGGCGCCGACCTTCATGCAACTGGATATCGCGGGCGCGCTGGACGTGGGTTTGATCAGCGTGATCTTCGCCTTCCTTTTCGTCGACCTGTTCGACAACTCCGGCACCCTGATCGCCGTGGCCAAGAAGGCCGGGCTGATGCGCAAGGACGGCCATCTGCCGAAGATGGGCCGTGCCCTGATCGCCGACAGCACCGCGGCCCTGGGCGGCTCGCTGCTGGGTACCAGCACCACCACCAGCTACATCGAGTCGGCGGCGGGCGTCAGCGCCGGCGGGCGCACCGGGCTGACCGCCATAGTGGTCGCCGTATTGTTCCTGTTCGCGCTGTTCTTCGCCCCGCTGGCCGGCAGCGTACCGGCCTTCGCCACCGCCCCGGCGCTGCTGTTCGTTGCCGTACTGATGGCTTCGGGCATGGCCGAGATCGAGTGGAGCGATATCACGGTTGCCGCGCCGGTAGTGGTCACTGCCCTGGCCATGCCGCTGACCTACTCGATTGCCACCGGTATCGCCTTCGGCTTCATTACCTGGGTGGCGGCCAAGACCCTGGCCGGGCGGTTCCGTGAATTGAACGGTATGTTGGTCGCACTGGCGATCTTCTGCGTGATCAAGCTGGCGTTGTTCTAAGAGCCGTCGTCCGCAGTTGGGCTGAAGCGGATCGCCGCCCGGCCCACCCTACGCGGCGGGTTTGAGTGCGTATGGCGCACCGGGGCGCCGGCTGCTCGTAGCGAAGCGAACAGTCGCCAAACCCACGCCCATCCGGAAACAAGCAATGGCGTACTGCTTCGCGAGTACGCCCTACCGCGCTGCGTCCCGCCTCGCCGATAATCGATGACACCGGCACGGCGGCAGCGGAATTTGATTGTGGGAGCGGGCCATGCCCGGGAAAAAATCGCGCGCATGGCGCGCTCCCACATAAGGCCGCGTACGTGATCGTTCCCACGCTCCGCGTGGGAACGCCTCCCCGGGCGCTCTGCGTCCCGCCCCGCCAATAATCAACGACACCGGCACGCCGGCAGCGGAATCGCTACAATGGCGCCCCGTTTTCCTGCCGCACGAGTGACCGATGAGCCGTCCCGCATTCGACCCCGCCGCCTACGACGCCCAACTCGCCGAGAAGAAGGCCCGCCTGGTCGAAC
>JAAIGF010375235.1_pt1 | contig 42403 bp, 56 predicted proteins | sample 6487441 | NCBI WGS metagenome assembly JAAIGF01 (sample SAMN13974129, study PRJNA590717) | phyllosphere metagenome | biome: pepper field; feature: multiple bacterial spot infested pepper fields; material: pepper leaves; isolation source: leaves from pepper fields | host: Capsicum annuum ...
ACCTGACGGTGTGGTCGAAGAGGTAGTCGAACCGGCGGAGGTCGCTGTCCTGAGCTCGCTGGTGCTCGGGCAGGGGTCGTTCCTCCTTCTCGATCATCGCCTCGATGCCGTAGGGCGATCCGTAGCCGCCCGCCCAGATGAGGCCGTATCGCTTGGCGATCTCGTTGACGTTCGAGTAGTTCTGGTCTTTGGGGAAGAGGGGCATGAGGTCCTTTCGGGGCTCGAGGTGCGCACGCGGCGGATCGTGCGTCGGCCGCGAAGGCTACACCACGTGTTGCGTTGTCGGCCATCGGTGCGACGATCGCGGGATGGCGGACTGGCACCCGATGCTCGCGACCGAGGAGCGCACCCCCGGCGTGTGGACGATGGTCGCGCCCGACGGTGTCGAGTACGGCCGTGTCGAGATCCGTCGTGCCGGGGATGCCGTGTTCTACCGGTGCTGGTTCCGCGATGTCGAGCTCGAGCCAACTCGCACTCTGCGCGAGGCTGCGGCGCGTGTGCACGGGGCGTTCATCGCGACGATGTCGCCGGGGTATCAGCCCGGGAAGACGCATCCCGGAGCACAGCCCCCGCGGCCGTAGGCTTGCCGCGTGCACCTCGACGACGACCTCGACGCCGGCGCGCAGCCGAGCTGTCCGACCTGCGGGACCGTCATGCGAGAGGGCGATGGCGGCTACGAGTGTGGATGGGATGGCACGCGCATCGAGGTCCCATGGGTCGAGCGCCCCCGCAGCGGCGACGCCCTGCCTGGCATCCGGGACTGATGTCGGAGGGGCGTTGGAGGATCGAAGGATGCTGTCTGACGCCGCCCTCCTGGACTTCGAGTCCCGCCACCCCGGCCACCCCAGCGGGAAGCAGCACGCGATCGAGACCGAACTCGGCGTCAGCGCGGCCCGGTACTACCAGCTCCTCGGCCGTGCAATCGATCACCCGGAGGCGGTGAAGCTCGACCCGGTGCTCGTGAACGGGTTGAGGCGCCTGAACGCGCGAGCGGTCGCTCGGCAGCGTGGACGTCAGCGCGTGGGCTGACCCGGAGACGCGTCACGCTGAGCGCGGACCTTCGCCTGAAAGACGCGGTCGTCGGCGAGGGCGTTCTTCACGGCTGACTTGATCACGAAGTAGAGGATCACGGCGTTAACGAGCACCGCGAGCACGAGGGCGAAGATGAGTTCTGCGGCGTCCATGCCGTGAGCCTATCGGGCTGCCCGCGTTCGCGCACGGGCTCGCGCGGGTCATCATCGGCTACACCATTGGCTACACTCGGCCTGTATCGAAGGGCCGGTCCGGGGCCAGAAATGAACAAAACCCCCGGGTGGAGCCGGGGGTTTTGAGTAGCGGGAGCGGGGCTTGAACCCGCGACCTCACGATTATGAGTCGTGAAGTTCCTTCCGGAATTGACTTGCATTCTGCCGCATCTGACCTATAGCCTGTCGATACGGGCCGATGAGACGCTATAGCAACCGATAGCTATGGCTACACCATCGGCTACACCATCCGGGCAGGGAAGGAATCAGCGGTGAACGAGTTCGAACGCGAAAGAAGAGTCGATGCGGACAACGGAGTCCGCGTAATCCCGCGCGAGCAGCAGACGGCCGGCACGGTCCTCACCGGCGTCATGCTTTTGCTCGCCGCCGACCCGCAGGTGCGGGCGATGTTCGAGGCCAATGATCGTGAGCGGTTCATCGAGGGATGCCAGACGGACCCCTCGTTCGCGCAGAAGTTCGGGCGCGCGCTGCTCACCATTCGCGAGATGGCGGTGGCCCCCTGATGCTGACGACGAACCACACGACCGACATCACGGCCAGCAAGACCTTCAAGTCGTGAGGGGCAAGGGAGAGGGCGCGATCTACCGCGTCCCGGCCGACCGGGCGAAGCCGCTCCAGCATTGGACGGCGACGATCGAGCTACCGCCCGGCCCGAAGGGTGAGCGCCGGCGGAAGACGGTTCGCCGGAAGAACAAGGCCGAGCTGCTCACCGAGCTCAAGAAGCTCCGCGCCGACTTCGAGCGCACCGGCAACCTTCCCACCTCAGGCGAAACCGTCGAGCAGTGGTTCCGTCATTGGCTCGAGAGTGTCGCGAAGCGGGTCCGCCCGAACACGTACGACCAGTACCGCAACACGGTCGAGAAGCACGTCATCCCCGCTATCGGGAACGTCCGCCTCGCGCAGGTCGGGCCGACCCACATCAAGCGCGTCCACGATGCGGTACTCGCGAAGGGCCTGTCCTCGACGACCGCTCTCCTCGCACACCGCACCATGTCGACGTCGTTCAAGGTCGCTCTGCGGGAGGGCCGGATGACCCGGAACCCCGCGACCCTCGTCGATGCTCCCCCGAAGGCGGCACCGAAGCTCGAAGCCCTCGAGCTTGACGAGGCGCTCCAGGTGCTCCGTCACACGCAGCACGACGAGGCGCTCGGCGCGCTCTGGTGGGGATATCTCCTCACCGGTGCTCGCCGCGGTGAGATGCTCGGGCTCGAGGTGGACCGCGTCGGCGAGTTCCTCGATCTGTCTTGGCAGCTCCTCCGCCTCCCGCTGACCGAGGAAGAAGGAGTGCCACAGGTCCCGGCGGACTACGAGTACCGGCACCTCGTCGGCGGCCTCTACCTCACCCGCCCGAAGAGCACCGGGTCCCACCGGATCATTCCGCTCGTCGACCCGCTCCGCACGATCCTCCTGCGCCACATCGAGCGCATGGGTCCGGACCCGTCCGGGCTCCTCTTTACGTACAACGAGCGCCCGATCGGTCCTGACATCGCGACCAGCTGGTGGCGAGACATGCTCCGCGCCGCCGGCATTCAGAAGCGGGTCCGCCTCCATGACTCACGCCACACGACCGCCGACCTCCTGTACGAGGCGGAGGTGCCCGAGGACATCATCATGGAGATCCTCGGCCAGACGGTTCGCGCGACGACGCGGGGCTACAAGACGAAGCAGAACGCCCGCCGGCTGATCGCCGCTATGGAGCGATTCTCCGCGCCGTTCATGACTCTGATCGACCCGCTCGATCGTCACGGGGAACTCTCGGCCTGATCAGGGCGCCCATGCGTGACGGTACTGCGCGCGCCCCATCCGGGCGCCCGCGTACGTCACGCCCCGGAGCTTCGTCAGGACGTGCCGCTGGAACACACCCACGCACTCTTCGGTGACGTCGAGCTCCTCGGCGATGTGATCGACCGGGAGCCCCTGCTGCTCGAGCGCGGCGTACCGCTCAGGGTCGACGAGGAGTCTCGCGGCGTAGATGTCGGCCGCGTCTTCCTGCTCGCGAATGTTCTGGCATCGGTGGCCGTAGTAAGCGTGGCCGAGCTCGTGCGCGAGGACGTCGGTGCGCTCAACTGGCGTGAGCGAGAAGTCGTAGACGATGACTTGCCGCTCGTCGTCGTAGTAGCCGCGGTAGGGGGCGGGCAGGTGCGCGATGTGCACCGAGACGCCGAGCCGTGCAGCGTGGGCCAAGAGCTCCCGCACCGATCCCCCTCTAGTCCTTTGGTCCCCGGCGCGGCTTCTTATCTGCGGCGACGTGCTCCGGTACCTCGTATTGCCGACCGATGTACGTGACGTTGTCGGCGGGGTCGACGGTAAGCGCATCCTCCGACATGGCCGCGTGCGCTGCGATCAGCTTCTCGAGACCCCCGTACTCGCGCAGGGCCTCCTCGGCGATGCTCGTCGCTGTCGTGGAGAGCGTGCCCGCGAGGCGATGCAGTTCCGTGACGGTGAGGGGCCGCTTGCCGCGGATGCTGCGGCCGAGGTTCGTGGTGGGGATGCCGACGGCCGTGGCGAGCGAGTCCTGCGTGTATCCGCGGTTGCTCATCCGGTTCTCGACGATCTTCCCGAGCCACTCGTCGAACGTGACCGGGGCGGGGCGCTTCTTAGGCATGAGACCAGCGTAGACCGGTCATCCGTCATTTCTGGCAAATAACGTGCCGTATCCGCTTGTATCTGTCGTAGTCGGCATGTAATGTGCCATATGTGACCGAACAGAGAAGAGCGACCACCGCTCACCGCGACTCTCCCGAGACCGCCGGACGCCCGGAGCTCGCCTCGATCGTCGATTCCAACCAGGAGTCGACCGTCGGCGAGCTCCTGGTGGCCGGCGGTCTTCGTGGTTTCGCGCCCGCCGAGCTGCTCGAAAGGAACACCGCATGACCGCCACAACCGAGGACGAGGCCCAGGCCGAGGTGGAGAAGACCTCGCGCAAGAAGCGGGTCGTCACGTTGCCCGACGGGAAGCTCTCGTACTCGCTTCCTGAGTTCGCCGTGGCCACGACCATCGGTGTCGACATGCTGCGGAAGTACATCAACGAGGACAAGCTCGTCGCCCGTTACAACGGCAACCGCCCGATCATCCTGCGCGAGGACGGGCTCGAGTTCCTCAGATCGCTCCCCACCGAGAAGCCGTCGAAGTAACCCCACCCCAAAGCGAAACGCCGCCCGGGCAGGGACGGCGTCTCACAGAAAGGAGCCAAGCAGATGGCCCCGACACCCATCGTACCCACAGCCTCCGGCGCGGCAGTGCTCGTCGCGCTTTGGGAGCAGGACATAGATGAGGCCGCGAGGAGAGGCGACCTCGAGCGGCTCCACCAGGACCGCGACCGGCACGCGCGCTCCTGCGTTGCCGCGCTGAACAACGGCAGCGTCGAGGCGGCGCAGATCTTCGCTCGTGTCTCTGCGCGCGCAGAGGAGCACGCCTCCCGGCTGCGGGCGGAGATCGTCGGGAACGTGCGCGTCCTGCACCGTCCGTTCGCGGTGACGGAGCAACTGGCGGCGGTGGAAGCATGAGCCTCCTCGCAGCGACCGAAGACGAGACGGTAGACGACCTCGCCACTCCCCCGTTCCCGCCGAAGATGGCCGCGTCCGTCTGGCGTCCGGCGGATGCCGAGTGGTCGGACCTCACCGTGGCCGAAGCGATCGACGAGCTTCGTCTCGGAGAGCAGTCGCGCTACTACCGGGACTTCGAGTACGACCCGTGCATCCTCGTCGACTGCCCCAACTGCGGGCCGGTCTCAATCGACGCGAGCGGGATCTGCACCTGGAACCGCGCCTGCGGGTACGACTTCGCACGCTTCGGAGGTCCGACCCTCCATGTCGCATGAGCGAGCGCTTCACGATCCTCAGCCGCCGCGGCGAGGTCGGGATGACGACGAGCAGCGACGTCGAGGCCGCGCGGTACCGCGACCGTCCTGGCTTCCGCGTCATCGACCGACTCGATGGCTCCTCGTCGCCCTCGGATGCCTCCCCGTCGCGCTCCTCGTCGCCGGCTTCAACGGAGCATCCCTCGTCGGCTCACTAGCCGCCGCTATCTACATCGTCCTGCTCATCGCAGAGACACCCACCACCACGAAAGGCACAAGACCATGAGTCAGACGTTCTCCGTCGAGAACTTCAAGGGCGTCCGAGAGATCACCCTCTCCCCCGAGGGATCTCTCGTCGTCATCGCAGGCGGCAACGGCGCCGGCAAGTCGAGCTTCATCGACGCTTTCGTCGAGCTCTTCGACCCGAAGGGCACCCGTCTCACCCCGAAGCCGATCCGCGACGGCGAAACCGAGGCGCGCGCCGAGTTCGTCGACACGGACCTCGGTGTCCGCATCGTCAGAACGTGGAAGAAGAACGACGCCGGGAGACTCGAGGTGTTCGCGCTCGATGGCGCGAAGTACTCGAAGCCCGCCGACGTCGTCGCTTCCCTCACGGGCGGCCTCATCTTTGACCCTGTCGCTTTCCTCAATCTCGATGAGAAGCGGCAGCGCGACGCGCTCCTCGCGAAGGTCGAGCTCACGGTCGACCTCGACGGGCTCGCCCGCGAGAAGGCCGGCGCGGAGCAGAGTCGGCTGGAGGCTGGCCGCGACGTCAAGCGGCTCCAGGGCGCGCTCTCCTCCCTCCCCACGCTGGCGGCGGATGCCCCGACCGAGGAGGTCTCTGGCGCGGACGTACTCGCGGAGATCGAGGCGGCGCAGCAGACGAACCGGCGCATCGAGGACGCGGACCGCGACCTGCGTTTTCAGCGTCAGCAGGTGCAAGACGTCGAGGCAGAGATCCGCCGTCTCGCGCAGAAGCTCGAGCAGTCCGTTCAGATGCGGGATGCCGCAGATCGGACGCGGGCGAAGCTCGGCGACCCGATTGACCTCGCTCCCCTCCAGGAGCGGCTGACCGCTGTCGACGAGACGAACCGTGCTGTGCGCGCGGCAGCGGAGCGCGCTCGGGTGAAGGCGCAGCTCGACGAGGCCGAGGCGAATCACGCACGGGCGCAGGCACGGATCGACGACGTCGAGAAGGTGAAGGCGCGCGCCCTTGCCGAGGCAAAGTTCCCATTCCCCGGACTCTCGGTCGACGAGAACGGCGTCACCTTCGCCGGCATCCCCTTCGCGCAGGTCAACTCGGCCATGCGCCGCCGCGTCGCGTTCGCCATCGCCACCGCGGGCGAGCCGAAGCTGCGCCTCGTGATCGTGAAGGACGGCGATCTCCTCGATGCCGACTCCCTCGCCGCGATCCGTGAGGTCGCGGACGAGCGGGGCTACACCGTCCTCGTCGAGCGCGACCGGGACGAGTCCCGCCACATCGGGTTCACGATCGAGGACGGCGCGCTGGAAGGCGCTGAGCCGCCCGCTTCCGCTATCGGGCGTCGCGAACGTGTCGACGGGTGCGTCCGGTGCGAATCGGGCGCGACGGATGCGCTCGTCCCGCCGCACGACGCGGCCCCCGGTTGCGAGTCCGGCCGTCGTGAACACTGCACCTGCGGGGTGTGCTTCTGATGGCCGAGAACACGAACGACCGCGAGGGAATGGTGACGGTCGCCGAGTGGGCAGAACAACACTGCCGCACCGACCACACGGTGACGGAGTCCGTGGTGCAGCATCACGTCGCGGCCGTCATCCTGGCGATGGTCTTCCGCAACCGGTCGCCGTGGAACGTGGGGGTCGACGGAGACGGGAGGGTGTCCCTGATCTGGGTCTCCCTCCCGGCTGTCGCGTGGGAGATGCTCTACGTCGAGGGCACGCGCATCACAACGATCCGGGGCCAGGCATGATGCTCGCCGACCTCGACAGGACCCTCGCGGACACCGCCGATCACGCCTCGTGGCGGAGCGTGCATGACGTCACGATCGGGAGCTACGCCGCCGGGAAGTTCGCGAAGCCGACGTCGGTCGAGACGTACATCCGGCAGATCATCGCGCCGCGCGAGTTCACCGGGAACGCGGCGACACGCTCCGGCATCCGGTGGGAACCGATGCTCCTCGCCTGGGCGGGCGCGACACCGAACACTTTGTTCGTGCACCACCCCGAGGAGCGCGGGTTCGGCGCCACGGTCGACGGCACGATCCCCGGCGACCCGTTCGCGATCGTCGAGACGAAGGCGAAGCACAACGTCATCGTCGATGGCCCGAAGCCCGCCGAGCTGCGCCAGATGGCCTGGCAGCTGCACTGCATCCCGGAGGCCGCCGAGTGCCGGTTCGTGTGGGGCGAGATCGTCCCGGACGACCGGGAAGACGGCGGCTGGAAGCTCCGCCGTGACCCGCAGACCATCGTCTACCCCCGCGACCACCCCGCGATCGTCGCCGCGACGGCGCTGATCGTCCCCATCGCCCATCAAGTCCTCGCTGGCGTCCGCGCCGCGCGCAGAGCAGAGAGCACCCCCTTCTGATGACGAACGAACTCGTTCTCCCCAACTCGGTTCAGCCGAGCACCTGGAACCACGACACCGCCGCGATGATGGAGTTCGCTGGCCTGACGTGGACCGAGCAGCGCCCGGACCCGGAGAACCCCGGCCAGCCGAGAGCCGTGCGCATGTACGCGCCGCCCGGGATCATGGCCGCGTTCATCGCTGCCTGCCGTCGCACCGGTCTCGACCCGACCGCGAAGCAGATCTACGCCGCGCAGATGGGCGGCAAGTGGACCGTCCTGATCGGCATCGACGGAATGCGTCTCGTCGCGCAGCGCACTGGCGAGTATGACGGGCAGGACCCGATCGAATGGCAAGCAACCGAGGACGGCCCCTGGACCACAGTCCCGCCGAAGCAGCCATTCTCGGCGCGCATCCGCATCTACCGGAAGGGCATCAGCCGCCCGCTCGAACAGACCGTCACGTGGGCTGAGTTCGGCGGGACGAAGGGCAACTGGGACAAGCGGCCGTCGCACATGCTCGGCATCCGCGTCGAGTCGCACGGCTTCCGCCGCCTGTACCCGATGGAGCTTTCGGGCCTGTACACGCCCGAGGACTTCGAGGCCGACGGCGAGCTGATCGCCGACGGCGCGACTGCGGAACCGTCGGAGGACTGGCTTGCCTCCTTCGCCGCGGCGTCAACGCGCGAGGAGCTCGAGGCCGTTCGGCTTCGCATCCCGGAAGCGGAGAAGAACGACACGCTCCGTACCGCGTTCCTCGCTCGAGCTGGCTACCTCTCTCGCGAGGAAGCTCGCACCGAGGACGCCGATGTCGTTCCCGAACCTGAGCCCCCCACCGAGGGCGAGCCCCCGCTCCCCAGCGATCCCCCGCCGCCCTCGGTGGGCACCCCCGAGCCGACGCAGGAGGAGTACGAGGCCGCGGAGGCGGCCCGCTTCGACGCCGAGATGTCCGGGGAGGTGACCCGTGACTGAGGTCGTCCACGCCACCACCGGCGAGCTGATCGAGTACCAGCCCGTCTCCCCCGTCGAAATCGAGTTCATCATCCGCGAGATCGGCGACCGCCTCGAGCGAGCCGTCGTCATCCTCGACCAGCTCCAGCGCGAACGGTACGAAGCGGAGACCGCGTACTCGGAGGCGTTCGAGAAGGCGAAGCTCATGTCGAAGCGGGAGATGTACTCCGACCGGCGCAGCGAGGCGAAGCTCGCGTGCCTCCCGCAGGAGCACGCGCTGAACGAGGCGAAGGCCAAGCTCCACCACGCCGAGCGGCTCCAGGACGCCCTCAAGGCGAAGCTCATGGGTTACCAGAACATCAACAAGGTCAACGGCGCCGCGTACGGCGTCGGGGGCGTCGGTCGATGAGCCTCCAGACTCCCGGCGCCGCAGGGGCGTTCCGGGTGGACACCACCAACAGGAAAGGAATCCAGGTGGCAGAGAACAAGAAGGAACGACCGCCGAGCTTCGCAGCGATGCTCGCGCAGGTCCGCCCCCGCACCGACGTCGAAGCAGCGGAGACGCTGCGGAAGGTGATCGAGGCAGTCAAGGCGACCGGCAAGGTCGGGTCGATCACGATCCGTCTGGACGTGAAGCCCGCGGACGGTCTGTCGGATGCGGTCGTGGTCTACGACCGGATCTCGCAGAAGGTCCCGGAGAAGACCCGTGAGGGCTCGATGGCGTTCGTCACTCGCGAGGGTGACCTGTCGCGCACGGACCCCACGGCAATGCCTCTCTTCGAGGACGAGGACATTCGCGACGCCAGCGCGAACGTCGACTACTCCACTGGCGAGATCAAGGAGGCCCCTGAGGCATGACCACCATCGAGGACACCAAGACCGAAGCGGCCGTCGTCAAGACGATCGCGCAGCAGGCGGTCGAGCCGCAGACCGTGGACGCGGGTCAGGTCATCGTCCTGATCGACAGCAGCGGCGGCCAGTACGTCACCGACACCGACGCCTACGCGGAGACCCCGCGGCACGTCGAAGCGAAGCGGGTCGTCACGGATGCGGCATCGTTCGTCGCCTACGTGAACCGTCACGCGTTGCCCGGCACGGAGGTGTTCGCTCACACGAACACGTCGACCGTCATCGCCGTGATCGACTCTCACGAGAGCACCGAGCTCGAGGACGCGGAGCCCGGTTGGCAGAAGCACCGCCTCACGCTGGGCCTCGAGAAGTCGAAGGCATGGCTCGCGTGGGAGAAGGCCGACGGCGAGCTGTTCGACCAGTCGACGTTCGCCGACTTCCTCGACGACCGTTACCTCGACGTCATCGAGCCGGCCCCGGCCGTCCTGATCGACATCGCCCGGACCTTCCAGGCGAAGACGAAGGTCGACTTCGAGTCCGGCGTCCGTGAGGCGTCCGGTGACGTGACGCTCAACTACGTCGAAGAGACGACCGCAAAGGCCGGGCAGAAGGGGAACATCGAGATCCCCTCGCGCATCCAGCTCGCGATCCGTCCCTACGTCGGTGGCCCGATCTACAGCATCTGGGCCTCGTTCCGGTACCGCCTGAACGGCGGGAACGTGCGCCTCGGGTTCCGGCTCGAGCGCCCGGAGAACGTGCTCGAAGCGGCGTTCGCGGACATCGTGACCGAGATCCGGGACGGCCGCACCGACAAGCGGGGCGACGTCGAGACGCGCGTCCACGACGGCATCGGCGACGTGCCGATCTTCTTCGGCAAGCCGTCCGCCTGACCGGTCGCTGCACGTAGCAGGTGCAGCGCCCATGAAACGGGGACCGGCCGAGTAGCAGTCGGCCGGTCCCCTCCACCCAATACCTCTCCCTGGCAGGAGCCATCTTGAGCACCCCTATTCTGCCGACCCAGGCAGCCACATCACAGCGCGGCGTCGCGTTCACCGTCCACGGCACCCCCATCCCGCAGGGCTCGAAGTCCGCCACCGTCAGAGGCGGCGTCGCGGTCATGTTCGAGGACAACAAGAAGACCGACGCGTGGCGCCGCACCGTCGCCCGCGCTGGCCGCGACGCCATCGACGGCGCGCTACCCCTCGACGGTCCACTCGAGGTGCGCATCACCTTCCGGATGCCACGAGGGAAGACCGTCAAGCGCGCGTTCCCGTCGGTGAAGCCCGACGTCGACAAGCTCGTCCGCGCCGTGTTCGACAGCCTCACCGCCGCGGCCGTCATCGCCGACGACGCGCGAGTCATCGACCTCCACGCCCGCAAGATCTACGGCGACACTCCTGGCGCCGACATCACCGTGCGAGAGGCGGTCGCGCAGTGAAGTCGGGTGAGCTCTTCGCTGGGGTCGCCGGGCTCGGTCTCGCGGTCGACGAAGTCTTCGGATCGGAGCCCGCGTGGTTCTGCGAATTCGACAAGGCCCCGTCGAAAGTCCTCGCGCACCGGTACCCGACCATTCCCAACCTCGGTGACGTGCGCTCTGCCGATTTCCGCACGCTGCCGCACACTCGCATCCGAACAGGGGGATTCCCCTGCCAAGACGTCTCGGTATCTGGCGCGCGTGCCGGCCTGCGCGACGGTACCCGCTCGGGACTCTGGTCAGAGTTCGCCCGATCCATCGAAGAGGACAGGCCCGACTGGGTCGTCATCGAGAACGTAGGAGGTCTCCTCAGTGCCGAAGCACATAGCGACGTGGAACGCTGCACGTGGTGTATGGGAGACGACCCGTCAGAACCTGCTCTGCGGGCACTCGGAGCCGTTCTCGCAGACCTGGCCGCGCTCGGGTTCGATGCGGAATGGACGAGCATCCGAGCATCCGACGTCGGCGCCCCGCACGGGCGTCTCCGCGTCTTCATCCTCGCCTGGCCTGCTACCCACACCCGTGACGCAACCCACGACCGGGAACGGACACGCGCGCGACCTCGGGTCGGAGGTCCGGGCCCTGATCTAACGCTCCTGCCCACACCGACAGGAAACCCGTTCGAGGGCGAGCCCGATGCGTTCATGGCGCGACGCGAGCGGCTCAAGGCTCAGGGGATCAACGGCAACGGCGCGGGCACTCCACTCGCGATTGCAGTGCAACTGCTCCCGACGCCCGGCGCTTACGACGGCGAGCGGGGTGGTTCGCAGCACCCGGACAAGCGGCGCGGTGGTGGGCACTCGGTCACACTGCAGGACGTCGCCGAGCACACGACGGACTGGGGGCCGTACGCCTCTGCGATCCGCCGATGGGAGGCCGTCACCGGTCGCTCAGCGCCTGCGCCAGTGCGGCACGACGGTAAGGGCGGGAAGCCCCGCCTGAACCCGGAGCTCACTGAGTGGATGATGGGCTGGCCCACCGGCTGGGTCACCGCTCCCGAGATCGGCCTGACTCGTGCGGAGCAGCTCAAGGCGTGCGGCAACGGTGTCGTCCCTCAGCAAGCCGCAGCGGCTTTGCGCGAGCTGCTCGCGCGCCCGGGTGTGCCGCCGATCCAACGCGAAAGGGCCGCCTGATGCGCGCCGGTCACTTCGCCACCCCCGACACTCTCCCGCGCGAGCGGCAGTCGCCGTGCTCCCGCGCGTGCTGCTGGACCCCTCTCGGCCACTCGGCCGCCGCCCGCGCGTGCCGATGCCACGAAGGAGCACCCATGTCCTCCAGGACACCGAGAGCGACACTCGTCGCCCTCCACGAGCGGGACGGCGTCGTCCGCTGCGTGATGACCGCCACCGAGGGCGACCAGAACGTCCCACAGCACCGTCAGGGCGGCATGGGCGGCCGTCCCGAGAAGCACCGACCCTGCAACGTCCTCTGGATCAACTCGATCCTGAACGGACTGATCGAGTCGAGCGCGAAGCATCAGGACGTCGCGAAGGCGTGGGGCGTGAAGGTCCCCGTCTGGGTCGACGACGTCTCCCGAGTGCCGGTCTACTACCGGTTCGAGAACGCCTGGTACGTGCTCACCGACGTCACCCGCCGACGCATCGCCGCCCTCGAAGCCCTCGACATGATGCTCGACGTCTACGGCGACGAGTACCTCGAGTGGAAGGCCACCGCCGACGAGCACTTCGGGATGCTGCTGCGGGGGCGATTCTGATGGCCCGCCCGAAGTCGAAGGGCGCTTACGTGCCCCTCGCCGCCCAGTACTACATGGACGACGCCGTGCTCGGGCTGAGTCCGATGGCCGAACTCCTCTTCGTCCGCCTCCTCTCTTTCCTGGCATCCGTCCCGAGTGACGGCTTCGTGACCGAGAAGCAGCTCCGCTCCGTCGTCGCGATCGGGCTCCGCAGCGTCCCCCATCTCGTCACGGAGCTAACAGATGCCGGCCTGATCTCTGCACAGGACGGCGGCTTCACCGCGCGTAGCTGGCACAAGTGGAACAGAAGCACGGAAGAAGTAGGTCGGCTACTCGCGAAGGACCGGGAGCGGAAGGCGCAGGATTCCGGGGCAAAAGCCCTCAATTCCGTTCGGAATCCAGATGGAATCCAACAGGATTCCGCGCACGAGAGCAGTACAGAGCAGAGCAGTACAGAGCAGACACCACCTAACGGTGGTGGAGCGCGCTCACGCGCGACCCGCATCCCCGATCCCTTCCACGTCACAGCTTCGATGCGGGAGTGGGCAGCGGCCGAGGTCCCCGGTGTCGACGTCGACCGCTCGACGCGCATGTTCGTCGACTACTGGCGCGGCCTCTCAGGCACGAAGGCCACGAAGCGCGACTGGGTCGCGACGTGGCGCAACTGGCTCCGCCGCGACGCCGAACGCCTCCCCACCAGCCAGACCCGATCCCTCACCCGCACGGAACAGAACCTGGCCGCCGTCGCTGAGATCGCAGCGCGCGAAGCGGCCGAGCAGAGAGGAATCCCCGCATGAACAAGACCGACGCCGCCAAGGTGCTCGCCGTGGCATCCGGCTTCGACCGGCGCCAGGTCGACGAGCTCACCGCGACCGCCTGGGCCGCCGCGCTCGACGGCTACACGTACACCGAGTGCGAGAAGGCCGTCATCGCCCACCACCGCGACCCGCTGACCCGCACGAGCTACCTCACCGTCGGGCACGTCCTCGATCGCGTGGAGGCCGGACGCCGCATGCGTACCGCGGACGTGGAGGCTGACGTCCGGTCCGCGAAGGCCCGCGGCATCCTCGGCGCCGACTGGCCAGCGCGGAAGCCCCTGACCGATGAGGACGCCGCCCGCCTGGCACGCGCTCGGGAGCGCGACCGGCAAGAGGCTATCCGTCTCGGCGAGCTCGAGGGGCCGCGACCGTGAGGGTCGTCGTCGATATCCCGGATGCCGAGTGGGCGGTCCTCGTCGGCCGCGCCGAGGCCCACGGACTCCGCGTCCCCGACCTCGTCCGCGCCGGGATCGAGGAGATCCTGCCCCGCGAGCGTCCGACGAGCCAGGTCGTCGCTCTGCTTGCGAAGGCGGGCTTCTCCGACTCCCAGATCGCGGGATGGCTCGGCCTCGCCAACCAGACCGTCGCAGTCCACCGCCGCGCCGCCCGCATCCCCGCCAACCATTCCGCCGGCCGCAGCGGCGGCACCAACCAGAGGAACCGAGCATGACTCAGTCCGAGACCGTCACCGTCTACAGCAAACCGTCCTGCGTGCAGTGCAACGCGACGTACCGCGCCCTCGACGAGAAGGGCGTCGACTACGAAACCGTCGACCTCACGAAGGATGAGGCCGCGCTCGACCGCGTGAAGGCGCTGGGCTACCTCGAGGCGCCCGTCGTCATTACGTCGGAAGATCATTGGTCCGGCTTCCGGCCCGACAAGATCGACGAAATTGTCGCGCGGATCGGGAGCATCACCGATGAACGCTGACGGCGTCTTGCCGGGCTTCGACCCGCCACCGTCTTTGCCTCCGTCCGAGGAGGCCGCCGAGCCGAAGCCGATCCGTATCCAGCGACGCCTAATCGACCAGGCGATGATCACCGCCGGCGTCCACCCGGCCACGAAGATGCCGCTCGCCGACAACGGCAAGACCTGCGGCGACTGCGCGCTCCTCCGGCAGAAGCAGGAGACCTGGTGGAAGTGCGGCACTCCCGACCCCCGATCAAAGAACCACCGCGGCGACGGCCGCGACATGACGAAGCGCTGGCCCGCGTGCATCGCGTTCCAGCCCAAGGACGGAGCCACCCCATGACGATCCTCTGCATCACGACGACCTGGCTCCCCGGCATTCGCCCCTGCACCCACGCCGGCCAGCACAAGGTCACGTGCCACGATCACGAGGGCTGGACCGAGAAGCCGGGGCTATGCCGGGGATGCCTCCCCCGGTCCGCTGACCGCGGGTACCTCTGCGCGGCGTGCTGGGACCGCCTCGACGCGGCCTCGCTCCGGTGGCCGCAGTTCGCCCGCCTGGTCCTCGAGACCGAAGGCCGGGCGGTGTCACCCGAAGGCGGCGGCATCAAGGGATCGTCGCCGGACGGCTACACGAACCTCCCGCTCACCACCCTCGTCCTCGACGAATGCTTCCGGTTCCGCCGCTCACGTGGGAACCTCACCCTCGACGCCTGGGTGCACACCGAGGCGGGCGCGGCCGACGCGATCCAGTTCGCCCACGCCGCGGAGCGCGCCTACCGGTCGCTCGAGGTCGAGAAGCGGGAGCTGAAGCTCGAGCGCGTCCGCTGCCCGCACTGCGAACGACTCTCGCTGACGTCGAACCCGACGCGGGAGCGCAACGGCGCCACCATCGTCGAATGCCAGCACTGCGGGGAGCTGCTCGACACCATCCGTGACACCGAACCCCGGTGGGTCGGCTCGGAGATGTGCGCCGACGTCGATCACGCCGCGTGCGCCTCCCTGCACTGCGGCTGCGGATGCCACCTCCTCGGGTGGACGGCGTCGCGCGACCCGCAGTACGCCGGCGCATCCGCCCTCTGGAACGCGGACCTCCACGCGACCCGCCCGCACACCACCGGCCGCGCCGACTGGGTCATCGACGGCCCCGACACCATCCGACCGAGGGAGGTGGAGGCCCGTGGGACAGAAGCGGCTTAGCGAAGCGATCGAACGCCTCGAGCACACCCCGTTCCCCGAGTACGTCGCGGAGGGCCGGGAATGGCTCTACGACCAAGACCTCAAGATCGCCCTCGCGGCGGCGAAACAACAGGAAGCGAGAACACCATGATCGAGCAGGAAGCGGCACGAGGCATCCGGCACGCCCCGCTGACCCGTGACGGAGTGGGACCGGAGGCGAGAGACGACGGTGCCCGACACTTTGCGCCGTACGGGAGCACGAACGCCCTCTGCGACGAGACGGTGCCGCGTTCCGTACACGTCGATGAGCGGACGGGCGAGTACGGCAACGACCGATTCACCGTGAAGCGCGATCGGACGACGTGCCCGGAGTGCCGGTTCCGAATGGGGCTCGGCCCGCAGGAAGCACGAGCCGACGAACGCGAGGCGCTGGCCTTCCGCCTGTTCGTGATTGAGAGCGGCCAGGACGAGGCGTTCCTAGCCCGCGTGTGGGAGAACCACGGCGACGGGCATCCGGTGAAGGCAGGGTATATGCGTCAGGCTGACGCTCTGATCGCCGCTGGCTACCGGAAGCACCCGGAACCCGAGATCACCGACGAGGCGGCGCTACAGGAGGACCGCGAAGCCCTGGCGACCCTTCTCGACGAGGTGCATGACGACTGCGTGACCGAAGGCGGCTGTGAGTTCGTGGGGTGGCAGCGCGGCTGGCGACCGTTCGACCAAAGTGAGCCGAGCCGACACGTCGATGTGATCATCGCCTCGCCCGTTTGGCAGAACCGCCATCGGGTGCCTGTCGGAGAGGGGGAGCAGCGATGAGCCTCGTGAAGCTCGGCGACGGGATCTACGTCAACCCGCGCCACGTCGTCGGAGTCCGCGCCAACTCGCAGGGGCTCACGAGCGTCATCCTCAGCGACGGGTCGATCATCCCCGTCCACGAACCGACCGACGACGTCGCCCGGAAGCTCGGATACCAGGAAGGACCGTTTTGATGACCACCCCGCAGCCGAAGGAGTGGGTCACCGTCAAGGAAGCCGCCGTCCTCGTGAACAAGGCGCCCCGCACGATCTACGAGTGGATCGAGGACGACCGGCTCGCGTTCCGGCGCAACGCTGACGGGGTGCTCGAGGTCCTGTCCAAGGCTGTCGTCCGGATCGAGCCGACGGTGCGCCGTGGCCGGCCCCGCGGAATCCCGACACGCCGCCGCTGAGCGCGCCAAGAAAATACGCAAAATCCGCAATACCCGCAGGATAGAAACCAGATGGTGGACCAGTCCGCCCACACGACGAAGCCCCGGCCCTCACCCATGAGGAACCGGGGCTTCGTAGGTCAGTCAGCTCCCCAGATTGATCGCGCCGACCTGGTTGCCACCGCTCGCGGCACGGAACGCCACCGCAGCCGCCAGAAGCAGCTTCGCGCCCGCCTCCGCCGACACCTGGCTTGACTGCTCGGACGCTGCCTTCGACGCCGCGTACAGCGCCTCGCGCGCCTGTTCTCCACTAGCCATCGTCATCCCCTATCCCAGCCGGACCTCCTGCCCGGTCAGACCACCAACGTACGGCCCCGCGCCGACACCCACAGGGCAAGAGGCCCGAACGAGGTGAACCATGGCGATCAGCGACGCCCAACGCCAGCAGGTGCTCGCCCTCCACGCAGAGGGACTCGCCCGCAACGAGATTGCCCGCCAGGTCGGCGTCGCCGCCGGATCGGTCACGAACATCTGCCGCGACGCGGGGCTGTCCTTTGACCGGTCAGAGACGAAACACGCAACGGAGGCCCGCGCGGTGGATCTCGCTGCGGGACGTATCCGGCTGGCGGAGAAGATGCTCGCGGCGTCGGAGGACATGCTCGACGGCATCGACGGCCCGTACGAGGTGTATAACTTCGGCGGGAAGGACAACACGTTCGAGTCCCGGGTGCTGGACTCCGCGCCGGTGGAGGTGCGCCGCAACGTGATCACGACCGCGGCGATCACGTTCGACAAGCTGACTCGCATCGTGGAGAAGTCGGACACGGGGCTCGAGGAGGCTGTCGGCGTGTTGGACGTTCTCGCTGAGGGCTTCAAGGCCGCAGCCGAGTCCTACCGGGCTGAGACGCCGAATGAGGCTTGAGCAGATCGAGCGGTCCGCGTCGCGGGCGCAGATCCTTTCGCTCGTCGATGCGACCGCGTTCAAGCTGGCGCTCTGGTTCGGTGCGGTGTCGTCGGGGAAGACGGTCATCAGCCTGTGGGCGTTCCTCCTCGCCGTGAGGGTCGCACCACGCACGGGCATCATCGTGATCGTGGGCCGGACGATGACGACGGTCTACCAGAACATTTTCAAGCTCTTCGAGAACACCGCGATCTTCGGCACGGTGATCTCCTCGCAGATCCACTACACGCCCGGCGCGTCATCGGCTCGCATCCTCGGCCGTGAGGTCATGGTCATCGGTGCGCACAACGCCGAATCCGTCGGCCGCATCCAGGGCTCGACCGTCGCCCTCGCTTACGTCGATGAGGCAGCGCTTCTCCCTGAGGCGTTCTGGAACATGCTCGTCTCCCGCCTCCGTGTCGAAGGTGCCCGGCTCCTCGCCACGATGAACCCCGCATCCCGGAACCACTGGATCAGGAAGAAGTGGATCGTCCCGGGAGCTGCGAAGAACCTCGTCGCGTTCCACTTCACGATGCGCGACAACCCGAACCTCCCCGCCGAGTACATCGCGGAGATGGAACGGTCCTTCTCCGGCGTGTTCTACGACCGGATGATCAAGGGCGAGTGGACGAACGCCGAAGGCGCCGTGTACCCGATGTGGGACCCCGACCGTCACATCATCCCGTTCGACCGGATGCCGCGGATGCGCGACGTCATGGGCATCGGCATGGACTACGGCACGACGAACACCACCGCCGCGCTCATGCTCGGCGTCTCCGACGAGCCGAAGCCCCGCCTGATCCTCATGGACGAGTGGCGCTACAACCCGAAGGACGACGCGAACCACGGGCAACGCCTCACCGACGCGGAGCTGTCCAAACGGTTCCGCGCATGGCTCCCGACAGACCACACCCCGTACCCGCTGTCGATCTCGCCCCGCTTCCTGATGCTCGACCCGGCCGCCGCGTCGATGCACATGCAGATGCAGCAGGACCTCCGCGGCACACACCTCTCCCCGTGGCCCGCCGTGAACGATGTCCTCCCCGGCATCCAGACCATCGCGAACCTCCTCGACTCCGACCGGATGGTCGTCTCCGACCACTGCCCCGGATGGGCCGAAGAGGTCACCGAGTACCGGTGGGACTCGAAAGCCAGCGAGAAGGGCGAGGACGCGGTCGTGAAGGAAGACGACCACAGCCTCGACGCCGGCCGGTACATCACCCACTCGACTGAGAACTACTGGCGCATGCACCTCGCCGCCTGATGCCCGAAGGGGGTCCCGGATGCCGATCCCCGCCGAGAACATCGCCTGGCCGCCCGCCCCGTGGGATTTCGCGTACCGCGCGTACGCGGAGAACGAAGCCTGGTACATCGGCGACACCGACGCGCTCGAGAAGCTCTACACCCGTGAGCGTCAGGCGAAGGCCCCGACTCACGTCCGCAACGGTCAGACGATGCGCGGCGGGATCGTCGGCGCGGCATCCCGCATGTTCTGGGGCCGCCCGGTCCCCGCCGGCGAGACCCGCACCCGCCTCCACGTGCCCGCCGCCGCTGACCTCGCCACCCTGTCGTCGGACCTGATCTTCGCGGAGCCGCCCGACGTGCAGCTCACGAAGGGCACGAACGGTGTCAGCGACAAGACGCAGACCCGCCTCGACCTCATCGCGAACAGCGAAGACGCGCACGCCACGTTCAACACCATGGGCGAGCTGAAGGCCGCGCTCGGCGCGACGGTCATCACCTCCACGTGGGACACGAGCGTCCGCGACAACGTGTGGCTCCAGGTGTCCGCGGCCGACGTCGTCATGCCCGTCTTCCGCAACGGCGTCATGGTCGAGTGCACCATGTGGACCGAGTACACCGTCGGTCAGGTCCGTTACCGGCACCTCGAGCACCACGCCGTCGGCATGATCGAGCACGCCCTGTTCCGCGGCACGGAGAACAACCTCGGCAAGCGGGTCCCCCTCCAGGAGCACCCCGAGACCGAGGCTTTCGCGAAGCTCGTGAACGAGGATTCCCGCATCCTGACCGGCATCGATCGGCTCACCTGCTCGTACAACCTCAACATGCCGACCCGGTCCTGGCGGAAGAAGGGCGTGCTCGCCTACACAGGCCGCTCCGACTTCGCGAACCTGCACGGTCTGTTCGACGCTCTCGACGAGACGTTCTCCTCGTGGATGCGCGACCTGAAGCAGGGCGCCGGCCGCATCCTCGTCCCCGAGGCGGCGCTCGATTTCATGGGTCCCGGCATGGGCGGCACCTTCGACATGGGCCGTGAGGTGTTCGCCGGCCTGAACGTCCCCGGGAAGCCGGGCGAGCAGACCATCGACAAGGTCCAGTTCGAGATCCGCGTCGAGCAGCACGAGCGCACCGCGTTCGCTCTCTACCGTGAGATCCTCCGCGCCGCGGGCTACTCGCAGTCGGCCTGGGGAGACTACTCCGGTGGTGGCGAGGCAGGGATGCAGACCGCGACCGAGGTCGACGACCGGAACAAGGCGTCCGAGCGCACCCGCGACAAGAAGATCCTGTACGACAAGGCCGCGATCGCCCGTCAGGCATCCGTCGCGCTCGAGCTCGACGGCATCCTCTTCCCCGGGAAGGGCGGCGGACGGTACGACCAGCCCACCGTCGTCTTCCCCGACGTGTCGCAGGAGGACCCCGAGAAGCTCGCCCGCACCCTGTCGCTCCTCGACGCGGCCGGCGCGATCTCCACGTGGCAGAAGGTCGTCCGGCAGAACCCCGACTGGGACGAGCCCGCGATCAAGGAAGAGGTCGCCCGCATCCAGGCGGAACGCAACCAGCGCGAGGTCGACCCGACCACCTTCACCGGCGACGACGACCCCGACGACGCGGACGACGCCGAGTGATGCCCGGTCTCCTCGTCCTCGTCTACGGGACGCTTCTGACCCTCACGGTCGCCGCCTGCGGACGGGGCTCCCGCTCGTCTGGGCCGTCCTGGTTCGATCTCCCCCTCCCCACGGGCCGCGCCGCCCGCCGGTCCCGGTAGGAGGCGCACCGTGGCGGTTTACGTCCCGGACCCCGACCGCACGATCGACGAGATCGTGGAGGACCTCGCCGCCGAGCTCGCTGACCGGTACAGGGAGGTCGAGGACCGGCTGATCCGCGAGATCGCCGTCCGCGCCGCCCGCGACCTCACCCTCGCCAACGAGCTCCCCACGGCATCCGCCGGCGGAGGCCTCACCGTCGCTGACCGTCGCCGTCAGAACCGCATCCTCGCCGAGCTCGCCGCGCGCCGCGCGAAGGCTATCCGGGAGCTGCAGGGCATCGCCGTCGGCATGGTCGAACGCCTCCGGGTGTCGGGTCTCGCGGAGAAGCTCATCGAGGCGGCGACACAGGAGGGCGAAGCGGCAGCGGCAGCGCTCCTCGGCTTCGCAGACCGCCAGGCCACCGGCGTCGCCAGCATCCCGACCATCGGGTCCCGCACCGCGATCACCACGACCACCCTCACCGGCTCGGCCACGCAGGCAACCGCGATGCTCGCGATCAGCTTGCAGAACCGGCTCGAGGTGCTGAACACCCGCATCACCCGCTACCCGCAGGACGCCTACCAGCGGATCTCCGCGATCTACTCCCCCGGCACCCTCCTTGGCGTCACAACGTCGAAAGAGCAGCAGGCACGAGCGGTGCAGCGGTTCCTCGCCGAGGGCATCCGCGGGTTCGAGGATAAGCGCGGTCGGTGGTGGCGCATCGGCTCCTACGCCGAGATGGCCGGCCGCACCTCCGTCGCTCGCGCGTTCAACGATGCCGGGGTCTGGCGGATGCAGCAGTCGGGCATCCAGCTCGGCTCGATCGTCGGCTCCGCGGACGCGTGCTCGAAGTGCGCCCCGTGGATCGGGAAGGTCCTGTCGTTCGATGGCCGCACCGGCGCCGTCGAGATCCCTCACGCCACCGAGGACCGCACCGTCGTCGTCCAGATCGCCGGGTCCCTCCAGGACGCGCGCAACGCGGGCTGGGGACACCCGAACGACCGGTGCCGGGTCATCTCCTATGCACCCGGCCTCGCCGTCCCCCAGGCGGGCTTCCAGCACAACCCGGAAGCCGAGAAGGAACGGCAGAAGCAGCGCGAGCTCGAGCGTGAGGTGCGCGCCGCCCGCCGACTCGAAGCGACCGCGATGAACGACACCGACCGGCAGAAGGCCTCCCGCGCTGTACGCGCCGCGCAGGCCGATCTCCGCGACTTCACCCGCGCGACAGGACGCAGCCGCTCGTACGCGCGCGAGCAGCTCCGCTTCGCCGACGGGTAGGTGCGCCGCCCAACTGACACCTGATGAGAGCGGTTCGGGCGGCGCTTGCACCGGGGCACACCCATGGCCCCGACTGCTCACCCCGCCGCCGTCTAAGTCGCGACGGGGTCTTGCCCGCAGCTTATCGACCAGGGAGGGGCGTCAACGCGTTTCTGACATGGCGCGAAGGACGCTCACGTGGTGCCCCCAGCACCCATCACGCCGTTGTGCCGGCCAGGCGTACCTGCGCCCCTCCCCTTCACACTCCCGCGCCGTCGTCGGCCCTGCACGTCGGCGGCGCGGGCCTCTCTTCCACCGCAAGGGGTGGAACACCCAACGAGCAGGAGGCTCATCGTGCCCACGCACACCCCGCACCGCATCCTCGGCGCCCAGTTCCCGCCCGCCTACCACCGGCCCTTCCTCCGCTACATCGAAGGCGAGCCTGGCGGCGGCGCACCGACCGACCCGCCGGCTCCCACGCCGCCCCCGGTCCCGACTCCCCCGCCCGTCCCGACACCGCCGCCGGCACCCACCCCGCCGCCCGCTCCGCAGCCGCCGAAGCCGGTCGACTACCGGGGAGACCCGGACGAGTACGTCCGCGAGCTGCGCGGTGAGGCCCGCACGCACCGGGAGGCGAAGGAAGCCGCCGAGGCCGCCGCCGCCGAGCGTGAACGTGAGCGTGATGCAGCCGCGGCCGAACGTGACGCTCTCAAGCGCGAGAAGGCCGTTCTCCTGGCCGCTCCCCGCCTCGGCGCGAAAGCCGATCTGCTGCTCGACTCCTCGAGCTTCACCACAGCCCTCGCCGGCGTCGACCTGTCCGATCAGGCAGCAGTCGACAAGGCGATCACAGACGCGCTCGAGAGGAACTCGGCGTTCAAGGCAGGACCCTCCCTCCCCGGCGCAAGCGGCGGCGGGCACCAGGGCGGCCAGCCACCCACCACCCCACCCACCCTCGACGGCGCCGTTGCGGCGCACTTCGGGGGCTGACTCCCCGGAAGGGAGCTGAACCATGCCCGTATCCATCAACGAGTCGAAGAACAACGCGGCCAACGATGTCGACGTGGCGGTGATCGACGAGTTCCGCAAGGAATCGTCCATCATCGACACGCTCATCTTCGACGACGTCGTGAACCCCGCCGGTGGCGGCGCGACGCTCACGTACGGTTACCGCCGCCTCGCGACTCAGCGCAGCGCCGGCTTCCGTGCGCTGAACACCGAGTACACGCCCGAGCACGTCACCACGACCCCGGTCACGGTGAACCTCGCGCCCCTCGGTGGCTCGTTCGAGGTCGACCGCGTGATCGCGAAGATCGGTCCCGCGGCATCCGGCGCCGTCTCGCTGAACCTCCAGCAGACGGTCAAGGCGACCCGCACGAAGTTCCAGGACGCCGTCATCAACGGTGACGTCGCGGCCGACGCGAACGGCTTCGACGGTCTCGACAAGGCCCTCACCGGCTCGAGCACCGAGATCGGTGTCGGCACGGTCGTCGACTGGTCCGACTTCGACACCAACGCCCGCGCGGAGCACAAGGCACTCGACACCATCGACGAGTTCCTCGCCGCTCTGGACGGCGCCCCGACGGTCGTCCTCGGCAACACCAGCGCCCTCGCGCGCTTCCGCGCCGCGGCCCGTCGCGCCGGCCAGTACACGAAGGACCCGGTCGACGGTCTCCTCGACCGCAACGGCCGCCCCGTCGTGCGCGAGTACTACGGCGGCATCCTGTTCGCCGACCCGGGCAACAAGCCCGGAACGAACAACCCGATCATCCCGATCCGTTCGGCGACGGTCGGCGGCACCGCACGGACCGGCCTGACGGACCTCTACGCCTACCGCGTGGGTCTCGACGGCTTCCACGGTGTCTCCATCGTCGGAGGCCAGCTCGTCGAGACCTGGCTCCCCGACTTCACCACGGCCGGAGCGGTCAAGAAGGGTGAGGTCGAGCTCGGCCCCATCGCCGTCGCGCTCAAGGCCACGAAGGCAGCCGCCGTGCTGCGGAACGTGAAGGTGCGCTGATGTCCAAGGCCAAGACGAAGACCATCAAGGCACCCGTCGAGAAGTTCACCGGCCTCGTCGCCGGCGTGCACTTCGTGGACGGGGTCGGCAAGACCGACGACGAGGGCGCGATCGCGTACTTCGAGCGTCAGGGCTACGGAGTCGGCGACGAGTCGGCCGAGCAGCCCGGCAACCCGGATGCGAAGTACCCCCTCGGTGACCCTTCCGACAAGTGGAAGAAGGCCGAGCTCCTCGCGTACGCCGAGGACAAGAAGATCGACATCGGCGAGGCGAAGACCGTCGAGCAGATCTGGGGCGCGATCAAGCCCGGCGGCACGCCCTACAAGGGCGTCACCACCCCCGAAGGACAGGCGCTCGTCAACGACAGCACCGACCCGAAGGACAACGAGATCAAGGACCAGGCAGACCTGCCGGTCAAGTGACTCACCGATCCCGGCGCGGCGTGAACCGCCCGCCGCGCCGGGATCACCAACCCCACGAACACCCCCCACGACCCCGGAGGTCAGCATGATCCGCATCGTCGCGCCCGAGTTCACCCCGGGCCGTTCCACGTTCCTCGACATCGACTTCCTCGACGGGGTCGCTGAGGTCGACGAGCTCCACCCCGTCCGCGCGCAGGCGCTCGAGCAGCACGGCTACGTCCTGACCGACGAGGTCGGCGAGGTCCCCTCAGAGGATGAGGTCGGCGGCACGGCGATCGTCAACCTCAACGACCTCACCGTCGCCGAGCTGCGCGACCTGATCGGTGACCGCGCCGAGATCCCCGCGAAGGCGAAGAAGGCCGACCTCGTGGACATCGCGTCCCGTCTGCCCCTCGAGCCCATCCCTGGCGACGTCGACAACGGTGACGGCTCGTTCACGTCCCCCGGCATCCCGTCGCTCCTCAGCGAGGCGGGCGCCGAGGGTGCGCGCGAGCACTTCATCCCGGATGGAGCTGGCGACTCGCGGAACGCCGAGATCATCGGAGCGACCGCCGAGGCGCTCGACGCTCCGACGGCATCCTCCGACGAGGGCTGACATGCCCACGCGGGTATACGCGACGGCCGCACAGTACGGCGAGCTCGCCGAGGAGGCATGGGAAGGCGACAGCGCCCTGCTGCCGAAGCGTCTCCGATCCGCGTCGATCGAGGTCGAGAAGCTGACCCGCTCGGCGATGTTCGACGCGGACGAGGACGGCTACCCCGAGGATGCCGCCCTCACCGAGGCATTCGCCGAGGCGACGTGCGCGATCGTCGAACACTGGCAGCTCACCGACGACCCGTACGGCGTCGAGGCCGTCCAGGGCCGCGTCAGCATCGGTTCCGTGTCCATCGGGACCACCTCGTCGTCCGCGGACGGCCTTACGCCCCGCGAACGCCTCGCGCGCCGCATCGGCGACAAGGCGATCGACATCCTCACGAACGCCGGCCTCATCGGCTCGGCCGTCTCCTACTGAGCCAGGGAGGTCGACGTGGCGCGACTTCGGAAGAAGCACCTTCCCCACCCCGTCGACCTCCTCCCGCTCGAAGGCGAGGGCGCACGCGGCCCGATCTTCGGCGACAAGCAGGTCGACGTCCCGGCCTACGTCGAGCAGAAGACCCGCCGCCGCATCGACCGTCGCGCCGGGTCCGCCACGATCGGCCAGGAGATCAGCTCGTCGACTCTCGTGATCCTCCTCCCGGAGCACGACGTCGCACCTCGCACCCGCGTCACCGTCTGGAAGGGCACGCCCCGCGAACGGACGAGCGAGGTCATCGACTCCGCGTTCTTCCAGTACCGCGGCGCCCCGAGTCACGTCGAGCTGTTCCTCGAGTAGGAGGTCACCGTGGGCGTTCGCATTCAGGTCACGATGAGCAACCGGCTCGCCCAGTTCGTCGACGGCCTCGACGAGCGCCTCACGCGCGGCGAGACCCTCGCGGCCGAGCGCGGCATGGCCCTCGCCGTCGAGCTGTCCCCGTGGGACGAGGGCACCCTCGCCGGCGCGCACAGCGTCGTCCCCGCGACAGACCCCGAGGAGGGTGCCGCGGTCGTCGTCGACACCCCGTACGCCGCCCGCCTCCACGAGCACCCCGAGTACAACTTCTCGACGGACGCAAACCCGAAGGCTCAGGGGAAGTGGCTCGAGACCGCAATGGTGGAGAACCGCAAGGAGCTCGGCGACATCATCCGCAAGGAGGTCACCGGTGCCTGACACAGCCCCAGAAACCCTCCTCGCCGAGTACATCGCCGTCACGCTCGACACCGCAGGCCTCGGCACCTACCGCGGCACCGGCGCGGCGTACATGCCCGCCGAGCACGGCATCCTGATCGACCAGGACGCCCCGGTCACCTTCGACCGGTACACGTCCATCCGGCCGCTGACGACGCTTTCGGAAGGGCGCACCACGCGGGTCTACCGCGTGCAGCTCACCCACCGCCTCGTCGAGACAGACGAGCTCGCGGCGATCGACGTCGCGCGGTCCTGGCTCAATGCCGTCGCCGACGTCTTCCATCAGCGCTCCTACGTGCCCCCGGTGCTCGGGATCTCGTGGGCGGAGGAGTACTCCCGCCTCGACCCGTTCGCCGACTCCCAGTCTCGCGTCCTCACCGCTCACAGCTTCCAGTTCCGCGGCCGACGCTCCTAAGCCCCAACCGGGGACCACCACCACCAACCAGGAAAGAAGGAACGGCCATGCCCGACCGGACTCTCTACGACACCACGGTCCCCTCCCAGGGGTCGCGGGCGCTCGCTCACGAGCGGATTCTCCGCATCAAGCAGAACGGCGCGTGGGTGAACATCACCGGCGACGCCAACAACATCACCCCGACCCCGTCGCCGGTCCTCATCACGCGTGAGAACTACGGCAACAAGGGCATGGACGGGTCGCAGAAGATCGGCGACAACGTCGTGCTCACCTTCTCGGTCGAGGGCATCCGCGGCGCGAACGGCATGTACGTTCCCGCCCAGGCACCCATCCGCGACCTCGTGAAGCGCGCCGCGAAGAAGGGCGCGGACAACATGATCCCCGCCCAGTGGTTCGACGCGCTCGACGACGACGTGCCCGCCTTCGAAGGCAACTTCCGGGTCGAGGCGGTCGAGCAGAACACGGGCTTCGCCGACGGCAAGGGGTGGTCGTTCACCCTGACCAGCGACGGCGGCGTCAAGGAGATCGTCTCCCCGATCGCGACCTCCGTGCCGCTGATCGAGTCGGTCACCCCCGCCGGCAAGACGGTCGGCGATGTGATCTACGTCCTCGGCTACAAGTTCACGGGCGTCACCGCTGTCACGGTCAAGGCCGTCGCCGCGAAGTTCTCGCTCCTCGCTGACGGCACCCTCGCCGTCGTCCTCCCGGCCGGCACCGCTGGCGCGTCCCCGATCATCGTCACCACCCCCGGCGGCGCTTCGGTGGCGTTCCCGTACGTCGCGGCCTGACCCAGATCGGAGTGCAGGGACTCATGATCGAAGCATCCAAGCAGGGACGCAACCTGCTTCTCACCATCGAGGGGCTTGATCCGTTCGTGATCAAGCCCCTCCCTGGCAACGCCGGCATCCAGATCACCGACACGTACCTCCGCTCCGGAGCCCGCAAGGTCACCGCCACCGAGTGGACCGACGCGCTGATCATGGCTGTCGACGGAGCCCGCCAGAACGGCATCACCGGCCTGTGGGAGCCCGTCCCGGTGGAGGAGCAGCTCAACTACGCCCGCATCGGGCAGGAACTCTCGCAGACCGAGGCCGAGCTGATCATCATGCCCGCCTTCTTCTGGCAGACGATCCTCGGCATGGACGGTGTTCGCGAGTACATCGAGGGCGGTGAGGGCATGGCAGGCACCCTAAAAGCGTCGAGGGCGCTGTCGCTCCGACTGGGCCTCTTGGCTCCGACGACATCGCCCAATTCGGCATCGGAGAAGTAGACCCCGAGACGGGTCTCTTCGAGCGTTACATCTTCCCCCCTGGGTGGAAGGAAGCGCGTCAGGCAGCGGCGGACGCAGCCGTCGCCGACACCTCCCCCACCACCCGGGATCTCTTCGAGGCGATCATGCCCGAGCTGTTCGGCGAGGTTGAGCTCGACCTCATCACCTTCGGCCTGATCCCCGACCTCGAGCACGCCCTCAACACCCGCACCTGGCATTTCGTTCGCACCGCGGTCCTCCGCCTGATTCACACACCCGGCTCGTGGGTGAGGGAGGAGCTCGGACATGGGCGGATTCGACGCGGGGGCACTGCTCTTCAAGATCCAGTCGGCCGGCAAGGCGATGTTCGTCCGGGACATGGCCGAGACGACTCAGGCGATCGAGGGGACGGAGCGGGCCAGCCGTAAGGCCGCGGCATCCGCCGAGCAGCTCAGCGCGTCCGAGGAGAAGGTCTCCCGCAGCGCCAAGTCGGCGAAGCAGGGTCTCGACGCGCAGGGGAAGGCGTCGCAGGATCTTGAGCAGAAGACCCGGCGCTCGTCGAAGGCCACCGACGAGCAGGGCCGGGCTTCGGAGACCGCTGCGCAGAAGACCGCTCGCCTCAAGAAGGAGCAGGCGGAGGCCGCGCGCGCCGCAGAGGAACAGGCGCAGGCCGCGAAGCGTCTCGCCGGCATCCTCACGACCGTCGGCGTCGCTACCGCCGCCATGGTCGGCCTCGCCGTCGCGAAGAACACCGAGTTCGACGCGGCGATGTCGAACGTGCGCGCCGCGACGATGGCGACGATCTCGGACCAGAAGCGGCTCGGCGAGGCCGCGCTCGAGGCCGGCGCGGACACGGCGTACTCGGCGCGCGAAGCGGCGGAGGCTGAGGAGGAGCTCGCCAAGGCGGGCATGACCGTCAGCCAGATCGTCGGCGGGTCCCTGAACGGGTCCCTCGCTCTCGCGGCGGCCGGACAGCTCCAGGTCGCGCGGTCAGCCGAGATCATGGCGACGTCGCTCATCCAGTTCAAGCTCCCCGCCGAGCAGGCCGGGCACGTCGCCGACGTCCTCGCCGCCGGCGCAGGCAAGGCGCAGGGCGGCGTTGAGGACATGGCTCTCGCGCTCAGCTACGTCGGCCCCGTCGCCTCGGGCCTGAAGATCTCGCTCGAGGAGACCGCTGGCGGCATCGCGCTCCTCGCCTCGCAGGGCATCCTCGGTGAGAAGGCGGGCACCGCGCTCCGCGGCGTCCTCATGTCGCTCACAGCGCCGTCGAACATCGCGTCGAAGGCGATGCAGGAGTACGGCATCGACATCTGGGACGCGAACGGCAACATGCTGTCCCTCGCGGCCGTCAGCGAGCAGCTCAAGCAGCGTCTCGGCGGGCTCACCGAGGCGGAGCGTTCCGCCGCGCTCGGCCGGATCTTCGGCAACGAGCAGATCACCGCCGCCCGCGTGCTCTACGACGGCGGTGCGAAGGCGATCGACGAGTGGACCCGCGCGGTCGACGACTCGGGGTACGCCGCTGACCAGGCCGCTATGCGCCAGGACAACCTCGCCGGCGACGTCGAGAAGCTTGGCGGAGCGTTCGACACCGCCCTCATCCGCACCGGTTCCGGCGCGAACGACGTGCTCCGCGACATGGTGCAGACCGTCACCGCGCTCGTCGACTGGTACGGGGAGCTGCCCTCCGAGGTGCAGCAGACCGCCCTCGTCCTCGGCGTCGCGACCACGGCCATCACGCTCTTCGCGGGCGCCGCCGTCTTCCTGCGCGTGAAGTTCTCCGAGCTTCGCGCAGAGCTCAAGGCCACGAACACGAGCATGCGCTCCACCGCCCTGATCGCGGGCGGCGTCGGCCTCGCTCTGACCGCCGTCTTCGCCATCGTCGGACAGCTCGCCGTGAAGCACGCGGAGGCGCAGGCGAAGGCGCAGTCCTACGCCGACGCGCTGAAGCAGGGCGGCGACGCGGCCACGCAGTCCGCGCGCGAGCTCGCGATCGCGAACCTCCAGGCATCCGACTCGTTCCTGTGGATGGAATCGGACTCGGCGTACGACGCGGCCAAGAAGCTCGGCATCTCCCTCGACCTCGTCACCGACGCGGCGATGGGCAACAAGGACGCCCTCGCACAGGTCACCGCCGCGATGCAACTCGGCGCGAACGGCAGCGAGGAGCAGCGGAAGAAGCTCGAAGCGACCGGCCTCAGCATGAGCGAGTACACCCTCGCCGCGCAGACCGTGAAGAACGCTCTCGACTCGGAGAACTCCGCCCGCGACCGCGCGATCGAGCTGAACTCGCAGGAGACCGACGTCAAGAGCGAGTCGACCGAAGCGTCGAAGACCGCCGCTGACACGTACCTCGAAGAGGCGGGCGCGGTCAGCGACCTCGAGAGCCAGCTCCGCGAGCTCATCAGCACGATGATGGAGGCGAACGGCCAGAACCAGGACGCGATCTCGGCGAACGCGCAGTGGCGGGAGTCGCTCGGCGGCATCAAGGATGAGGTCGAGGACCAGAAGGAGGCCTACAAGAAGGCCAACGGGTCCCTCCGCGGGTACACGCAGTCGCTCGACGAATCGACGGCGTCCGGCGCTGCGAATGCCGCCATGCTCGCCGGCGTCGCGGCCGACGCGCAGAAGGCCGCGGAAGCGCAGTTCGACGTCGACATGGCGACGATGTCCGGAGAAGACGCCGCGCGGAAGTACGCCGACACCCTCGCGAGCCAGCGAGCCGCGTTCGAGAAGAGCGCGATCGCCGCGGGGTACAACGCCGACGAGGTCCGCAACCTCGCCGACCGTGTCTTCGCGCTCCCCTCCAAGAAGGAGATCGACATCCTCGCCAACACGGGGACGGCGCAGAGCTCGATCAACGAGGTCATCTCCCGGAACAACAACCGCACGATCACGCTCAACGTCAAGACGAACGAGTCTCAGGTGCGATTCAGCACCGGACAGACCGCGACGTCGCACGCTGACGGCGGGCACGTGAAGTTCTATGCCGACGGCGGCAAGTCGGAGGACCACGTCGCGCAGTACGCCCGCCCCGGCGACTGGCGCGTCTGGGCTGAGCCGGAGACCGGCGGCGAGTGGTACCTGCCCGATGGCCCGCACAAGCGCGGCCGGAGCCTCGCTCTCGCGTCGCAGATGCTCGACGGATGGGGCTACCAGCTCACCCCGAAGGGCGCCACCGCGTACGCGTCCGGCGGGTCCCGCGGGACGAGCCGCGTCTCCGACACCGTCGTCCAGATGCGGAAGGACTTCAACCTCTCGTACCGCCGCGGTGAGCTCTACAACCAGGGCATGAGCGGGCAGGGCAACTCCCTCGTCGACGAGCTGTACGCCGTCGCGGAGCAGTCTTCTCGCCGCGCTCGGGCGCGGATGGAAGCGGAAGCTCGCCGTTCGGAGGCGCAGTTCAAGCGTCTCGAGACCGCCTCGGACCGCGCGGCCGACCGGGTCGACAACGCGTCGGACAAGCTGAGCAACCTGCGCGACGCCGCGGCGTCCGTGGCGTCCAGCGTGGCGGGTGCTGTCCGGCGGATCTTCGACCTCGGGTCGCTCGGGAAGACGTCGCAGCAGGTCACCACGACCCGGATGATCGACGGGCAGGCCGTCACGACCGCCAGCAACCAGAAGGTGAACCCGACCGCCGGGGGCATCGCGAAGTCGTTCAACGTCACCGCGCGGGCCATCAAGGCGTTCGCGGAGAAGCTGACGGCGCTCGGCAAGAAGGGGTACCCCGACCGGCTGATCCGTGAGATCGCGGAGCTCGGCGTGGAAGAGGGCACCCCGATCGCTGACGCCCTCCTGAAGGCGACCGCTGCCGAGGTCAAGTCGGTCTCCGACAACTACAAGTCGATCAACACCTGGTCGGATCGTGCCGGGACCGCGGTCGCGAACATCTCCTACGAGAAGCAGATCAAGGTCGCCGAGCAGCAGCTCCGCGACGCGAAGCGCAACGCCGACGACATTCGCCGGCAGCTCTCCAGGGAGACGGACCGCGTCATCCGCGCGATCTCGACCGGCCTGCGTGGCGCGACGGGGTCGCGGAAGGCCGACGGCGGGCTCGTCACCTTCCACGCGAACGGCTCGGTTTCGGAGAACCACATCGCGCAGATCGCCCGCGCTGGCGAGTACCGCGTGTGGGCCGAGGACGAAACCGAGGGCGAGACGTACGTCCCACACGCCCGATCGAAGCGGGCACGGTCCGAAGCGATCATGGCCGAGACCGCACGCCGCTTCGGTGGTCGGTATATCCCCGCGAGCGCCATGGGCTACGCCGACGGCGCTGTGGTCGGTGAGTCGGCATCCGCCGGGCAACTGCCGCCCCACGTCACCCAGAAGATCACGTTCGTCAACCCGGTCACTCGTGACCTCGAGAAGGACGCAGCCAAGGCCGGGCGAGTGCTCGGCGGCATGGTCATGGGAGGCAAGCCGTGATCCTCACGAGCTACAGCATCGACGGCATCCCCCTCGAGAACCCCGCCCTCGGGTGGGTCTTTCGCGGGGCGTCGAAGCCCCTCGCCGCGCACACCGTGCGGCGCGGGGCGCTGCAACTCCCCGGACGCCCTGGCACCGTGCCGGACGCGGACGCCGCGCTGACGAAGCTCGAAGCACCCGTGCCGACTCTCGTGGTCCAGACGCCTCGGGAGAACTACTCCGCGCTCCTGTCGCTCATCGCCGAGGGAACCGTGCTGTCGGCGACGGACTTGCCGCAGCTCGAGGCTCCGTACCAGCTTCTCTCGGCGTCGCCGGAGGAGTACGGGCCTGGCGGTCAGATCGTCGACCTCACCGTGACCGTCGAGATGCCGGGCGTGTTCTGGCGGGACAAGGTGGAGAAGACCACGACCGCGGCCCTCAACGCCGGATCGGTGACCGTCGAACCGTGGGCCATGGATGGCCTCGTCAGCGACGCTATCGTGCGCGTCCGTGGACCCGTGTCGGGCGTGATGATCCGCTCCCGGTCGGCCTACCTGTCCATCCCTGGCACGATCCCGGCCGGCTCCTACCTCCGGTACGAGTGCGCCACAGGTCGCGCGTTCATCACCACGACCGACACATGGGTCGGCGGGACCCCCGCAGCGGGACAGATCTTCACCGACGGCCCCGGCGACCTGTTCGCGATCTTCCCCTCCCGGGTCGACCTCCTGAGCCGGGTTGCTCGCCTCACGATCGACACGGCCTCCCGTGGCGCAGGTGCCCAGATCGACGTCCGCGGGAAGGGTGCCCACATTGCCTTCTGAGTTCGCGACCCACGTCGTCCTGCGATCCACGCCGACCGCGCGGGGCGAGATCATCCGCGGCCTCGCGCACACATTCCGCGCCAGCCGGGAGAGCGCCGCAACGCTGAACCTCACGATCTCTGAGGCGGTCATCGGCTCCCTCCCGGTCCCGTTCTACGCGGCAGTCGAGGTGCGAAAGCCGGATGGCACGTGGGTCTCGCCCCGCAACGACCTGTTCGTCTTCCACGACAAGGAGGGCGACCGGAACGACGAGACGAGCACTCGCACCCTGACCGGCGTCCTGTGGGTCGCTGACCGCGCGAGCACGCACTACATCGGACCCGACATCACCCAGGACGGCGGCGTCACGTGGGTCGCGGCATCCGCCGGCGGCGTGCTCGCTGACCTCCTGACCCGCATCCCCGGCCACGGCATCACGCGGACCTTCACGCCCGCCGCCGACTCCACCGGTGCAGCGTGGCCCACGGCCGACCGAACCGACCAGACCGCCGGCGAGCTCACGTCAATCGCGTCCGTGCTCCAGCAGCTCACCACCGGCGGGTACTGCGACTGGTACTCGCAGGGCACCGAGCTCGTGCTCATGCGCGCGGGTACGGGCACCGACCGCTCGTCGAGCATCACTCTCGGCCCTGGGTCGACGTCTTTCAACGTCAGCGAGTCCACGGCGGAGACCGCGTCGCTGTTCTACGTGAAGTCCGACCAGGAAGGTGTACCGGTCCAGGTCGTCACCCGCCCGGAGCTCGGCGCGGGGCCGCGTCAGGCCGTCGTGACCGTCGCCGGCGCGACCACGAAGGAGGCCGCGCTGCGGATGGCGCAGCCGGTCATTGACCGGGCATCCCAGGTGCGCCGGCAGATCACCATCACGTACGACGCCGCGGCGCTTCCCGCGTTCCCGTTCGTCGACTTCAACATTGGCGACGACTTCACCTTCGCTGTCGGGAAGTACCGTCTCGTCGAGATCCAGAGCACCCGCGGGGAGACGACGACCGTCACGCTCACCTTCGGCGAGATCATCCTCGACCTCGTCGCGCGGATCGTCGCACGCGTCGCGCAGATCTCCCTCGGCACCATCAGCCTCTCCGCCGGGTCGGCCGCCCCCATCCCCCCGGGCGTCGTCCTCCCCGCCGCTGAGCCCGCCGCTCCCGGGCCTCTCACGCTCGCCTCGAACTCCGGCATGGTGCATGAGTCCGGCGCGCCGTACGCCGCGGTGAGGATCACCTGGCCCACCGTCGTGACGACCGTGACGGGCGCGGACACCCGTGTCGCCGAGTACGAGGTGTGGACCCGGTTCGGTGCCACACCGGCCGTTCCCGTCGCGCGCACGGCTGATCCCGAGTTCTCGGCGGATTGGGATGGCCCCGCGCGGATCGTGACCGTGCGCGCGTTCAATGGGCGGTGGTCCGAGTTCTCGGCCCCGCTCGAGGTGCTCCCCGCTCAGCCGGCCCAGGTCGTCACGGCGCCGTCGATGCCGCACCTGGACGCCGGCGGCACGACCGTCGCGGTCTCATGGGATGGGACGCTGGCGTCGGGCGACGACATGCCGGAGCAGTTCAGCGAGCTCTTCGCCGAGTCCGCGCCCGAGCTCGCCGGCCCGTGGACGCGCATCGGCGCGCCCATCACCCGAGCGGGCCAGGTCGGCTCGGTGCGCAGCGAGGTCGGTCTGCCCGTCTTCGTCCGGTTCGCGTGGGTGGACACGTCCGGCCGCGTGTCGGACTACTCCAACGTCGCCCGCGCCGACGTCATCGGCATCACCCCGGAGAACCTGTCGTCGATCGAGGACTTCTTCGCTAACGCGGCGGTCATCGCCGCGCTGCGCACCGGTGTCCTCACCGCAGGTGCGATCGAGGTCGACATGCTGGCCCCGAACGTGGGCGAGCTGCTCAACATCGTCGCGAACGAGGGCCTCCTCATCCTCACGGGCCGTGTCGAAGCGACCGAGGAGATGGCGCTGTACTACCGGTTCGGTCCCGACGGCGCGGTCATCGGTCGCGAGGAAGACCCGACGAAGTTCCGCATGACGAACACCGGCGCATCCTTCGAGGTCAACGGTGTCGCCGCGACGACGTGGGGGCCGGAGGGCATGGACGTTCCGCGGCTGATCGCTGACGAGGCGACCCTCGCCAACCACCGCTTCGAGAAGTCAGGCGACCGCACCGTCGTCCGCTGGGCAGGAGAGTCCTAATGCCCACGTTCGTCCACAACATCAACTCGCAGTACCGCGCCGAGCTGATCTACACGCAGCTCTACCAAGAGGTCTCCAACAACCGCTCGCGCGTGCGGCGGACGTTGCAGGTTCGGAAGCTGTCGGGCGACGGGTACCGGACGTTCAGCCCCGTCGGTTGGTCCCTCACCGGTGGCGGCAACGAATCGGGCACGTACCTCTACGACTTCGCCGACTACGACGTCAAGAAGATCTTCGAGGACGAGATCTGGGTCAACCACGACGCCGACGGCGGCCGCTCATTCAGCGTCTCCGCGTCCGTCAGCATGGCCTCGCCTCCCGGCGGCACCGGCACGCCCGCGGGCACGGTCACGCTCACCACCATCCCGCGCGCGACGCAGCCCTCCGTCGGTGGGCCGCTGACGATCCAGGCCGACGGCGGGACGATCGAGATCTCGATGCCGCGCGCATCGTCGAGCTTCCGCCACCGGCTGCGGTACTCGTTCGGCAACCGGACCGGGCCGATCGCCGACAACGTGGGCGTCTCCTTCCGGTGGACCGTCGACACGACGCTCCTGTCCGAGATCCCATCGGCGACCACCGGCGTCGGCAACATCATCTGCGACACCCTCGACGCCGACGGCCGCCGCATCGGGCAGAAGACGGTCCCGTTCCGCGTGAACGCCGGATCGGAGATCGTCCCCACCATCGGCGGGATCACCCTCTCCGAAGCGGTCCCCGAGGTGGCATCCGCCGTCGGCGCGTACGTGCAGGGCCAGACCCGGCTCAACTTCGCCGTCACGGGCGCAGCGGGCGCCGCCTGGTCGACGATCCAGGACTACGCGGTGACCGTCGCTGGGCAGACCCACGAAGCGGCATCCGGCGTGACTGCTCCTGTTGGCGCGTCCGGCGTGGTGACCGTGACCGCGAAGGTCACCGACTCCCGAGGTCGCACCGCCACCCGAACGCAGAACATCAACGTGCTCCCATGGGCAGCGCCGAAGGTGACGAGTCTGAAGGTCGAGCGAGCGAACGCCGACGGCCTCCCACAGGACACCGGGACGTACTTCCGGGTCACCGTCGTCGCGACCGTCTCGCCGCTGCTCGTCGCCGCGGTCCAGAAGAACGCCCTCGGGTGGCGCTTCGGGACACGGTCGAAGGGCAGCACCGCGTGGACGATGTCGCCCTGGACCGTGCACGGTGACGTCACGATGTCGGCGTGGTTCGTGGTCGGCGGCAACTACTCCGACCTCCTCGCCTACGACGCGCTCTTCGAGGTGCGGGACATCTTCACCCAGACGAACCCGTCGGCCGCGGCGACCGTCGTCGCTGTCGGCCAGGTGCTCCTCGAGTTCACCCGCGACGGCGTCGGCGTCGGGAAGCGGTGGGAGCGCGGGGCGCTCGATGTCGGCGGGGACGCCTACGTTTCCGGTGTCGTCTCTCCCGGTAACCCGTTGCTCATCGGCTACAACAAGGGCCTCACGTCTGTCCCCAGCGGACAGTGGGTCGCGCTCAACACGAGCTTCGGCTCCGGCGTCACGATCCTCAACAACGGGTTCGTCTTCGGCTCAGGGAAGATCGACGTCCCCCGGCCCGGGATCTACTCGGTCGCCGTGACCGTCCGCTTCCCCAGCTCGACCGATGGCGGCGACCGTCTCCTCCGCATCCGAAGCGTCGGCGAAACGGTCGACTTCGGGAGCACGTGGATGCGCCTGAACGGCGCGTCTCCCTACGCCCCCAGCAGTCAGAAGCTGAGCGCCCCCGGCCTCGCCCGCATCACCACTGCCGTCGTGGTCGAGGTCTTCCACAACATCGGGAACACGCAAACCGTGGAGCTCGAGAACATCTCGCTCGCATTCCTGCGAGAGATCGCATGAACCGGAGGTTGATCGCATGAGCGTTGCTGAGCTGCTCGAGTTCTGGGACCCGGAACGGTGGACGCGCGAATACAGGTACGTACCCCCCAAGGGCAAGAAGAACCCTTACACGCTGAAGTACCACATCGCGCAAGACATCGCAGGCGGCGACTGGCACGGCCCGGTCCCCGTCCTCCGTGCGGGCCGAATCGTATCGGTCGGGCGCTCGTCGTCCATCGGCGGATTCGTCGTCGTGCAGGCCGACGAGGACGGCCTGAAGGACTGGTACTGCCACCTCAACACAGCACGGATGCCGAAGATCGGACAGCCCGTCACGGCAGGGTGGCGTCTCCCGCCGCTGGCCCGGTCGGACGATCCCGGTGACGGGCACGACTACATGGGCTCCGCCTCGAGCGGACCGCACATGCACTACGGGGTGATGACGACCATCACCAACGGGTACGACCCGGTCGAGGGGCGCGACCGCGACCCCCGCCCCATCATCCGCGCCGCGCTGCGACGTCACGCCGCCGGCATCCCGGCCGGCGGCAACGCGAAACCGATCAGTCCTGAGGAGGACGACATGAAGTTCGACGACAAGCTCCCCGGGGGCAACGGCATCACCTTCGGCGAGGCCTTCCTGAAGGTCTGGCAGCAGAACACTCAGGGCATGCCCGGCGTCAAGACCGACGGCGAGCGGGTCCGCGCTGAGAAGCAGATCCTCGCCGAGCTGACCGCTCATGGTGCGGCGCTGGACGCGCTCGCGCGGGTGATCGAGAAGCAGTCCGGCGGGGCGGTGACGAAGGCGGAGATCCTCGCCGCGGTGAAGAGCGAGACGAACGCCGGCGTGAAGGCCGCGCTGAAGAACGCCGAGATCACCTTTGAAGTCAAGTGATGGGTCGCCAGCGGCGACCTTGGTCGCGGTCGATACGCGCCGCGTTCGGCCGCATGAATGCCGTCGACTGGGCGCAGCTCCACGCGAAGATCGCGGGGGCCGCGTGGCCGATTGTGTTCTTCGTCATCACGCCGCAGCGCGTCAGCGACTCGCTCGGCTCCGTGCTGATCTGGGTCATGACCGCGTCGACCTTCGTCGGGGCGCTCGTCTCGATCGTCGGGCTCGTGATGGCCGCGCGGCATCCGGACGAGGAGTCGGCGGAGCTGCGGCGAACGCTGCGTCGCACGCTCCGGGGTCTGGCGATCGAGCTCCTCGGCATCGCCGGGATGCTGCTCGGGATCGCGCTGTACTTCCTCACCCAGGCGGTGCTCTCGTTCGGCCCGGACGGTGACCAGCGCGTCGCGCTGACGGTCTTCGTCTACTTCACCGGGGCGATGCTCGTCGCCCGTCTCGTGTCCGTGCGCCGCCGACGGCGGAAGGAAGTCCGCGCTGCGAAGGCGATCGGGGGCATCGCGTGACCGGCGGCGAGGTCGGCAACGTTCTCCAGATCCTCGGCACGTTCGTCGTCGTCATGGCCGCGATCGTCACCGGGATCTTCGCTCGGAGCGTCGCGAAGGAGAACCGGGAGGCGCGGAAAGACCGCACCCCGTCGGACGAGAACGAGGCGACCAAGATCGCCAACGAGCTCTTCGGGACGCTGCTCACCGAGGCGCGCGAGGAACGCAAGGAGCTCCGCGAAACGATCCGCGACCTCAAGAACGACGGCACCACCAAGCAGGAGCGCATCACCGCCCTCGAGGACATCGACCGGAAGAAAACTCTCCGGATCGGTGCGCTCGAATCGCGTGCTCGTTTCGCTGCCGAGAAGCTCGCCCGCGGCGAACGCCTCACCGTCACCGACATCCTCGGCGACCCCAACCTCCCCGACGCCGTGATCCAGCGCGAGATACGCGCAGAGCTCGGACTTGGGGATCTCGAAGACACCATCACCACCGGCTGACAAGGAGCCATCATGACCGAGAAGATCGTCCCCGAGAGCGTCAAGCTCGCGGCCAAGCGCGGCTTCGTCCGCACCACCATGCAGGGGTACGAGGCGACCCTCGCCGTCGGCCTCAGCGCGAACGTCATCCTCGGCCTCATCCAGGGTGAGGTCGACCTCGTCGCGGCCGCCGTCACGACCGGTGTCGCGCTCATCGCGCCGCCGCTTGCCGGGCTCCGGTCGTGGCTGTCGATCACGCGCAACGGCATCCCTGGCGAGTACGCCGAGGCCGCCCTCGACGCGGCGGCCAGCGACGGCTTCGACGGAGCCGAGGGCTGATCTGTGACCACCATCACCGGTGACGTCGGCGTCGGGTGGGGCATCCCGCCCGCCGCCGGCGGTCAGAGCACCTCGTTCGTCCGAGTGCGGACGAAGGTGCTCGTCAACACGCCGACCGGCGTGACGATGCTCCCCGTCCCCTCGCCGAAGGCTCTCGAGTCGGACGGGACGTTCTCGATCGAGGTCGACCCGCTCCCCGCGGGCTTCGCCTACATCTTCGAGTTCGTCATCGACGGCGGCCGGTACCTGTCCGAGCCGCTCGAGGTCCTCGTCCCTTCGACGGGAACGCACAAGCTCTCCGACCTGGTCACGACGGACGGGTCCCCCGTGACCCCGCCCGCCTGGTACGAGCAGGTCCTCGCGGCGCGCGACGAGATGATCGTCTCCGTCGACGCGCAGTCGAGCATCAGCGGCGCGGTGACCCTGGCGCAGGCCGCGACCCGGTCGAAGTACCTGCGCCGGCGGCTGACGGGGAACGTCGTCCTTACGCTCGCCCCGGGCGTGGCGGGGCAGGCGTACACGTGCACGCTCGAGCTGCAGCAGGACGCGACCGGTGGTCGCACCCTGACCGTCGCGAACGCGCGCACCCCGTACGGGATCGCGCTGCCGCTGTCGACGCCGGCGAACTCCGTCGACCTGGTGCACGCGCTGTGGAACGGATCGGCCTGGACTCTGTTCCTCGCCGGCACGCAGCTCGGCATCCCGGCTTCCTGGGTGGTGTGAGGAGATGACCATGATCGTTACCGCTGAGCAGCGTCGCGACGAGCGGGTCGCTGCGCTCGTGCAGGCAGGGCTCGTCGTCACCGGGTGGGTGCCCCTCGCGACCGCCGAGGAACCCCACACGGTCGCCGCGTACCGCCTCGCAGTGCTCGACCCCACCAACCGGACCCGGTCGCGTCTCGAAGCGCAGGAGGCCGCCACGCGCCTCGACGAGGACGGGCTCATCGAGTGGACTCAGGCGCCGGCACCCGAGCCCGTGCTCGAGCATGCGCCTGAGCCGAGCCAACCATTGGAGGGCGAGGTCTGATGCGTTCTGCTGTTCGCGACGGACGCGCGTCGCCGATCGAGAACCTCGCGCGCAACCCCCGGTTCCGCCGCGCCATGAATGGGTCCTCTGTCGCCCGCCGCAACCTCGCCGTCGATCCGCAGGGCAGCCGGGTCGGTACCGGGTTCGGGTTCAATGAGCGGTGGGCAGGGTCAGGCGGGTCGCAGACCGTCGGCACCGTCATCGGGGCAACCGACGGACCGGTCGCGGGCGTCACCCGGTACGCGCGAAAGACGTGGACTGTCGTCGGCCAGGCGCAGGACATCTCCTTCGCCGTGTGCCGCGGCGGCCGCATGCTGCTCACGCCCGGCCGGACCTACACGATCTCCCTCTACTGGCGCTCATCCTGGAACACGTCGATCCCGAGCACCTTCCAGAACAACATGCGGGTCATCCAGTACGACGCCGCGACGGGTAGCGGCACCCTGTCGCCCGTCACCTTGCAGACAGCTCATCTCCCCGCCCCCGCCCCGGGTGCGTGGCAGCGGCAATCGGTCACCTTCACTGCGACAGCAGAGAGGCCCTGGATCGACGCGTTCCACAGCCTCTACTCGGCTGTCCCGTCCGTCGGTTCGACGCTCGACGCGACCGCACTGCTCGTCGAAGAGCGCCCCGGCGTCCTGCCGTTCTTCGACGGCTCAACGGTCGGCGAGGACGGGATCACGTACGCCTGGGAAGGATCCGCGTTCGCATCTTCGTCGCAGGCCCGCGCCCTCCTGGCCGCCACGCGCACGAACCTGTTCACGAACCCTCGTGCAGTCGGCTCGACGAACTTCGCTGCCACGCCCTCACAGGCCACGATCTCGAACGACGGTGCCGCGACGCGGTGGACGTTCGAGACGACCGGAGCGATCGGCATCAACCTCACGTTCCCCACTGCGTCGGGCTCGCATCGGTTGCTCGTGCGTGCTCGCGCGAGCAAGAGCATCGTCGTATCCGCCCGCGTCGGGGGCAACGAGGCGCAGGGCTATGCGACGCTGTCGACCGATTGGCAGTGGGTGGACATCACCGCTGAGTCAGCCGGCACGACCTTCTGGGGCCTCGTGGTCCGCGGGACGACCCACGTCCCGGGCGACTGGATCGAGATCGACCGCGTCCTCATCGCCGCCGGCGGAGACACTGGGGCATGGTTCGACGGAACCGAAAGCCCCGACCTCGACTTGTCTCCCTCGTGGGCGGGCACCGCGAACCGGACCACGAGCAGCCTCGACGGCGTCCGCATCCAGAACGCCACCGCGGGGAACAACGCCCGTATCGTGCTCGGCTACCTCGACGGGAAACCCTGCATGCGCGGCATCCCGTTCGGCACCAACCCCAGCACCGAAGGCTGGGCCATCGTCGCCGGCAACCCGCCGGCCACGTCGGCAGGCCTCGGCGTGACGCTCCTCCCGGGCCGCACGTACACGGTGATCGCGCGGTCCTACATCGCAGGGCCGCAGACGAACACATGGGCGAACGCTCGCCGCATTCAGGCGCTCGCCGGCTCGACGTCGAGTGTCTGGGCGACGAGCATGGCGGTCTTCAGCGCGCAGGCGCCGAACGTCGCCGGATGGACGGAGCACCGCCTCACCTTCACCGTCCCGGCGGATGCTGCATGGGCCGGCGTTCGACTCGGCATCGGCGCGGGCGGTGGCACCGGGGATTGCTGGTGGGCGGATCTCGCCATCGTGGAGGGCCGCTACGACGGCCCTTACCTCGACGGTGACATGCCTGGATGCGTCTGGCGGGGCACCCCGCACGACAGCCCATCGGTCGGGTACTCCCTCGCGGCCTGACCCTGCACGAACGAACCGCCCCCGCTCGGCCTCACGGCTGGGCGGGGGCGGTTTCGTCGTGTCAGAGGTTCACGATGTCCGGACGCCAGAAGACGATCGGGAGAGTCCCCTCGGCGGAGTACACGCGGAAGTCTGGGTCGTTGACGCGCACGGCGAGCAGGAACCGGTCGGCGTACTCGTGAGCGTCCTTGCGGAGCTGCTCGGTGTCCCTGACGTACGGGGACGTGATCGCCATGACCGGCTTCGTCCGCCCACGCCCGAGGGTCTTGAACCTGACGGTGTGGTCGAAGAGGTAGTCGAACCGGCGGAGGTCGCTGTCCTGAGCTCGCTGGTGCTCGGGCAGGGGTCGTTCCTCCTTCTCGATCATCGCCTCGATGCCGTAGGGCGATCCGTAGCCGCCCGCCCAGATGA
>JAAIGF010385395.1_pt1 | contig 42313 bp, 40 predicted proteins | sample 6487441 | NCBI WGS metagenome assembly JAAIGF01 (sample SAMN13974129, study PRJNA590717) | phyllosphere metagenome | biome: pepper field; feature: multiple bacterial spot infested pepper fields; material: pepper leaves; isolation source: leaves from pepper fields | host: Capsicum annuum ...
AGTTGCCTTGGCCGACATGACATGTCGATAGATACCAAGTGCACGCTACGTCACAAGAACTATGAGAGGCCGGCGCCTCGTCCCCCGCGGACGATGGCGACACTCCAAAAGCCTCCCTGGTGAAATCAGCGCTGTGGAACCACCCGATCCCATCCCGAACTCGGAAGTGAAACGCAGCTGCGCCGATGGTAGTGTGGCTCAAGCCATGCGAGAGTAGGTCATCGCCAGGGTTTATACCCAAAACCCCGCTGCTTAGGCAGCGGGGTTTTTCTTTGTGCCACGTTAATCGGCTAATGCGTATCTATGCTGTTCGACGTCGTGCTCTGCAATGCTGTCAACAGACCTCGTAGCCTCGGGTGGGCGAGAATATCGTCGAAAGTGGCATGTGCCAGTGCGATGGCGGCGTCCTGATATAGCACAGCAGTTCCAGGATCTTTGCAGGTCTTTGCACTGGCCTCGCACCAAGCGATAAGGCGGGGTTGCAGTATGCCCATCGTAGCCGGCAAGCGCAGGCATCGTGCGAACAGAGGATCTTCAGTGAACTGCTCCAATGGGGTTGAAAGCCTGTCCGGGAGCTGGGTGATGCCGGGCAGATACCCCTTGCACTCGATTGACCAGCCATCCTTCCTGCTTGCCCACGCCGAAGACCTTTCGTACATTTCCATGGCCGTCTTGATCATTCGCCACGCAGCATCCAGTTCGCGGGTCCGCATGTTCAACTCGACCATGTCATCGGTTGTTGCAGCGAGGTTGTCGCTGTGGGGCTGCAGGCCGTCATACTTGCCGCTCTTCACCAAGGCTGTGGAGCATTCGCCGCAGTCAATATTCAGTACCCCCGCAGGCAGCGCAGGAAAGAACAGCAATGGAGTTGTTGCTGGCGTGGCATTGTCAGGCGGAGGCGGCAGAGCAAACGGGCGATTGCCAGCAGTGATCAGAGGCATCTGCGGAGAAGGCGGCGTTATCTGCCGATCGGAACACTGAGACGGCGCGGAAGCGGCAGCGAATTGGGAACCTGCAGCCTGCATGCACTGAAATCCTGTTGTGAAGTAAGGGCTTTGCATGAGAGTGGGGCTATCAGAGGGGAATGACGGCCGCTGATATGTATGGATAGCGGTCGGTCGAGCGCGGTCATCGCCAAACATGGGTCAGCAACGACCGCTTCATGGGTCAAGGTACGGAGTTCTTGTCCGTACCGGCCAAGGGGCAGTGAGTGCCGATACTTCCCATCGCTGCGTCGTTGCAGATTCGATCCAACACCAGGGTCTCTGTTGTCGGCAGCGGAGCATCCGCACGCGTGGCCGGTTCCTCGATTACCGTGCAAGGCGACTGTGCAGGCGAAACGGGTAGGTTGCGGTTTGTCACGCGGTTGGGAACAGCATGTGGTTCCTTGGCACCTGTGCCGCGTGGCCTCGAGGCTCGCTGTATACGGACCACCACGGGGGGCGTCCTGGAAGGTGATACGGAAGGTCGCTCCATGGCAGCTCCGGTCGACGCCGCAGGATCACGGCACACGTCAGAGAATTACCGTGCGCGGCGGGAAAACACTTTCAGTTTTGATGCATCGCGCGGTTTAAGCGCGATGACGGCCGTGCTTCAAACGAAGGCGCACTCATCAAGGAAGGTCCTGATGATCCGGGCGACGTCCGCTGGATGTTCCATATGCAGGTGATGCGTGCCCGGCAGCACGGCGAGCCGGCCATCGCGCAGGTGCCGCAAGCGTTCGCTGCGCAGCGGTTCCGGATAATACGATTGGGCCGGTGTGGCATAGATCACCTGGACGGGGCAGGCGATTGCACGCAGCAGATCGTCGATCTGCCTTTCCGTCAGCCGGATCGCCGTCGGCAGCATGAGGCGCGTATCGGTGCACCAGCTGAAACCGCCTGGAACCTCGCGGACACCGCGTTCGACGAGCAGTCGGGCATTCCCCGCCGAAAGCTGGTTGGTGATCATCCGTGCCCGGATCGGTGCGGCCAGGTCCGGAAAGACGCGCAAGCGCTTGGTCGACAACCCCCGTGCCCCCTGCACGTGCGCGCGCAGGCGCTGCGCCGTCTCATTCTCCGGTCCGCGCAGACCACCCAGGGCCTCGATGGAGATCAGCCGCTGCACACGATCGGATACCGCTGCAGTCAGGCTGGCGATGCCGGCTCCCATCGAATGACCCAGCAGTGTGAATCTGTCCCAGCCGAGGGCATCGGCAACATCGAGTACGTGGCAGATGGCAGCCGGCGTTGTGTAGCTTGCACCCAAAGGAAGGTGGTCGCTATGCCCGTGTCCGGGCAGGTCAATCGCGACCAGATCCAGGCCCGCAAGTTCAGTCGCCAGTGGCAGGAAGCTGGCGGCGTTGTCCAGCCAGCCGTGCAATGCCAGCACACGGTCGCCGGTGCCGGTGCTGCGCAGCCCGGCAACGGTGTTTCCCGCAACAGCGAGGGTGAAGGGGTGCAGTGTCATTCCAGCGTCGTTTCGGCCAGCCGTGCCAGCGCTGCGGCGTGTGCTGGATCATCATTGAGACAGGGGATGTAGCGCATCTGCGCACCACGTTCGGCCAAGGTGCGAGTGAAGCCCATCGCCACCTCCTCCAGCGTCTCCAGGCAGTCGACGGCGAACCCGGGACAGACGACATCAATGCGTCGCGTGCCCTGCTCGGCCAACGCCCACAGGCTGGGTTCGGCGTACGGTTGCAACCACTGCTCACGGCCAAAGCGTGACTGGTAGCCCATCTGCCAGTGTTCCGGCTCCAGCCCCAGCGCCTGGGTGATGGCGCGGGCGCTGGCTTCGCACTGTTGCGGGTAAGGATCGCCGGCGTCGGCCACACGCTGTGGAATGCCGTGGAAGGAAAACATCAGTTTCTCGCCGCGGCCGTTGCGCTCCCACCAGCGCCGGATCGAATCCGCCACCGCGTCCACCCATTGCGGATCGACCGCGTAATCGCGCACCAGTGAAACGCGCACGTCGGGATGCTGGGTGCGCCAGCGTTCCACCAGGTCCTCCACCGACGCGGTGGTGGTGGTGGAATACTGCGGATAAAGCGGCAGCACCGTGATACGCCGGACTTCCATTGCTGCCAGCGCATCCAGCGCGGCACCCAGGGCCGGCGCCCCATAACGCATGGCCAGCCGCACTTCGCGCCCGGGCAACAGCGGCTTCATCGCCTGCACAAGATTGCGGGTATGCACCATCAACGGTGAGCCTTCGGGTAGCCAGACCTGCGCATATTTCTCCGCCGAACGGCCGCCGCGCAGCGGCAGGATCACGCCATGCAGCAGCGGTTTCCACAACAGCGCAGGAATGGCCACCACGCGTGGATCAGACAGGAATTCCGCCAGGTAACGACGTACCGCGGGGGCCGTTGGCGTCTCGGGCGTGCCTAGGTTCACCACCAGCACGGCGGTATCGGGTGCGTTGTGCATGCGCCATTGTGACCGATCCGATCCCGGGTCAGGATGAGATCAATGCATCAAACCGATGGAAGACCTGAATTGGCGCTGGCGGCGCTCATTGCAGATTCATTCGCAGGCCCCTACTTTCAACAACTTGCTATATCTTCTTCGTAACCCATACGGAGTCCGTCATGCGTCGCCTTCGCTTTTCCCTGATGATCGCCGCTGGTCTGCTGACCATCAGCCAGGTCGCCCTTGCCGGACCGCAGGAAGACCAACGTGCCCGCAACGCCGTTCGAGTGCTGGCTGAAATCCAGGATATTCCCGAGCAGGGCATTCCGGACAAGCTGTTGGACGACGGACGCGCCGTCATCGTCATCCCCGATACCATCAAGGCCGGCCTGGTGATCGGTGGCCGCCGCGGACACGGGCTGATGTCGGTGAAAATGGCCGATGGCAGCTGGTCCAATCCCGTATTCATCAAGCTTACCGGAGGCAGCATCGGTTTTCAGGCAGGCGTGCAGTCCTCCGATGTCGTGCTGGTGTTCCGCAACGACCGCAGCCTGGACAATCTGGTCAATGGCAAGTTCACCCTCGGCGCGGATGCCGGCGTTGCGGCCGGTCCGGTCGGCCGCAATGCCGCCGCCGCCACCGATGGCCAGCTGAAAGCGGAAATCTGGTCCTGGTCACGGGCCCGCGGCCTGTTCGCCGGTGTTGCCCTGGATGGCGCCGTGCTGCAGATCGATGATGCCGCCAATCTGGATGCCTACGGCAGCAGCACCACGCCGCGCATGATCTTCGAAGGCCGTGCGGCAGGTGCCCCCTCAATGGATGTGGTGGCGTTCCGCGATCGTCTGGAAGAGGCCACCTACGCCGCGCGCAACAACCGCGGCACGTCCGGCCAAGCACCGGTAGCGGCGGCTCCGCGCCCGGCTGCGGCGGCTCCAGCGCCTCAGGTGACGCCGCCAGCCGCCACCGAAGCCACCACCGCGCCACTTCAGTCCGGCCAGGCCGCGCCGCAGCCCCAAGGATTCCAGCCGGTGACGGAGGGTGAAATCCGTACCGAATCGTTGGACGGAAACTGACCTTCAGCATGCGCGCCGGTACCGGGCCGGTGCGTTATGCTCGGGTTCCTGATCACTGATAAATCATCGCGAGCGTCTTATGGGCAGTTTCAGCATCTGGCACTGGTTGATCGTGCTGGCCGTCGTCCTGCTGGTGTTCGGCACCAAGCGGTTGACCAGCGGCGCCAAGGACCTCGGCTCCGCCGTCAAAGAATTCAAGAAAGGCATGCGTGACGACGATAAGCCGGACGCGCAGCTTGGCGATGAATCCCGTCGCCACGATGCCGCACGCAGCACGCAGGAAGAACACGACCGCGATCGGCGCTGACCCGGAGAGGCAGCGTGTTCGATATTGGTTTCAGCGAGCTGCTGGTCATCGCGATCGTGGCACTGGTGGTACTGGGCCCGGAACGCCTGCCGAAGGCGGCCCGTTTCGCCGGCCTGTGGGTGCGGCGTGCGCGCAACCAGTGGGACTCCGTGAAGCAGGAACTGGAGCGCGAACTGCACGCCGAGGACATCAAGCGGCAGATGCAGGATGTTCGTCGCTCCATGCAGGACACGGAAAACGAGTTGCGCGCCAGTGGCGAAGCCGCGCGTCGGCAGGCACAGGACCTGGATGCCCACGGCCGCCTGCTGGCCGATGAGGTGAGGTCCTCCGCCGAGACGCCGGAAACCGGTGGGGCTTCGACCGGGCACGCGCCGGCGGCTGCCGATGGTGACGACGCGGCGGCAGCGGGCGGTGTTGAACCGTCGCCGCCAGAGCCCGCGAAACCCTCGGCGGATGCGGAGGGCAACCGATGAGCGAACAGGAATTCGGTGAAAGCTCGCTGGTGGAACATCTGGTGGAACTGCGCGGGCGGCTGGTACGTGGCCTGATCGGCCTGGGCGTGGTGCTGCTGGTGCTGCTGCCCTTTTCGCGGATCATCTACACCTATATCGCCGAGCCGTTGATGTCGCAGCTGCCGAACGGGCAGTCGATGATCGCCATCAATCCAGCGGGCGCGTTCTTCGCTCCGCTGAAACTGACTTTCTTTGCCGCCCTCTTCGTGGCCGTGCCGTGGCTGCTTTACCAGCTGTGGGCTTTCGTCGCGCCCGGCCTGTATGCCCGCGAAAAGCGCCTGGCGATACCGCTGTTGGCTTCATCGGTCGGACTGTTCTACCTCGGCTGCGCGTTCGCCTATTTCCTGGTGCTGCCGGCGGTGTTTCATTTCCTCACCACCTTCCGTCCGGACGTGATCGCGATCACCCCCGACGCCAATGCCTATCTGGATTTCGTGCTGGCGATATTCTTCGCCTTCGGCGCCAGCTTCGAGTTGCCGGTGGCGATGGTGATCCTGGTACTGCTGGGCTGGGTGACGCCGCAGCAGTTCAAGGAAGGCCGGGGTTATGCCATCGTCGGCATTTTCGTGCTGGCGGCCGTGCTCACGCCACCGGATGTGGTGTCGCAGCTGATGCTGGCCCTGCCGATGTGCCTGCTCTACGAGCTGGGCATCCACGCGGCCCGCTGGCTGGTGCCATCGGCTCCACGACAGGCCACCTGAGCGCCGGCGCCTTGTCCTGTACTGCCGCCCTGATAGGGCAACTGCGACAGGACAAAGGCTGCCGGCATCAAGCGTGGAATACGTTGGACGGCGTGCCTGGCGGCAGCGTAGGCGGTTGTTGTTCCCGGCCGAACATCTGCTTCCAGGCGGTATAGACCGCGCCGGCAAACACCGGCATGACCACGCCCATCAACAGCAGTTGCGCGATGAACAGCGCGACCATGGCGCCGCCCACCAGCTGCGCGATCATCGCTACGATCATCACCAGGAAATACACCGCGAATACCGCCACCAGGGCGAGCAGGAAGAACACCAGCATCGGCACCAGGTTGTGCGCACAGGCGCGCAGGCTCAGTCGCAGGGCCTGCAGGCCGTTGCGGTGTTCGAACATCACCTGCGGCGACAAGGTGAACAGTGCCAGCGCCACCACCACGAAGACCGCCACCACGCACAGCAGCCACAACAGGATGCGGCCGGCTGGCAGGCTGGCGGCCAGCGCCTCCATTTCAGCCGGGCTTGGCTGCGTGCCAGACTGGCTCAGCTCATTGAGGCGGGTCATCACCTCGCTGAGCTGACCCAGGCCCTGACTGCCGATCAGCACCAGCAGCAGAATGCCCAGCACCAGGCCGGCCACCAGCTGCGGCAGCAGCGACGCCAGCAGGTGCGGCGCACGGCCATCCTGCAGGCCCTGCAGCAGGTGCGCCGGCTGTGCTGGACGCCCCAGGTCGACCTCGCGCACCGCCCAGACGAGGCCGCCGAAGATCAGCGGGCCGGCCAGTGCCAGCACCAGTTGCGCCGGCAATGCCAGCACCGGCGTCATGGTCGCCAGCGCGGTCAACAGCAGCGCGGCCAGCGCCCAGATCACACCCAGGGTGCCCAGGCCCAGCGGCGCCCTGCGCAGCAGGCTGAAGCCGGATACCAGCCATTCCGCACCGGCGGATGCCGGAAGCTTGCGAATCTCGCTCATACGATTCCGAAGAAACAGGGGGAAGGACAGGGAGCGATTCCCTGCGTCGGCTGATTATCCCTGTTTTGGAGCGGCATGACCTGAAGCGTGACGGGCCTGGCGCACGAAACGGCGCAGCAGCTGCCGGGCCAGCGGCGCGGCGCTGACCGCGCGCTCGATGCTGCGCGCGCAGCCGCCGTGCTGGACGATGCAGTGTGCCCGCGCGCGCACGTAGCCGCGCATGTGGTGCGTGGCGAACTCCGGATGGAACTGCACGCCCCATGCGTGATCGCCCCAGCGGAAGGCGTGGCAGCCATCCAGCGGGGAGCGGGCCAGCACCGCCGCCCCTTCCGGCGCCCGCAGCACGCTCTGCAGGTGGGTGGCATGGGCGGGAAAGCGTGCTGGCAGGCCCTTGAAAAGCGGATCGTCGCCGGCCGCCGGGTCCAGCGACAGTTCGATGGTGCCTGATTCGCGGCCGGCCGGGTTGTAGTCCACCTGGCCGCCCAGCGCATGCGCCAGCAACTGGTGGCCGTAGCAGATGCCGAACACCGGCGTGCCGCCGTGCACCGCTGTGCGCAGCCACGCCGCGCTGCGCTCGCTCCAGTCGGCGCGATCGGTGACATACGCGGCCGAGCCGGTCACCAGTACGCCGGCGTAGCCGCGCACATCCGGCAACGGCTCGCCGTTTTCCGCATCCACCACCACGGTGTCATCCCGTTCCAGGCCCGCGGCAACGCGGATCCAGTGCGGGAAGCGCCCGTACCGGCGCAATGCGGCGAGCGGGCGACCGGTCTCAACGATCAGGAACGGCGGGGAATTCATCGACAGGAGGCACGACCGAGAGGACTTCCTCGATTGTAGTCAGCCCCATGGCCACCTTTTCAAGGCCCGCCTGACGCAGCGTGCGTAGGCCTTCGGCGCGTGCGGCGTGGCTGAAAGCGGCCAGATCCATGTCGGCGCGGATCAGCCTGCGCAGCCGCGAACCCAATGGCAGCAACTCATACAGGCCTATGCGACCAAGGAAACCGGTGCGCCGGCATTCCAGGCAACCGACCGGCCGATACGGCGTGGCGTCATCTGGATATGCATTACCGGCATCAGCCAACACCGCCCAATCGGCCGCTTCCAGGCGGTGCGGTACCTTGCAGTGTGGGCACAGTGTGCGCACCAGACGCTGCGCCAGAATGCCGTTCACGGTGGAGGCCAGCAGATAGTGCGGCACGCCCAGGTCCAGCAGGCGGGTCACGGCCGAGGCTGCATCGTTGGTATGCAGCGTGGACAGCACCAGGTGACCGGTCAGCGACGCCTGCACCGCCATCTGCGCGGTTTCCAGATCGCGGATCTCGCCGATCATGATGATGTCCGGGTCCTGACGCAGGAGCGTGCGCACGCCGCTGGCGAAGTCCAGATCGATGTTCGCCTGCACCTGCATCTGGTTGAACTCGGGCGCGATCATCTCGATGGGATCTTCCACCGTGCACACGTTCACGTCCGGTGTGGCCAACCGCTTCAGGGTGGAATACAGCGTGGTGGTCTTGCCCGAACCGGTCGGTCCGGTCACCAGCACGATGCCGTGCGGCTGCTCCACCAGCGCCGTCCAGCCGGCCGCTTCCTGCGCGCTGAAGCCCAGTTGATCGATGCTCTTGAATGCGGAATCCGGATCGAAGATGCGCATCACGCACTTCTCCCCGAATGCCGTGGGCATGGTGCTCAGGCGCATTTCCACTTCACGGCCGCCCGGCGAGCGGGTCTTGATGCGGCCGTCCTGCGGCCGTCGTCGCTCGGCCAGGTCCATGCGCCCCAGCACCTTGATGCGGCTGACCACGGCAGTCATCACCGCCGGTGGCACTTCGAATACCTTGTGCAGCACGCCATCGATGCGGAAGCGCATGCGCCCCATGTCGCGGCGTGGCTCCAGATGGATGTCCGATGCCCGCTGTTCATAGGCGTACTGCAGAAGCCAGTCGACGATATGCACTATGTGCTGGTCGTCGGCGTTGACGTCACCGGCGCGGCCCAGCTCCACCAGCTGCTCGAAGCTGGGCAGGGTGCTGCTGGCCTCGCCGCGGGCATCGCCACGGGCGCCACGCACCGAGCGCGTTACCCCGTAGAACTCCATCGTGTAGCGATGCAGGTCCAGCGGATTGACCATCGCCACTTCGATATCACGGCGGGTAAGGTGGTGCAGGTCGCGACTCCATTCCTGTGCCAGCGGCTCGCTGGTCGCCACCAGTACCCGGTCGCCGTCCACCGCCAGTGGCAGGAACCGATGACGGCGTGCATAGGCATGCGACACCAATGATGTGACGCTGGCCACATCCACGCGGGTCGGATCGATCCTCAGGTAGCGCACGCCGGTGCGCCGGGCCAGCCATTCAGAGAGCCGCTCCAGGCCCAGCTCACCACCACCGGCAGCGGCCAGCTTCTGGTTGGCCAGCAGCACCAGTGGATGCACTTCACTGGCGTTGCGCGCACTCTGTGCGGAAAAATGCACCCGCTCGATGTCCCTCGCGGCCACCAGACCGTCGGCGACCAGCGCCGCAGCGACCCGTTCGAAGTGCAGCCGGCCCGGTGGCAGCGGCGCAGTGCTGGCGGGGGACGGAATCATCGGTGCAGGGCCATCGGCCGGGTTCCTCGGACAACTGACGCGGAAAAGACGCGATCGCCCGGCTGGCGGGGTGCCCCGCGCCCGGCGGTGGTCGCTCGTTATACTAGCGCACCCCCTTTGCCGGCCAAGAATCCTCCGCATGTCCGCGACCCCGACCGTTCCGATCACCTTCCAGGGCCTCATCCAGACCCTGAACCAGTTCTGGGCGCAGCAGGGCTGCGTGCTCATCCAGCCACTCGACCTGGAGGTGGGTGCGGGTACCTTCCACCCGGCCACCTTCCTGCGTGCGATCGGCCCGGAATCGTGGAATGCCGCCTATGTGCAACCCTCGCGGCGGCCCACCGATGGCCGCTATGGTGAAAACCCGAACAGGCTGCAGCGCTATTACCAGTACCAGGTGGCGATGAAGCCGAGCCCGGACAACATCCAGCAGCTGTACCTGGATTCGCTGAAGGCGCTGGGCATCGACCCGCTGGTGCACGATCTGCGCTTTGTGGAAGACAACTGGGAATCGCCGACCCTGGGGGCATGGGGCCTGGGCTGGGAGGTGTGGCTCAACGGCATGGAAGTGACCCAGTTCACCTACTTCCAGCAGGCCGGTGGCCTGGAATGCCGGCCGGTGCTAGGCGAGATCACCTACGGGCTCGAGCGCCTGTGCATGTACCTGCAGAACTGCGACAACGTCTACGACCTGGTCTGGACCTACGGCCCGGACGGCCAGCCCGTGACCTACGGCGACGTGTACCACCAGAACGAAGTGGAGCAGAGCACCTACAACTTCGAACACGCTGACGTGGAAGAGCTGTTCCACCGTTTCGACGCCTGTGAGCGCGAAGCACAGAAGCTGGTGGAAGTGAACCTGCCGCTGCCGGCCTACGAACAGGTGATGAAGGCGAGCCATACCTTCAACCTGCTGGATGCACGCCGTGCGATCAGCGTGACCGAGCGCCAGCGTTACATCCTGCGCGTGCGCGCGCTGGCCCAGGCGGTGGCCAAGGCCTATTACGAGCAGCGCGAGAAGCTGGGCTTCCCGGGTGCGAAGAAGGCCTGAGGGCCGCTTCCTTCATCAACAACGACTCCGGGGCGCTGGCCGCTTCGTGCGCTGCGCCCCCACCACAGGATTGAAACGATGAGCCAACTGTCCCCCCTGCTGATCGAACTGGGCACCGAAGAGCTGCCGGTCAAGGTGCTGCCGGGCCTGGCCCAGGCCTTCTTCGACGGCGTCGTCGATGGTCTGCGCAAGCGCGGCGTTGAACTGGAACTGGGCGATGCCCGCCCGCTGTCGACCCCGCGCCGCCTGGCCGTGCTGCTGCCGGGCGTTGGTCGGGAACAGCCGGAACAGCGCAGCGAAGTGCTGGGCCCGTACCTGAACATCGCGCTGGACGCCGAAGGCCAGCCGACCAGGGCCCTGCAGGGCTTCGCCGCCAAGGCCGGGATCGACTGGACCGCGCTGGAGAAGACCACCGACAACAAGGGTGAGCGCTTCGTGCACCGCGCGGTGAAACCGGGTGGGAGCACGGGCGAGCTGCTGCCGGAGATCCTGCGCGAGGCGATCGCGGCGATGCCGATTCCCAAGCCGATGCGCTGGGGCGATCACGCGTGGGGCTTCGCACGGCCGGTACATTGGCTGGTGCTGCTGCACGGTACCGAGGTGGTGCCGGCTGAACTGTTCGGTCTGCAGGCCGGCCGCAGGACGCGTGGCCACCGCTTCCTGCACGATCAGCAGATCCGCCTCGGCCAGGCGCAGGACTATCCAACGGCGCTGGCCGCGGCATTCGTGCTGGTGGACCCGGAGGCGCGCCGCGAACGCATCGTCGCCGAAGTGCAGGCCGCCGCCGCCAAAGCCGGTGGCCAGGCGCGCATCACCGATGACAACCTGGAGCAGGTGGTGAACCTGGTCGAATGGCCGTCGGCGGTGCTGTGCAGCTTCGAACGCGACTTCCTGGCTGTGCCGCAGGAAGCGCTGATCGAGACGATGGAGATCAACCAGAAGTTCTTTCCGGTGCTGGATGACAGCGGCACGCTGACCGAGAAGTTCATTGGCATCGCCAACATCGAATCCAGGGACGTGGCCGAGGTGGCCAAGGGCTACGAGCGCGTGATCCGCCCGCGTTTTGCCGATGCCCGGTTCTTCTTCGACGAAGACCTGAAGCAGGGTCTGGATTCGATGGGCGAGGGCCTGAAGACGGTGACCTACCAAGCCAAGCTGGGCAGCGTGGCCGACAAGGTCGCCCGCGTCGTGGACCTGGCCGAAGTGATCGCGCCCCAGGTCGGTGCTGACCCGCAGCTGGCCAAGCGTGCCGCGCAGCTGGCCAAGAACGACCTGCAATCGCGCATGGTCAATGAGTTTCCGGAACTGCAGGGCATCGCCGGCCGCCACTACGCGGTGGCCGGCGGTGAATCTCCGGAGGTCGCCTTGGCCATTGACGAGGCCTACCAGCCGCGCTTCGGTGGTGATGACATCGCCCTGTCCCCGCTGGGCAAGGTGCTGGCCATCGCCGAGCGCGTGGATACGCTGGCCGGTGGCTTTGCCGCAGGCCTGAAGCCGACCGGCAACAAGGACCCGTTCGCGCTGCGTCGCAATGCGCTGGGCCTGGCGCGCACCATCATCGAAAGCGGCTTCGATCTGGACCTGCGCGCGCTGCTCGTGCGTGCCAACGCTGCCTTGGCGTCGCGCAACGTGCAGGCCGATGTCGGCGAACTCTACGATTTCATTCTTGAACGCCTGCGTGGCTATTACGCCGACAGGTGCATACCGTCCGCCTATTTCAACGCGGTGGCGGAACTGAAACCTGCGTCGCTTTACGACTTCGATGGCCGTCTTGACGCTATCGGCACCTTTGCCGCACTGCCGGAAGCGCCGGCGCTTGCGGCGGCCAACAAGCGTATCGGCAACATCCTGCGCAAGGCAGACATCGAGATTCCCGACCAGATCGACCCGGCGCTGATACAGGAAGAGGCCGAGCGCGCACTTGCCGAAGCAGTGGCCGCCGCCATCGACCAGACCAGTGCCAGCCTGCAGCGGAAGGACTATGTCAGCGTGCTGGAGCGGCTCGCGCAGCTGCGTCCACAGGTGGATGCGTTCTTCGACCAGGTCATGGTGAACGCCGAAGACCCGGCGGTACGCGCCAACCGGCTGGCGCTGCTCAAGCGCCTCGCAGATCGCTTCGACGCGGTGGCCTCGCTGGCCCAGCTGTGAGCTGACGCACTCCAGGAGGTCGGTGGCGTCCGACCTCCTTCGCAGTCCAACAAGATCGCAATTCGGCTCATAGCCCGAACCGTCGTGACGCAACACCATCTGCGTCATGACGTACCGTGTACCCCCTTCCGCAGACCCGTGTGGCAGCCCTGACGCGTTCTCCGGGCTGTTGCCGCGCGGTGAATCCCTCCTGCTTGTCGCCGGCACTGGCGATGGCCTTGTCCACCTTGGTTCCTGCCAGGTCTCGTGCCGCCAGAGTCATGTGGTGCCGTGCGGCGGTACGGTGCTTGTTTCTGCCGGCAGCCGCCCGGTGCAGCTGTGGGGCAGCGGCGTCAAGGCCCATCCGCTGGGCGGTGAAGCCAGCCGGCTGCTGGCCTTCCATGACCATGCGCGGGGCCTGCAGCGTCCACTGCCGGACGATCGCAGACTGCCCGTCGTGCTCACCGCGCCCTGCGATCTGGGCGATGCCGCCACGGCGCACCACTGGCTGATGGAACAGCTGCTCGGCGATGACCCCGGCTTCCGCCTGGCCGCTTCGACGTGGGCGGTCCGCGAGGCCTACCAGCTGGTGCGTTTCGTCCTGGAGCATCCCGATTTCGGTGTGCAGCAGCTCGCCGACCGTTACGGCCTGTCCGTCGCGCAGTTCCGCCGCATTGGCCGCAAGGCCTTCGGCCGTTCGCTGAAGGAACAGCTGCGTCTGCTGCGCGCTGGTCGCGTACTGCACCGTTATGCCGATACCGGCCATACCTTCACACGGCTGTCCTCCGATTTCGGCTTTTCCTCGCCATCGCATTTCTGCAGTGAGATCAAATCGCTGCTCGGTCGCTCGCCCAGTTCAATTTTTCATTCAGTACATTCACCGTGAACCACTCGCTCCTCCTCGGCCCATTACTTGGCCTGGTGCTTTGCTGCGCCTGCTCTACTCCTGTCCTGGCGCAGGACGCCGCCACCCGCACGCCGCTTGAAAACACCAGCATCAGCCATCGGGGTGAGCTGTCGCCGGACAGCACCTTCGTCTCCCGGGGGGATGGCGTGACCTTGCTGCTGCAGTCGGTCGCCGCGCAGATGCAGCTGCCGGCGATCGTCAGTACGCGGGCGCAGAAGAAGCGCATCCAGGGCAGCTTCAATCTGCGGGATCCGCGCTCCGTGCTGGAGCAGATATCCCGCGATCTGGGCCTGGTGTGGTACAGCGACGGACAGACGCTCTACGTGTATGACGCCGGCGAAACACGCAATGCCGTGGGGCACATGCAGCATGCATCGATCGCAGTACTGAACGATTTCCTGCAACGCACCAAGCTGGCCGACGCCCGCTATGCCGTGCGTGGCAGCAGTGCCGACGGAACCTTCTATGTCTCCGGGCCGCCGGTGTACGTGGATGTCGTGCTCAATGCGGCACGCTATCTCGATGAGCTTTATCGCGGCGCCGATGCACGTGCGGTACACGTGGAGGTTATCGCACTGCGGAACAGTTTCGCCCGGGGGCGCCGCTATGGTATGCGTGGCCAGGAGGGCTACCTGCCGGGGATGGCCGAATCGCTGGCGCAGGTGCTGGGCGATGCAGGGGTGGTCGATATCGAGGTGCGGAAATCGGCCGAGCCGGAGCCGCCGCTGGATCCCTCCAGTGAGGCCGCGCGATGGCAGCGCCAGACGGGTGCCGGCGAACAGGCGACAGCAGACAGGACACCAGCCAGGAACAGCGGAACCGATACTCCGCCGACGATCGTGATCGCCTACCCCGAGACCAACAGTCTGATCGTGCGTGGCACATTGAACGGCATCCAGAAAGTGAAGCAGCTGGTCACCGAACTCGATCTGCCCCGCAAGCAGATCGAACTCTCGCTATGGATCATCGATGTGCACAAGACGCAACTGGATGCGCTGGGCGTGCAATGGACCGGCCAGATCGGTATCAGCGGGCGGTTGGGCGTGGGCTTCAATTCGGGTACGTCCACGCTGGATGGCGAACGTTTCCTGGCTTCGGTGACGGCCCTCTCCGAACGCGGCCACGCGAGCATCGTCTCGCGGCCGGTCCTGCTGACACAGGAGAACGTCATGGCGCACTTCGACAGCAACAGCACCTTCTACGCCAAGCTGGAGGCTGAGCGCGCGGCATCGCTGGAGGCAGTGACCTACGGCACGCTGGTCAGCGTCCTGCCACGCGTTTCGGCCGAGGACGAAGTGGAAATGCAGCTGAAGATCGAGGACGGCACTGCCAGCGGCAAGGAAGTGCAAGGGTTGCCGGTGATCAACCGCACCACGATCGATACCGTGGCCCGTGTTCCCCACCGCCTGAGCCTGCTGGTCGGCGGCTACACACGCCAGGAACAGTCCCGCGATGGCAGCGCCATTCCGGGCCTCAGCCGTATTCCATTGCTCGGCCAGGTGTTCCGTCGGCGTGCATCGCGCAACTTGGACACCGTGCGCGTGTTCCTGATCCAGCCGCGCGTGCGTGCGGCGGAAGATCAGCTCGGCACTGCAGGATTCGACGGACTGGGTGCAATGCAGCAGCCATTGCAGGCGCACTACAAGCGCGTGAATGACAGCGTTCGGGAGGTGCTCGATGCTGAACGTTGATACCGCCGCCGTGCGTGCACCGACGGCGCGCCAGCTGCAGCAGAAGGTGGCAGACGTCCCCGCCGACGAGCAGGACGCAGCAGCGACGCGCCCGCAGGCGCTGCGCAAGTCCGCGCTGCACCAGGCTTTCGACATCAGCGACGACCTTTCCGCGCTGCGTTCCAGCCTGCGCCGGACCCGCGCTGCCGAGGCCGACGGGCTGGATTCGCGCGATGTCGCCTGGATGGATCATGTGCTCGAGCCAAAGGGGCCGGAGAAGCTGGCTGCGTTGCGCCAGCAGCTGCAGCAGATGGCCTCACAGGACCAGGCCACCATGCGGGCACTGATCACCGCGCTGTTTCCCGACCCCAGCGATGTGGTGGCCGTGCTGCGTCTGCTGCTGGCCGACGATGAGCTGCAGGAGATTCGTGACACGCTTGCGGCCCTGCACGACGAACTGCTGGACCACCCCGGAAAGGCGGGCCAGCACGTCCGCGCCGGGCTCAACATCGCCCTCAAGGCGCGCCTGCACGCACCGCAGCTGAAGGCTACCGCCGCCCAGCTGCGCGAGACCTACCGCCACTTCCTTGCTGCCGGGGAGCCGGTGGAAAGCTATGAAACGTGGGTAATGCTGTACGGCTTCGAACGCCGTGGCCGTGTCGTCGATTTCATCGAGCGCGCGCTCGCAACCGACATGTATGCGTTGGATCCAAGCTGCTCGGTCATCGAGTTCGGTGCACTGTTGCAGCGGGTACGCCAGATCACCACGCTGCGCTCGGCCGATCACCTGCTGTTCGCCTGTTGCTGGCGGGATGCGGTATTCGCACGCATCGGCATGGGTCAGCTGGCCTTCCTTGTTGCCGTGCTGACGATGCTGCGTCGCGGCCGGGATTTCCGCAGCCTGGTCGAGGACCTGTTCATGCAGGCCCGCTATGCGCTGGCCGACGAGGACAAGTCGCGCCTGCTGCAGGACATCCGCCGCTTTCTCAAGGCCATGCCACACGCGCTGTGGGTGGACATCGGTGCGCAGGAGGCCGTGCTGGATGACATGGACCTGCTCCTTGACCGGGCCATGCACCAGGAACGTGCCCAGGCTGCGGGTGCGCGCTGGATGGTCGTGCGATGACCGCGCTTGCAACCCGGGAGGGTGGGCTTGGGCAGGTGGCACGCACGCTGCTGAGACCTGAACTGGCGCTCGTCGTCCTGATGACGGTGATCATCGGCATGCTGATCGTGCCGCTGCCCACGTTCCTGGTGGATCTGCTGATCGCGCTCAACCTGCTCATTGCCATCCTGATCTTCCTCAGCTCGTTCTACGTTGAGCGCATCCTCAGCTTCTCCACGTTCCCCTCGGTGCTGCTGTTCACCACGCTGATGCGTCTGGCCCTGTCGGTGAGCACCAGCCGGCTGATCCTGGTGGACGCCGATGCCGGACACATCGTTTCCGCATTCGGTGAGTTCGTGGTGGCCGACAACCTGGTGGTGGGCTTTGTCATCTTCTCCATCGTCACCATCGTGCAGTTCATCGTCATCACCAAGGGCTCCGAGCGCATCGGCGAGGTGGTGGCACGTTTTTCGCTGGATGGCATGCCAGGCAAGCAGATGGGCATCGATGCCGACCTGCGTGCCGAATCCATCAATGCCGCCACCGCACAGAAGCGGCGCCGTGAAGTAGAGAAGGAAAGCCAGCTGTATGGCTCCTACGACGGCGCCATGAAGTTCGTGAAGGGCGATGCGATCGCGGGCATCGTCATCGTATTCGTCAATCTGTTCGGCGGCATTGCCGTGGGCATGCTGCAGCAGGGCATGAGCTTCTCCCAAGCACTGCAGGTATTCACTCTGCTGACCATCGGCGATGGCCTGGTGGCCCAGATTCCCGCCCTGCTGATCTGCATCAGCGCCGGCTTCGTGGTCACGCGCGTCGGCGGCGAGGAAGGCAACCTCGGCGCGAGCATCATCGGCGAGCTGCTTTCCAGCCAGAAGGTCCTGGTGATCGCTGGCGGCCTGGTGCTGCTTGTCGGCCTGCTGCCCGGCTTCCCGCTGGTGGTGTTCGCCCTCCTGTCCGCCACCCTGTTCGCCTTGGCGGCATGGCGCGCGCGGCAGGCCTCGATGACGGCCGCGTCCAATGTCGGCGAGGACGGCGCTGACGCCCTGCCTGGTATGGACGGCACTGCTGCCGCTGCCAGCGGCGAAGCAAAACAGGTCAACGAAACCGTTCCTCTGCTGCTGCTGATGCCACCGGCACTGCACGAGCGCTGGAAGGCCGATGGCTGGGAAGCGCAGCTGCGCAGGATGCTGCACCTGCGCGCGGGCATGACTCTGCCCTACGTGGTGACGCGTGCCCAGGAGACGGCCGCGACCGAGGTGACGGTGCTGATCAACGAGATCACCGCAGCCACGGGCAATGTGGTGGCCGATCACGCACGCGTGCTGGCCGAAGGCGATGAACTCATGGGCCTGGACCAGGGCCAGGGCATGCAGCTGCCCAGCACGCGCGGTCCGGCACAGTTCTGGGTACCAGCGACCCTGCAACCACAGCTCGAGGCCATGGGCATGGCGTGCCGAAGCGACCGCGATGAGCTCCAGCTGCTCGTGCATGACGCCCTCATGCGCAACATCAACGAACTGTTTGGCGTCCAGGAAACCAAGCATCTGCTGGACGAAACCGAGAAGCGCTTTCCTGAACTGCTGAAGGAAGTGCACCGCCATGTGCCGGTCCAGCGGGTGAGTGAAGTATTGCAACGCCTGCAGCGCGAAGGCGTATCGATCCGCAACATGAAGATCATCCTGGAAGTCCTGGCGCAGTGGGGCCAGCGCGAGAAGGATGTCATCCTGCTGGTAGAACACGTGCGTGCCGGGCTCGTGCGTTACATCTCCTCGCAGCATGCCCGCGACCAGCGCGTCGCCGCGGTGCTGCTGGCCCCTGAAACGGAGGATCTGGTGCGCTCGGGCATCCGGCAGAGCCAGGGCGCGGCCTTCCTCAACCTCGATCCGGCAAGAGCGGACCAATTGCTGGACCGCATCGCACTGGTGTTCGAGCCACTGCTCGCCCATCGCCCGGAAGCCGTCCTGCTGGTGGCACCCGATGTGCGCCGTTTCGTGAAGCGTTTCGTGGAGGCTCGGCTGCCTTCGCTGGCCGTGCTTTCCTTCTCGGAGATTTCCGATGCCGTTTCCGTTGATGTCGTGAGATCGATATGACCCTGAAAGACACCCTCTGCCAGGCCCTGGATGCCCTCGGCGCCGATTCTTCGTCGTATACCTTCGATGATCACTCCACCATCGTCATGTCCTTCGATGACGTCGGCGATATCTACCTGGACCCCACCGACAACGACAAGGTCTGGTTGTGGGGTATCACCGAGCCGCTGGATGAGCAGGCCCGTAGTCTGGTGGCCGACGCACTGCTGACCGAGGTGGTGCGCCCGGTGGCGTATTGGGAGTCCGGAGCGCTGACGCTGCGAGCTGACGGGCGCGTTGGAGGCCTGCTGCACCCGGAGTATGCAACGGTGGCCGAGCGAATGGCCGAGGCGCTGCAGGATTTCCACGCCTGCCTGGCACGGCTGCATGACATCAAATGAGCACACCGCGCTCGCTCTGGCGTCCGGCCGCGCATCCCAGTGCCATCGTCGGTTCGATGTTGCGCGTTCCCCTGCCGCACGTGGCTATCGGTGAGATGTGCCGGCTGCAGGAGAGTGCCGGCCACGATGCGGACGCCGGACACGGCACCGTGGTGTCGGTCGAGCAGGGAGTGGCCTCCATAGGTCTGCTGCGCGACAGCGCCGGTCTGTCGCCGCGTTGCCTCGTGTTTCCCACCGGTGCGCCCCCGCGTGTGGACGCCTCGCCACGCATGCTGGGCAGCGTTCTGGATGGCGAAGGCCGTGAAGTCGAACGCCTGGCCCCGGCGCGCGGCTGGGGCGACGTGCCGTGCGCGGTCATGCGTCCCGCGGTGAGTTACCGGCAGCGACGGATGATCGACACCCCGCTGTGCACCGGTGTCCGCGCGCTGGATGCGCTGCTGACCTGCGGCGAGGGCCAGCGTGTGGGTATCTTCGCCGGCGCGGGTGCCGGCAAGACCACCCTGTCGGAGATGCTGCTGGACAACGCCGATGTGGACGTGGGCGTGGTGGCCCTGATCGGCGAGCGTGGCCGCGAGGTGGCAACCTTGGTCGAGCGCATGCGGCGCTCTCCGCAGGCGGCCCGGATGATCATCGTGCAGGCCACCAGTGATACCGCGCCAGCCCTGCGCAGCCAGGCGGCGCTGGTCGCGACCACGCTGGCGGAGTATTTCCGCGACCAGGGCAACCGTGTGCTGCTCATCATGGATTCGGTAACCCGCTACGCCCGTGCGCTGCGCGAACTGGCCCTGGCGGCCGGTGAGCCACCTGCCCGCCGTGGTTTTCCCGCCTCGGTCTTCGAGACGCTGCCGCGACTGGTTGAGCGTAGCGGGCGCACGACCGAGGGCAGCATCACCGCGTTCTACACCGTACTGCTCGAAGACGAACAGGAAGCCGACCCGATCGGCGAGGAAGTGAAGTCCCTGCTCGACGGTCACCTTTACCTGAACAGCCAGCTGGCCGGACGTGGCCACTATCCCGCGCTCGATATCCTGCGCAGTGGCAGCCGTCTGTTCGCGCAGCTGGCAGACCCGCACCAGCAGCAGGCCGCCCAGCGCGTGCGTGGCCTGCTCGGCACGCTGGAGGACCTGCGCCTGATGCGCGATCTGGGCGAATACAAGCCCGGCGTCAGCAACGTCTACGACAAAGCGGTGGCCAGCGAGGACGCATTGAATGCCTTCCTGCGTCAGCCCAGCCACCAACGGAGCGCATGGGTCGACACCATGGCGGCGCTGAATGCACTCGCACAGTGAGCGCCACGCACCGCGCATGGTGCGCTTGAAACAGGCCCAGGTGCAGATCGCACTTGCGGCCGCGCAAGGCCAGCAGACCGCTGCACAGGCGCGCAGGAGCGAAGCCGATGCGCTGCGCCGTTCGGCGCAGGCAACCCTGGAGCGCGCCCTGCTGGCGCCGGAGCAGGGCCTGAGCCGCAGTGACCTGTTCGATCGCCTGCGCACCCTGGCGGTGGCACGTGCCCATGCGCTGGAGACCACGCATCTGGCGAATGAGCTGGAGACCGAGGTCAGGCGGCTCGAAGAAGACGCGCTGGCACTGCGGCAGGCGGCGGCCGTACACCAGCGCAAACAGAAGAAGCTCGAACACTGGTCCATGCAACACAGCACCCGGACGCGCCAGCGTCGCGAGCGGCAACGTCACAATCAGGAACAGGAGGATTTTCCATGTCCGCGACCCGCCCGGTGAGTCAGTCGCCCACCTTTCCGGCGCTCGATTCGCCGATCCTGCCGCTGGAACAGCGCTTGAAGAACACGAGAGCGGACGAGCCCGAGGCGGCCTCCGACGATGACGACCGTCCGGTGACCGAACAGGACGGGCGAGAAGGCGCGGCGACCATGGTGCCGCCGCCTGCCACCCCGACGCTGATGCCGCTGCGGCGTGCGGAAGACGGTATGCAGACGGCTGCCGTGCTGCCGCCGCTTTCCGAGGAGCTGCAGCATCGGCAGGGCGAACCCGACGCTGATGTCGGCATCGCGTCCTCCAGCGGCGCGGCACGGCGCAGCAGTCACCCATCCGCGCAGCTGCTGCACGGACAGGCTGCGCGCCTCCCACGTCTACAGGCACGGACAGACGGCGCGTCGTCTGCCGCCGATACGCCGTTGCCCGATACGATGCCGTCAGCCGCCATGAAGGCGGCGGGACCAATGCCCGCCGGTGTCGAGCGGCACTCATCGGCTGCACTGCCTGCGCCGGACGGCCTCGTGTCCCCCGGTCAGGCATCCACGAACGAAGCTCAACCCACGTTGCAGACACTGTTGCCCGGGACGCCATCCACGGCGCTGTCCGACCCGATCAATCAACGCAGGGATGCCGCCGACATGGTGCATCCGGATGGCCGCGATGGCGCGGCCGGCGGCACGGGGGATACCGCTCAACCGGCAGGGATCGGCGGTGTCATCCAGAGGCCAGTGGCGGCATTCCAGGGACGCAGCCACGGCACGGGCGGCCAGCAGTACAGCCATGGATCCGCTGCGCCGGCATCCGCGGCCATGGACCGGATGCGGCACGCGGCGTCGCGGTCCGTCACCGCGTCCGCTTCGGTGACCGTGCCCTTCCAGAGCTGGGGCGAGAGCCACGGTGTAACCGGTACATGGCAGGCCGAATCGCTGCTGACAGGGGGGCATCCTTCCATCACGCTGCGTGCCAGCAGCATCGAAGTCCGTGACGCTTTGCAGGCCGCCCTCGACAGCGACGCAGACCCGCCTGCCGGCATGCTGCGGGTCGAGCCTACCCGGGACGCGCGCGATGCACCGCATCGCCGTTCCTCCACGCCGTTCCCCGCCGAGGAGGAAGCGTGAGTCGCTTTCCCCTGCTTGCACGCGTGGAGGATCAGCAAGTGATGGCGCAGACCCTTGCCAGCGCACTGGCGAGACATGGCATCGCAGCGACCGTGGAACCGCTGCCGGTGACGCCATGCCTGAGCTTCCGCCTGGCGCAGCCCGGTGGGGGATCGGTCATCTGTCACCTCGACGCCGCGTGCTGGGCCAGCGTGCATCTGCCGGACCTCGCCGGACTGGACTGGCGCGCCCTGGACGACACCACCCTGGCCGGACTGTCCACCGTCGACCTGCCCTTGCGTTTCAACGATCCAGCCCTCGCCTATTACCGCGCGACCCCGCTTGGCAGGGCGGCGCCAGCGGCCGGCGTCCTGCCCGTCGTGCAGGCGCAGGAGGGTCCGGTGTGGATCGGCAGCCTGCAGGGCCCTTTGCCAGCGGCACCCGGCATCAACGCGCTACGTGCCGATCTGTCGGTGACCCTGTCGCTGCAGATGGGGCATGTCCGACTGCCGGCAAAGCGGCTGTACCAGCTGCGTCGTGGCGACATTGTGCTGCTCACCGAGATGGCTGTGCGCGCCTGTCTCGGCCAGCGCGCTCTCTTTGATTACGTGCTGCATGAGGATTCCATCACCGTGAACCAGCTAGAACATCCTGATATCGACACCCTTTCCCCGATGTCCTCTGACGATCCCCCGCCTGCGCTCGATGTCGGCGACCTGCCACTGCGCCTGCAGGTTGAACTCTGCGAGCTGACACTCAGCGTCGCCGAGTTGTCCGCCCTGCGCTCCGGCAGCATCCTGCCCTTGCCGCCGCGTGCCTACCAGCAGGTCACACTGCGCCAGGCCGGCGCCCGCATTGCCGTCGGCGAGCTGGTGCAGGTGGGTGATGAGCTGGGTATCCAGCTGACCCAGGTGCCGACCCGGTCATGAGCGTCATGCACATCAACAACGATGTGTCACTGATCGCGGTACTGGCAGCAGCAGCGTTGCTGCCATTCCTGCTGGCCGTGGGCACCTGCTACCTCAAGTTCACGGTGGTCTTCACCCTGATCCGCAATGCCTTGGGCTTGCAGCAGGTCCCGTCGAACATGGTGATCAACGCGCTGTCGCTGATCCTGGCCTTCTATGTGATGCATCCCATTATCAGCGGCGTGCAGGCCTCCTACAAGGCACTGGATGCGCCATTGACCACGGTGCAGGCCACCGCCGATTTCCTCGATGAAAGCCTCGGCGATTACCGGGCCTATCTGGCACGACACGCTGATCCGGACCTGCTGGCCTTTTTCGAGCGTGCACATGCTGCGGATGGCAGTGGGGTTGCTCCTCCCGGCACCCCCGGCGAAGATCGCGCGCTGTCGGCCCTGCTGCCCGCCTATGCGCTGAGCGAGCTCAAAGATGCCTTCCTGATGGGGTTTTATCTCTATCTGCCGTTCATCGTGGTGGATCTGATCGTGTCGAGCATCCTGCTGGCGCTGGGCATGATGATGATGAGTCCGGTCACCATCTCCGCACCGATCAAGCTGATCCTGTTCGTTGTCCTTGATGGCTGGAGCCTGCTGTCGCAGGGGCTGATCCAGCAGTACATGGACGTTGCGCCGGCATGAATGATCTGATCAACATCGGCAACAGGACGCTGATGCTGGTGCTGCTGCTGTCTGCGGCGCCGGTCATCGTGGCCACCGTCGTGGGACTGGCCATCGGCCTGTTCCAGACGGTGACGCAGTTGCAGGAACAGACACTTCCTTTCGGTGCCAAGATGCTTGCGGTGGTGGCTACCGTGCTGGTCCTGCTGGGCTGGATGTCGCGCACGCTGATCGACTTCGGCCTGTTGACCTTTGGCCGCGCGCTGGGAGTGTGAAGCCCGATGTCCGCTGCGCCGCTCGATACGCTGCTCATCCAGGCGCTGGGGGAACACCTCGTTCCGGCCGCACTGGGACTTGCGCGGTTGCTGGCCTGCTTTGCGTGGCTGCCCTACCTCTCGGCGGGTCCCCTTCCATCTCGCCTGCTGCGGCTGGTAGTGGCGCTGGTCGTGCTGATCGGACTATGGCCGGTCACCGAGCTTGCGCCGCGGCCCGCCGACCTGGCCGGGCTTGCGCTGGCAACCGGCCGTGAGGCGCTGGTGGGCACCGCACTGGGCCTGATGCTCGCGCTGCCGTATCACGTATTCCACGCGGTAGGCTCGCTGGTGGACACCCAGCGTGGTGCGGGTGTGGGTGCCATGCTGGATCCGCTCAGCGGCGTGGAAGCCACCGAAATGGCCAACCTGCTGCAGATGATGAGCGCGGCGGTGTTTCTGATGACCGGCGGACTGGTTCTGCTGCTGCAGGCGCTGCAGCACAGCTACGTGCTGGTACCTATGGGCACTACGTTCACTCCGGCACTGCACAGCCTGCACTCGCTGGTGGATGTGGTCCTGGCCGCCGCCCTGCGCATGGCCGCACCCGTGGTGCTGCTGCTGTTCCTGGTGGAGATCATGCTGGGTGTGCTGTCCCGGTTCGCGCAACAGCTCAACGCATTTTCGGTGTCCCTTTCGATGAAGTCGATCATCGCCTTCGCAGCGCTGCTGGTGTATCTGGCAGGCACGATGGCCGGGCAGGTGCCTGCGCTCTGGCAGCAGTATCCCGCGCTGCGGGTGCTTGGCTCCGGGGTGGGGGCATGAGCGCCGCGGAGAAGACCGAGAAGCCGACACAGCAGAGGCTGCTCAAGGAGGCCCGAAAAGGCAAGTCCTACACCAGCCGCGATCTGCTGGCCGCAGCCGTGCTGCTGGCCGGCCTGCCTGCCGTCGCGCTGTTGAGCTCACTGGAGCGCGTGGGTGCGCTGTATGTGGACATCATCCGCAGCGGATTCACGCTGACGCCACATGCGGCAACGCTCGCAGCGCTCTGGAGCATGCTGCTCGCGCTTGCACCGGTGCTGCTGATCAGCGTGGTGGTCATCGTGCTGCTCTCGCTCTGGATGAGCAAGGGCGTCATCGCCGCCGAAGCGATCCGCATTGACGTTTCGCGGCTGAACCCGGTCAACGGGTTCAAGAACCTGTTCTCGCTGAAGGTGGTCAAGGACCTGATACGCACGGTGCTCTATCTGCTGTGCGCCGCGCTGTTCGCCTGGCTGGCCGTGGACATCTGGGCGCCGGATCTGTTTTCCATGACACGCGCCACACCGGCACAGCTGGCTGCCGGCTGGGGACGGCTGGCGTTGTCCTTCGGGCTTGGGCTTCTGGTGGCGCTTGCGCCTGTATTCCTGCTGTCCGGCTGGCTGGACCACATCCTGTTCATCCGCGGGATGAAGATGGAGAAGCATGAGGTCAGGCGCGAGCACAAGGAGAACGACACCAAACCGGAGGTCAAGCAACGGCGACGGGAGATCAGCGAGGAGCTATCCGCGCAGGTCCAGGCGGACACGCTTGGATCAAATGTGATCCTTGCGAACCCCACCCACATCGCGGTCGGCATCTTCGTCATGAGTGAGGGACCGCAGATGCCATTTGTTTCCGTTCGCGAGAAAGGCCGGCGGGCCAGACTGGTCATTGCATTGGCGGAGGCCAATGGCATCCCGGTGGTACGTGATGTCCGCCTGGCACGGGCGGCCTACTTCGGCAACCGCCGCTACCGCTTCCTCCAGAGCGGACAGGTGGACGCGGTGATGCGGCTGATCACCTGGCTGCGCGATGTGGAACGAGCCGGCGTCGCCGATGCATCCCCTGGCGGTGCAGCGGATGACCCGCCCACCGAGCCGACCGTTTCCCAATGAAAAAGGAGTCATCCCATGATAGACAAAGACCCCGCACAGGCACCGCACGACGATGGTCGTGGCGAAGTGACCCGCATGATCCTCGAGGGCCTGCGTGCCGGCGCCACGCTGGCCGATCTGAAGGGCGTGGACAGCAACATGCTCGAAGGCGTCTATGCGATCGCCCATCGCTATTATCAGAACGGGCAGCTGGACGAGGCGGAAACCTTCTTCCGTTTCCTGTGCCTGTATGACTTCTACAACGCCGATTACGCACTGGGCATGGGCGCGGTGCTGCATCTCAAGCGTGAGCATGAGAAAGCCATCGGAATGTACGCCGTGGCCCAGACACTGAACCTGAGCGATGACCGCCCGATGTTCCATATCGGCCAATGCCACCTGGCGCTGGGCCGGGTTCGCAAGGCGCGCGAGTGCTTCCAGGCAGTGGCCGGACGCGCAGCAGGCACGGAACTCGGCGACCGGGCGCAGGCGTACCTGCAGGCGATGGTGGCGCCGGATCCGGGAAATGAAGATGCATCCAACGAAGACGCTTGACAGGAGTCACTCGCCCGTAGTGGACGTGGACGGATTCTGAAAGCTGGTGTGCCGCGACGCCGGAATACTTCCCTGGTCGCTGGCACGCCAGCTTTCCCCGGATATACCCATGAGCTCAATTCTTCTACATCAGGTCATGCCAGTGACGCAGATGCCGCTGGCGCTGCGCAGTGAGGCGCACGGCACCTCACGTCAGGCCGCGGGCTACGGCGCCCAGCTGGCGCAGGCCCGCGTCATCGAAAACATCGCCGCGGAGCTGCACGCAAAGGTCGCCAACGCCGGCACGATGCCGGACCTGCGCAGCGGGCCGCATCCCGCCGGTCCGGAGCATGTGCTGCTGCGCCAGCCGGACATGGCACGGCTGGACATCGCCGCGGGTGCCGAACATGCGCGTCTTTCGCCAGAGGCAAAAGTCTCGCTGGTTGTCGGTCTGCTCCTGCAGGCGATCGGAAAGGGCAGCCTGGGCGATCTCAACCAGCGGCTGCACGCAACCCTCGCCAAGGCCCAGGCGATGGCTGCAATGAACCAGCATCTGTCGGAGGCCTTCGAGAACGCGCTGGCCACTGCAGAGGCCGCCGGCGCCGAGGTGGAAGCTGCCAGCGCCGAAGCGGGCGCCGCCGAGGGTGCGCTGGAGGCCGCGAAGGCAGAGGTCGCCCAGCTGCGGGCAGAGCTGGATGCGCTGCACCCGGCCGACCCGGAATACGCGGCCAAGCAGAATGCACTGGCCGCCGCCACGCAGCGGCTGCAGGCTGCCCAGGGACGTCTGGACACGGCAACCGCCGCGCTGCTGGCCGCAGGCAACACGCTCAGCGACGCGCTCGACGCGCTGGACCAGCACCGCGAGAAGATGCTGGCCGCGGGGGCGCAGCAGGCCGGCATGCCTCCGATGGACCGTCGTGAGCTGAGCGCGGCGGCCACCCTGCAGAAACTGCTGACCATGCTCAGTGCACTGGCCGCGGAAGTGTCGCTGGACAGGCTGAAGAATGAAACCGAATCGCTGATGGCGGCGCTGGAGGCACGCACGGCGCAGAACCGTGAAACGCTCCGCAAGCAGGAAGAAGAAGCGCAACGCGCGCGCGATGCCGAAAAGAAGACCGGCTGCTTCGGCAAGATCTTCAAGTGGGTCGCCGCTGCCGCCTCGGTGGTCGTACTCGCCGTAGGTGTGGTGACAGCCAATCCGGCACTCATCGCGGCGGGTGTCATCAGCGTGGCGATGACCATCGATGGCATCGTCGGTGAACATACCGGCTTCTCGGTCATGGGCAAACTCACCGAGGTGATCGGTGCCGGCATCAGCAAGGCCTTGCAGGCCTTCGGCGTGTCTTCCGACCTTGCCGACCAGATCGGCAGCATCGCCGCCGCCGTCGTGATGGTCGCGATCGTGATCGCGGCATCCATCGCGGCAGGCAACCTCGCCGGTGCCCTGCACGGCGCCAGTGCTGCGGTCGCCGCCTCACGAATGAGCCAGGTAGTGGAAGCTGCGGTGCAGGTCACCCAGGTGCTGGGCCAGCTGGCCGGGCTGGCGGCTTCCATCACGCACGGGGTAGGCCAGATTATCGTGGCCGGCATCATGATCGATGTCGCGCGACTGATGAAGACACTCGAAACCGGGCTGTTCGCCGACCAGATGTTGCGCGAGCTCATCGACAAGGTCCGCGACGCCGTCGTCAGGCTGGACAAAGTGTCCTATGACCTGCTGGTCCAGGCATCCAGCGTGATGCGGGACAGCGACAATACCGGCCGCTCAATCATCAACGCCATGCGTGCGTGACGCACGCCCGGCTTCCAGGAGAACATTCAAATGAGCGAAATGATCCAGGCGCTGAGCGCGTCCCCGGTACCCTTCCGCGCGTTTGCCGAGCTGCAGGCAGCGAAGGTCAAACATGCCGAGAAGCCCGATGAAGGAAACGCCGCATTGGCCGCGGACGCCCTGGCAGGGCGACCAATGACGCCACGCGGCAGCACCATGACGCGGATGGCGCCGACTCTGACCGCGCCCCTTGCGCCGGAGCCGGATACCGACACGTTGCGGTCACTGCAGACGTCGCTTGCCATCCCACTGGTTGCCCCGGAAAACACCGCGGAATTCCTGAGGGAAGCATTGCGGGTGGCCGCCGAGGAAGCAGATGAAGGCGTTGATAACGAGCTCAGCTCCCTGGACACGCGGTCATCAAGCCCTCGCATGCTCGAGCTGCAGGAGCACTTCAAGGCCATCGTGGGACTGGAGAGCGAGAACGGCGAACTGGTACTTCCTACGGTGCAGGCACGTGCCGCGTTGAAGGGGCTGTTCCTGCCCAGCGCGGATGGCCAGGAGCCACCGGGCGAGCTGCTGAGCGATACACCGATCATCAGCTCCATCGTCGAGGACGCCCGCCGCCTGAGCGATGACGAACTGCAGGTACGGATGAACGCTGATCCGCGCTTTGCGGTTGTCCTCATGCTGGTCGCCTTCCTGTTGAAGATGTCGGCGTCCCAGCGCGAGCAGGCGGCGAGCATGCTGGTCATCGCCGAAAAAGCCATCGCGGACATGGGTGACTGGATGGTCGACAGTGCGAAACAACAGCGGATGGCCAAGGTCATCACGCTCGCGGTGGTCATCGTGGTCTCCACCATGGCGGTCGGCCTGAGCATAACGGCGGCAAACCGCAATATCGCCAGTATCAAGCACAAGCAGGGCGAGGCCTACAAGCTGCAGAGCAAGGCGAGTGCGGACGAACTGAAGATTGCGAGAGGCGTGAATGATGCGCCAGGCGGCTCCACTCCGATGACCGACAGCCAAAGGACAGTGCTACGGCAGGACGTCGTCCGGGACCGCCATGCTGCCGACATCAAGTTGGCCTCGCATGCCAAGACGCAGACGACCATGTCGATGTTCCACCAGACAGGGCAGGTGATGGGGCAGGCCGGCAACGCGGCCGGTAGTGTCGCGGGATCAGGGCACGAGATTGAAGCGGCGCGGATGACGGCGCGGCAGGAAATGCGCCGCGCTGATGCGAATGCCGGTCAGCAGACCAGCCAGACGATGAATCAGAACGTCAACAAGAGCGATGAGTCCGCGCAGGACGCGCTGCGCAAGGCGATACAGGGCGAGCAGGACAGGGCGGACGCCAACAATCTCATCAGTGGACGCATCGGCAAGTGATTCTCGCGCGCGCGTGCTCCGCGGCGCATACGCTAAAAAGGTGATGCAATGAACAATATAATCATATACAGCTCGCTGGGTCGGACCGCTTCCATGACCACGAAAGAGCACGTCGGCACCGAACGTACCTCCGGTGATACGCAGCCGGTACAGGAAGGGCCGGTGCAGGCCCCGTGTCCGTCATCCGAGCTCATGGTCATGATACGCAGGTGGCTGCCTGCCAGCATGGCCGATACCCAGAGGCTCATCGACCTCAAGCATAACGGTACGCTGCCACCTCTGGACATGGACGCGTTGAGCGTCTCGTTCGCACATGAGGCCTTCGAACGCAGCCGACAGCTTGAAGATCTGCACGACCGCATGCGACGCGGAGACGTTCCGCCGCCTGATCCACGGGCGCTGGCTGACGTTCTGGCAAACGTGGATGAACAGGACATGGGCCCGCAGCTGCATGAGCTCGAAGCGCTCGCGCGTCATCGCCTCGAGGAAGACGACGAGGGTTACGCAAGCGATGGCGCCGACGATTCGCGCGCACAGGCATCAAGCAGCGATTTTCTGGCGCGGATCTTCCAGCTGATGAAGGACCTGGACACGCAGTGGCTGTCGCGCTTCAGCGACATCCTCCAGAACTATGTGTCGTTCTTCAACAAGTTGACCGATGCCATGGCATTGCTGTCCGGCGCCATCAAGGGTACAGAGAAAGACGGGAAACTGACCGTCGACTTTTCGGATCTGCGAAAGGCGCTGGAAAAACTCTGTGAAGAGGTCCGTAACGGTCCTGGCCTGGGCGGAAACTTCAAGGACAAGGCCGAGGCCGAAGCGTTCCTGAAAGAACTCGGGCTCGAGGATCTGATGGTGAGGGAAAACGCTGACAAGTCGATCGAGCTGGTGATCAACCCAGACCGCATCACCGCGATCATCGAGCAGTTTCCGCCCAAAAAGACGAGCATTACTCCTTCTACCTACACCGAAATCATCGGTGCCAAGGACAACATGATGGAACGATTCAACCACATCAACCGCGTGCTGCCGGAGAAGTACCAGCGTCAGCTGCAGATGTTCGACACGCTGATGAAGACGTTGAGCGGTACCTCCGAATCGATGGCGGACACCACCAAGCTCATCCTGCAGAACATGGCCAGCTGACGGCGGATTTCCATGCCAAATTCAAATAAAATTTCCTCCCCGCACACCAGACAGACGCTCCCGCGCCCACGTGACACGCACAGCGGACGGCAGCGCTTGAAGAAGGTGCGGAACGGCCAGGTGCCCGGCGCATCCACAGGCTCCAGGAGCCCTGATCTTGTCAAGGTCCCATCGTTCTTCAATGCAGCGAAGAACGGTCAGCGCCAGGCCCCCCCGGTCGGGGCTGACCAGGAGTTCAAGATTCCCCGTGCGCGTTACATCAGGAACGTCCGCCGGGCAGGGGGCGCTGGCGTGCCGCGCCCGCACTCCCTGCAAACGCCGTCACCGTCACCCCTGCCGATGCCTGCAGTGACGAAGGGTGGAACGTTGCAGCCGGACAGGCGTGCTCCACATTCAACTGGAGATTTATGGCAACAGCATCAGGCCAGGGCTCAGGACGATGCGCTTCGCGCGGGATATTCTGCTCAACTTCCACGCGATTGGTCGCAGGCTCCGGCGACCCCGCCCGCAGTCATCGATGCGCATCCTGGCGGGAGGTGCGGGGACGATGACCGCGCCCATTCCTCGCACACGAAGGCGGTCAATACGTTTTTTTCTGATTTGAAAGAAGGTATGGACGCCAAGAAGCAGCGCTTCCTGGATGCCCAAGAGCGTGAGCCGCGTGTCAAAAGAGCAGCGCCGAGCGCTACTGATCTGTTTTCGGGAACCGAGATTCTCGAATCGCACCAGTTGGCGGACATCGCGCTGGACCGCTTCTGCGAATCGACACCTGAACGCACCCGCTTCAGGGAAAGCCTCACGAAACTGAAGGGTCATCTGGGTGCCGTTGAAGTACGCGATGCATGTCTTGCGCTGTTTCTCTGCCCGGGCAACGAGACAAAGTACGCGCCATGGACGACCGCCCTCGCGGACGCAATCGATGCATACCTGAAGGTGGACGGGGACAAGCTTGATGCTGCGGGCGGCATCTTCAGCCACGTGGCTTGCAAGGAATTCAGCCGGTTGGAGGAGGCATTGAACAATCTGACCGCTGCCATGGGCCAGGACACGGTCAAGAGCCGCGTCGTGGCCGGGAAGCAGGCCGCGGTGCTCGATATGCTTGAGCGCAAGGGCTATCCGCCGACGTTTGAATCGCTCGCCAGCGCATTGGGTCCCGAGGCGTTCGGTGCCTTGATGCGGCTGACCGACAGCCCCCGCGGCATGCTTCGGCTTGCCGATACATTGACCGAGTTGCTGAATCCCGCGCGTCCACCGTCTGCTGGCAAAGAGGATGCAGCGCCGCCCGCACCTTCGACCGCGATGCCTGCGGCATCGGCGCCTACAAGCCAGGCGCCGATCTACAACAATTATTACAATCCGAGTTACGACCCCAATTTGACCAACAACACCAATCCGGTCAACACGGCCAGCCCGGCGACCGGGTCCGGAGAATCCAGTGGCGTGAATCCTCGGCGCAGGCACAACCGCCTTGCGGATCGCGATGTGGACAGGTCCAGCGATGACACGGGCGGCGGCACGCCGCGGCATAGACGCAGGGTCAAAAGCGAGGGATATCAGGCAGGCCGTGAGCGCGACGCATCGCCCGGCACGTTCGAACCCCTGGACGCATTCCGTCGTCCCGGCAGCGGCGCCATTCCCGATCCACCGTCTGACGGCGCTGCGCCGGCAGCAGATCCGCAGGTGCCGCCATCGCACCGCAGCGGCAAGCTGTTCTCCTTCCTGGACATCCAACAGCCACAAGGTCTACGACGAGCCGGAGGCCCCGGGAATCGTGGCGTCCATCAGACCATCGATAACGAGGGATTGCACAGGAAGCCCGAAGCGCGGAAGCCGACACCGCCGCACAGCGAGCAGCCGCCGCTGCTCGTGCCGCCCGGCGGCGGTGCCATTCCCGATCCACCGCCTGACGGCGCTGCGCGGACAGCAGATGCGCAGGTGCCGCGATCTGACCGCGGCGGTAAGCCGTTCTCCTTCCTGGACATCCACCAGCCACAAGGTCTGCTCCGACCCGGCTCCCTCGGGCATCATGGCCGTCTTCACACCATCGATAACGAGGGATTGCACAAGAACCCCGAAGAATGGAAATTCGTCCCGCCGCTCGTACCGCGCGGAGCCAAGCGTGTCGTCGCCCCGGGCTTGTATGACCTTGCAGCGCAACGCAATGCCGTGAAGATCGACGACCGCCCGGTGCCGTCGCCTTTCGACATTGATTTGACATCCGATGACGAGAAAGCTGGCAGTACATGGCGCGATGCCCCGGGCTTGTATGACCTTGCAGCGCAACGCAATGCCGTGAAGATCGACGACCGCCCGGTGCCGTCGCCTTTCGACATTGATTTGACATCCGATGACGAGAAAGCTGGCAGTACATGGCGCGATTTACCCCGAGCATATCCGTGGTTACCGTAATGGACGCGAGTGAAGGCCGCCGGCTCCATGAACGTGGGGTCGACGTATTTGAGCGGCACGCATGTGCTGCCCTGTACACCCTGATCGCTGCAGCAGGCGGGTCGCCTGCTGCAGCGATCAGGCCCGGGCTGCGCCTGCATGAGGATATCGGAGTGGACTCGCTCGAGATGGCGGGCCTGCTTGTGGACATCGAGAACCACTTCGGCGTGGTTGTGACGTCAGAGCGGTTGGAGCATATCCACACCGTGGGCGAACTGGCCTCGACGGTGCAGCAGCTGCTGCAGTCTCGCACCCGATGAGCCGCTGGTGGCTGGGCCTGCTGCTGTGCACTGGCACCGCACAGGGCGCGATCCACGCAGCGCTGGACAGTCAGGGGCGGCTGATCATCGGCGACGCATCACTGCCGGGCGCGGTGCGGTTCGATCCGCTCAAAAAAGGACGGACAGCCGGCCGGCAGACCAGAGAACCACGATGGCGCGTCCCCACGACGGCTGTTGCCGCGCCGCCGGCGTTGCAGGTGCTCATCGCCCATACGGCGTCCGAAGCCGGCATCGATGTCGCGTTGCTGCACGCGGTGGCGCTGCATGAGTCCGGGTTCAATCTGATGGCCGTTTCGAAGGCGGGCGCTGCGGGCCTGATGCAGCTCATGCCACATACCGCACGTCGCTTCGGTGTCCAGGATCGTTTCGATCCGGCGCAGAGCCTGCTCGGTGGTGCGCGCTACCTGGCCTGGTTGCTGGACCGGTACGGACAGGATGTCGCACTGGCATTGGCGGCGTATAACGCCGGGGAAGGTGCCGTGCGGCGACACGGCAACCGTATTCCGCCATTTCCTGAAACCCAGCACTACGTCCGCGCGGTGCTGCGCACCTATGCGCAGAGCAGACGAACCGGCTCTGCGGATATTTGCAATTGTACTGATATTGCGAACGATGGATGCCGTCGACAATTGCCGCATTGACACCACACGGTTGTTCCTGAAACCTCATGCATCATGTGTTGAAGATTCTGTCCGGTCATCTGAGTGGCGTGGAATACACGCTTTCGGGTGACGAAACACTGTTCCATGTCGGGCCGCACCAGGATCTCGTCGATGGGACAGCGGCCCGACTGCTCGGGCAGGCCGACAACGCCTATTATCTTCCAGCGGACGTGGCGCCTGCGTCCTTCGCGATCCGCCGGTCCGGGGAAGGCGACGCCGCTGCGCTGGAACTCGGCGAACGCGATGGCAGCCAGTCCGCGTGGCACTGGGCAGCGCTCCCGGTGCAGCAACCGTACAGCGTGGCGGGCGTGCATGTGGCGGTCCGGCACGCAGGTGAGAGCTGGTCCCATGCTGTGAGCGCATTCTCACCCCCCCCGGCTGTGGCCGCGACGGTCATCGAAGCGGAAGCTCCAGGGCGTGCTGTCGCCCCGCCACGACGCAACGTGGCAGCGATTGCCGGTGTGGTCACTGTGGCGCTGGTCGCGATCGGCGCCGGCTGGTTCCACTGGCATTATCTGCCGGAGACCCGTATCCGCGGGCTCGCCAGCATCCTGCGCGATGCACCTTCGGACTACGATATCGTGGCCGGCAAGCGCGACAGCCTCTACGTGTTTGCCGATTCGCCGGCGGACAAGGCATGGGCCGAGCGCGCAAGCCGCCGCCAGCAGCGGCGCACCGACGTGCACCTGGTGCGCCAGGAACAGGCGCGCCGGCTAGAGCAGCACCTGATCGACGCCGGGCTTGATTTGGTCGTGGTACGGCTGGAGCAACCGGCGCGTCCGGAAGTGGTGCTGCAGGGCAGACAGACCGCATCGTCCCGCGAGCAGGTCCAGCATGCGCTGGCAGGCCACATTCCGTGGCAGCACCAGCTCGTCGTCACCGCCGTCAGCGACCAGCAGCTCGTTGCCGAGGCGCGCCAAGCGCTGAGCGTCCGCGGCATCAGCTCACGCGTCGAGCCGCACGGCACTCGCGCGAACGTGACGAACGACACCTTCCTGGACGACGTGGCGCTGAGCGACATGACCGCTGCCGCAGCGGCCTTCCATGCCCGCTGGGGTACCCGGCGGATCACCATCACCCCGCGCCTCTGGGATGACCTTCTACAGGGCCGATCCTACCGTTATTCCCCCGGCCAGCTGCTGTCGGTTGGCAGCGGGCGCTGGAGCTACGCCGGCACCGCCGGCAGCGCTGCAACTGCAGCACCCTGACCATAGACCCATCCAACGGAGACTGCCATGGCAAGCGACGCAACCTCAACCCGCAGCACCCCCCCTGAGTGGGGCGATCCCGGCTCCAGCGCCGGAGACGCCGCGAACTGGGATGGCTGGATGAGCCACCATTCCAATCAGTTCAACGCGGGTGTCGACGATCTGAAGAAAAAGCTGGAGGCCGCTTTCAGCGAACTTGCAAGTGACCCCAGCAGCCCGGAGAAGCTCGCCCAGTACCAGAGTGCGCTGTCCGAATACAACATGTACCGGATGCTGCAGTCGAACTCGACCAAGAATCTGTCCGACCAGAGCAAATCGGTCGTCCGCAACCTGGCATGACGCCATGGGCGCCGGCATTCCACGGCGCCCGATCTCCCCGAGGCAAACGACATGCTGAGCATCACTCCGCTCACCGGTGAATCCCCACTGGCGAACGACATCGACACCCGCGCCGTTCCGCTGAGCGGACGCGTGACGACGGCCCTGGCCGAAAGCTACGTCTGGGCGGGTAGCGAACGCGACGCCGTGCTGGCGGCAGCGAATGATCCGGCCACGGCGTCCGATCCGCAGCGCCTGTACGAGCTGCAGCTGCGGCAGGAAGCCTATACCAAGAAGCTGGCGGTCAGCTCGGCGTTGATGAGCCACTTCACCAAGGGCGTTGAGACGCTGCTCAAGAGCTGACCATGCAGCACCGATCAATTCTCATGCTGGCATGCCTGCTGCTTGCTGCCTGTACCCGTACCGAACTCCTGCAGGATCTGGAGGAGCGGCAGGCCAACGAAGTGGTGGCGGTGCTCCTGCAGCACAACATCGACGCGGAGAAGCGCGCGCTGGGCAAAGCGGGCTTCGTGGTGCGGGTCAGCGCGGCAGATCTTGCCGAAGCGATCAATATCGTGCAGCTGCAGGGTCTGCCGTCATCGCCACGCACGCAGATCGCCAACCTGTTCCCGCCCGATTCGATGGTCAGCACGCCGCTGGCGGAGCGGGCGCGGCTGCTGTCCGCCATCGAACAACGCCTCGAGGAGTCGCTGTCCATGCTGGACGGCGTGCACTCCGCGCGGGTACATGTCAGTTACGACGCCGCTCCGGCCGAGGGCGGTCTGCAGCAGCGCCGCCCGCCTTCCATGCATGTGGCCGCCGTGTTGGCACATCTCCACGGTGCGGACCCGCAGGCACTCCAGGTACTGGCCAAGCGTTTCCTGCGCAACGCGTTCGTGGACGTTTCCTACGACGATGTGTCGGTTGTCCTGGCGCAGGCCCCGGAGCAGCGCACGCTGGGGGTCACGCGAACTGCGGAAGATGGCGTCACACGGCGCTGGCTCGCATGGCCGCTGCTCCTGATCGTACTGATAGGCGGCGTCGCAGCGTGGGTGATGCGCAGCGGGCACCGTCGCGCCGGACAGCTGCGCGAACAACTGAAGACACATCGGTTGGGGCTGCGCCGTGCGGAATCCTGATCTGCTGCGGATCCTGCACGACCCTGTCAGCTATTACCGCCCTTGGCAAGGCGGCCTGGAGACGCTGATGCCGATGCAGCGCAGCGCGCTGAACCACTGGCTGGCTGCGACCGCAGCGCTTGCCGCGTACGCGCCGCCGATTGCCCCGCAGGAGGCTTTGGTGACGCGGGTACTCGCTGGCTGGTCACGGCTGCCCGCCACCGCATGGTTGATGGCCTGTGCCAAGCAGCGCAACAGCGTGCTGGGTTCGCGCCTGCTGCTGCGGCAGCCGCCGGTGGTGCATGCCTTCCTTCTGCTCGGCTTCGCACCCGCGCCCGGCGGCCCCGTCCTGGGTCCGGCGGAATTGCTGGCGTGGGGCGGCGACTACCTGCAGGCAGGACTGCGTGACCACGTGCCGGCCTGGCTGACGGACCGCGTCGCACTGTGGTTCAGCGGGCTGCCACGCCCGACCGGCGGACCATGCGCCACGCAGACCGCCTTCGACATGACCTGTTTCTGGAGTGCCTGGAATCATGCTGCAGACCTACCCGGCGCGTTTGCTGGACTTCGCCATTGATGGTGTCATCCGTTCGGTCAGCCTGCATCAGGTCGCCGACGAGCAGGCCCAACTGGCCTACGCCCGCCACCATGCCGCACGCGAACGCGATGAGGCGCGTGCCGAGGCGGGTGCCCTGCGGGCAACGGCGGCACAGGAGGGTTTCCATGTCGGGCTGGTGCAAGCACTGGCCTGTCTGGTTCCGTTGCTGGAGACCCTGCGCGACCAGCAGGCCGCGCTTGCCGCCGCCGTGGCCGGCGAGCTGGACAGGGTGCTCCAAAGCATGAGCGTCGCGCCGGATATCGTCGCCGAACAGGTGCGCGTGGCCTTGCAGGCGCGGCTTGCGGCACAGCCCGAGGTGCGGGCGATACTGCACCTGCCGCGCACGGAAACCGCCCTTCTGGCAGCGCTGCGCGACGCGCCCGGGCTCGCCGGCCTCGAACTGCGCGCCGCAGAACGCCGGACGCCGCTGTTGGAAATGGGAGCGCTGGCCTGGGAGCTCGACCTTGCTGCCGCGCTGGAAGAGGACTGCAGCCGGGCCCTTGCCCAGGCCATGCCAGGTCTTGAGGACGCATTGAGTGCGCTGGCCAGCCGGTACGGCACCCAGCTCGTCACCCGTCTGCAGCGTGCCGCCGAGGCACGCGGCTTCGCCATGTTGAAGGAGGAAGAATGATGTTCGATATGCCAGCAGTGAAACCAGTGACCGAGAGGCCGGAGACGATCCATCGCACCATGATCCCGCTGGAGGATCGCCTTCGCCGGGAGGCTGCTGGCGCGCGACCGGGCGAAAACACGCCGGAAGAAGACAACCTGGTCGATTTCCCGCCGATCATAAGCCTGGAAATGGAGGAAATGGTGAGAGAGTGGGCGAAGAATCAGTTTCTTGAAGTGATGATGTACGGCGACGAGGAGCAGACCGGCGTACCGCCGCTTTCGATCGAGGGCTGAGTGCGAACGCGAGGGCGCGAGCCCCCTGCCAGGGGTGGCCTTCATTCCCGATGGCATGCCGCCCCGCTATGCTGTGTCGATGCTGCCCAAGAAAACCGCCCTCCCCCTGATCTGCCTTGCCCTGCTCGCCAGCCCGCTTGTCCAGGCGCGGGGTACGATCGAGAAAGTCGATATCCGTGGCCTGGACAAGGACGACGACGCCGGCATCATCGAAAACATCGAGGTGTCGCTGTCGCTTTACGACACAATCGGCAAGGTGCAGGGCGAGTCCCGGCTGGAATACCTGCTGTCCCAGGCCGAGCGGCAGACCCGCGAAGCACTGGAGCCGTTCGGTTTCTACAACCCCACCATCACGGTGGATGCGCCGCGTGACGGCGAAAAGGTGCGGGTGGTCATCGATGTGGCCAAGGGCGACTCCGTGCGCGTGCGCAAGGAGCATGTCGAGATCACCGGCCCGGCGATCTACGACCGCTACCTGCAGGAGGATATCCAGGCCTTCAGGCCACGCAAGGGCGACACCTTCGACCACACCACCTACGAGGCCAGCAAGATCAAGGTTACCCGGCGGCTGGCCGAGCGTGGCTATTTCGATGCCGATTACACCCAGCGCCAGGTGCAGATCACCCGCGCCGAAAACGCCGCCGATATCGATCTGACCTGGGACAGTGGTCGTCGCTACAACATGGGCCCGATCACCTTCAACCAGGATTATTTCGTGGACCGGCTGTTCGATCCGCTGGTGTACTGGGAGGAGGGAAGTTACTTCCATGAGGGCAAGCTGGATCGCCTTCGGGAATCATTGACGAAGCTGGATTACTTCAGTGTCATCGACATCCAGCCACATCCGGAACAGGCTGACGACAATGGTGATGTCCCCGTCGAGGTCAACCTGACGCGGGCCAAGCGCAGCATCTACAGTGCTGGTCTGAGCTATGGCAGCGAGAGTGGTGCCGGTGTGCGTGGCGGCCTGGAACGCCGCTACCTGAACCGCCGCGGCCACAAGATGAACACGCAGCTGGACTATGCGCAGAAGCGCAAGAGCCTCATCACCAGCTACCGAATTCCCGCCTTCCGCTGGTTGGATGGCTGGTATACCTTCGCTGCCAGCGCCTACGACGAGCAGACCGACTATATCGATCTGCGCAACGTCAAGCTGATGGCCAGCCGCAGCGGCCAGATCAATGAATTCTGGACCGCCACCGCGTCGGTGAACGCGTTGCGTGAGCGTTGGGGTTATGCGTCCGGTACCGAGTTCACCAATGCGGTGTATCAGTATTCCACCCTGTTCTATCCGCAGCTGGCAGTGGATTACGTCAATGTTGATGACCGGCTGTTTCCACGCAGCGGGCTCAGCGGCACCGCAACGCTGCGCGGCGGTATCGACGGCGTGGGTTCGGATACCAGCTTCGTCCAGGCGAACCTGGCGGTGCGCTGGTATGTGCCGGTCGGCGAAAGCAATCGCCTGATCCTGCGAGGAGAAGGCGGCACCACCTGGACCAACGATCTCGTCGCCATGCCACCAAGCCTGCGTTACTTCGCCGGCGGCGACCGCAGCATCCGCGGTTACGCCTACCGTGAAGTGGGGCCGCGCACGCCGCCACCGGACCGCTTCGCGCTGGGCGCGAAACACCTGGTGGTCGGTTCGGCGGAATATGAACATTATTTCGGCGGTGGCCCATGGGGCGCGGCCGCATTCGTGGATACCGGCAGCGCATTCGACAATACGATCGACCTGCACACCGGTGTCGGCTTCGGCGTGCGCTGGAAATCCCCCGTTGGCCCGGTGCGCGTGGATGTAGCGCACGGCCTGAACGATCCGGATTCCAACTTCCAGATCTACCTGAACATCGGAGCCGACCTGTGAGTGCGCCGACCCCGACGCCGCCGGCCAGCCCGGCCACCGCGCCTCGCGTGCGCTTCTACCGTCGCCGCCGTTTCTGGGCCTGGTCCGGGGCCGGCGTGCTGGGCGTCGTCCTGCTGCTCGTGCTGGGCCTTTACTGGCTGCTGCAGACCGTCGCCGGTCGCGATGTACTGCTGGCCCAGGTGGTGGCGCGGCTGCCTGCTGGAGCCACATTCACCTGGGACGAGGCTGAGGGCCCCGTCGCCGGGCCGTTGACCCTGCGCAATGTGGATTTCCGCTACGACGACATCCATTTCCATGCCGAGCGCGCCTATCTGAAGCCGGATCTGCGTCCGCTGCTGAGCCGCAAGCTGCTGCTCGACGAATTGGCCCTGGACAACGCGTCGCTCAATCTGGCCAGGAGCGATGAGCCATTCGAGCTTCCTTCCTGGCCGGACTCCCTGCCGCAGATCGAGATGCCGCTGGCCATGCAGGTTGATGTCATCGCGGTGAACGGATTGCGGATCACCTCCGGCGGCGAGCCGATGATCGATATCGCGCGCATGGCCGGCGGAATCGAAGTGGCCAATGGTGAGTTCAAGGCGACCGCCCTGCGGGTGGACAGTGATCAGGGCAACTTCGGGATCGATGGGCATTACATCCCGGCCAAGGATTACGACACCGACCTGACCGCGACCGCCATTTTGCCGGCGCCACGCGGGCGCACCCCGGCGAGCCTCGGACTGGTCGCTCGCGGTGATCTGGGTCACATGGAGGTGGCGGTGGCCGGCCGTGCCCCGAAGCCGTTGCGGGCAATGCTGACCTTCGACGGTCGCACTGATCCCACCTGGGGCGCCAGCGTGCGCAGCGATGAACTGGACCTGCGGCTGCTGGGACCGGCGCTGGCCGAATCCACCCTCGAACCGCTGTCATTGGATTTCACCGCCAAGGGCAAGGGCGGTCAGGCCGACCTGCAGGGCCGGGCACAGATGGGCGGGAACGTGGCCGAGCTGGCTCCGTCCCGGGTGCAACTGGAAGACCAGGTACTGAATGTTTCGCCGCTGGTGGTGAAGGTCTTCGGTGGTGAAGCGCGTCTGACCGGTAATGCGGATTTCCGTGACCAGGACAACCAGAAGATCAATTTTTCGATCGTTGCCAGGGACATGACCTACCTGCCGGCAGCCGACGCCTCCACCGCTGGCGATGCACCGGTGCCGGTGACGCTGCAGGAAGCGCGCATGGGCCTGGCCGGTACGCTGCAGGCCTGGGCGGCGATCGGTCGTGCCGATGTGGAACGCGATGGCCAGCAGGCGGCATTGCAGTTCGATGTGCGCGGCAACCAGGATGCTGCACGGATCCAGACCCTGGAAGCGCGCACGCCCGGCGGTACCCTGGGCCTGGAAGGCCAGGTGGCATGGGCGCAGCAGCTGCAGTGGGATGCCACCGCGACGCTGCAGAATTTCGATCCAGGGTATTTCGCACCGGGCTGGGACGGCCGCCTTTCCGGCAACCTCGCATCGAAGGGGCGTCAGCTGGAAGTACCAGCCAACGCGCCACCCGGGACGACCGGCGCGATCGAAGCCACTGTGGACCTGCCATCGCTGAAGGGCAACCTGCGCAAGCGTGCGCTGGATGCGCAGGGCAAGTTCGCGGTACAGGGCGACCAGGGCGAAGGCAGCCTGCGCCTGAGCCTTGGTGACAGCCGCGTCACCGCTTCGGGCAAGATTGGTGATCGACTGGATATCGACGCACGGTTCGAGCCGCTGCAGCTCGGTGACCTGGCGCCCGGCGGCGCCGGCGGGCTGCGTGGACAGATACAGGTGAAAGGCCGCCGCGATGCACCTGACATCAGCGCCGACCTGGTGGGCAGCAACCTGCGCTGGGACGACTGGAGCGCGGATTCCTTCAGCCTGAAGGGCAACCTGCCTTGGCGCGGCGACGGTGGAGCACTGGCGCTGCAGGGCCGGAACGTCAACGTCGGCATGCTGCTGGACAGCCTGGACGTGGAGGCGAGCGGTGGCATCAGCAATCTGTCGCTGTCCGCCCGCACCCACAACGACATGGGCGTCGTCGAACTGCAGGGCGACGTGCGCCAGCAAGGCCAGCAGTGGCACGGTCAGCTGGCCAGCCTGCGCATCGCGCCGGTGAAGGGCGATGCCTGGGCGCTGCGTGCGCCGGCTGCATTCATGGTCAACGGCGGCAGCTTCAGCCTTGCCGATGCCTGTCTTGGCGCAGCCACCGGGGGCGCACTATGCGCGCAGGCCAACTGGCCGCGCGAAGGGCTGACGGTGCGCGGCGATGCATTGCCGCTGGCGCTGGTACAACCGTGGCTTCCACCGACATCCGGCCGACGCATCCATCTGCGCGGGGAAATAACCCTGGACGCGCAGATCCGTCCCCGTGGCAATGCGTGGGAAGGCCATGTGGAAATCCGTTCGCCCGAAGGTGGGGTGCGCCTGGGTGACAACGCGCGCGGCGAGCTGGTGCGTTACGACCAGTTCTCGGTGAAGCTGGACATGACTCCCGCACGCATCGATGGCTTCCTCGGCATGGGCTTCCAGGGCGATGGCTTCGTCAACGCCCGCGTGCAGACCGGCTGGGATGCCAGCGCGCCGTTGAGCGGCGAGCTGTACCTCAACATGGCACGGCTTTACTGGCTGGAGCTG